>WNFI01193073.1_pt2 | contig 14381 bp, 15 predicted proteins | sample 5400471 | NCBI WGS metagenome assembly WNFI01 (sample SAMN13153348, study PRJNA577476) | soil metagenome | isolation source: 100 cm saprolite on Douglas fir-dominated hillslope | place: USA:California | collected 2013-09-17
GGCACGGCAAACCGGCACCATGGCGTTCGTTGCTAAGAAAATCTTTCTCACCAAAGGCGTCGGTAAACATCGTGAAAGGCTCTCGAGTTTCGAGCTCGCTCTGCGGAACGCAGGCATTGCGGCCTGCAACATCGTCCGCGTCTCATCGATCTTCCCACCCAATTGCAAATTGATTTCCCGCAGCGAAGGATTGAAGCACATCAAGCTCGGGCAAGTCGCGTTCACGGTCATCAGCGAGAACTCCACCAAGGAAGCGCACCGGCTCATCGCCGCCAGCATTGGCTTGGCGCTGCCCAGCGACAAATCCATGTACGGCTATTTGTCCGAGCACCACTCCTTCGGCGAAACCGAAGAAGTCGCCGGCGAATACGCGGAAGAGCTCGCCGCGGAAATGCTCGCGACGACGCTGAACGTGGAATTCGATCCGGATTTGTCGTTCGACGAAAAAAAAGAAGTCTATCGGATTTCCAACAAAATCGTCCGCACCATGAACGTCACGCAATCCGCCGTCGGCGACAAGCGCGGTCTTTGGACCACTGTTCTCGGCGCGGCCATCCTCATCGGCGAGGACGACTAGTTTTTCTGCTTCGTCCTGGAGGCTCGATGCGTCCGGTTCTCCGTCTTGCGCGATTTGTGTGTTACCTCTGCGTTGCGCTTCTTGGGCGCTCCGCATCCGCTGCCGACCGCGTCACCATTCTCTACGACGCCTTCGGCAGCAATCAGGCGCTCACTCGCGACTGGGGTTTTTCCGCCCTCGTCGAGCACGACGGCAAGCGCATCCTCTTCGACACCGGCAACAACCCGGAAATCTTCGAGCACAACGTCAAGGCCCTCAACGTTGATCTCACGAAACTCGACTTCGTCGTTATCTCTCACCGTCATACCGATCACGCTTCCGGGCTGAAGTATCTGCTCAAGATCAATCCGGACGTCACTGTTTACGTCCCCGCGGACGGCGCCAACGGTTTTGGCGGCGGCGAATTACCTCCCGCGTTCTTCCGTCCCGAGCCTTCCCTGCCCGCGAGAATGCGTTATTTCGACGGCGCCTATCCCGAGCACGGCCGCGCGGGCAAACTCTACGACACGGGCCGTTTCGTCCTCGTCGATAAACTCACTGAAGTCGCTCCTGGCATTTTTCTGGTGTACACCGTTTCCAAGATTCCGCGCACCCTCGAGCTCCCCGAGATCACTCTCGCCATCAAAGGACCGCGCGGACTGATTCTGGTCGATGGCTGCTCGCACTCCGGCATCGAGGAAATTCTGCAAGCCGCCAGCGCCGTGGACCCGCACACGCACATCGTTTTCGGCGGCCTGCACCTCGTCCAGACACCCGTGCCCGACATCGACCGCCTGGTCGATTCGCTCAAAAATAAATGGAAACTCGATGAAATCGCTCCCGGCCACTGCACCGGGGAACCCGCCTTCCTGCGCCTGCAGAAGGCTTTCGGAGAACACTATCTCTACGCCGGAGTCGGCACGCGTATGGATGTGCCCTAGCTCGCGTGAAAATCTCCTACCGTTCCAGGTCGTATGCCGTTTTCAGCAACTAGCTTTTGCGATTCGGCACGCCATTCGACCTCTTAACCCTTTTCTTCTTTTTAAAGTATCCGATGCGCTCCAGCACCGCCCGAACGATCAAAGGCAGCGCCACTGTGGCATCATCGAAAACTTCCGCGAAACGCCCGCCCTCTTCCGGCGGAACAAACTTTTTGTAGCCGCGCCGCGCCAGCAATTCCGCGTACACTCCGAATTGCTGAGACCAATTACGCGGCACTCCTCCGCCGATCGTAAAAATCCCCATGCGCCTGGTGGCCAGCATGGTGTCGGCAAACTTCTCAAAATCCAGGAACGGATCAAACCGCAGCAGCGGCCGCTTGTCCCTCTGGCGGGCAATCTTGTGCAGCGCAAAGTCGATGCCCAGTTCCGAATCACTGAAAGCGGGAACAAAAATGGGAACCTTATGCTCGTGAGCGGATTTCAGAATCCCTCGCCCGGGCGCCGTCTTGTGCAAATACTCGCCGATGCGCTGGTGAATCTTCCAGCTGCAAGCGATATCTTCCGCATCCCATGCCGTAAATATGTGGTCCATCACCTCTTCGACGTGGTCGAGATTCGTTTCCGGCTCCAGCGAGTCGTACACCCGGTTGTACCCGGCGTGGAAAAGTTCCTTATCGTCCATATTGGGGTTGTAACGGAAATGCGAGTAACCGGTGGCTTCCACAAGCCCATGAGCCATGAGCGCGCCCGTCGAAACGATAGCCTTGACGACGCCCGATTCGATCAGATCGCAAAAAACAAGCCCCATCTTGCCAACCGTCAAGGCGCCCGAGAGCGTCATCACCACAAAACAATCCTTGTCGCGGGCCATTTGCTCAAGAACATCGGCGGCATCGCCGATCTGCCTCCCGGTGAACGCCGTATCTCCCATGGCGCGCACCAGTTCGTCGACGGTGCGGCATTTGGACAAATCCAGCGGGAACATCGGCCGGAGTTTGTCCTTTACTGGATCGTGGAGCACTCTCCCGGTCACAGTTTTCTCTCGCTGCTTCGCCATCGTGTCTCCTCGACGAAAATGAAATCGGAATTACGAATAAAGTTCTGTCGCGCGATCCAAACGCGCAAACATGATGCTGATTGATATTACAAACGCAGTGCAAAAGATACTACAAAACGAGTGCAATTATTTTCTTTCCGGCTCATGCTAAACTAAATTTCATGGCGGATAAATTTACCATCGGGCTCGTGCAGATGAAATGCACGGCGAACGCGGAAGAAAATCTGGCGCGGGCCGCGGGGAAAATCCGCGAAGCGGCCGCGCGCGGGGCTCAAATCATTTCGTTGCACGAACTGTTTCACGGCGAATACTTTTGCCGCACGGAAGACCCCGAACTTTTTAATATGTCGGAACCCGTGCCCGGGCCAACGACCGAACTCCTCGCCCAGATTGCAAAGGAAAAGAAAGTAGCGCTGGTTGTTTCCCTGTTTGAACGGCGCGCGCCGGGGGTTTATCACAACTCTTGCGCGGTGCTTGACGCCGACGGAAGTTTTCTCGGGAAATACCGGAAGATGCACATCCCCGACGATCCTTTGTACTACGAAAAGTTTTACTTCACGCCGGGCGATCTCGGTTTTCCAAATTTCGATACGAGGTATGCGCGCATCGGCGTGCAGATCTGCTGGGACCAGTGGTATCCGGAGGGATCGCGGATTACCGCGCTCGGCGGCGCCCAGGTGATTTTTTATCCGACCAGTATCGGCTGGCATCCGCACGAAAAATCACAGTTCGGCGCCGCGCAGCTCGACGCGTGGCGGACCGTCCAGCGCGGGCATGCCATTGCGAACGGCGTATACGCAGCCGTGGTGAACCGCGTCGGCTTTGAAGGCAAGCCGGAAAAAGGCGACCCGGGATTGGAATTCTGGGGCAATTCCTTCGTCGCTGATCCCTTCGGCCAAGTGATCTCCGAAGCTTCCAGCGATAAAGAAGAAATCCTCGTCGTCGAATGCGACCCCGCCAAGAGCGAGGACACGCGCCGCAACTGGCCGTTTCTCCGCGACCGCCGCATCGACGCCTATCAACCCATCCTGAACCGCTGGCTGGACAAAGAATAATATTCCCTTGCCCAATCGATCCGGCGTTTTCTTCTCTGTGATCTCTGTGTCCTCCGCGATCTCTGTGTTAAATTCTTTTTCCCAATGAAGACACCGCCGCAAACGAAAACGCCGTACGCTCTCGGCTTCCGCATGCCCGCCGAATGGGAACGCCACGAAGCCACCTGGCTCGGATGGCCGCACGAACTGACCGATTGGCCCGGAAAATTTGCGCCCATTCCATGGGCGTTTGCTGAGATCGTGCGGCATTTGTCGAAGGTCGAGCGCGTTTTTCTGCTCGTGGAAAATCACGCATCCGAATCGCGCGTGCGAACCATCCTGAAAAAGTCCGGCGCCAATCTCGATGCTGTGGATTTTTTCCGCGTGCCCACCGATCGCGGATGGATGCGCGATTCAGGTCCCATCTGTGTGCGAAACGAAGCGGGCGAAGTTGCTTACAACCACTTCGTATTTAATGGCTGGGCGAAGTATTCAAATCACAAAAGAGACGCAGCCGTCGTCACAAAGGCAAATCAGAAACTCAAGCGCCGCGTATGGCAACCGGAACACAAAGGCCGACGGGTGGTGCTGGAAGGCGGCAGCATCGACGTGAACGGCCGCGGAACGCTTCTCACCACGGAAGAGTGCCTGCTGAGCAATGTGCAGGACAGGAATCCCGGATTCACCAAAGAGGACTACGCGCAAGTCTTCCGCGAATACTTGGGCGTGACAAATGTTCTTTGGCTGACAAATGGAATCGCCGGTGACGATACCCACGGCCATGTGGACGACCTGACGCGCTTCGTGAATCCCGCAACGGTCGTGACGATCGTGGAAAATGATCCGAAGGACGCGAACTATGCCCCGCTGCGAGAGAATCTTGCTTTATTGCAAACGATGAAGGATCAGGATGGCCGGCCGCTCCGCGTGGAAACGCTTCCGATGCCGGCGCCTGTCTATTTCGACGGCCAGCGGCTTCCCGCGAGCTATGCGAATTTTTACATCGCCAACAAAATCGTGCTCGTGCCCACCTTCAACGATTCCAACGATCGCGTGGCGCTGAATACCCTTGCCGGTTTATTTCCAGATCGTGAAGTGACGGGGATTGCTTGCCGCGATCTGGTGCTGGGCCTTGGCACACTCCATTGCATGACGCAGCAGGAACCGGCTTCTCCGTAGAACGGGCTTCTCTTCAGGCTCACAATTGATTGCCTGGGCCGCAAACTCGGATACAATCCTTGTTCCCGAAGGAGGCCGCATGCTCGCTGAACAGGTGATGACGCAAAGGACAGTTAGAGTCTGGTTTGAATCTCACGGCTTCGTCTCGTGGCTTATTCTTGGCCTGGTGGCCGGGTGGCTCGCCGGAAAAATTGCTCGCGGCCGCGGCTTCGGCTGTATCACGGACATTATCCTGGGACTCATCGGGTCCTACCTCGGCGGCTGGATTTTTATGAAACTGGGAATTTTTGGCGGCGGCTTTTTGTACTCACTGGCAGCCGCCACGCTCGGCGCTGTTATTCTCGTCTCCATCGCGCACCTTTTTGGCGGCGCGGACCGCTGAGCGGTCCACATTCTGGAACCTCTCGCAACAGCGCTCTCGGGGCGTGGCTGCCCGGGGTCCTGTGATACGATTCTCGTTTGCGTCCCGGAGTTGACGCCTCATTGAGCAAGACCTCGCAATCCCTCACAGCCGTTCCTCTGGGCGGCCTCGGCGAATTCGGCATGAACATGATGGCGCTGCGGCTCGGCGACGAGATCATCGTCATCGACGCGGGCATGATGTTCCCGGAATCCGAATTGCTCGGCGTCGATTTGGTCATTCCCGACATCACCTATCTGAAACAGAACCGCGCGCACGTTCGCGCGATCGTGCTGACGCACGGGCATGAAGATCACATCGGCGCCTTGCCCTATATCCTGCGCGATTTGAATGTTCCCGTGTACGGAACGCGTTTTACGCTCGCGCTGGTGAAAAAACGCCTCGACGAAGCGGGGCTTCTGGATTCGACGACGCTTCGCGAAGTGATACCAGGCCGGCTGGTGGAGATCGGGCCGTTTGAAATTGAATTCATTTCCGTCACCCACAGCACCGTGGATTGCGTGGCGCTGGCGATACGCACGCCGCTTGGCGTGGTCATTCACACCGGGGATTTCAAAATCGATCAGACCCCCGTGGGCGGCGCGCCATTCGATCTGCACTCCTTCGCCAAGTATGGGGCCGAGGGCGTGCTGGCGCTGTTCAGCGATTCAACAAACGTGGAGCGCCCCGGCTTTACGCCTTCGGAGCGGGCCATCGTTCCGAGAATCGAAGAATTGTGCCGCTCCGCGCCGCGGCGCGTAATTTTGTCCTGCTTCGCTTCGTCCATTCATCGCATTCAGCAAGTCATCGACATCGCTTCGCGCGTGAACCGGAAAATCGCGTTCGTCGGGCGCAGCATGGTCGACAACGTGGAGATTGCGCACTCGCTCGAACTGCTGCGCATCCCCGACGGAATGGTGGTGCGGCCGCAGGATATTCGCGGATTCGATGCGAAGCGCATCATTATTTTGGCCAGCGGAAGCCAGGCCGAACCGATGTCTTCGCTTTCGCGCATCGCGGTGGACAGTCACCGCTTCGTCTCCGTGGATGAAAACGACAGCGTGATTCTCTCCGCGCGCATCATCCCGGGAAATGAAAAAGCCATTTTCCGGATGCTGGACCATATGTTCAGGCGGCGCGCGCTGGTCTATTACGACAATTCAGCGGGCACCATCCACGTTTCCGGGCACGCCAGCCAGGAAGAACAAAAACTTTTGCTGCAACTCGTGAAGCCGAAATATTTCATTCCCATCCACGGCGAGTACCGTCATCTCTTCCGGCACGCCGCGCTGGCGCACCAATTGGGCGCCGTATCGAACGAGATTCTGCTCGTGGAAGACGGCAGGCCGATCGAATTCACGGAGGACGGCGCGCACCGGCGCGACCCCGTAACGGCCGGCCGCGTTTGCGTGGATTCCGGCTCGCTCGAAGAGATTGAAGAGGTTGTGATTCGCGACCGCAAGCATCTTTCCGAAGACGGCATCGTCGTACCGATCATCGCGATCGACAAGCACACCGGCAAAATGGAATCGCATCCGGAAATCGTTACGCGCGGACTCATGAGCGACAACGGCCATGAATTGATCGCCGGCGCGCGGCTGGTCATTATGAAGACGGTCGAGGAATCCAACGCCGAGGAAAAATCCGACTGGGGCGTCATCAAGGAAAAGATTCGCGTCGACCTGAAGCGCTACATCAACAAGCAGACTTCCAAACGGCCGCTGATACTTCCCGTTATTCTCGAGGTCTAGCAGGCTGCGCTGCCGATGGTTGAACCCAACACAACTCCCGCGCCGAGCGTCGGCCGAGCCGCGTTCACCTTCATCCTTATCATGGTGGCGTTTGATTTTCTGGCCTTCGGCATCATCGCGCCGGTCCTTCCCGATCTCATCCGGCAATTCGAGGGCGGAGACTTTGCCCGCGCTTCGAGCATCACCGGGTATTTCGGATTCGCCTGGGCCACGATGCAATTCATTTTTTCGCCGTTGCTTGGGGCGTGGTCTGACCGGTTTGGCCGCCGCCCGGTCATCCTCATATCGTGCTTCGGATTGAGCATCGACTACGTTTTCATGGCTCTAGCCCCCTCGCTGCGGTGGCTTTTGGTGGGCCGCATCATTTCCGGGATCACTACTTCCAATGTGTCAACAGCCTTCGCTTACGTCACTGATGTGACCAAGCCGGAGGAGCGCGCGAAGCCATTCGGCATGATTAGCGCGGCCTTTGGCCTTGGGTTCGTCATTGGGCCTGCCGTCGGCGGCTGGCTGGGCAATATGAATCTGCGTTTTCCTTTCTGGGCGGCGGCGGCGCTGAGTTTCGGCAACGCCCTCTACGGTTATTTCGTCCTACCAGAATCGTTGCCGCCGGAGCGCCGGGCAAAATCCGCGTGGCACATGGCGAACCCGCTGGGAGCGCTGCGGCTGCTCCGCTCGAATACGGAGCTCGCTGGGCTTGCGGTGGTGATGACTCTGTACTACCTCGCGCACAATTCGCTTCCGTCAATGTGGGCGCTTTATACCGAGTACCGCTACGCATGGAGCCGGAGCGACGTCGGAAACTCCCTGGCCCTTGTGGGGGTCTGCGCGGCGGTGGTTTCCGGCGTGTTGGTCGGACCATTTGTGAAGCGCTTTGGCGAACGGCGCAGCCTTCTGGCGGGCTTGTTATTCGGGACGATCGGCTTCGCAGGCTTCGGGCTCGGGACTCGCGGCTGGATGATGCTGGCCGTGATACCCTTTATTGCGCTCTGGGGTATTGCTGCTCCCGCCATACAATCGTTGATGTCTCGCCACGTGGACCCTTCCTCTCAGGGCAAGCTGCAAGGAGCCATCAACTCTCTTCGCGCCATCACGGGCATGGCGGGACCAGTGCTCTTCACGCAGATCTTTGCGGTGGCGATTTCACCACAGTATGGATTCCATTTGCCGGGAGCACCTTACTGTCTTGCGGCGGTGCTCCTGGGCGCCAGCATGCTGCTGGCGGTGTATGTGACGCGACCGAGCGAAGCTGTGCAACCGGCTCCGCAACCGGCTGACCCTGCTAACCCATCTGCGACGGCGTAGCCTCTACTCACGGCCAGTTTTCTCAAATCTTGTATTACGAAACGTAGTACGCTAAACTGTTGGGGAGGCGACGTTATGGCTTCACCGCTGACACTCAGGCTCGACGAGAAAACCCGGAAGCGCATCGCGCGCATCGCGCGGCGCAAGCAGCTGTCAACTTCGGACGCCGTGCGCGAAGCGATCGAGGCATGGGTGAATCGTCACGAGCCCGCTAGCTCCCCGTACGAGGTGGTGAAGGACCTCCTGGGCGTCGTCCGTGGAGGAAACGCAAAGGGCTCCGAGCAGACTGGCCGCCGCTTTACCAAACTCTTGAAGGGACGCAAGGGCCGTTCATGATCCTAGTCGATGCCGGGCCTCTTATCGCCTTGGTTGACGCCAATGACCAGCACCATGCTGAGTGCATGGCAGCATTGAAGAATATGCGAGAGCCCATGGCCACAGTCTGGCCGCCGCTCACCGAAGCCATGTACCTGCTGGCCGACCAGCCGCGCGCACAAGAGAGTCTTTGGGAAATGGTGGAGCGCGGAGCGTTGCAACTCCTTGCGTTGGACTCCGGCGACGCTCCACGAATCCGGGAGCTGATGCGCAAGTATGCCAACCGGCCGATGGACCTGGCGGATGCGGCGCTGCTGCGAGTGGCGGAGCGCGAAGGAATTCGGAAGATTTTCACGGTAGACCGGCGGGATTTTTCCGTGTACCGGCTGCACGGGCGCGTCCGGCCGACACTGCTACCGTGAGTTTGGCTTGCCAGCGAGGAGAGATCCTTCCGACAGGGTCGGAATCCTCGATCACCTCCAGATGGGCGTTCAGGACAGACGGCCTTGGTTGGCTGTGGGAGAGGTCCCTCGTCGCGATGCTCCTCGGGACAGCTTATCCGATGAGGATAAGCTGGTTAACAATAACTGGACCCCCTCCCCCCTCTTTTTCATAAGTGTTCATTCTAAAGGGAGTTAAAGCCCTTTGTTTTGATACACTTTTGGAAGTGTTGATTCTAAAGGCAGTTAAGGTCGCTCCGATTGGGTATTTTGCGGGTGTTGATTCTAAATGGGTTAACGGTGGAAAAGTTCTCGGAAAAGAGCACGGGTCTGAAGACCCGCCACTACTCACGGAGACGGCATCCCGATGCGCTGGGGAAAAATTCGGGCCGCGTGGACGAAGACTGGCCCGGGTTACTGGGATTGGGGACCGGAGGTGGCGCTGGTTGCGAAGTTGGTTGCAGCGCCAGTGGAGGCGCGGGTTGCGAAGTGGGCTTCGGATTTGGTTGGGAGGGTGGTTGTGAAGCCGTGGGAGAAGGTGCCGGAGGGGCGGCTTGAGGTGCAGGCTTGGGCGGCGGAGCGGGGACATGGAACGAAGAGCGGATGGCTTTGCGCCAGGAATCGGAGCTGAAGGCCTCACAGAATTCGTGCTGAGCGATAGGGATGGATTGGATCATGGTCTGGCTGAGATAGGCGAGTGTAGAGGCGACTTTGGGTTTTACATCGCCGCGGGCAACCGCGGAGAAGAGTCGAGCCATGGCGGCGCTAAGGTCGCACGCGGAGAGCAAATTTGTTGAAAGGAAGGAAGATATGTCCTCACCGGCTTGTTTTGCGGCGAGGGCTTCCGCTTCCTTCTGGGCATGGAAGTAGCACAGGTGCGGGTGGCCGGAGCGGCGCGGAGTGCGGCACTGGCGGCCATCGGCAAAGGTGAAAGCACACAAACGGGAACGGTCCTTGGGGTGAATGGTGGACATGGAAGTCTCCAGAAATGAAAGATTTGAGTTGTAAGGGGAGTCTCGCGGAAGGCGAGGCGCACTACTTTACGGGGGTAATGTACCAGAGCAGTGACCGGGTTGTCAATAGACATTTACGAGGCTCGTGCGCGAGGCGTACAATACGATTATGGAGATAACCGTCAAGCTTCCGGACGACCTGGCCCAACATCAAAATCCGGGCCGTGAAGCCCTCGAAGCCTTGGTCATCGAAGGGTACCGTTCCGGCGCGCTGTCTCACTACCAAGCCAGCCAATTCCTCGGCCTATCTCGGTTTCAGTTTGATGGTTTCTTGAAGCAACGGAAAATCTACGAGCACGCTTACAGCGTTGAAGACTTGGACCAAGATGAGGAAACGCTGCGGCATCTACAAAGCAAGGGCCTTCTGTAGGGATGATAGTCGTTGCGGATACCTCACCTCTCAACTATTTGATCCAGATCGGCTGCGAATCAGTCCTGCCGGCCCTCTACAAACGCATTGTTGTTCCTTCGGCGGTACTTGCTGAGCTTTCTCATCCTGAAACCCCTTCGGTAGTCAGCGGTTGGCTCTTGCATCTCCCCGCATGGATTGAAGTCCACCGGACTTCCTCACCACCTGATCCTACACTCGCTGCCCTGGACCCTGGCGAACGCGAAGCTATTCAGGTCGCCCAGGAGCAGCAGGCCGAATTGCTGTTGATTGACGAGCGCAGAGGCCGTATGGAAGCGCAACGCCGCGGATTGGCCACAACCGGAACTCTCGGGGTCCTGCTTGCGGCAGGTCAGCGCGGACTAATAGACGCCGAAACTGTGTATCAACAGCTTTTAACGACGACCAACTTCCGCTCCACACCGGAGCTTGAGAGCAGATTCCTGCGGCGTGTACGTGGACCGGACAAAAGGTAAATCCGATTAAACGAGGGCGCAAAAGGCAACTCTGAACTGCGAAGAAAAAAGTCTCCACCCTTGCATGAAACAAAACCTCTACGGTAGGCCGCCTATATCGTCGGAACGAAGAAAAGGCTGGCCCACCCGCAGGGATGAAAACTCGTGTTACGGTTGGCCGCTCATGCGATAATGCGGGCAGGGATGGAGAACACGGTGAACACCTTGCTTTCGAGAATTTCGGTCACTCCCGGGCTGCGTTCCGGAGAGCCGTGCATACGTGGCTTGCGGATCACCGTATGGGACATCCTGAGGTGGCTCGGAACGGGCGCATCACACTCGCAGATCATCAGCGACTATCCTGAGCTTGCCGAAGAAGACATTCTCGCCGCTTTGCAGTGGGCCGCGTTGAAGGATCAACGTGCTACTCGTTAGCGCGAAGGAAGCCGCCGAGCTTTTGAAAAAAGCGCTGTCTCTTCCCGTATCAGAACGGGCCGACCTTGCTGGCTCTCTCATCGAGAGTTTGGACGACACGCAAGACGAATCCGTTGCGGCGGCCTGGGACGAAGAAGTCGCCCGCCGCATGGCCGACATTGACTCCGGCGCCGTCAAGCCGGTTTCGCTCGAAGAGGCTCGTCGCCGCCTCTTGTCCACTCTCGTGGTGATTTAATACTGCGCCGCTGCTAGGCCACCCACTTCATGGTGAGTTTCTTGCGCTTCTTGGCGCAGTCGAGAAGATAAAGATCGATCAACTTCTGGTAAGGAAGGCCGGTCTCATCCGCCAGGCCTTTGAAATAGTCTACAACTTGCGGACTCAAGTTGATTCCCACGGCCTTTTTCTTGGCGGGGTACGGGTTCTTCAATTCTTTCAATTTGGAAAAGTCATATGCCTTCTTCATAAAATCCAGCCTCCTTCCTGGTTGCCTTGCGTGCAGAAATAATTCGAATCATGGAATCGGAGTCCCTGTAACAGTGAATGACGACCAGCGTTCTTGCCGCCGAGCTCACTCCGAGGAGGATGAACCGGTCCTCTTCCTCCGAGTGTTCAGGATCATGGAACAGGCGCGCATGCGGATCGTGGAAAACGCTCTGGGCCTCTTCAAACCAAACTCCATGCTTGGTCCGATTGCGTCTGTTTTTCCGTTCGTCCCATCGAACCGGAGCATGTCTAGATAATATCTAGATACGCGAGAGATGGCAAGAGGGCGAAAGGAGGCTGTGTGCGAGGCGGCGCGAATTCCGTCAAGTTCGTCCTATTTAGCAGTGTGCTGGGGCTACGCAAGGCCAGCAACTGAAACCGTTCGCTGACGGTTCCGTTCGGCGCGAAGAAATTCTGGGGTTGGGGTCGAGCCGCCTCCGCGCCAGGACGAACGGTTGTAGGGGTTCTGGGGGTGGTGGGAGCCCTGGCGATGGAGGCGGCCCAGTGTCCCGTATGTGGAAGCATCCTTCACCAGGGTTTCATTTGGCGCAATCAAGTGTTCGCCCTGATTTCGTGTCAGGTGTTTCCTCTAGTACCCGCGGTCTGAAGCTCAAGTTCTGGCGCGGCAATGAGGTTCCACCCTTGGAAGCGGGCGCGGGCCGCATCTTCTATTGTTGCTTCTGATCTGGCTTCTTCCCTTGCTTGCCGTCAAGACACGGCAGAACACCGATTTGGCTGGCAGGAGTCTCGTACCTAATTTCACCGGAAGGATCTTGAATTCCTGCGAGACGCCAAGTTTGGGGCTCGGCGGTAGAGGCAGCGAAATTCAGCTCGACGGCTAAGGCGTAGTCATTGCGGAAGATCAAGCGCCTCGTGGGTGTTGCCTGGCTGGCCTGGGTTTCGTCCAGCAGGGGCTTCCCGCATAGCGTGATGGCTTTGTCAGGCGTCATGCCCTGCAAAACACTCTCCTGATGCTGTTGCTTCGCCTTTTGTCTCCAGCGCGGCGACTTCATCACTACCGCCACCGCCGTCATCATGACGACGCCGAGGACCATCACGACCGCAACCATCTTGTTCTGGGGGTTCATATACGACAAGAGGATATCACTTCCGCTAGATGCAGTAGCTCCTTGCCTCCGTTCTTCCGTGGGTATACCCTTCTCCCTCGCAGCACGTTTGCGTCACACATGCAGGGCTTGAGGGGTCTTGCCCTGCACCCACCTGGTGATCACGCGAACGTGCCGGAACGACCCCAACCCAGTCGGGGCGGCACATAAAGAGGAGGTACTTAACATGGCGACGGCAACGACAGTGTTGGAACGGAATGTCAAGATTGGTCCGACAAAACTGCTGATCAATGGAAAATGGGTTGACAGCGTATCTGGAAAAACTTTCCCCACGATCAATCCGTCGACGGGTGAAGTGATTACAAAAGTGGCGGAGGCCGATGCCGCGGATGTGGACAAGGCCGTGGCGGCGGCGCGGGCGGCGTTCGACAAGGGCCCGTGGCGCAAGATGAGCGCTTCGCAGCGCGGCGTCTTGATGAACAAACTGGCGGATCTGATCGAGAAGCACGCCGACGAGTTGGCGCAGCTTGAATCGCTGGACAACGGCAAGCCGTACCACGTGGCGAAGGCGGCCGATCTTGCGCTGACCATCGCTTGCTACCGCTACTACGCGGGATGGGCGGACAAGAATCAAGGGAAGACGATTCCTGTAAACGGCAATTACTTCACCTATACCAAGCACGAGCCCGTGGGCGTCGTGGGGCAGATTATTCCGTGGAATTTCCCGCTGTTGATGCAGGCGTGGAAGCTTGGGCCGGCGCTGGCAGCGGGTTGCACCGTGGTGATGAAGCCGGCAGAGCAGACGCCGCTGACGGCGCTGCGCGTGGGCGAATTGATGATGGAAGCGGGGTTCCCGGAAGGCGTGGTGAACTTGCTGCCGGGATACGGGCCAACGGCCGGAGCGGCGATTGCGCGGCACATGGATGTGGACAAAGTGGCGTTCACGGGATCAACGGAAGTGGGGCACTTGATCATGCGCGCCGCCGCCGATACTAACCTGAAGCGCGTGACGCTGGAGCTGGGCGGAAAGAGCCCAAACATCGTGTTCGCCGATGCGGACATGGATCAGGCCATCGAGGGGGCGCACTTTGCGCTCTTCTTCAACCAGGGACAGTGCTGCTGCGCGGGATCGCGGCTGTACGTCGAAGAGAAGATTTACGACGAGTTTGTGGAGAAGAGTGTCGCGCGCGCGAAAAAGCGCACCGTCGGCAATCCCTTCGACAAGAACACCGAGCAGGGACCGCAGGTGGATCAAGACCAGTTCAACAAAGTGATGAGCTACATTGACGCCGGGAAGAAGGAAAAGGCCAAGCTGGTGACCGGCGGCAACCGCGTGGGCGATAAGGGCTACTTCATCGAGCCTACCGTGTTCGCCGACGTGCAAGACAACATGAAGATCGCGCAAGAAGAGATCTTCGGGCCGGTCATGACCATTCTCAAGTTCAAGGACCTCGACGAGGTCGTGGATCGCGCCAACAAGAGCATGTATGGACTTGCGGCGGCCGTCTGGACGAAAGACATCACCAAGGCGCATGCCATCGCGGACAGAGTGCGCGCGGGA
>WNFI01473157.1_pt1 | contig 14381 bp, 11 predicted proteins | sample 5400471 | NCBI WGS metagenome assembly WNFI01 (sample SAMN13153348, study PRJNA577476) | soil metagenome | isolation source: 100 cm saprolite on Douglas fir-dominated hillslope | place: USA:California | collected 2013-09-17
GTGCAGCGCCGCTTCCTTCACCGCGCTCGCCGCGAGTCTCTGACCGCGTCCCTTCGGGCGGTCGGGCTGTGTCAGGACTCCGATGACCTCGTGGTGCTCGACGAGCGCTGCGAGCGCGGGCAGCGCGAACTCCGGCGTGCCGGCGAAGGCCGCGCGCACGCTTCAGTACGCGCGCCGCGCGCTCCCTGCGCCTGCGGTCACGGCATGTGCGGCGGCACGGTCGCGGCGCTCCTTGTTGAGCTTCTTGCGGATGCGCTCGCGCTTGAGGTCCGAGAGGTAATCGACGAACAGCTTCCCCTCGAGATGGTCCATCTCGTGCTGGATGCACACGGAGAGGATCTCCTCGCAGTCACGCTCGAGGAATTCCCCGTGCACGTCCTGGAAACGCACGCGGATCTTCGAGGCGCGCCTGATCTCATCGAAAATCCCCGGCACCGAGAGACACCCCTCCTCGGTGCTCGCCTCGCCCTCGCGGGTGAGAATCTGCGGGTTGATGAGCACGAGCGGCTCGTTGCGCTCGGCGGACAGGTCGATGACGATCACCCGCTGGTGGATATCGATCTGCGTGGCGGCAAGCCCGATACCGGGCGCTGCGTACATGGTCTCGAGCAGATCGCCGACCAGCGCTTCGAGTGCGGCATCGAAGCGCGTCACCGGCTGCGCGCGCGTGCGCAGCCGCGCATCGGGGTATTCGAGGATGGTTCGTAAGGCCATGGCTTGGGATCGGGGACGCTGGGGAGGGCGGCGCCACCCGTGATCCAGCGCACAAACTGACATTAATTCGTGTGCCGCCCGGGCGCCATGCCAGTATAACGCCTAGAATCTCGGGCGCAGGTTGTGTGGTCCACCTCGCGCAATGAGGAGTGGAGGATGCTCTCGAATCAAGCACTTGGAGCACGTTTCGGCGCGCTCGGACTGATCCTTTCGTTCGCGCTCTACGGCTGCTCGCATCTCTCGCACACGCATGAGGGCGCGACCGCGGCGAGCGTGCCCTCTGCGCCCGCTCAAGCCCCAGCGGGTGCCGCGGAGCCCGAGATGACTGCGACCGAGGCGGCGATTGCCGCCGCCGGCACCGAGGGAGCGGCGACCCCCGCAGCCGCAGCAGCGGAGATGCCGAGCGGCATGCTCAAGCCGAATGCGCCCAAGCACTACACCGTCAAGCGCGGCGACACGCTCTGGGGCATCGCTTCGATGTACCTGCGCGACCCGTGGCTGTGGCCCGAAGTGTGGATCATCAATCCCCAGGTGCCGAACCCGCACCTCATCTATCCCGGCGATACGCTCGCGCTCGCCTTCGGCGCGGGAGGCAAGCCGCAGGTGAGCCTCGAGCAGCCGGGCGCGGCGCGACTCGACCCGCGGCTGCGCGGCTCCACACTCGACTCCGCGATTCCGACCATCCCCTACGGGGCCATCGCCGCCTTCCTGTCACGGCCGACGGTGCTGAGCACGGATCAGATCCGCCACGCGCCCTACGTGCTCGCCTTCCGCGACATGCACGAGGTCGCAGGCTCGGGGAACGAGGTCTACGTGCGCAATCTCTCCGCCGCCGAGAACGCGCGCTTCGCCGTGGTGCACGTGGGAGCTGCGCTGCGTGATCCGGATGACGGCAAGGTGGTCGGCTACGAAGGCATCTACACCGCCACCGCGCTCGTCGAGCGCCCCGGGGATCCGGCCAAGGCGGTGCTGATCGACCCGGCGCGCGAGACGCTGCGCGGCGATCGGCTGCTGTCGAGCGACGCGAGCGAAACCCCCGTCACCTTCACGCTGCGCGCCCCCGCGAGCGCCGTGCATGGCCGCATCATCGATGTCGTCGGCGGCACCGATCTCGTCGGGCAGTACGAGGTGGTGGTCATCAACCGCGGCAAGCGCCACGGGCTCGAGCCCGGAAACGTGCTGGCCATCGACCAGGCCGGGGACGTGGTGCGTGACGTGTATCGCGGCGGCCGCACGATCGGCTCGGAAGGCTTCGGCGTCTCCTTCGCACCCAAGGTGAGGCTGCCGGATGAGCGCAGCGGGACGCTGCTGGTGTTCAAGGTCTTCGATCGCCTCAGCTACGGGCTGATCGTCGGGGCCTCCGACACCATTCACATCGCCGACGTCGTACGTAACCCGTAGCTTCCTGCCTTATGCTCGCGCGCATGGAGGCGATCCATGCGCGCGCGCTGCTGGCTCGGACCCCGGCCCTCGGCGCCGCGGACCTCGAGGCCCTGCTCGCCGCCGCGGGCGGTGAGCCCGAGCGGGCCGTGGAATCGCGCGCGAAGCGCGAGGTCCCGCTTCCCGCCCCCACGCGTGCCTTCCTCGATGCGCCCGATGAGACGGCACTCGAGGCGGATCTCGAGTGGCTGAGAGTGAGCGGCGCTCGCATTCTCCTCTGCACCGATCCGGACTATCCGCCGCTGCTGCGCGAGATCTCCGCCGCTCCGGCTGCGCTCTACCTCCTCGGCTCGGCATCCGTGCTCGCCACCGCGCAGCTCGCGATGGTCGGCTCGCGCAGCCCCTCCCCCGGCGGCGCGGCCATCGCGCACGCCTTCGCCGCCTGGTTCGCGCGCGCCGGGATCACCGTGACCAGCGGCCTTGCGCTCGGGATCGACGCCGCGAGCCATGAAGGGGCGCTCGCGGCCGGGGGCCTCACGGTGGCCGTCTGCGGCACGGGTCTCGATCGGCCCTACCCCGCCGCGCACGCGCCGCTCGCCACGCGCATCCGCGAGCGCGGCGCGCTCATCTCGGAATTCCCGCCGCGCACTGCGCCGCTGCGTGGCAACTTCCCACGGCGCAACCGCATCATCAGCGGACTCTCCCTCGGCGTGCTGGTGGTGGAAGCCGCACGCTTCAGCGGCTCGCTCATCACCGCGCGCCTCGCGGCGGAGCAGGGGCGCGAGGTGTTCGCCATCCCCGGCTCGATCCACAGTCCTCTCGCACGCGGCTGCCATCAGCTGATCCGCCAGGGCGCGAAGCTCGTCGAGGAAGCCGCGGATGTGCTCACGGAGCTGCGCCTTCCGGTGCCGCAGGAGCGTCCCCGCGCCCCGGGCAAGACCCCCGCAGCGGAGCCGGTATTGGACAAGGAGTATGAAATGCTGTTAGATGCGCTCGGCTTTGAACCGGCGACCATCGATGTTCTCGTCGCGCGCACGCACCTCGCCTTCGAGTCAGTGGCCTCGATGCTGCTGATCCTCGAGTTGCAGGGACGGGTCGCGGCTCTCCCGGGCGGTCGTTACGGCCGGGTACCCTGAATGACGGCAGCCAGCGTTTTCGACATCCTGATCTACGTCTTCGACCACTACATGCTGGCCGAGACCCCGCGGGTGCCCGAGCGCGCGCGCCTCGCGTGCGCTCTCGAGCAGGCGGGCTTCGCACCCGGAAAGGTCGCGCGGGCGCTCGACTGGCTCACCGAGCTCGCCTGCGTGCACGAGCGGGCGGCACTCGGTGCGGCGGGGCAGCGCGCGGACTGCAGCCGGGGCGTGCGTGTTTACTCCGACAGCGAGCAGGCGCGCCTCTCGCGCGAGTGCCGGGGCCTGCTGCTCACGCTCGAGCAGACCGGCGTCCTCTCGGCGCAGCAGCGCGAGATCGTGATCGAGCGCATGCTGGCGCTCGAAGCCGAGGAGCTCACCGCCGAGCAGCTGCGCGGGGTGGTGCTGATGGTGCTCTCGAGCGAGCCGGGAGTGCCGCTCGCGGTCGAGCGTCTCGCGCCGCTCATCGCACACGTGCGCGCGCAGTTGCCGCATTGAGCGCGCCGCTCTCATGGCTTCGGTCCGAGGTCCGCGGCTCGTCCGCGGTTTTTCGTTTTAGGGTTTGAGAATTCCCGATCGCACATCCATGGCAGAGAATCTGGTCATCGTCGAGTCGCCCGCCAAGGCCAAGACCATAAAGAAGTATCTTGGCCACGAGTTCGACGTGCTCGCCTCCTACGGCCACGTGCGCGACCTCGTGCCCAAGGAGGGCGCGGTCGATCCGGACAACGGCTACGCCATGAAATACCAGGTGCTCGACAAGAACGAGCGCCACGTAGAGGCGATCGCCCGCACGCTGCGCAAATCGAAGGCGCTGTATCTGGCGACCGACCCCGACCGGGAGGGCGAAGCGATCGCCTGGCACCTGCAGGAGATCCTGAGAGCGCGCGGAGATCTCGACGGCAAGGAGGTGCATCGGGTCGTGTTCTACGAGATCACGCGCAACGCCATCCGCGAGGCCGTGCGCTCACCGCGCGGGCTGTCGCTCGACCTGGTGAACGCGCAGCAGGCGCGGCGGGCACTCGACTACCTGGTGGGCTTCAATCTCTCGCCGCTGCTGTGGAAGAAGGTGCGGCGCGGCCTGTCCGCCGGGCGCGTGCAGAGCCCGGCGCTGCGCATGATCTGCGAGCGCGAGGAGGAGATCTCCGCCTTCCTGGCGCGTGAGTACTGGACGATCGAGGGCGAGGGGACGCACGGGACGCAGGCCTTTCCGCTCAAGCTCCTCGAGTACCGCGGGCAGAAGGTCGAGCAGTTCAGTTTCACGAGCGAGCACGAGGCACGCGAGGTCGAGGGCACGCTGCGCTCGGCGGCGGGCGGCGCCGGCGAGCTGCGCGTGCTCGCGATCGACCGCAAGCAGCGCCGGCGCAACCCCGCGCCCCCCTTCACGACCTCGACGCTGCAGCAGGAGGCGGCCCGCAAGCTCGGCTTCAACGCCCGCCGCACCATGCGCCTCGCGCAGCAGCTCTACGAAGGGCAGGACATCGGCGAGGGCAGCGTCGGACTCATCACCTACATGCGCACCGACTCGGTGACGCTCGCCGCGGAAGCGATACGCGAGATACGCGAGGTGGCCGCGCGGCTCTACGGCCAGGCCGAGGTGGCGGAGGAGCCGCGGATCTACCGCACCAAGTCGAAGAATGCGCAGGAAGCGCACGAGGCCATCCGCCCGACTTCGGCGGCGATTACGCCTGCGGATGTCGAGGGCAAGGTCGAGGACGATCTCTACCGGCTGTACGCGCTCATCTGGAAGCGTGCCGTCGCCTCGCAGATGAGCCCTGCCATCTTCGACACCGTGGCGGTGGACATGCTCGCCGGGCCCGACGGCCCGCAGCGCCATCTGCTGCGCGCCAACGGCTCGACGCTGGTGAAGCCCGGCTACATCTCCGTGTATCAGGAAGGCACCGACGATGTCGCGGCGGCGGATGACGCCGATCACGTGCTGCCGCCGATGGAGCCCCACGATCGTGTGCAGCTCACGGCGCTGCACGCCGATCAGCATTTCACCGAGCCGCCGCCGCGCTACAGCGAGGCATCGCTCGTCAAGGCGCTCGAGGAGCACGGCATCGGCCGGCCCTCGACCTACGCCAGCATCATCTCGACGCTCCAGGATCGCGAGTACGTCGAGATGGACAACCGGCGCTTCGTGCCGACCGACATCGGCAAGATCGTCAACCGCTTCCTCACCCACCACTTCCATCGCTACGTCGAGTACGGCTTCACCGCAGCGATGGAGGACGAGCTCGATGCGGTCTCGCGCGGAGAGGAGGAGTGGACGACGCCGCTCGAGAAGTTCTGGAAGCCCTTCATTCAGCAGGTCGAGAAGATCGAGCGGACCGTGACGCGCGAGCAGGTCGCGCAGGCCCGCGCGCTCGGCCAGGACCCCGTTTCCGGCAAGCCCATCACCGTGCGCATGGGGCGCTTCGGGCCGTTCGTGCAGATCGGCACCAAGGACGATGCGGAGAAACCGCGCTTCGCGGGACTGCGTCCGGGGCAGAAGATGGATGCGATCGCGCTCGCCGATGCGCTCGAGCTGTTCAAGCTCCCGCGCACGCTGGGGGAAACGCTCGAGGGCGAGACCATCCTCGCCAACGTCGGTCGCTTTGGTCCCTACGTGAAATACGGCAGCAAGTACGCCTCGCTGAAGGAGGACGATCCCTACACGGTGACGCTCGAGCGGGCGCTCGAGGTGATCCGTCTCAAGCAGGAGGCTGACGCCCAGCGCATCATCCAGGACTTCGCGGAGGAAGGGATCCAGGTGCTGAACGGCCGCTACGGACCGTACATCACCGACCGCAAGAAGAACGCCAAGATCCCGAAGGACCGGGATCCCAAGTCCCTCACGCTGGAAGATTGCCGGGCACTGCTCGCCGCGGCTCCCGAGCGCGGCGCGCGCTTCGGGCGCGGGCGCCGTGGCAAGAGTGCTGCGGCACCCGCACCGGTGGCGGGTGCGGGTGCGGGTGCGCCCGCGCCGCCCGAGGCTGCCGCCGGGGCGCGCGAGCACCCCAAGCGGGCCAAGGCGGCGCGGGGAGCGGCATCGCCCGCGCACCCGCGGCGCAAGGGCGCGGCACGCGGCGCGCGCACCGCGCCCGGCGCCACGACCAAGCTGCGCGCGGCCTCGGTCCCCGCCCGCGCACGGCGCGCCAAGCAAACCTGATCAGTCGGCCGGACGCAGCAACGGCGCCAGGGTGTGCGTCGTCGCATCCGCCGCGTGCCCGAGGTAGGGGAGCCCAAAGGCCGCCTCGATCGTCTTCAGGAGCGAGTAGTGGGTGTAGAGCCTGGAGTCGACCACGCCGCGCGTGCCGTAGTTCGTAATCACGATCATCACCACCGGGTCATTGAAGCTCGCCGCCGCATAGCAGCCGGCCCCCGGCTTGAGGGTTCCGGGTGCGGTGTCCGCGGGGGCATAGGGACTGTAGCCCGGGCAGGTGAGCGGGCCATTGCCCTCGTCGAAGGTGATGAAGAGCGCGTTGCGGCCGCTCTTCCAGGCGGCGCTGCCGAGAATGGCGTTCGTCAGCCAGTAGGCCTCGTCGTCGCCGCGCCTGACGTCGTTCGCATCGTTGTCCCCGCCGAGGGAATCCGTGCCGCACGGCGCGAGCGGATTGCCGATGCCGTGCATATCGCGGCACTGATCCGGGACGATGAACGAGAACGCGGGCGAGCGGTTGCCCCCGAGGTCGCTGAACAGCTGGTCGAACGTCACCTGCTTCACGAACTGGAAAGCGTTGTCCTGTACTTCACCGACGTAAGGGAACGGATTGTGCTTCACCGCGTAGAGCTTGGCGGTATTGCTGTCGCCCGGCCAGTTCGCGAAATAGCTGCCGGTCTCGGGAATGTTCTGCAGATAGGCCCGCCAGTCCTTGCCGACGTTCGTCAGCTCACCGGCAATCGAGGGCAGGTTCACGCGCCAGCGATGGCGCGAGGGATTCGCGTGGGCGAAGTCGAGCGCCACGCTCGGAGAATCGTCGTCGCCGATGCCGACGAGGCTGTTCGGGAGATACGACTTGCCGGTGCCGAGCGGCGGCGCCGCATCCGTGTTACCCAGCACGTCGGTGCCGATCCAGTCTCCGGTGATCATGGCCACGTAGTTCGGCAGACTCGGATGCCAGACGGCGTTGTAGTTCGACGCGTAGTTGTAGCGCGCGGCGAGCGCGCTCAGGTGCGGGGCGTTGGGATTGCCGATGATCTGGCTCGCGTTGTGGTTCTCGAGCACGACGAGGTAGACGTGATCCAGCTCCGGAACACCCTCGCGGATATCGCTCTCGGCCTGAGCGAGCGGGGGTGCCGATGCAATCAGTGCGGCAGTTGCCAGCGGGACGAGACATCGCATATACGGTGACTCCTGTAGTGAGGGGGCCGCGGGCGCTCCGCGCAGCGTGAATTAGGCGCGCCGCCGGTGACGCTGCCGTGAAGCGAAGATGAACAGGGCGCGTCAGCGCTGACGGGAACGCCCGCCGGCAGGATTCCATGAAGTACCGTCACAGCTTCCACGCCGGAAACTTCGCGGACGTGCACAAGCACGTGACGCTCCTCGCGCTGCTCGCGGCCCTCAAGCGCAAGGACAAGGGCTTTCTCTATCTCGACACCCACGCCGGCCGCGGCAGCTACGACCTCTCGAGCCCCTCCGCCGAGAGCGCGGCGGGGATCGGGCGCTTCGCGGGCGCCGTGCACCGCGCCCCGGAGCTGCGCGAGTTCGCCGCTCGGCTCGGGAGGTTCCGCAGTCTCCCGGGGCGCCGCTACGCCTACGCGGGCTCAGCGCTCCTCGCGGCGCTCGAGCTGCGCCCGCAGGACCGCGCGGTGTTCATCGAGTGGCTCGGCCCCGAGGCCCGCGCTCTCGGGGACGCACTGGAGGCGCTCGCGCGCGAGCGCGACGCCGGGGCGCCGAAGCTGCGCCTCGAGCGCGGCGACGGCTTCGAGCGACTGCGCGCCTTCCTGCCGCCGGCGGAGCGGCGCGCGCTCACCTTCATCGATCCGCCCTATGAGGAGAGCGAGCAGGACTTCGCGCGGCTCACCGCGGCGCTCGCGGAAGGTCTGCGTCGTTTTCCGACCGGGGTGTTCGCCGCCTGGTATCCGGTCAAGGAGCAGCGACGGGTGAGCGCCTGGCAGGCATCGAGCGTGCAGGCGCTCCCCGCTCCCATTCTCGTGAGCGAGCTGTGGGTGCACGCGCGTGACTCGCGCGTCGGTCTCAATGGCTCCGGGCTCCTCATCGCGAATCCTCCCTATCGCACGCTCGAGCGCATGCAGGAGTGGCTTCCGGAGCTGAAGTCACAGCTCGCGAGCGATCCCGCGGCGGGCGCCGAGGCGCGCATGCTGGCACAATCCGCCTGATGGACGCCCGAGTGGATCAGTACGGGGTGATCGGCCACCCGGTCTCCCACAGCTTCTCGCCTTTCATCCACGGTCTGTTCGCCCGCGAGACGGGCCAGGAAATGACCTACCGCCGCTTCGATGTCGCCCCGGCGGAGTTTGAGTTGCGCGTGCGCGGCTTTTTCGCCGCGGGGGGCCGCGGACTGAACGTGACGCTGCCCCACAAGATCGCGGCCGCGGGTCTGGCGCACAAGCTGACACCGCGGGCCGCGCACGCCGCGGCGGTGAACACGCTCGCCGCGCGCCCCGAGGGCATCCTCGGGGACAACACCGACGGGGCGGGCCTGGTGCGCGATCTGTGCGAGAACCTCGGCCTCGCGCTGAGGCGGCAACGCCTCCTCGTCATCGGCGCCGGCGGCGCAACGCGCGGGGTGCTCGGGCCGCTGCTCGGACTTGCCCCCAAGACCCTCATCGTCGCCAACCGCACCGCCGAGCGCGCCCGGAGCCTCGCCGCGGCCTTTGCCGAGCTCGGGCCGATCCAGGGGGTCGGCTTCGGCGAGCTCGATCGCACACCCTTCGACCTCATCATCAATGCCACCTCCGCCAGTCTCTCGGGTGAGGTTCCGCCCATCCCGAGCGCGGCCGTCGGCCCGCAGACGGTGTGTTACGACCTGGCGTACGGCCGCTCCGCCACCGTATTCCTCGAGTGGGGCCGGGACTGCGGCTGCACACGCACCTTCCAGGGGCTCGGGATGCTCGTCGAGCAGGCCGCCGAGTCGTTCTACCTCTGGCGCGGCGTGCGGCCGCACACCGCGCAAGTGCTCGTGGCGCTCAAGGAGCGCGGCGCGGCGCTGCCCGAGCCTCTAGCGCATCGTGACGAACTCCTCCGCTGAGGTCGGATGAATCGCCACGGTGTCGTCGAAGTCCCGTTTGGTGGCGCCCATGCGCACCGCGACCGCAAATCCCTGCAACATCTCATCCGCCCCCGCTCCCACCACGTGCAGCCCGACGATGCGCTGCTCGGCGCCCACGGTCACGAGCTTCATGTCGCAGCGCACCTTCTCCTGGGTGAGCGCGTGATAGAGCGGCACGAAGCTTGAGGTGAACACGGTGACGTTCTCGGTCCCGTAGCGCGCCCGGGCCGCGTGCTCCGACAGTCCCACCGTGCCGATCGGCGGGCCCCCGCCGAACACCCGGTCGGCGAGCCGCCGCCCGGCCGCTATCTCCACGGGCGTGAGCTGCGCGCGCCCGGTCACATCCCCGATCGCGTAGATCCCGGGCACGCCGCTCGCCTGGTACTTGTCGCAGGCGATGAAGCCCTGCACATCGAGCGCCACCCCGGCGCGCGCGAGCTCGAGACGCTCGATCTGCGCGCCGCGCCCCGTCGCCCACAGCAGGCAGTCGAAGGGACCGAGGCGCCGCGCGTCGAGCGTGGCGAGCTCGAGTGCGCCGTGCGCGGCGCGCGTGAGGGAGTGCGGTACCGCATGCGTCACGATGGCGACGCCCGCCGCGCGCAGCATCGCGAGCGTCGATGTGCCCAGCATGTCGTCGAAGCTCTTGAGCGCCGTGTCACCGCGCAGCACGAGCGAGGTCTCGGCACCGAGGCCGGCGAAGATGCCGGCGAGCTCGACGGCGATGTAGCTGCTGCCGATGAGCGCCACGCGCTGCGGCCGCGTCGCGAGCTCGAAGAAGCCATCCGAGGTGATGCCGAGCGCGGCGCCCGGGACCGCCGGCACACGCGGGTGCGCGCCGGTGGCGATGATGATGTGCTCGGCGCCGAGCGAGCGATTGCCCGCCCGGACGCTGCGTGCATCGGCGAAGCTGGCGTGCGCGCGCACCAGCTCGACGCCGCGGCGCGCGAGGTTGGCGGCGTACAGCTCGTGGAGGCCGGATATATAGGCGTCGCGCCGCGCCTTGAGCTCTCCCCAGTCGTGGCCCGAGATCTCGAGCCTGAAACCGTAGTCCGCTGCCTCGTGCAACGCACTGCCGAGATCCGCGGCGTTCCAGCTGATCTTCTTCGGCACGCAGCCGACGTTCACGCAGGTGCCGCCGAGGCGAGCGGATTCCACGAGCGCCACGCGCGCCCCGTGCTCGGCGGCGCGCTGCGCCGCCGCCAGCCCCCCGCTGCCGCCGCCGATCACCAGCAGATCGAATTTCTCGCTCATACGCCCTCGGACGGCCGCGCGTGTGACTCTGATCCTGCATGTTACCGCTACAATGGCGCCTCACGATCAGGCCTTGATGAGCGCATGCCAAACCCTCTGCTCGCTGGCGACGCCCTGCCGAAGTTCCCCGAGATCCGCCCGGAGCACGTCGAGCCGGCCGTGCAGGAGGTGCTGCGCTCGAGCCGCGCGCGCATTGCGGAGCTCTCGGGGCAGGCCCTGCCCACCTTCGCGACGCTCATCGAGCCCCTCGAGGAGCTGCAGCATCGCGTGGCGCGCACCTGGTCGCCGGTGACGCACCTCAACGCGGTGCTCAATTCCGAGGCGCTGCGCAGCGGTTACAACGCCTGCCTGCCGCTGCTGTCCGCCTACCGCACCGACCTCGCGCAGAGCGAGCCGCTGTTCCGCGCCTACCGCACGATCGCCGAGCAGGAGGGCGCGGCGCTCGCTCCGGTGCAACGCCAGCTCATCACCCACGCGCTGCGGGACTTTCGCCTCGCCGGCGTCGGCCTGCCGGCCGAGCGCAAGGCGCGTTTCAAGGAAGCGATGCTCGAGCTCGCACAGCTGCAGGCGAAGTTCGAGGAGAACGTGCTCGATGCGACGCACGCCTGGACCCGGCACGTCACGGACGCCGAGGAGCTGCGCGGCCTGAACGAAGTGCTCATCGAGCAGGCCCGGCGGCGCGCGCGCGATCGGGGCGTCCCGGGCTGGCTCCTCGCGCTCGATCAGCCCACCTACGTCGCGGTGCTCACGGATGGCGGGTCTGAGGACCTGCGCCGCGCCTATTACGAGGCGTGGATGACGCGCGCCTCCGAGTGCGGCCCACATCCGGGCCGCTGGGACAACTCCCCGGTGATGGAGCAGATCCTGCGGCGGCGTCACGAAGCCGCGCGGCTCCTCGACTTCGGCAACTACGCCGGGTACGCGCTCGCCACGCGCATGGCGCGCAGCCTCCCTGAGGTGCTGGACTTCCTCCACCGCCTGAGCGCGGCGGCGCGCCCGGCGGCGCGCGCTGAGTTCGCCGAGCTCCAGGCATTCGCCGGCCGCACGCTCGCGGCCTGGGACGTCGGCTTCTACGCCGAGCAGCTGCAGCGCGAGCGCTTCGCGGTGTCGCAGGAGGAGCTGCGGCCCTACTTCCCGCTGCCGCAGGTCTTGAGCGGGCTCTTCGAGGTCGCCGAGCGGCTCTTCGGCGTGCGCGTCCGCGAGCGCCCGGGCGTCCCGGCCTGGCACCCGGACGTGCGCTTCTTCGACATCGCAGGCGCCGCAGGCGAAGCGGTGGGGAGCTTCTATCTCGATGTCTACGCGCGGCCCAACAAGCGCAGCGGCGCGTGGATGGACGAGTGCGTCGGTCGCAAGCGCCTCGCCAGCGGCTCAGCGCTCCCCGTGGCCTACCTGGTGTGCAACTTCCTGCCGCCCGGGGCGGGCGTCCCGGCACTCCTCACGCACGATGACGTGGTGACGCTGTTTCACGAGTTCGGCCACGGCCTGCACCACCTCCTGACCCGCGTCGATTACCCGAGTCTTGCCGGCATCAACGGCGTCGCCTGGGACGCGGTCGAGCTGCCGAGCCAGTTCCTCGAGAACTACGCCTGGCACCCGGAGGTCCTCAGGCGCATCTCCGGGCACTTCAGGAGCGGTGCACCGCTCCCGCCGGACACCGAGAAGCGCCTCATCGCGACGCGCAGCTTCCACGCCGGGCTTTCGATGATGCGGCAGCTCGAGTTCGCGCTCTTCGATCTGCGCATCCACACGGAATACTCCCCCGAGCGCGGCGGCCGCATCGGTGAGATTCTCGGCGAGGTGCGCGGCGAAGTCGCGATCGTGCCGGTCCCGCAGTGGAACCGCTTCCCCAACAGCTTCGGCCACATCTTCGCCGGCGGTTACGCCGCCGGCTACTACAGCTACAAGTGGGCCGAAGTGCTCGCGGCGGACGCCTTCGCCGCTTTCGAGGAGCGCGGCGTGTTCGATGCGCCGACCGCGCAGCGCTTCCTGGATGCGATCCTCAGCCGCGGCGGCAGCCGCGATGCCCTCGAAGCCTTCGTCGAATTCCGCGGCCGCCCGCCCGAGGTGTCGGCACTGCTCAGGCAGCACGGGATCCTCCCGGGGCAGGAGAGTGCCCCGTGAGGCGCGGATGGCGCGTGGCGGCACTGCTGCCGTGTCTTGCGCTCGCGGTCGCGGCGCCGGCGCACGCCGAGAGCCTCTACGTCATCGAGCAACTCGTCGTCACCGTGAACAGCGACCCGGATGCGAGCGGCACGCGCATCGCCAGCGTGAAGAGCGGCGATCAGGTGGAGCTGCTCGAGCGCTCGGGCGATCAGATCCACGTGCGCCTCGCGAGTGGCAAGGACGGCTGGATCCGTGCGGGCTACCTGTCCTCCGCCGAGCCGCTGCGCACGCAACTCGCCGCGCGCAGCGCGGAGGTCGCGCGGCTCACCGCGGACGTGAGCCGCCTGCAGGCCGAGCTCCTCGCGACGCGCGCAGCGGAGCGACCGGCGGACGCCGGCCCGGGGCCTTCGGCGGCGACCGCGCCCCCGGCCCCCAGGGATGATTCCAGCAACCCGCAGCCGCTGTTCGCTGACCGCGCGGATGAGGGGCCACGGCGCGTCTGGCCGTGGGCGCTGGCGGCGGGAACCGTCGCGCTCGCCCTCGGCTTCGCCCTCGGAGCGCTCGTGCTCGATCGGCATATCCGCCGCAAATACGGAGGACTACGCATCTACTGATGCGTAATGATCCAGCGACTACCGTTTCGCCCACCCTGAGGGTCGGGAAAAAGTGTGCGGCGCGTCGCAGTGCAGCAATGCGGGAACTGCCTAGACTGCGCTTCTTTAGATGTAGATGATTGGGCCGTCAAGGGAGCGGCCACCGTGGCTACGATCAGCAATACGCGGCGCAGTGATTTTGACGTGACCAACACCGTGCAGGTGAGCTCACCGGCTGCGGTGCTCGCGGCGGTGGAATCGCTGTACCGGCCGACCTGGCCCGGGCTGCCCCTCGAGCCGCTCGCGCGCGCCTTCGAGCACTTCGAGCGGCTGTTCGCCGGCGAGGTCGCCGGATTCCACGGCGTCGACACCGTCTACCACGACCGTCAGCACACCCTCGACATCACGCTCGCGCTCGCGCGACTCATCGTCGGCTACGAGCGGCAGCAGGAGGAGGCCGGGCGCCTCGGCGGGGCACGGGCGATCGTCGGCCTCGTCACCGGACTCTTCCACGACGTCGGCTACCTGCGCCGCAGCGATGATCCGCACGTGCGCAACGGCGCCGAGTTCACCCGTACGCACGTCGCGCGCGGTGCGCGCTTTCTCAGGGAGTATCTGCCGGTCATCGGCTTCGGCGCCTGGGTGCCGGTGGCGACCGAGATCATCCACTACACCGGTTACGAGGTGCCCTTCGATCACATCGTCGAGCGGGTCTCCGATCCGCGCGACATCAGGGTCGGGCACCTGCTCGGCACCGCGGACATGATCGCCCAGATGGCCGACCGCTGTTATCTGGAGAAATGCCGCGACCGGCTGTACGCGGAGTTCGTGCTCGGGGGAGTCGCCCTGCCCTTCACCGAGGGTTATCCGCAGGTGAAGTATGCCTCCGGGCTCGATCTGCTGCGCCAGACCCCGGAATTCATCGCCGACGTGCGCAACACCCGGCTCGATGGGGAGTTCCATGCAGCCTACCGCTACTTAGAAATCCT
>WNFI01675605.1_pt2 | contig 14380 bp, 12 predicted proteins | sample 5400471 | NCBI WGS metagenome assembly WNFI01 (sample SAMN13153348, study PRJNA577476) | soil metagenome | isolation source: 100 cm saprolite on Douglas fir-dominated hillslope | place: USA:California | collected 2013-09-17
GGCGTTCGCCAACAACCAGCCGGTCACCTACGTCATCGACACCATGCGCGCGCTGGCGCTCGGCGGCCCGATCGAGGCGAACCTGTGGAAGAGCCTGGTGTGGCTGGCCGGGATCTTCATCGTCTTCTCGCCGCTCGCCGTACGCGCCTACAAGCGGGCCGGCTGACCCCGCCACCTAGCCCGGGCAGCGACCATGACTCGATCACGGCGGGACCGGTTGATCGCGGAGTGCGGCGCCCGGCCGGGCGGCCCGGTCGCTGCGGCGGCCAGTACGGCCGGCTGCCGGAGCCGAGGGGCCGGGCCGACCTCGGCCGGGCTGACCGGCCAGGGGCGAGACGCCGGCCGGGGACACGGTGCGAGGTCCACGCCGACAGCGCTACCGCCTCCCCGGCCAGCTCATCTGGGCTCTCCGGCCCGGCCCGGCCCGGCTGGTGCGCATGCCCGCTACCACGCGCGACTGCGCCGGGGCGCCCGGAGGCGAGGGACCGCCCGTCCAGGAGCGCGCGGAGCAGTGTCATCCAGCTCGCGGCCTGGTCGGCCGGGGAAGGAACCCAGGCATCTCGCTGTGCGAAGCGCTCGGCCCGCTCATCCCGTTACACCCGCCCGGCACGCCAGTCGGCGCCCGGCGAAGACCGCGCTGCCAAATGGCGCGGCCGTGGAGTCCGTCACTCCGTGACGTCGTCCCACCGTGGCGGACAATAGCTCGACCTGACGCGGAGGAAGCCTGGGCGGCTCAGGACTGACCGCGCGCGGGGCCAGGGCGGTACACCGCCCTGGCCCCGCCGGTCCGAACGGCCAGACGCGAGCCTGACGGTGCCCGAGCCCAGAAATCTGCCGCCGGGGTGTCGATAATGACGGGCAGCCGCCGTTGTATGGCTGGAGGAGTCGCCGGGCACGCTTGCCCTGTGAGATATCGGAGGAGCGCATGAAATACGCACTGCTGATCTACTCCAGCCCCGGCGCGGCCGAGCGCGTGCAGCCTGCGGACGACGGGGTCATCGACAGCTGGCTCGACTACACGGCCGCCGTGAAGCAGTCTGGCGCACTGCTCGGCGCCGAGCAGCTCGCTCACGTCGACACCGCCACCAGCGTCACCGTGCGCGGCGGCGAGCGGCTGCTGACCGACGGCCCGTTCATCGAGACGAAGGAGCTCCTGCTCGGGTTCTACCTGCTGGACATGCCTGACCTCGACACCGCGCTGGACTGGGCGGCCAAGATGCCGGTCGTCCGTTACGGAACGGTGGAGGTCCGGCCGGTGCTGGAAGGCCAGGCGTGGCAGGCAGCCCTCGAGTAGCAACTGTCGCGCTGGAGCGCGCGTACCGGGACGAGTGGACGGCCATCGTGGCCACGCTCGCGCGGCGGCTCGGCGACCTGCAGGCGGCTGAGGACGCAGTGTCCGAGGCGTTCACCGTGGCCGCCAGGACGTGGCCGAGCGACGGAGTGCCGCCCAAGCCCGGCGCGTGGCTGACGGTTACCGCATGGCGAAAGGCCGTCGATCAGCTGAGGACGCAGCAGCACGTAACGAAGGCGGATCTCTCCTCGCTGATCAGCGCCCCGGCAAGGGAGCGCGAGGGTGCTGATCCGGAGGTGGTCACCATGGAAGACGACCGGCTGGGGCTGATCTTCGCCTGTTGTCATCCGGCGCTGGCTTCCGAGGTGAGGGTGGCACTGACGCTACGGTATGTGGCCGGGCTCACGACCCGGGAGATAGCCGCGGCGTTCCTGACCCCCGAGCCGACTCTCGCGCAGCGGCTCGTCCGGGCCAAGCGCAAGATACGCGGCGCGGGGATCAGGTTCGAGGTGCCGCCTGCCGACGCGCTCGCCGCCCGGCTGACCGGCGTGCAGGCTGTCATCTACCTGGTCTTCAACGAGGGTTACGCGGCCTCCAGCGGTACCGAGCTCGTCCGGGTCGACCTATGCGCCGAGGCGATCTGGCTCGGCCGCGTGCTGCACCGGCTGCTGCGTGAGGACGCCGAGAGCGCCGGGCTGCTCGCGCTCATGCTGCTGACGCACTCGCATGCTCCGGCCCGGGTGGATGCGGCGGGCAGGCCGGTCCTGCTGGCCGAGCAAAACCGGGCCCTGTGGAGCCGCGAGCTCATCGCGGAGGGGACGGCGGTGCTGGACGCCGCCGTGGCGCGGCGCACCCCTGGTCCCTATCAGCTGCAGGCGGCCATTGCCGCGGTGCACGCGCAGGCGCCCTCCTTCGATCAGACCGACTGGGCGCAGATTGCGGCCCTCTACGGCGAGCTGGCCCGTCGCTCGCCGTCACCGGTGATCGAGGTGAACCGGGCGGTGGCCGTGGGTCTCGCCGATGGGCCGCTGGCCGGCCTGGCGGTCCTGGCCCCGGTGGTGGCCTCCGGCGAGCTGGACGGCTATGGCCCGTTGCACACGGCGCACGCGGATCTGCTGGACCGGGCCGGCCGCGTTGACGAGGCCACCACTGCCTGGGCCCGGGCGATCGAAGCCACCGGCAACAGCGCGCTGCGCGAGACACTCGAACGCCGGGTGGCAGGCCGGGACCAGCTGGAACGGCCTGATCCCTGACTCGCCGACCCCGTTACGAAAATCTGCCGGCAGCTGTCGATTTCTGGACCCCTCCTCCGTAGGACTGGTGAGCCGGGCGGTCAGCAGGCGCCAGATGGCACCGCTGCCCGGCACTCGGAGGTAGGGACATGCGGCTCACCAAGTCCGCCGGCTGGGCGCTCGCGCTGACGTCGGTGGCCTTCTTCATGACGGCTCTCGATGCGCTCGTGGTGATAACCGCGCTGCCGGCCATCCATGCCGGCCTCGGCGGCAGCGTCTCGACGCTGGAGTGGACGATCAACGCCTATACGCTGACCCTGGCCGCAGGAATCATCACGGCCGCAGCCCTCGGCGACCGGCTCGGGCGGCGGCGCATGTATGTCGTCGGCTTGCTCCTGTTCACCGCGGCGTCCGCAGCCTGTGCGCTCGCGCCCAACGCCGGCCTGCTGATCGGCGCGCGGGCCGTCCAGGGTCTGGGTGCAGCGCTGATTACCCCGCTGAGCCTGACCATCCTGGCCTCGGCGTTCCCGGCCGAGCGGCGCGGCACCATCGTCGGAATATGGGGCGCGATCGGCGGCCTGGCCATAGCCGGAGGCCCGCTGGTCGGCGGGGCCGTCGTTCAGGGCCTGGACTGGCACTGGATCTTCTGGCTCAACGTGCCGGTCGGCCTGGCCGCCGCCGCCCTGGCTATGTCCCGGCTGCCGGAGAGCCGGGGGCCGGCCGCGAGGCTCGATCTGCCGGGCGTGGCCATGGCGGCCATCGGCTCAGTGGCGCTGGCTTGGGGCCTGGTCCGGACGACGGACGTCGGCTGGGGCAGCCCGCAGGTCATCGGCGCGCTGATCCTGGCTGCCGTGCTGATTGCGGGTTTCGTGGCCTGGGAACGGCAGGCCAGCGAGCCCATGCTGCCGCTACGCCTGCTGCGCGTCCCCGCGTTCGCGGCCGCCAACGCGACTGGCTTCCTGACGATGGCCAGCATCACCTCGGCCGCGTTCCTGATGGCGCAGTACTTCCAGCTGGGGCTCGGCTACTCGCCGCTGAGCACGGGCCTGCGCTTCCTGCCGTGGACGCTCACGCCGCTGCTGATCGCCCCGGCCGCTGGCGCGCTCGCGGACAGGATCGGATCACGGCCGCTGATGTCGCTCGGCCTGGCCCTGCAGGGCGCCGGGCTGGTCTGGATCGCCCTCGGCGCGACGAGCACGGCAGGCTACAGCCGGTTCGTGCTGCCGCTCATCATCGCCGGGGTCGGGATCTCGATGGCCATACCGACGGTGCCGACCAGCGCGCTGAACGCCGTGCCGCCCGCCGAGATGGGCAAGGCCTCGGGAGTCCAGAACACCCTGCAGCGATTCGGCGCCGTGTTCGGCGTCGCGATAGTCGCCGCCGTATTCAGTGCGAACGGGCATCTCAGCTCGCCGACCGCGGTGATCTCCGGGTTCCGTCCAGCGCTCGCCGCCGCCGCCGGACTTTCGGTGATCGGCGCCCTGACCGCGCTGGGCGTCGGCGGTCGCCGCAGGTCGCCTTCGGTCGCCCCGCAGCAGGCTCCGGCGCTGGCCGCGGCAGAGAGGTAAAGCAGAAGGGGTGCGCGGCGTCGCGGTCGACGGCGGCGCCGCGCACGTTACAGCCTGGTGCGCAATAGGACGATCGTGCCCGCGGTCAGGCCGGGTAGCGGTAAAAACATACCTATGGCAGCCACGCTTCAGGAGATCCTGCTCGCGCCGGACACCCGGCCAAAGGTTCTGACCGACTGCTACACGCTGATTGAGCAGGAGATCTCGGACAAGTCGGGGGTCTCCGGGACCGCGGTCAAGCTCGGCTACAAGACCGTGACCAGCTTCGCCCCGGGCTACTACCACGCCACCGTGGAGGACATGCTCCCGCAGATCGTGGACAAGCTCGAGCCGTTCTGGGCGGACTTCAGCACCTCCGGGGGCTCGGAGTTCGGCGACTACCTGGCCAAGCGCGGCGAAGAGGTGTCGGAGGCCCTGCTCTCGGTGACCGACGCCATGGCGACGATCTCCAACCGGCCCACGATCATCAAGGCGTACCGCGCCGTCCGCGGCAGCGCAGCCAAGCATGTCCAGGCCGCGCTCCCGCGCGTCGGCGACCTGGTGCTGAAGTACGCAGCCTGATCGCCTCCAGGAGGCGACGTCAGCTGACTCCGCAGGCCCGGCGGCGAGGGGTCGGGCGAACTCCGCCACGGCTCGGGCGATCTCCCGGGGACGCCCGAGACGCCAACAAGCGGGAACACGCATGAATAGCGCCGCATTCAGGGGGCCCTACGGCACCGCCACGGCGTTCTGCGACGAGCTTTTCGCCTTCATCACCGTCGCCGGGCAATCCCGATACGACGAGACCGTCACGCAGCTTGAGCACGGCCTCCAGGCTGCCGCATTGGCTGAAGCCGCGAACTGCGACGAGGCCGTTCAGATAGCGGCGCTCCTGCACGACATCGGCCACCTGCTGCTCGATGAGCACACCTTCCCCACGCGGGACCTGCGCCACGAGATCGTCGGCGCGCGCTTCCTGACCCGCTGGTTCGGACCCGAGGTCGGCGCTCCCGTGGCGCTGCACGTCAAAGCCAAGCGGTACCTGGTCGCCATCGACCCCGGCTATGCCCAGGGCCTCTCCGCGGCATCGATCCGAAGCCTCCGGCTCCAGGGCGGGCCCATGACCACCACGGAAGCCGAGGGTTTCGGGCGGCTGCCCCAGGCCGGGGCCGCCATCGCCTTGCGCCGCTGGGACGACGCGGCCAAGCAGCAGAACGCCTCGGTGCCCGACCTGGAATACTGGCGTGCCGCTGTGTCCCGGACGGTGGGAGCCCGGCGCTGACCGCCCCGGCGGCTGACCGTGCCTCAGGCCCGGGCCACGGCGTCGAAGGCCGCGGCGAACGTCTCCGCGATCTGCTCCAGTTCCGCCGTGGTGACGATGAACGGCGGGGAGACCTGCAGCGCCGTGCCCCGGAGCAGCCGGGTGATCACCCCGCGCTCGCGGATCTCGGCCACCAGGCGAGGGCCGAGGCCCGGGTCCGCGGCGCGCGCGTCCTCGGCGATCTCGACCCCGGCGAGCAGGCCTGTGCCGGCGCGCACTTCGCCGACGAGATTGTAGTCCGCGAGCGGTGCGAGCAGCTTCGCCAGGACCGGCTCGAGCTCGGTGACCCGGTCGATCAGCCGCTCGCGCTCGATGAGGTCGAGATTCGCCAGGCCGACCGCGCACGCGGTGGGGTGAGCCGCGTAGGTGTAGCCGTGCCGGAATACCTCGGCGGATCCCGCGCGCCAGAACGGCTCCGCCACCCGCGCCCCGATGATCACCGCGCCGAGTGGCGCGTAACCTGAGGTCAGCCCCTTGGCCGTGGTGATCATGTCAGGGTCGAGCGCGAACCTCCCGCTGCCGAGCCAGCTGCCCAGCCGCCCGAACCCGGTGATCACCTCATCGGCCACGAACAGCACGTCCCGCCGGCGGCAGACGTCGCGCACCCCCTCCAGGTATCCCTCAGGCGGCGGGTAGACGCCCCCGGCCCCGATCACCGGCTCGCAGAAGAATGCGGCGACGCGGTCGGCGCCCAGCTGCTCGACGAGCTTGTCCAGGGCATCGGCGTCGTCCCACGGCACGTGCTCGACCATCGAGACCAGCGGCCCGAACGGCTCGGCGTTGGCGGGGATGCCGCCGAGCGTCGTCCCGTAGGCGTTCATCCCGTGATAGGCGTGCGACCGGGAAATGATGACCTGCTTGCCGGGCTGGCCCGCCGCCCGCCAGTACGCTCGCGCGAGCTTCGCCGCGGTGTCCACGGCGTCCGACCCGCCGCCCGGCGTGAAGAAGACCTTGGCGTCCGGAACCGGGGCGAGATCAGCGACCCGCCGGGCCAGCGCCTCGGCCGGCAGGTTGGAGAAGGGCTCGAACGTCTGGTAGGCGGCGAGCTGGCGCATCTGCGCCGCAGCGGCATCGGCCAGTTCCGCCCGCCCGTGCCCGATATTGGAGTACCAGAGGCTGGCGATCGCGTCCAGGTACGGACGTCCGGCCTCATCGAAGACGGTGGCCCCCTGTCCGCCCACGATCGTCACGGCCCGGCCTGCCAGGCTGGCCATGTTCGCAAACCCGTTCCACAGGGCGGTGCGACCTGCCGCGCCGCCGTCCCCTGCCGCCATTAACGCTCCTCTTTCCGGCTGGTTATGGTCCGCTGACCTCCTGGACGAACCGTACTTCCACGCACCGGCCGTCCTGACCAACCGCCCCCTCTGACGGCGGCCCGGACCTCTTGGTTGCCCGGAGGGGCGGTGGGTAGATTCACCGCGTGAAAAAGCTATTCGAGCTGATCGTCTGCCTCATCCATCCGGTCGCCGTCGTGCTCATGTGGATCGACCTGGCGACCCGCCCCGGCATGGGCGCGGGCGCGAAGCTGGCGTGGGGCATCTTCGGGCTCATCCCGCTGGTGCCGTTCCTCTACGTGCTCACCGGCGGCGACCTGTGGTGACGCGGCCGTGAGGTAATACCTGCGAATCGGCCCCCGACCGAGCGCCGACCCGCCAATCTCGTCGGGCGGCCCACACATTACGGTGACGGTGATGCGTTTCAACGGCGTGGTGACGGCTGCGGCGCGGGTCGGCGGGGAGGTCGTGCCGGCTCGCGCTCAGATGGCGACCACGCTGGGATTCCACATCATCCTGGCCTGCATGGGGATCGCGCTGCCGACGATCGTCCTGGTCGCCGAGTTCATCGGCCTGCGGCGCTCGAACCAGATCGCCCTGCTGCTCGCGCGGCGCTGGTCGCAGGCGATGGGGGTGCTGGTCGCGGTCGGCGCCGGCTGGCGGCGCCTGCCCGGCTGGGCGCACTGGTGGACCGGGGTGCCGAACGCGGTGAGCGGCATCCTGGGGGCGATGTCTGTCATAGCGGTCAACTCGTGGATGAACCAGCCGGGTGGCTTCACCGCCCGGGACGGGCGGATCGTGTCGGTCAACCCGTGGCAGGTGTTCTTCAACCACGCGGCGATCTACGAGATGCCGCACATGATCCTGGCCGCCTACATGGTCACCGGGTTCACCGTCGCCGCGGTGTACGCGGTCGGCATCCTGCGCGGCCGGCGGGACCGCTACCACTACACCGGGTTCGCCATCCCGTTCGTCCTGGCCGCGGTGATCACCCCGTTCCAGATCTTCGTCGGCGACACCGCCGCCCGTGCCATCGCCGCCGACCAGCCGGTGAAGTTCGCGTCCATGGAGTACGTGGCGCACACCTCCCGCGATGTCCCCGAGTACCTGGGAGGCGTCTACGCGAACGGCCACGTCTACGCCGGGCTGCGGATCCCGGGGGTGGACTCGCTGCTGGTCGGGTTCAGCACCCGGACGAAGGTCATCGGGTGGGACAGCGTCCCGGCCGCCGACCGCCCGCCGGTGGTGTGGCTGATCCACCTGTGCTTCGACGTGATGGTGGGCCTGGGGTTCCTGCTGCTGCTGGCGGGGCTGTGGGCCGCCTGGGGCGGGTGGCGGCACCGCCGGATGCCGCGCCAGCGCCTGTTCTGGCTGCTCGGCGCCGTGAGCGGGGTGGCCGCGACCGTGGCCATGGAGTGCGGCTGGGTGGTGACCGAGGTCGGGCGCCAGCCCTGGGTGGTCTACCGGCTGCAGACCACCGCGGCGGCGGCCACGGCCAACGGCGGCATCATCGCCAGCCTCAGCATCGTCATCGCCCTCTACGCGGTCCTCGGCGCGGCGACCGTCATCATCCTGCGGGCGCTGTCGCGGCGCTGGCGCCGCGGCGACACCCCGGAGCCGGAGGTCCCCTACGGCCCGCCGGCCCGGCCGGAGGACCGGTCGCTGCGCCGGGCCGGGACGTGATCGCGGACGCGGTCGGGGCCATCCTGCTGGCCACGATCACCCTGTACGCCGTCCTGGGCGGAGCCGACTTCGGCGGCGGCCTGTGGGACCTGCTGGCCGGCGGTGACCGGCGCGGCCAGGCGCCCCGGCAGCTCATCGACGAGTCGATCACCCCGGTCTGGGAGGCCAACCACGTCTGGCTGATCTTCGCGCTGGTCATCTTCTGGACCGGATTCCCCGTCGCGTTCGCCGCGGTGATGAACGCGGCGGCGCTGCCGATCTGGCTCGCGGTAGGCGGGATCGTGCTGCGCGGCGCTGGCTTCGCGTTCCGCAAGGAAGCCCAGGGGATCACCCTGCAACGCGAACTCGGCGCGGTGTTCGCCTTTTCCTCGCTGCTGACGCCATTCTTCATGGGCACGGTGGTCGGCGCCATGGCGGCTGGCCAGATCCCCGGAGATGCCAGCCGCACCAGCCTGCCGGCCTGGACCGGGGCGACGTCGCTGCTGATCGGCTTCCTGTTCGTCGGCGCGTGCGGCTATCTCGCCGCGATCTACCTCATCGGCGAGGCCGCGGGCCGGGACGACCGCCGCATGGAGGCCTACTTCACCCGCCGGGCCCAGGCCGCCGGCCTCGTGACCGGGGCACTGTCGCTGGCCACCCTGGCGGAGCTGCACGGCGCGGATCCCGCGTTGTGGCGGAACCTCACCGGACGGGCGCTGCCGCTGGTGATCACCGCGGCGGCGGCCGGCGTGGCGGTCGTGGCCCTGCTGGCCGCTGGGCGCCCGCGCGGCGTCCGGGTGCTCGCCGCGCTCGGCGTCTCCGCGGTGATCTGGGGCTGGGGCGTGGCCCAGTACCCGGCGCTGCTGCCCGGCACGCCGGTGACGCTGAGCAACGCCGGCGCTCCGCACGAAACCCTGGTCGCGCTGGTGGTGCTGTTCGTCGCGGCCGTGCTGATGGTCGGCCCCTCGTTCGCCCTGCTGTTCGCCCTGCAGGGCCGCCAGGTCCTGCGCCACGACCACGGGGGGATCGCGCTGGCCGGAGTGACGGACGGCGGCCCGCGTTCGCGCGCGAGATCAGGGCGCGGTCGGCCTGAATCGCCGCAGCGGCAGAGCCCTGGCAGCCGGACCGCGGCCATCGGCCTGGTCGCCGTCGCCCTGGCTCGCGCCCTCGCCCGCCGCCGGGGCCGCTGAGCGCTCCCGGTTGGCCAGCCAGGCCCCGGGCGCTGTCGCCCGGCCCTGAGCCGCGCGATCACATCAATCCCACCCGCCCCGCCGTGCCCTCTCCGCGCCCTCTCGCCAACCGCATCAACGAGCCATCGATGCGGCTGGATGCACATCGACGGTCCGTTGATGTTGTTGGGGCGGGCTGCGGGAGCCCTGCCTGGCTCGTGGACCCGATTCGAACGCGGGGCCGCGCTCGCTGCTGACGACCACCTCGGTACCCCCGCGCGGCGGGATCTGTTGCGGTAGGTTGGCCCGGTGCGGGTGCGTCTGACCCGTGTTCGTCATCGAAGCCGGCGGCATCCCGCCCAGCAGGACACCGATACCGGGCGGGCGTGGAGCCTGGCTGGCTAGGCCAGGGGAGGCGAGCCCCCCAGCCGCGCGTCGCCGCGATCGGGGCTCAGGCCCGATCCGCCGCCCCGACCCGGCCGGGTGCCCCTGAGCCCGGGCGCAGCCGCCCGGCGGTCTCGGGCACCGCGGCGGTCTCGGGCACCGCGGCGGCCGCAGGCACCGCGGCGGCCGCAGGCACCGCGGCGGCCGCAGGCACCGCGGCGGCCGCAGGCACCGCGGCGCCGGGCGGGTCCCCCGGCTCGGGCGGCTGCCACCGGCCGGACAGGCAGAGCGCGACCAGCCCGGCCGCGGCGCTGAACAAGACCAGCGGCACGAGGGCGTACACGCCGATGTTATGGATGACGATCAGTAGGTGGCTTGTGCCGGAAATCATGATGCTCGGAGGGTTCCCCGGAACATTGGCGATCGTGCCCGCCGCGAGCCGCGCCAGCACCAGCCAGTCGAGCCGGGAGGCGGGGTAGAGCACAAGCAGGCAGATGATCATAACGTCGTACCAGGGAAGCTGATAAGGCCAGAAGAACACCCAGGCCGCCGAGAGAGCCAGGGCCGGCCGGACCGCCGGCCGCGCCAAAACCCCCGCGGGCATGCGCCGCAGGGCCAGCAGCGCCGTGGCCGCGACCAGGACGGCCGCGACCAGCGCAAGGTGAGATCGCCAGTGCGTGTCGATGAGGAACAAGTGGTAGAAGGTATCCGCGCTGATCGAGTTGCGGCGGTCAGCCAGGGCCCTGACCGCGGGCAGCCCGAACCAAACATAGCCGGGCGCTCCCGTCGCGATCGCGGCCGCGGCCGCGGCGGCGAGCCTGGCAGGCGATCGGCGCAGGGCCCAGGCCAGGCCCAGGCCGAAGAGGGCATAGTTGATCTTGATGTCCGCGGCGATCCCGATGAGCGCGCCGGCGGCCACGACGCGCAGCAGGCGCGGCCGGGCGGCATCCGATTGCTCACCCAGTGCCATCAGCCCGAGCAGGCCGGCCGCGGCGGCGAGCACATCGAGGTGCCCGGCCGCGACGATGTCCCAGAGCAGCAGCGGGTTGATCGTCCAGAGCAGATGGGCGCGCAGGCGCCGGGCCGGGTCGGAGCGCAGCAGCCGGTCCACGACGAACGCGACGGCGCCGAAGGCGATCGCGTCCCACACCTTCAGCCAGAACACGACCCGCGCCACGGAGATGCCGCCGAGCTTGGCCGCCAGGAATTGCTCGATCGTCGCGAGCGGCCCGTAGACGCTCACAGCATGCTGCCAAGTGAAGGGCACGGATGGGGCGAAGGCGTCATGAGCCAGGCGCAGGTGGTACGGGGTTATCAGGTACGGGTTGTGGCCGAGCACCGCGATCCGGCCGTAGGCCGCATAATCGAACACGTCCGTGGACCCGGCCGGCGGCAGCACGGTCAGCGCTACCACGGCGAGCACGGCGGCGATGAGCATCGCCCGGAGGCTCGGCCTGGCCCCGCGCTGCACGGCAAGCAGGCCGGCCACCACCCCTCCGAAGCCGACCAGGACGGCCAGCCAGAGGGCGACGGTCGCCACTCCGGCGGATACTCCCGCGGTCCGCAGGTCCCAGGGCGGCGCCGAGCCCGACCCGGCTATGGGCGGATACATCCAGCTGTCACGGACCGCCGTCATGGCGATCATGATCAGGATTGAGCTCCCGATCCCCGCCACGGCCAGCCGGGCGAGGACGCGCGTTCGGTGTGCCCTCGATCCCACCAGGCCAGTCGCGGGCGAGCCGGAACTCGCTCCGGTGGCGCTGAGCATGGGGCTGCTCCTCGTGCCTTAGTGGTCAGGTGAATTACCAGCCGACAGCCCGGCCCTCGCGACAGGGGCATGTAAACCTCTGCGCCGGGGCCTGGCTTATCCACGAAGGCGCGGACCGGCCCATCCGTGCTGGCTAAATCCTCCTGGGTGACTGATCCCGAACCTCATAATAGTGACCCGCGCGCAGTGATAAGGGGATATTCCTACCGGATTTCGGGAATTTGCCGAATGATGACTGAGTAAAGACTGTAAAGACCGGGCCATCTGAGAGTTACGCCCCGGTAGCCATCTCGTCAGCTTCACCTCGCTTACCCCTGGGGGCGGCGGCCTGAGGGACAGGCCAGGGGCTGGTATCTGGGGGGCCGCGGATCGCTCTGTATCAACGGAACCTGGCTCGCGGTGGCCGATCAGGAGGTGAGGCCGGTGCTGACTGCCGGCGCGGTGAATGCCGACCAGGCCGTAGCCGTGCTCTACGACACGCACTACGGCCCCCTGACCCGGCTGGCCGCGCTCCTGGCGAGCGACGAGGCGGTCGCGGAGGAGATAGTCCAGGATGCGTTCGTCGCCATGCACGGCGCGTGGCGGCAGCTGCGGGACAGTGACCGGGCCCTGCGGCAGGCGGACAGCAGGCCTCCACGGGCCCGGGACCGACCCTGGTGGCGGCGCTGCGCTCGCTTCCGGCGCCGCAGCGTGAAGCCCTGGTGCTCCGCTATTACGCGGACCTGCCCGAAACCCGGATCGCCTCGGTGATGGGAACCAGCACGCGCGCGGTGAGCACCAATATCGCCTCCGGCATGTCCTCCCTGCAGGCCGTGCTGGGGCCCAGATAGTTTCTGGGGTATGCCCGCGGAAGCAGTGGAACTCGAGGTCGGGGGCCGGACGGTACGGATCACGAATCCGGACCGGGTGTACTTCCCGGCTCGCGGCGAGACCAAGCTCGACCTGGCCCGCTACTACATGTCGGTCGGCGACGGGATCGTGCGCGCGCTGCGCGAGCGCCCGTGCATGATGCACCGCTTCCCGTCCGGGGTGACCGAGGGCGGGAAGGGCGAGGGCGGCAAGGGCGAGGGCGGGAAGGTCCACCAGAAACGGGTTCCGCACGGCGCTCCCCCGTGGCTGGAGACGGTGCGGGTGGACTTCCCGCGCTACGGCAGGCACGCGGACGAGCTGTGCGTGACTGAGCTGGCCAGCGTGGTGTGGGCGGTCCAGATGTCCACTGTGGAGTTTCATCCGTGGAACTCGCGGCGGGCTGATACCGAGCGGCCGGACGAGTGGCGCATCGACCTGGACCCGATGCCGCGCTGCGGGTTCGACGTGGTGCGCCGGGTCGCCCGCATCTCCCGCGAGATCCTCGACGAGCTGGGCGTTCAGGGCTGGCCGAAGACCTCGGGCGGGAGCGGCCTGCATATCTACGTCCGGATTGAGCCGCGCTGGGGCTTCGCCGACGTCCGGCGGGCCGCGCACGCCTTCGCCCGGGAGGTGGAACGCCGCGCGCCGGGCGAGGTGACCACCACCTGGTGGCGCAAGGACCGCGACCCCACCGCGCTGTTCGTCGATTACAACCAGAACGCCCGCGACCACACGATCGCCAGCGCCTACTCGGTGCGCGGGGTGCCGGAGGCGACGGTGTCCACGCCGGTCACCTGGGACGAGATCGACGACGTCGACCCGCGTGACTGCACCATCGCCACCGTGCCCGAACGCTTCGCCCGGCTCGGCGACCTGCATGCGGGCATCGACGACCACGCCTACCGCCTGGACACCCTGCTGGAGTGGGCCGACCGCGACGGCCTCGACGAGTAGGTGACGCCGGTTCCATGACCTGAGTTCCTGACCGCAAGTAACGCGCACAGATGATCAACACGCCGCTTTGATCATGGGCGCGGGCTTGTTTCAATGATCCCGGACCGAAACCCACTGTATGCGTGGGTTTCGGTCCGGGATCATGGCATGGAACTGACCGCGCCAAAGCCCTCACGCCGCGCCAGGGCCCCTTACTCGGGTGCCTGGGCCAGGGTCAGGCCGAAGTCGCCGTGCGGGTCGGTCCAGAACCGCAGCGTGCGCAGCCCGGCCGCGGCGAGCTCGGCCTCGATCCTGGCGCGGCGGAACTTGGCCGAGATCTCGGTGCGCAGCTCTTCCCCGGCGGCGAACAACACCTCCAGGTCGAGATCGTTGATCGTGACGTGCTGCTCGCGCGCCGGGCGCAGCCGCATCTCGATCCACTCGTTGGCCGCGTCCCAGACGGCGACGTGCTGGAACTCCTCGACCGCGAAGTCGGCGTCCAGTTCCCGGTTGACGACCACCAGGATGTTGCGGTTGAACTCCGCTGTCACGCCGGCCGCGTCGTCGTAGGCCCGCCGCAGCCGTTCGGGATCTTTCACCAGGTCCGTTCCGAGCAGGAACGTGTCCCCCGGCCGCAGCGCGGCGGCGACCTGCGTCAGGAACGCGGCCCGCGCCGCCGGCTCGAGGTTGCCGACGGTGGAGCCGAGGAAGGCAATCATGCGGCGCCCGGTGACCGGGATCGCGCCGAGGTCGCGCTCGAAGTCGCCCAGGAACGGCTTGATCGACAGGCCCGGGTACTCGGCGCCCAGCGCGTCGCTGGCCTCGGTGAGCACCGCGGGGTCGACGTCGAACGGCACGAACTCGCGGAGGGTTCCGCCGTCGAGCAGCGCGCGCAGCAGCAGCCGGGTCTTGGCCGAGGTGCCGCTGCCGAGCTCGACCAGCGACTCGCA
>WNFI01691058.1_pt1 | contig 14378 bp, 12 predicted proteins | sample 5400471 | NCBI WGS metagenome assembly WNFI01 (sample SAMN13153348, study PRJNA577476) | soil metagenome | isolation source: 100 cm saprolite on Douglas fir-dominated hillslope | place: USA:California | collected 2013-09-17
GAGTACGATCTTCAATTCCGCCGCGCGCTGGCGCTGCTTGCGCTCGCTATCCATGAGCGCGCGCTCCATGCGCTTGCGTTCGGTGATGTCGCTGGCGACGACCGACAGCCGCACCACCTTGTCATTCTCCAAAACCGGGGAGAAGCTTACCGCGACGTCCACAAACTTGCCGTCCTTGTGCTGCCAGACGGTTTCGCGATTCAGCGTGGCCTTGCCTTCGACCACCTGATGCATGAATTTGGCATCCTCGTCCTTGAGGAATTCCGGAATCAGGCAGGCGCGGCTGTTGCCGACCATTTCCGCGGCGCTATAGCCGAAAATGCGTTCCGCTCCCTTGTTCCAGGTCAGCAGCACGCCATTCCAGGTTTCGCTGAGGATGCCGGCGTCGGCGGACTCGACCACGGCGGCGAGCAATTGGGGATGGCCGGCGACCTCCGGCCGGGCGGCGCGCTTGGCCTGTTGCGCGGCAAAAGCGGACTCGAGCTTCGACGGCTGCTCGCTTTCAACGGCCTGGAGCTGCTGGCGCACGCGCTTTTCCGTCAGCGCCGCCTGCAATGCACGGACGACCTCGATCAACTCCGGACTGAGGTCGGAATAATCCCTGGCGCGGTCATTGTTGGGCATGTCGGCCTCCCTGGAAAGCCGGCTGCTCGGGTTTATTGGCAATTGCAACGGTGGGGCTTGTAGGTTTTGTCGGGAAATTGAGCCATGATTCCCAAGCTGCCGCAAGTCACCGCGCCAGTCTTGGGATTCAGGGCCGCCCGACCCGGGGTGGCAATTTGTCCCGCCTACATTTTGAGCATGGACCCGTGCCCGATTCGGACCGCAATACGCATCCATTGTTGCGCCCCGGCTGTTGGGTATGGTAGGCAGTTTGCATAAACATCCGCCTGGCATTTCCGGGCCATGGTCAACGAACAGCCCGGGGACCGGACACGCGGAATATTCCGATGCCACCGGAAAGAAAAAAGGCAAAGAAAAAGGGCGTGCTGCGAAATGCAGCACGCCCTTCTCGTAGAACGCGAAATCCGCTCAGCCGACCTGGACCGGCACGTACATCCGGTTGGCATCCCTCTGGACCAGAAGCGCAATCGTCCTGTCCGTTTTCTTCATCAGGGCCTTCAACTGTTCGACCGATGTCAATGGCGTGTCGTTGAACGCCAGGATCACATCGCCCGCCTGGATTCCGGCGCGGGCAGCCGCCCCCGATGCGCTCTGTACCACGAGGCCGCCGTCGGTCTTGAGCTGCGCTCGCTCATCCGGCGCCAGTTCGCGTAGCGTCAACCCGAGCTTTGCCGATGTCTGCGAATCGCCGCCGTTGTTCAGGGCGACTTTCTGCTCCATCAGTTCGGCGACTTTGACGTCGACGTCGCGGCTCTTGCCTTCACGCCATATCTGCAGGCGGGCGTTGTTACCCGGTTTGGTGGCGGCGATCGCGCCGGACAATTCCGAGAGCTGATTGATCTGATTGCCGTTGACGCCGAGCACCACGTCACCCGACTTCAACCCGGCCTTTTCTGCGGGGCTGCCCGGTTCCACGCCACTGATGAGCGCACCTTGCGGTTTGGGCAGGCCGAACGAATTGGCGAGCGCCTGGTTCACATCCTGAATCTGCACGCCGATGCGCCCGCGCGTGACCTTGCCGCTTTTCACCAGGTCATCCTTGACCTGCATGGCCACATCGATCGGAATCGCGAACGACAGGCCCATGAAACCGCCGGTACGGCTGAAGATCTGCGAGTTGACGCCGACCACTTCGCCGTCCATATTGAACAACGGGCCGCCGGAATTACCGGGGTTGACCGCCACATCGGTCTGGATGAAGGGTACGTAGTTCTCATCCGGAAGCGCGCGCGCTTTTGCGCTGACGATGCCCGAGGTAATGGTGTTCTCGAAGCCGAACGGAGACCCAATGGCCGCGACCCACTCGCCGACCTTCAGCTCGCTGGCATGGCCGATTCTCACGGCGGGCAGATTCCTGGCGTCGATCTTCAACACCGCGATGTCCGTGCGTTTGTCCACGCCGAGCACCTTGGCGTCGAACTCGCGGCGATCGGTCAGCTTGACCGTGATTTCGGTGGCTTCCGCCACGACGTGGGCGTTGGTCAGAATGATGCCGTCGGAGCTGATGATGAAACCGGAGCCCAGTCCGCGCTGGACTTCGGGTTCACCGCGCGGACCTTGCGGGCCTTGCTGGCCGAAACGGCGCAGAAAATCCTGCAAAGGATCGTCCTGGGGATTGCCCGGGCCGGGGCCCTGGGCTGCGACGGGGGTGGTGCGCGATACGCTGACGTTTACCACGGCCGGACCGTTCTCTTCGACGATGCGGGTGAAGTCGGGCAGGCGCGCCGAGGATTTGCTGGCCTCGGTGCTGGTTTGCGGAGCCGCGTTGGCCGTCGTATGGCCCGGCAGGGCGAATGCGTAATACACGCCGAACACCGCAGGGATGACTGCGGCGGCCAGCATTTTCCTTGCTGTCAATCTGGAAAACATGGTGTTGGCCTCCTGAAATGCAAAGCGGGCAGGTTGCCCGCAATGATAAGAATGCTTACCCGGACTCAGACCCTGCCGGCGGCACCGAGTTCACAGCGGTCGCGAACACCGCAATCGGCTTCTGGTGGAGGCCATTCCTCGAACAAACGCGCCGGAACGCGGCATCGCCCGCGCGGTTGACACGGGCTTTCGGGAGGAGCGGCCGATTGGCGAACCGACCCTGGAACAAGGCATCGGGGCCCGGCCCTGACGGGTCGGCGCCGGCTAAAGGTACTATGCCCATGTCCCTCCCGCCTGCGGGGCCGGGATGGTCAGGGGGCGGAGCGGTCTCCCGCGAAGCGTTTCGGCTGCCGGTGCCGGTCAGCCAGCAGGGCTCTATTTTGACTTCAACAACAAGGAGCGAGCATGAGCATAGTGAACGAGTTCAAAGAGTTTGCTCTGAAGGGCAACGTCATGGATCTTGCGGTCGGTGTGATCATCGGCGGCGCGTTCGGCAAGATTGTCGATTCCATCGTGAACGACCTGATCATGCCCCTGATCGGCAAGGTGACGGGAGGCCTGGATTTCAGCAACTACTACATCGGGCTGAACGGGCAGACCGCGGGATTGCCGCTGGCGGAAGCAAAGAAGGCCGGCGCCGTATTCGCCTACGGCAATTTCATCACCGTCCTGATCTACTTCATCATTCTCGCCTTCATCATATTCATGATGATCAAGCAGATGAACAGGCTCAAGAAGCAGACTCCGCCGGATCCGGTGCAACCGCCCCAGACACCCGAGGACGTTTTGCTGCTGCGTCAGATTCGCGACAGCCTCAGGAAGTAGCTTCCTGGCGGGACCGGCGGTCCGGGCTGCCGCCGGCCTACTTGCCCGCGAAAGCCTGCACATCGGAGAAGCCGAGCGCGCTCTTGATTGCGCTGTTCTGGACCGGGCGGATGCCGGTTTTGTCCAACTGCCACTTGTCCATGTATTGGCCGGGCTTGAGCAATTTCACGCCGGACTTCGCCAGATAATCTTCGTCCGCCGGATCGGAAAAAGGCCAGGGCATGCCGATTTCGAACCGCTGCCACAGGCCATCCCAGTGAATCGGGATATGAGCCTTCGGTTTGAGCACCGGCACCACCAGTTGCGCGACCGGCAGGCCGCCGGTGCCGATCCATAAATCCACCGAGTCCAGTCCGGCATCGCGCATCGCTTTCTTGAGATTTTCGATCGGCGCGCCGTAGTCCACGCCCTTGATCACGATCGGCACATGCAGATCCACCGCGCTGGCCGAGTTCTGATAAAACCAGCTATAGCGTCCCTGCGGACCATCGACAGTGAACAAAAACCCGCGATTGCCGCCGCCGTTCGGGAAATCCTCCGCCACACCGGCCTTCAGGCCACCCGTCGCGGGATCCTGACGCGGAATGGTTTCGAGCTCGACCGGATCGTGCTGCTCCCAGTTTTTGGCCGGATCGCCGCTGTGGTTCCAGCGCACGACACGCATCGTCACGCCCTCGGCGATGGCTATTTTTTCCAGGCCGTATACCGGTCTGCAGCGCTCGGCAGGCAGGTTCTCCGCCATGACTTCGAAACAGGTCGTCTGCGAACCGATGATCGGTGCGCCGGTCAGGCGCGACCAGGTCGCGGTGTCGAACGAATGGTCCCAGTGGCTGTGGCCGGTGAGCAGAAGATTGATTTTGTCCGCGCCGCCGATTGCGTCGAGCACGCGTGCCACCGCGGCGACGTCCGGTTTCCAGGGTTTGTTCGTGTAGGCATAACCTCCGCCGCCGCCGTGAAATTCGCTCTCCGGGATGCGCGTGATGTAACCGTCGGTCAGCACGCCGAACGATCCCATCTGGTAATGGATGTTGGCGATCGACATCCAGGTGATGTCGACGTGGTCCGGGCCTGCCGCGATTCCGTATGGCGCAAATACGATGGTTACGAATGCAACGGCTAGCGCAACCAGTTTATTTCCCATTGGCTTCTCCTGAAGATCAACGTCTTATCACGAAAGCACGAAGGTCACGAAGGAACACGAAGAGTTCGATTCGAGTTTGAATTTAACTGGTCAGGCTGGTTGAAGGTTGCAGTGCGTGTACGCTTTCCTGATTCGACATCTCTCCGCGATACTCCAAAGTTCTCTTCGAGGATGACGTAGCTTTCGACCTTAGTCTTTCTTCGCGCTCCTTCGAGACCTTCGTGCCTAAAAGGGTACTCCACGCTAACCCGAGGGTATTCGTGGTGAGATTCTTCTTGAGATGTCTATACGCGTCGGGCTTCGACGAAGTGCTTCTTCCAGAACTCCGCGTTCAGGCTGTCGGTGCGCACCTTGCCGCCGCTCGAGGGCGCATGAATGAAGCGCCCGCCGCCGAGATACATGCCGACGTGCGATTTCTTCTTGCCCTCCTGGTCGAAAAACAGCAGGTCGCCTTCGCGCAGGCTGCGTATCGGCACCAGCACCGCCATGCGGTGTTGCGCCTGCGTGTCGCGCGGCATGGAAATTCCGGCGCGGCCGTAGCTGTACTTCACCAGCCCGCTGCAATCGAAACCAGCCGGCGTATCGCCGGCATACTTGTAGGGCTTGCCGAGCATCTCCTTCGCATAGACGATGGCTTTGGCCGCGACTTCATTGCTTGCGCGTACCGTTGTCGGCTCGGGAACTTCCGGCGAACTGGAGCAACCGGCCAGCATTGCCGTCGTGGTAAGCAATATCGTCAACCATGGCCGCATCATCGCGATTTCTCCACGCCGCACCAGCGGGCCATGAACAACGCCAGCACTTGCGCCACGCGCAATGTGCTCTCGATCGACACCGACTCGTCGATGCCGTGGATGTTCTGTGCCTCGGGGCCATAGCAGGTCGCCGGAATGCTGCCGTACAGATTGAAAGCGCGGGCATCGGTCGTCGCGGAACTGGCGAACCAGTCCGCATCCGTGTTCATCACCTGCGCATGCGCCGCGGCGAGCGCGGTCAACAGCGGGGCCGTGGCGTCGAGCACGAAGCCTTCGGCCTGGAAGCCCGCATAACGAACCCGATGCGTGATGCCGGCGAGCGCGGGATCCCGCTTGATTGTTTCGGCGAGGCGCGCCTCGATCGCGGCGCGGGCTTGCGCGGCCGGAACGCCGGGATAGAAGCCGCAGCGCAACTCGATGACGCATCGTGTCGGCACCGACGAAGCCCATTCGCCGCCGTTGATCCTGCCCAGATTGAACCGGATCGGATGATCGAGATGCGCGAACGCGGGATGGCGGTTTCCGGGCTTGTTCCAATCTGCCTCCAGCGACTGCAATCCACGCCACAGCGCAAACGCCGCTTCGATCGCGTTGATGCCTTGCGCGGCGTTGAGCACGTGGGCTGGCTTGCCGAACACTTCCACGGATAGCCACATCACTCCGACCTGTGCACTCAGGATGCTGTGTCCGAACGGTTCCGGAATGATCGCCGCGTCGGCCCTGTAACCGCGATGCAGGCAGGCCAGTGCGCCATTGCCGGTGCATTCTTCCTCGACGACCGACTGCATGAACACCGGGGCGGCAGGTTGCAGTCCGATCGATTTCAGTGCGTTATACGCGGTCACGTAGGCGGCGATGCCGGCTTTCATGTCGCCGCTGCCGCGGCCGTACAGCCGGCCGTCGCGCACGACCGGATCGAAGGGCGGGCTCGACCACAACTCTTCTGCGCCGATCGGCACGACGTCGATGTGGCCGTTCAGGATCAGGGATCGTCCGCCGGACTTGTTGGGGTGATGGATGGCGACGACGTTGTCGTGCCGCTCCCACTGACCCACCGAGGGCGAATAACCGCGCAGGTCTTTCAGGTCGGCATCGCGCACTTCGAAGCGCTCGGTCTTGAGACCCATGCCGCGAAACAGCCCTTCCATGAAATCCTGCGCGCCTGCTTCGTCGCCGTTCAAAGAGGGGAAACGCACCAGCGCCGTTGCGAGCTCGACCATGTCGCGCTGTAGGTTCTCGACTGCGGCGAGGAGATCGGATTCGAGTGCAGGATCGCGGTTGGCGGGAGCATTCATGTTGCTGGCTTGATGCACGAAGGAGCCAGACTTAAGGATAGCAGAATGCCCCTCCCGTCCAGTGCGGGCTTGTGCCTTGGGAGGGGCGCCCTTAATCTTTGCCCTGATCGCAGCGCGAGCGCCCCTATTTATGCATCCCTTTCGCCGGGCGGCTCGATTACGCCAGGCACAATTACCAGGACATTCGATGAAACGACTGATTCCCCGCATTTTCCGGCTGGTAGCACTGGTTGCCATGTTGCTGGTGCCCGTTTTCGACCAGGCAGGTGCCGGAATGCCTCCGCTGGTCGAAGGAGGCGTGCCGACCCTGGCACCTTTGCTCGAGCAGGTTACGCCGGCGGTGGTCAATATCGCCGTGCTATCGCGCTCGCCGGACGACGACAATCCGATGCTGCGGGACCCGTTCTATCGGCGGTTCTTCGGATTGCCGGAACGGTCACAGCCGCAGATCTCCGCGGGATCGGGCGTGATCGTGAATGCCAGGCTCGGCCATGTGCTGACCAATCATCACGTCATCAAGGACGCCCAGCAGATCGTCGTCACGCTCAAGGATGGACGGCAATTGGAGGCCAAGCTCCTCGGCTCCGATGCGGACACCGACATTGCGCTGCTGGAAATCGAACCCGACAATCTGAGTGCCATCCGCTTTGCCGATTCCGATCAAGTGCGCGTCGGGGACTACGTGCTGGCGATCGGCAATCCGTTCGGCCTCGGACAGACCGTGACCTCGGGCATCGTCAGTGCACTCGGCCGCACCGGCCTCAACATGGAGGGCTACGAGGATTTCATCCAGACCGATGCGTCGATCAACCCCGGCAATTCGGGCGGGGCACTCATAAATCTCAAGGGCGAACTGGTCGGGATCAACACCGCGATCATCGGACCCTCAGGGGGCAACGTCGGCATCGGCTTTGCTGTGCCCGGCAACATGGCCCGCGCCGTAATGGCTCACCTGGCCAAGTACGGCGAAGTGCGGCGCGGGCGCATCGGGCTCACGACACAGGATCCGACTCCGGCGCTCGCGAAGGCGCTGGGCCTTACGCCCAATCAGGGCGCGGTCGTCGTCGAGGTTGCGCCGGACTCTCCGGCGGCCAGGGCGGGACTCAAGCGCGGTGACGTGGTGACTTCACTCAACGCGCGCGCAGTGCGCAGTTCCGCGGATCTGCGCAACCAGATCGGCATCGCCGCGGTCGGTGATACCGAAGAATTCAAAATCCTGCGCAATGGCAGGGAACTGGTGCTCAAGGCCAGAGTCGAGAAATCGAAGACGGCAAAAGCACATGATACGCGCACGGCTTGCGCGAAGGGGACGTCATCGTCGCCGTGAACCGGAAAAAGGTGCGCACGTCGGCGGAATTCATCGCGGCGCTCAAAGTGCCAGGCAAGGTGGTGCTTTCGGTGGTGCGGGGCGATTACGTGATCGCGCTGGTGCTGCGCAGGTAAAAATGATCAATCACGGAGAAATAAAAGTTTCGACACGCTTTCCCGTTCTTTTGCCTGCAAGGCCCGCCACTGGATCTTGCCCGTGCCGGAGTGGGGGAGGGCGTCGGTAAAATCCACTAGGCGAGGTACTTTTTCTGCGACTGGGGTGATTCAAAGGCGGATCAAAAAGTTGACTTTAAAGTCAACAGACGATATTGTTGTTGACTTATAAGTCAATATGAAAACTGGTCTGCCTCTTTTGCTGAAGTCGATTGAAGCTGCCGTGGCCGCCCGAAACTGGTCGGATGGCAAGTGGGCCGCCAAAGCAGGCGTGCGCCCTGAAACTGTCAGCAGGCTGCGCAATCGCGGCGACTGCGTCCTGTCGACGCTGGAAGCGCTCGCGCATGCCGTGGGCTTGAGGCTGTTCGTCGGCCCGAATCCTGGTGCGCAGGCATCCGTCTCAAAGTCTGGCGCGGCAGAACTTAGGCATATGCCTGCGAGGTATGGACGGGAGGAGGAGCAGAAGCTTCTCGACTTGTGTTCGGAGCCTGAAACGAACCTCGGTCACTGGCAGTCCGCCGGGCCGGCTTTCTTCATGGGCGGGCTTGCGGTCATGCTGGCAAGCGCACGAGGCTATGACCGGCCCCGCTATCTCGGACTCGCCGAGTCGCTTCACCCGGGAATCACCACTCCGGAGGTCTTCTCCGCATGGCTCGCCCAGTCGCCGGTGCGTCCGTCGCGCTTCCTGCCGATGCTGGAGAAGTGGCGTGCCGAAGCTGCCTAATCCTGCGGTCGGAACGAACTTCCTCGACGCATTCAAGACGATGGTGGGCCGCATCGAGGCGTCGATCAGGGCATCGGGCAACAAGAAACTGGCGCTGCCGGTTCGGATGTTTGTTGCCGGCGGCGTTGCTTCGCATTTCTACACGGCACGGCGAATGACCGATGACGTGGATGCGACGTTCTCCCACCGGATGCTGTTGCCGGAGGATCTTGAGGTCTCCTACCGCGATACCGACGGCAAGGCCCGCCTGCTGTACTTCGATCGCCAGTACAACGACAGCTTCGGGCTTCTGCATGAGCATGCGTACAAGGACTCCACGCCGTTGAAACTCGGTGGCATCGATCCCAAAGTCGTCGAAGTCAGATTGCTCTCGCCGGTCGATCTCGCTGTTTCCAAACTCACCCGGTTCGCGGAGCACGACCGCGAGGACATCAAGGCGCTTGCCGAGGAAGGGCTGTTGAACTCGAAGGATCTTAAAAAGCGCGCCGGGGAGGCGCTTAAGCACTACATCGGCGATCCCGGACCGATAAAAACATCGATCACGCTGGCCTACAGGGTAATCGATAAGAACCGGCCTGGATAGCAACTCCAGCGGCTGGCATCGATGTGATCGGGCGCACAGGCGTCTCCGAAAAATCGAACCGTGGATTAGGAAAGTCCTGCGTTGGTCTCGCACGAAGGGGGAGGGCAAAAGACAAGACCCTATCGCACTCTATGACCCTATCGCACTCTATCGCACTATCCGAGAAAAAAAGATAGAAATCACCCAAGACGCCACGATGGCTATGAGGACCGGCAACGGAAGGCTCATGATGCCCAACGAAACAAGTTAACCGGCCCACCCGGCCCGGCCGAAGGCCCGCAGGCGAGGGTCCGCGTTGAACGCCAGGTTAGGCAGCGACACGGTGAGCCTCAGCGCCTTGCGTAGAGTTGACCGCGCTGAAAGTTCTTATGTGCGGCGAAAAGCGTTCGCTCGACGTCGCGCGCCGTACAGTCACAGGTTCTTGCTAAGTAGCGGATGATCATGAGGTACTGATACCAGTTGTTGAAACCGAATGCGATGCCTTTTGCGTTCTTTGTGACCGTGCCCAGTTCATAGAGAAGCTCCCATACACGGATGTCGATTACCCCGTAGCGCTTCGGGTTGAGAAGCATGAGTATTGCCGAAGCCATTGGGACCGAAACACCATTCAGTCGCAATAACGCCTCCAGCCTCTGCTTCTCGCTTCGTGTGGCCAGCGCGGCGCAAGTTGCCGCACGGACGGAACTCGCGCTATTGGTCCGGATGTGCTGAATGGCTCGCGGAGACTTCCATTGGCAAATTGCCTCCAACTCGCTCAGTCGCAGATAACCTCTCCGCCGAGCTTCACGTAACTCGCCGATGAGCGTGGCCGTCTTGGGATCTTCGTCGAGGCAAAGGTGCTTGCGAACGAGCGGCAAAGCAGCCTTGTACGGCAACGGATGTAACGGCATCGGAGCCTCAGATCGCTGCCTAACTAGAAGTCGACACCTTCCAGGTGCCTAAAAAGGCACCTGGAAGGTGTATAAAAAATGACATGTTATTCAAGTCTCTGAACTTATTCATGTCGCGTGTCCTCCGTGGCTCAAGGTTTAGACACGCCTTCCCATTCTTTCTCCTGCAGAGCCCGCCACTGGATCTTGCCGGTGCCGGAGCGGGGGAGGGCGTCGGTGAAATCGATCAGGCGCGGCACCTTGTAGGCGGCCATGTGCAGACGCGACCATTCCATGATCTCGTCGGCGCTGACCTGGCCCTTGCGTTCGTCTTTCAGCACGACCACCGCTTTGACGGTTTCGCCGCGGCGGGTGTCGGGGGACGAGATCACCGTGACTTCCCTGATGTCGGGGTGCTTGTAGAGGGTGGCTTCGACTTCGGCCGGCCAGACCTTGAAACCGGACGCGTTGATCATGCGCTTCAGGCGATCGGCGATGTAGTAGTAGCCGTCTTCGTCGTAACGGCCAAGATCGCCCGTGCGCATGAACTTCTTGCCGCCGATGTCGATGAACACCGCTTCGTTGGCATCCGGCCGCTGCCAGTAGCCGAGCATGACCTGCGGGCCATGCACCACGATCTCGCCCTGTTCGTTCGGCCCGAGCACAGCCAGGGTTTCCGGATTGATGATCAGGGATTCGGTATCGAAGGTGGGGAAGCCGAGGCACTGCTTGCGCGCCTTGTGCACCGGATTCATGTGCGTCTGCGAAATGGTCTCCGTCATTCCGTAGGCTTCCATGTATTCGATGCCGCACAGTTCGAAGAGCTTTTGCGCCACGGCCTCCGGCATCGATGCGCCGCCGCCAAAAATATTGGTCAGCGAGGACAGGTCGCGGCCTGCGGTCGCCGGGTGCGCGAGCAGGTCCACCACCATGGTAGGGACGTTTGCCCAATGTGTGCAGCCATAGCGTTCGATCATGTAACCGGCCGCATCCGCATTCCAGCGCGGAAGGATCGCGATGGTGGCGCCAGCATACAGCGGCGCGTTCATGCTGTGCTGCATGCCGGTCACGTGAAACAACGGCGCGGTTGCCAGGGCGACGGAATCCGCGTTGAAGCCTTCCCACAATGCGGCGCCGACCAGCGTGTGCATGATCGTGCGGTGGGTATGCATGCAACCCTTGGAAGTGCCGGTGGTGCCGGAGGTGTAGAGGATGGCAGCGAGATCGTCGGCCTGCGCTGTGGCGGGCAGGGGCTTGTAGCCAGCCGCCAGGGCATCCGACCACGATACCGCTCCGGGATCGGTGACCACGGTTCGCGGTGCGCGGGCGAATTCGGGAACGTCGAGTGTCGTCTGATCGGTCAGGTAGTCGGAATAGGTCGCGACGATGACGTGCTTGGCCTGCTTGCCCAGCAGGGGCTTGATCTGCGGATACAGATCCTGTGCGACCAGGACCGTGGATGCGCCGGCGTCTTCAAAATAATGGACCAACTCGTCGGTCACATGCATCGGGCTCACCGGCAGCACCGCCGCGTCGGCGCGCAGGATGGCGTAGTAGGCGATGATGAATTGCGGCGAATTCTGCATCTGCAGGATCACGCGGTCGCCCTTGCGCACGCCGCAGCGATTCTGCAGGAAGCCGGCCAGCAGATCGGCCTGACGATGCAATTCGCGGTACGACAATTCGGCTTCGTAAAAGATCACTGCCGGCTTGCCGGGATAACGCTGGCTGGAAACTTCAAGGTTGAAATGCAGCGTCGTCGAGGGGACGCTGAGATGCCGCGGCAGATGCTTCGGCCAGTGTTGAAAATGCTTCGGTTCCATCGCTTCGTTTCAGATCGAAATTTTCTTGTTTTCCGCTTCCTGCAGCAATCGCCATTGGACCTTTCCGGTGGCCGACTTCGGCAGGTTCTCCACGAATTCGATCACGCGCGGCACCTTGTAGGCGGCCATTTTCTCGCGCGACCAGGCGATGATGTCTTCGGGTGCAACCTTGCCGCGGCTCGTCTCCTTGAGCACGACGACCGCCTTTACGGTTTCGCCGCGCCGGGAATCCCGGGTTCCGATCACACACGCTTCGCGTACGTCCGCGTGATGATAGAGCATGGCTTCCACTTCGGCCGGCCAGACTTTGTAGCCGGAGGCATTGATCATGCGCTTGAGGCGGTCGACGATGAAATAATAACCGTCTTCGTCGCGATAGCCGAGATCACCGGTGCGGAAGTAGGATTTTCCGCCGATCTCGACGAACGACGCGGCGGTGGCCTCGGGTTGCTTCCAGTAGCCCAGAAAGATCTGCGGTCCACGCGACAGGATTTCGCCGGTCTCCCGCGCACCGAGCACGGCCAGCGTGTCGGGGTTGATGACCAGGGAATCCGTCGCGCAGATCGGGATGCCCAGGCATTGTTTCTTCGCGCGCTGCGGCGGATTGATATGCGTGGGGGCAATGGTTTCCGACAGGCCGTACCCTTCGATGTAGGTCAGCCCGGTCAGATCGAGCAGCCGCTGCGCGACGGCTTCCGGCATGGCGGCCCCGCCGCCGCCGACATGTTTCATGCTGGAAATGTCGTAGCGGCCAAGATTCGGGTTCGACAGAAAATCGATCGCCATGGTCGCGATGTTGGTCCAGCCCTCGATCTTGTGGCGCTGGATCAGTTCGCCCGCCGTGTCGCGATCCCAGCGAGTCATCAGCACGATGGTGGCGCCGAAGTAGATCGGCTGGTTCATGCTGCATTGCATGCCGGTAACATGGAACAGCGGCATGGAACAGAGGATGACGGATTCGGGCTGCATGTCGACCCACGCGCCTCCCACGACGGTCGTGCTCATCACCGTGCGATGGGTATGGATGCAGCCTTTCGGTTTCCCGGTGGTGCCGGAGGTGTAGGGCATCACGCACAGATCGTCCGGCCCCGCCTGATGCACGGCGGGTATCCGCGTTTCGGCGAGTGCGTCTTGCCACGCGGTCACGCCCGGTTCGCGTAACGGCTGGCACGGTGCGGCCACCACCTCGGGGATTTTGAGATCGGTAGGCTGCGTGCGGTAATCGGAGTAGGCCGCGACGATAACGTGCTGCAGGCCTTTGCCGGACCGCGCATCCCCGTCGATTAGCGGGCGCGCCTGGGCCAACAATTCCTGGCCGGTGATCGCGACGGCGGCGTCGCTGTCGGCGACGTAGTGGCGCAATTCTTCGGTCAGGTTCATCGGGTTGACCGGTACGACCATCGCATCGGCGCGCAGAATCGCGTAGAACGCGATCATGAACTGCGGGCTGTTCTGCATGAACAGCAGCACGCGGTCGCCGCGCTTGACGCCGGCGCGCCGCTGCAGGAAACCGGCCAGCGCATCGACATCGTGCTTGAATTGTCGATAGCTCAACGGCGTGCCGTAGTAAACCACCACGGTCTTGTCCGGAAAACGCGCAGCGGTGGCCTCGAGGTTGCGATACAGACTCGTGTCCGGCAGCGGCATTTCCCTGGGCAGGTGGGCCGGCCAGAATCGATAGTGATCGGGTTCCAAGCGTTGCTCTCCTCGTGCCGCGTCGTCGCAGCAGCCTCTTCTTGTCGTCGGATCTGCAGACCTTCGCGGGCCGGTCGTTGCGGCGCCGCGCCCTGCTATGTTGGACATGCTCGCCGCCGCGGTCAATGTCGCAGCCGCGAATAAAGGTCTACATCGTGAACCACGGAGGACACGGAGGAAGGGCAAAAGAGAAAAGATGTTCGATGGTGAAAATCTGGCATCGGTGGTCAATTTGGCACCGCGCCCGCCCCTCTCTGCTACATATTTATCCTCGTTTCTGGTTTTCCTCCGTGTCCTCCGTGTTCTCCGTGGTTCAAGGTTCAGGCAAGTCGGGTCGCATTGCGCTGCAGCGAAAGCCCGCCCGGCACAGACGCAAGTTTACCGGCCGCATCGGTTGTGCCAGTATCCCGTGCGCGTTCTGGTACGGCGCATCCCACAACGGGGGAGGGCTTGGAGTTGGCAAGCACGGTGGGCGAAGAAAAAACCGACAACGCTGCGCCGGAAATCGGTGCCCGCGTAGAATCGTTGTTGCGTGTTTCCGGCCTGACGGTGCATTTCGGCGGCATCGTCGCCCTCGAGGAGGTGTCTTTCGATGTCATGGCGGGCCAGATCGCCGGCGTGATCGGTCCCAATGGAGCCGGCAAGACCACGCTGTTCAACTGCTTGTCGCGCCTTTATCCCTGTCAGGGCGGC
>WNFI01699544.1_pt1 | contig 14377 bp, 12 predicted proteins | sample 5400471 | NCBI WGS metagenome assembly WNFI01 (sample SAMN13153348, study PRJNA577476) | soil metagenome | isolation source: 100 cm saprolite on Douglas fir-dominated hillslope | place: USA:California | collected 2013-09-17
GCATAGGCGATCTCGCCATCGTACGGCCGGTCTTTGTACTTCTCGCGGAAGGGCGCGGGCGGGCGGTAGGGCAGGTGCGGATCGTAAACGTGAACCCAGAGAAAATACGGCTTGCCACTCTGCGCGCCGAGCCAGGTAACGGCACGGTCCACTGTGGCGCCCGCGTTGCGTTCGGGATCTTCCAGAAATTCCTGCTTGTTGCCAGGGTTGGGCATCTGATCGTCATAAACTGCGAAGCCCTGGTTGAAACCGAACAGCTTTTTCAACACCGCCGAGCTGACGAACGCCGCGGTGTCCCAACCCTGCTGCTCAAGGATGGTTGCCAGCGTGGTGGACGACGGCTGCAGGATGAACCCGCCGGTATTGCGCACGTGATGTTTCGTGGGATAGAGACCAGTGAAAATACTGGCGTGCGAGGGCGGCGTGAGCGGCGTCGGCGTGACGGCGTTTTCGAACAGCACACCAGCTTGCGCGATGCCATCGAGCGTGGGCGTCTCAATTCTCGGATAGCCATAGCAATGCAGATGATCGGGGCGCAGGGTGTCGATCGTCACCACGACCAGATTCAAGGGGCGCAGGGCGCCAGCGGACGGCGCCGCGGCCGAGCCCCGCTCCGGGCGCTTGCAGCCGGCCAGCGACCCGAGCGCGAGCCAGGCCGCATACCAGAGCAGTGCTTTCTTACGGCCCTTGCAGGCGGAACTGTGGAATTGCATCGGGAGTCGTGTTGTAACCCACAGAATACCAGCCGGTCGCGCGGCGGACGAAAAATCGCTTGACATGCTTCCTTGTCGGGACTATACCTAGTCTAGACAAGGGAATTCGATGCTGGAAACCGACACGTCGGAGTTTCTGCCCGGCACGCTGTACCTGCTGGTTCTGCGCACGCTGGCGCGCGGCCCGCTGCACGGTTATGCCATCGCGCGCCGCATCAAGGATTCTTCCGAGGACGCGCTCGCAATCGAGGAAGGCTCGCTCTATCCGGCGCTCAACCGCATGCTGGTGAAAGGCTGGCTCACGGCCGAGTGGGGGACTTCCGAAAACAACCGCAAGGCGCGATTTTACAAGCTGACGCCCGAGGGCCGGAAACAACTGGAACGCGAATCCAAGCAGTTTGACCGGCTGGTGGAGGCCATCCAGCTCGTGATGCGGACAGCATAGAGGTCACCATGAATCGCATGAAAGAGCTGGTGCGGCGGATGGCGTATCTTTGGCGTCGCGGAAGCTTCGACCACGAGCTCGATGACGAAGCGCAGTTCCACATCGAGTCGCGCGCCGATGAGCTGGAGCACGGCGGCATGTCGCGAGCGGAAGCTTTGTCGCGGGCGCGGCGCGAGTTTGGCTCCGCTGTGCGCATGCGCGAACAGACGCGGGCCGCATGGCAGGTGAAGTGGCTGGAAGACCTGCTCGCCGATCTCCGCTACGCCTTGCGCGCGCTCCGCCGCAATCCCGGTTTCGCCGCCGCTGCGATTTTCTCGCTGGCGCTCGGCATCGGCGCGAATACCACCATCTTCAGCCTGACGATGGAGTTCCTTTTCAGCCAGCCCTCGTGCCGCGATGCGGAAACGCTGGCAGCCATGCGGATTGGCGGCAACAGCGATATCGAGGTGACCAAGTATCGATTCCTGCGTGATGCTCACCTGTTCGAAGGCTTGGCCGGCAGTTTTCTGGAGGGTGAGTCCAACTGGCGTTTCGGGAACGACACATACCGGCTGCACGTAATGCGCGTGACCGACAACTTTTTCACCCTGATCGGTGTCCCCGTCGCCATGGGCCGGCCCATCGAGCCCGGAGACCGCGACGTAGTCGTTTTGAGTTACCGTTTTTGGCAGAGCCGGCTATCGTCGAATCCGGATTTCCTGGGGCGAACGCTGGTGGTGGATGGCCAGCCCCGCACGGTGATCGGCATTTTACCCCGCAACCATCGGACCCTCATCGGATTCGGCTGGTCGCCTGATTTGTATCTGCCGGTTTCGCACGAAGACGATCTGGTCGGACTGACGGCGCGGTTACCGCCGGGTATGTCGCGGAAAGCCGCCTACGCGCGCCTCGCGGCGGCATGCAAAGAGCTGGACAAAGTTTACCCGATGGGAGGAGGCGGAAACCAGTCCTGGGCAGTGAATGTAGAGGTGGCCCCCATCGTCGGAATGGAGCGCCTGAAATCCATGCAACTTGCTCCATTTGCCGCCTTCTTCGGGATGCTCATGATCGTGGTCGGCTTGGTGCTCTTGATCGCTTGCGCCAATGTCTCCAGTCTTCTGCTGGCACGCGCCTCCAGCCGCCGCCAGGAGCTGGCCATCCGTCTTGCCATCGGCGCCGCCCGCAACCGCATCATCCGTCAACTCCTGGCTGAAAGCCTGCTGCTGGCACTCCTGGGAACGTGTGCCGGGCTTCTCGTGAATTTCTGGCTTACTAGCGTAATGAACCGGGTGCAGCTCCCCTTGCCGGTTCCGGTGCAGCTCCTCATCGAGCCAGACTGGCGGCTGCTGTTTTACTCCGCGGGACTCGCTGTTGTGAGCGCTCTTGTCGCCGGGCTGCTGCCGGCTCTCAGGGCCACTCGCGGAGGTGTCAGTGCAGCTCTGAAGCTCAACGAGCGTCAGGTGGGGACTCGCTGGACGCTGGGCAACGCCCTGGTTGCCGGCCAATTGGCGGTTTCGGTGTTATTGCTCGCCACCGGCTTTCTTTTCGTTCGCAACATGACGAAAGCCATGACAATGAACCCCGGCTTCGATGCCGAACACACCGTATGGGCCTACATGCGGTTAGTGCCGGACAAGTACATGGAACCCCAGAAGATTCGCGGTGTAGCCCGGGATGCGCTGAGGGAATTGCATTCAATCGCCGGCGTCGAAGCCGCCAGCATCGCGCGCGCCGTTCCGTTGAACGATCACATCCAAATGGGTTCCGACATTCGTACGGATCTGGACGATCATCCCATGCGCGTCGGATTCAGTTACAACTCCGTCGCGCCGGAATATTTCAAAACCATGGGGATCCCAATTCTGCAGGGCAGGGAGTTTCTGTGGTCCGACCGGGATGGCGCGCCTCCAGTCGCGATTATCAATGAGAACCTGGCCCGTCGCCTGTTTGGCAGCAGCAATCCGGTGGGCCACACGCTTCGGATCGTGCCGGCATTCGAGCATCCCATCATGCTGGTTGGCGTCGCGAAGAACAGCAAGTATTTCACAATCGGTGAAGACAACGCGCTCGCGATGTACACGCCCTATTTCCAATTGGGCGATACCATCGTAAACCTGAATTTCCTCGTCCGCGCGGTTTATCCGCCGGGCGTGGTCAAAGAGGTTAATCGGGCCTTGGGCCGCCTCGATCCATCCGCGGCAATCGAAGTGAAGCCGATGCGCGATGCTCTCGGGTTCGCTTTCCTGCCGAGCCGCGTGGGCGCAGCTCTGCTCGGGACCATGGGTCTCTTGGGCCTGGCGCTGGCGTCGATCGGCCTTTACGGCGTCCTGGCGTACGCGGTCAGCCGCCGCATACGGGAGATCGGGCTGCGCATGGCGCTGGGCGCCGACGGTGGCGCGATCGTGCGCATGGTGCTTGGGCAAAGCTTCGCACTTGTGGCGACCGGCGTCGCCGTGGGGCTGGGCCTCGCGGTGTTCGCGACGAAACCGCTTGCCATGTTCCTGGTGCCGGAGCTGAGCACGACGGACCCGGCGACATTTCTCGCCGTGCTGGCGGTGCTCATGGCGGTAGCGCTGGCGGCCACGCTCGGGCCGGCGTTGCGCGCCGTGCGCGTGGATCCAGTCATCGCCTTGCGATACGAATAGGCCGCGGCGCCTTCGATTCGCCGACGGAACATTCTCCCCACCCGCGGCCGTCGCCTGTTCGCGCGATGTTACAATAGCCGATTCCGCCGCACGATATTCCTTCGTGCGTTTTCGGTCCAGGAGATTCCTCAATGCGTTATGTGACGTTTCAGCACGACGGGTTTGCCGCGCCGGGCGCGATCTTGGGCAACGACGTCGTCGGCTTGAGAGGCGCCGGTTTTCCGACGCTGCTCTCGGTCATCGAAGGAGGCTTTGAAGCGCGCCAGCGCGTCCAATCGTGGCTGGACGGCAAGCAGCCCGCCGGCGATGTGGTTCCGCTGGCCAAGGCGCGGCTCCTTGCGCCCCTGCCCCGGCCGCCCAAAATCATTTGCGTGGGCCTCAACTATCGCGACCATGCGATCGAATCCAAAATGGAAATCCCCAAGGTCCCGACCATCTTTTCGAAGTACGCGACCGCCGTCATCGGCCCGGGCGAGAACATCGTGCTGCCGAAACTGTCGGCCAAGCCGGATTATGAAGCCGAGTTCGCCTTCGTCATCGGCAAAGGCGGCCGCCACATCGCGCGCGACCGCTGGCAGGAGCACATTTTCGGCTACACCAATCTGAACGACGTCAGCGCACGCGATTATCAGATGGCCACGACGCAATGGATGATGGGCAAGACCTTCGACACCTTCGCGCCCATGGGCCCGGCCATCGTGACCGCCGATGAAGTCGATGATCCACACGCGCTCGATATCCAGATGGTGATCAACGGCGAGGTGCTGCAAAGCTCCAATACATCGCAGCTCATTTTCAAGATTCCGGACCTCATCGAATATCTCTCGGGCGTCTTCACCTTGGAAGCGGGAGACGTCGTCTCGACCGGTACGCCGGCTGGGGTCGGTTTTTCGAGAAATCCGCCGCGCTGGCTGCGCGCGGGCGACGACGTCGTCGTGCGGATTACCGGCTTGGGAGAATTGCGTAACCCTGTGGTGGCGGAATAGCGTTCAGCGGCCGGCGGCGTGATCGGGGCCGAGCATCATTTGCGCGAACCGGCCCCACACAAACGCCAGGCCGTTCACCAGGTGGAAGGAAGCCAGCAGCAGCACCACGCCGATCAGGCACCAGATGGTGGCTTCGTCTTTGCTGTCGACGCGCCACAGGCCGAAATCCAGGCTGAGGGTGCCATACGTGAGCGGCGCCAGAATCAAGGCCATGGAAGTGGAGAATGCCGTGACGAGCACCACAAACGCCGCAATGCCGAAGGGAAATTTCAGCAGCAAATAGAAAAAGCTCTTCCAGGTGGTGGTATCTCCCAATAGGGCCTTGAGCTTTGGCCAGAGTCCCGGCTCGGATGCCCGAGGCGAGGGCGATGGAATGCCGAGGCGCAGGAGTGAGCGCGCCGTTCCTCTTTCGAACGCGCCGAGGCCCTGGCAGGCGAAGAGCATTCCAATCAAAATCGGCACGCCGATGAAGACCACCAGCAGACCCGTACCCAGGCTGATCCCCGTGATCAGGAAAACGAAGTACGCGATGCCCAGCGGGAACGAGAGCAGCAGATAGAACAGATTGCGATACGTCTGCGCGTCCGTAGCCGGCCCGAAGATAATGTCGAGCAGGTCGCGATCCGCGGCTGTGGCGGTCTGGCTCATGTTCGCCCGTCCACTAGAGTATACGAGGCGGCGGGCCCGGCGGTTCGGTGAATCCGCGGCTTACGGCTCCAGCTGAAAGTTAACGGTTATGGTGGTGGCGGTTTCTATAGGTTGTCCGTTGAGCAGCGCCGGCTGGTAGCGCCACTGGCGCACGGCACTGATAGCCGCTTGTGCCAGTTCCGGGTCTGGCGAACCGACCGCCTTCAACCCGCCGACCGTGCCATCGAGAAAGATCACCGCGCGTAGCACCACGTCTCCCTGCCGACCGCGGGATTTGGCGCTATCCGGGTACTCGGGTTGGGTCTGATGGATGAGCTTCGCGGGGGTCACATTGCCGCCCACTCGTACCCGGCGCGGCCGTGCGGGAGCAGCGGATGGCGTGCCTTTACCGCGCACCACCACAGTTTCCTGCACGCTGCCGAGATCCACGGTGATGTCGAGGTGTAGCGGATGCTGGCCATCGATCTTGAAGCGCCGAATCGCGGGAACGAAACCGCGCGCGTCTACTTCGAGCCGGTACATGCCATCGGCGAGCGGGCCAATGGAGAATTGCCCGTCTGGACCGGTGGCGTTGGCCTGCTTTTGATCTGTGTCTGAGTTGGTGAGAACGATGGCCGCATCGGGCACCACCGCGCCCGCCGCGTCGAAAATCGTGCCGGAGACAGTTCTGGCCTCACCGGCTTGCGGACGCATGGCTGCGAGTGGTAAGACGAGGCAAGCCGCGATCACCGCTGCCATCACGCCGGCCGCGCGTGTCAATGGCCGCCGGTCGAGCCGGGGATTCAGAATCGATCGCAGGCGCGTCTCCAGGTGCGAGGAGCTGGCCATGGTCACAGCGGCCGACGCCAGCCCGCCCGACGCAAGCGGCCGAACCAGCGCGAGCAGATGCGCGGCATAATCCGAGGCCTTATTGCCCGCGCACAGGACCAGGTCATCGCAGGCGCGCTCCCGCTCAACCAGCAAGCGGCGGATGGCCAGCCACACCAGCGGATTAAACCAATACAGCGACCGGGCGAGCTCCGCCAGTGCCTGCGTGACGCAATCGCGCCGGCGGATGTGCGCCAACTCGTGCAACAGGACGATGTGAAGCCGCTGGTTCGACCACTGGGTGGCTTCGCGCGGCAACAGCACGGTTGGCCGCAGGAGTCCCGTGGCCATGGGTACTATTCCTCCATCGCCGATCAATACGGTGACCACGCGGCGCAAGCGTAGCTCGGCGCCTGCTTCCCGGACCAGCGCTGATATGCCGTCCTGTTCTGGCAGTGCGGCGCTCCGGCGCAGCCGTGTGACCTGCCTGATGGCGTTTCTCCAACGAAGGAGGCAGATTCCAGCGCCGGCTATCCACAAGGCGAACGCCGCGACGCGCCAGGGCAGCGGCGATCGTTCGGAGTGTGGTGACTGCAGCGCGATCACCCGGGACGCAACGGCACTCACGCGCACTGCGGAAGGCGCCGCCGTTTCACTGAATCGCGACGCGCGAGGGTGCGCGGCAGACCGCCAGGCTGGAAGCATCACCTGGAGCGCGGGTAGCACTAACAGACTGCCCAGAGCCAGCACCCACACCGCGTGCCGCAGGGCCGCAGACGCCCGCAGCACCAACAGGCTAGCCGCACACGCTGCCGCCAGTATGACGGCGCTTTTCCAGGCGATTTCCGGGGCAACCGCCCACCAGGATGACAACATCGACGTGAGCATCTTATCTGCCTTCCTTTCTGGCTTTATCGATCAGACCCGCCATGCGATCCAGTTCTTCCGGTGACAGTCCGCGCGCCGAAACATCCAGCAGCGCGGCCATGGCCTGCTCCGGCGAGCCGTTAAAAAACGTCTCAACCAGATGCGTCACCGCCGACCGGCTGGCTCTTGCGCGCGAAACTTTTGGCGCATAAACATAACGTCCGTCCCGCTCCTCGTGCTTAACGTGGCCCTTCTCCTCCAGAATGCGGACCAGGGCGCGCACGGCTGAATAGCTCGGCGTCTGCGGCAGTCCGGCTTGAATTTCGGCCACGCCGGCCGAGCCGCGCTGATAGAGGATGTCGAGAATCTGCCGCTCGCGGCGGCTGAGATGGGATGGGGCGGGCTTAACCGGCATGCTAAAAATTTAGCACCGAACGCCGGAGCCGTCAAGGCCCTTTGCTAATTTTTTAGCACTTGGCGGCGCGGACTACAGCCTGAAGAAGATCTTGGCCGCCGGCGCGATCATGATGAACCCAGTCAGGTCTTGCGGGCCATTTTTAGTTCCAGGGCGGACATCAGCCGGGTATGCATCTCGGACGGAATCGGATACGGATCCATGCCCCGGTATATCTGGATGGTTTTCTTGGTGGTGTCGCAGATGACCCAGCAGTTGGGGCACTCGCTGATGTGCTCCTCCAGCTTCTTGCGGAGATCCGCGTCCGTCTTCTCGTCCAGATAATCGCTCAGTTCTTCGAGGAACTGCTTACATGTAAGCAAAGGCGTCATCTCCCTTGCGTTTGAAGTAGCGCGTCAGCTTATCGCGCAGTTGCAGCCGGGCGCGTAACAGCCGGCTCTTCACCGCCGGAATGGAAAGTTCCAGCGCTTCGGCCGTTTCTTCGGTCGAAAGGTCGTCGACATCGCGCAACACGAATACCGCGCGATAGATCGGCGCAAGCCCGTCTATCGCGCTGCTCAAAATCTCGTTGATCTCCTCGCGGGAGTATTGCTGTTCCGGATTCTCATCCCAGGCCGCGATCTCGCGCGCCACCGTGTCCTCGCCGGTGTCGATGGTTTCGTCGAGCGAAACCGACCGGTCGGTCTTGCGCTTGCGAAGCTTCATGAGCGCCTGGTTCACCGCGATGCGCACGATCCAGGTATAGAACTTCGACTGCCCCTGAAACTGGTTAAGGTGCTCGTACGCCTTCAGAAACGCTTCCTGCAGCACGTCTTCGGCGTCTTCGCGATTCTGCGTGATGTGCAGCGCCAGGCGAAAGATCTTGCCTTCGTAGCGCCGCAGCAGTTCGCTGAAAGCCTTCGCATCGCCCAGGCGCGCCTGTGCAACGATAGCGGCTTCGTCGTCGATTTCGATCGGGCTGCTCATGGCGGACATCGCGGTACGGGGAAGCCTCGATTATAGCGCGAGAAGCATCGGGTCTGCATCCCGCCGCGTAAGCCTATGCTACGCTGAAAGTTCCCGCTATGAGCATTCAAGTTCGGCTGCCCGACGGCAGTACGCAGTCGGTCGAGCCAGGAACCCGGCCTATCGATATCGCCCGCGGCATCAGCCCGCGCCTTGCGGACGCGGCGATTGTGGCGCGCGTCAACGGGGAATTGTACGACCTCACCCGGCCGCTCGAAAGCGACGCCGAGCTGAAGATCCTGACTACCAAAGATGCCGAGGCGCTTCAGGTTTATCGCCACTCGACCGCGCACCTGCTGGCCGCGGCGGTGCTCGAATTGTTCCCCGAAACCAAGCTGGGCATCGGCCCGCCTATCGACACCGGTTTCTACTACGATTTCGACCGGCCCACGCCGTTTACGCCCGAGGACCTCGAGAAAATCGAGAAGCGCATGTGGGAAATTCAGGCGCGCGATCTTCCTTACGAGCGCGTGATGACGCCGAAAGAAGAGGGCCTGCGCAAGTATTCCGACGCCTGGATGAAGTGCGAGCTCATCACCGAGCGCGCCGGCGATATCTTTTCCGAATACACGCTCGGCCCCCAATTCATCGACTTCTGCCGCGGCCCGCACGTGCCGTCCACTTCCAAGATCAAGGCGTTCAAGCTGCTCTCCATCGCCGGCGCCTACTGGAAAGGCAACGAACACAACAAGCAGCTCCAGCGCATCTACGGCACGGCCTTCTTCACCAAGAAAGAGCTCGACGACTACCTCGCCAAGCTCGAAGAGGCCAAGAAGCGCGACCACCGCAAGCTCGGGCAGGAGCTGGACCTGTTCAGCATCCAGGAGCTGGCTGGTCCCGGGCTGATCTTCTTTCATCCAAAAGGCGGCATCGTCCGCAAGCAGATCGAAGACTGGATGCGCGACCAGTATCTGAAGCGCGGCTACTCGCTCGTCTACACGCCCCACATCATGCGGCGCGAGCTGTTCAAGGTCTCAGGGCACGCGAATTTCTATTCCGAAAACATGTTCACGCCCATGGAGCTGGACGACGCCGAATATCAGCCCAAGCCGATGAACTGTCCGGGCCACATTCTGATCTACGCGCACAAGCAGCGCAGCTATCGCGAGCTGCCCGTGCGGCTGGGCGAGCTGGGCACGGTATACCGGTACGAGCGCTCGGGCGTCATGCACGGGCTGATGCGCGTGCGCGGCTTCACCCAGGACGACGCCCACATTTTCTGTACGCCAGAGCAAATCGAAAGCGAGATCGTCGACTGCCTCCAATTCGCCTTCGACACGCTCGAAACTTACGGTTTTCACAGTTACGAAGCCGAGCTTTCCACCTGGGACAACGGCGCGAGCGGCAAGTACGACGGTTCGCCCGAACAGTGGAAGCTGGCCGAGGACGCGCTCGCCAAGGCCACCGAACGCCTGAAGCTGAAAGTGAAGGTGATGCAGGACGAAGCCGCTTTCTACGGGCCTAAGATCGACGTCAAGCTGGTGGACGCCATTGGCCGGCTCTGGCAGCTCTCGACGGTCCAATTCGATTTCACGCTGCCGCGCCGTTTCGGCCTCGAATACATCGCCGAGGATGGCAAAGCGCATCAGCCGCTCATGGTGCACCGCGCGCTCTATGGCTCCATCGAGCGCTTCTTCGGCATCCTGCTCGAGCATTACGCCGGCGCGTTTCCCGTCTGGCTCGCGCCGGTGCAGGCTGTCGTGCTGCCCATCACGGACCGACAACTCGATTACGCGCGCCAGGTGCGCGACCGTTTGGATGCCGCGGGCGTCCGCGTCACCATCGACGACCGTAACGAGAAAGTAAATCTCAAAATTCGCGAAGCGCAGCTGCAGAAAGTCCCATTCATGCTGGTGGTCGGCGACCGCGAGGCGCAGGCGGATCAAGTCGCGGTGCGCAACCGCAAGCATGGCGACTTGGGCGCAAAGCCGCTCGACGCGTTTATCACGGACGTGCGCAAACTGATCGATTCGAAAGCCGTGGAAGAGTAGCTAGAGCGCCGCTGGAGCGGGCGCGTCCATCACTTCGCGCACCTTCTTCGCCAGTTGCTCCGGCGTGAACGGCTTGGTCAGCAGCGCGTAACCCTTCTCCACCACGTAGCGCTGCACCACGTTGGTATGGTCGTAGCCGGACATGAACAGCACGCGCACGCCCGGCTGCGATTCCACAATGCGGTCGGCAACCATGGGGCCACTTAACCCCGGAGAAACCACATCCAGCAGAAGGAGATCTACTGGATGCTTGCTTTTTTTGAACGCCTTAATGGCGTTATCCCCGTTATCAGCGGTCAGCACTTTATAACCACCACGAGTCAGGACAGCCGCCACGAGCTTGCGCACCTCGGCTTCGTCATCGAGAACCAGGATCATTTTGCTCGGGCCCTGCTGCTGCTGCGTGGCTTGGCTAGTGGACATGTATTCGGATTCTAGGGTATCAACGTCGGCGTGGGCAATCGGGAAGCCCGCTCCGCAAGGTTTGAAGTGTGAATCAGAGTACGTTTCGCCGGAACGGATGGCGTGCTCGGCTACAATCGTAGGGTGAATCACGGCTTTGCCACGCCCGAAGGTACCGCGCGTTTCTCTTCCCGGCATTCCGGACCCACGAGTTGTGGTTTTTATCGGCAATTCGAGAGCCTGCAAATCTCGACCTTGGGCCTCGGCACCTACCTGGGCAATCCCGACGAAGCCACAGATGTTGCCTATTGCGATGCCGTGATGGCAGCCGTTCGCGGCGGCGTTAACTTCCTGGACGCGGCCATTAACTACCGGCATCAGCGCTCGGAACGGTCGATTGGCGCTACTTTGGAGCAGCTTTTTACCTCGGGCGACGCACAGCGCGACCAGATCGTAGTCGCCACCAAAGCTGGCTTTCTCACGCCTGGCGCCGTGCCGGAGTTTCTGAAGCCTGAAGATGTCGCCGGCGGCATGCATTCGATGCAGCCCGATTTCCTGGCCGACCAGATCGACCGCAGCCGCGCCAACCTCGGTCTCGATACCATCGATATTTTTTACCTCCACAATCCCGAAACGCAGCTGGGATTCGTGAGCCGCGAAGAATTCGAACGGCGCATTCGTCTGGCATTCGCCAAACTTGAAACACTTGTTACCGACGACAAGATCCGCGGTTACGGCACTGCCACGTGGGACGGCTACCGATTGCCGGCTGGCAAGCCCGCGCTCGATCTGGCGCGCCTGGTCGAAATCGCCGCCGAAGTTGCCGGCGCGCAGCATCATTTCAAGTTCGTGCAGCTCCCCTTCAATTTCGCCATGGCGGAAGCTTTTACGAACGGCGTCTTGGATCTGGCCGCGAGGTCCGGCATCGCGGTAGTGGCCAGCGCGACGCTGCTGCAGGCGCGTCTTGCGCGCAATCTTCCTGAAGGGCTCGCCGGGAGATTTCCCGGGCTCACAACGGACGCCCAGCGCGCCATTCAATTCACGCGCTCCACTCCCGGGATTCTCGCCGCGCTTGTAGGCATGAGCCGCACGGAGCATGTCGCCGAGAATCTGGCGGTCGCCGCGCTGCCGCCGCTAACGGCAGACGCGTACCGCGACCTCTATCAGCGCGCCTGACTGCCGATGCCTGAGATCGCGGTTGCGGACGCTCTTCCCGCGCTCGACGCGGCCCTCGAGGAACTGCCCAACCGCGCCGCCGTCTTTCTCCTCTGGCCCAAGCAGGGCGAACCGTATCTCGCCAAAACCACCGTGCTGCGCCGCCGCCTGCTGCGCCTGTTGCGCGCGCGCGAAGCGCCGTCACGGCTCCTGAACCTGCGCCACACGCTGGCGCGCGTCGAATACTGGCTCACCGGATCAAAGCTGGAATCGGCAGTGCGCATGTACGGGCTGGCCCGGCAGCACTTCCCGAAAAAATATCTCGAAGTGCTGCGGCTGCGTATGCCGCCCTACGTCAAAGTGATCCTCACCAACGAATTTCCACGAACCCACGTCACCACGCACCTGGGCCGCGCGCCTGCCGTTTACTTCGGGCCGTTCCGCGCGCGCTCGACCGCCGAGCGCTTCGAATCGCAGTTTCTCGACCTGTTCCAGATGCGGCGCTGCCAGGAAGACCTCGTCCCCTCGCCCACGCATCCCGGCTGCATTTACGGCGAGATGGGCATGTGTCTGCGTCCCTGCCAGCAGGTGGTGAGCGCCGAAGAATATCGCCACGAAGTCGGCCGCGTCATCGACTTTCTCCGTACCGATGGTCACTCGCTCATCGACGTCGCCACCGCCGATCGCGACCGCGCCAGCACCGATCTCGATTTCGAACAGGCCGCCCGCCAGCACAAGCGCATCGAAAAAATCGACGCCGTTCTCGCTCTGCGCGACGAGCTGGCGCGTGACATCGACCGCCTCAACGGAGTGGCCGTAACGGCGTCCACCGACCTGCAGGCCGTGGAGCTCTGGTTTGTCCTGAAAGGCTGCTGGCAGCCCCAGCGCCGCGTGACGTTCGAAGTCGTCGACGGAAAACCCGTCTCGCTCGACCAGAAACTGCGCGAAGCCGTCGGCGCGCTCACCCCCGCCGATCAATCCATGCGCCAGCGCCAGGAATACCTGGCCATGCTCGCCCGCTGGTACTACTCAAGCTGGCGCGACGGCGAATGGTTCGCCTTCGACACCCTCGAAAATCTGCCCTACCGCAAACTGGTGCACGCCATCTCGCGCGTGGCCCACAAAGCGGCATAGCATTCTCGCTTGCCATCCGCGTCTCCTACTGGACTTCCTCGGCGTCTCCGCGTCTCGGCGTTGAAAAGTTAATCGATCGCACGGGGCCGTTCGCGCTGGCGGTTAATCCCTCCCGCACGGTATCATGCCAGATCGCCCATGAAAATTACCCGTGTTGAAGCCATCTATCTCCGCCAGCCGGAGGTCAAGTTCCAGTGCGACAGCGGACAGGACGCCTTACTCGTCCGCGTCGAGACCGACGCCGGCATTACCGGCATTGGCGAAGTGGACTCCGCGCCCATGGCCGTGAAGGGCGCTATCGACGGCCCGTTCTCCCACACCACCGCCGCCGGACTCGCGGGCATCGTGGTCGGCGAAGATCCCTTCGAAACGGAAAAGATCTGGCACAAGATGTATCGCGCCAATATCTATGGCGGCCGCCGCGGCGTCGGGATCCACGCCATGAGCGGCATCGACATGGCGCTCTGGGACATCAAGGGCAAGGCGCTCAAAATGCCCGTCTGGAAATTGCTGGGCGGCGGGTTCCATCAGAAGATGCGCTGCTACGCCAGCTCGCTATTCGGCGCGACACCCGAAAAAACCGGCGAGATGGCGCGCCGCCGCCGCGACCAGGGCTTCACCGCCGCCAAGTTCGGCTGGGACCCGATGGGCCAGGACGAAAAGACCGACATCGCGCTCGTGCGGGAGGCGCGCAAGGGCCTGGGCGACGATATCGACCTGCTCATCGACGCCGGCCTGGTGTGGGATTCGAAAACCGCCCTGCAGCGCGCCCGCGCCTTTGCCGACCACAACATTTACTGGCTGGAAGAACCGCTGCGTCCCGACGATTACGATGGCTACCGCAAGCTGGCCGAATCCACGCACATCCGCATCGCCGCCGGCGAGGAAGAGAGCGAGCGCAAGTCGTTCATCGATCTGATGGATCGCGGCCGCGTGGACGTGGTGCAGGTGGATCTCACGCGCTGCGGCGGCTTCACCGAAGCCATGAAAATCGCAGCGCTGGCGTGGGACCGCGGGCTCCCGGTGGCCAATCACGGCTTCACCACGTATGTGAACGTCACGGCCGCGCTTCACTGGCTGAACGCTATTCCCAACGCGCTCATCTGCGAATTCGTCGCTGAAGACGAGACCAATCTGCGCGAGCAGATCACGCGCCAGAAGCTGCGCGCGAAAGACGGCTACCTC
>WNFI01667827.1_pt1 | contig 14376 bp, 11 predicted proteins | sample 5400471 | NCBI WGS metagenome assembly WNFI01 (sample SAMN13153348, study PRJNA577476) | soil metagenome | isolation source: 100 cm saprolite on Douglas fir-dominated hillslope | place: USA:California | collected 2013-09-17
GCTGGCGACCGTGGACATCTCGGTCGACTTGCCGACAGCGAACGCGGAACATATGCCGCGACCCGACAAGCCGTTGTTTCTCACATTGAAGTCTGATTTGAGCGTTTCGCTCGAAGAAAGCCCAATCAAACGTAGCGCTCTCGCTAGCGCGCTCGATCAGGCGACCTCGAACGACAAACAGCAGCGGGTATTCCTCCGGGCCGACAAAACCGTGCCGTACGGGGAGCTGATGAGCCTGATGAACGAATTGCGCAATGCCGGCTATTTGCATGTGGCGCTGGTCGGGCTTGAAGCGGACAAGCCATGAGAACGATGGGAGACACAGCGGCGACACGACGCTGGCCCGAAAGTGTGCGCTGGACCGTCTGTTTCGCGCTTGCGGTCGCCTTTCACGTCGCCGGCGCAGCTGCCCTGATGGCGCGCTGGAACGATGACAGCGATCTGGTCGCAAATGCACCGGTGATTACGATCGAGCTCGCGGCACTCCCTGTCGCGCCCGAGACCACGCCGAACGAATTGCCGCCGGGCCCACAGCAACAAGACGCCGAACCGGAGCCTGAGCCCGAAAAACCGGTCGAAAAGAAGCAGGAACTCCCGGCGGATCCGAAAGCCGAACCGTTGCAGGCCGTCGTCCTTCCAAAAGTCGTCGAAAAGCCACGCGAAAAAAAGCCCAAACAGAAGCATGCGAGCCTCGCCAGCGCTCCGAGTTCGGCCGACACCAAATCGGAGCGGGCCGCAGCACCGACGCCGGGGGCTAACTCGCAAAACCCCAATGCGCTGCCGAACTGGAAATCGCAACTTGTTGCACAACTCGAACGCAACAAACGCTATCCGCCCGAAGCGCAGTCGCAGGGCGAGCAAGGCGTTGCGCAACTCGCTTTCAGCGTCACCACCGGAGGTCACCGGAAATCAAATTCCGATCTCAGTGCCGATCCGCTACAACGTGCGGTAATTTGCGCTTGCGTCAGCCAGCTTTCTGGTCGACCGGTGCCGCACTTGCTTTAACGGCGCTGTGTTGATCGAACACACGGCCAATCATCACCAGAACGGGCCCGGGCAAGGCCGCTTGTGAAAGCCGCAACGGAAGTTCGCCGATCGGCGCCGTGACGACGGCCTGATCGGGGCGCGTGGCGCGGGCAATCGCCAGCGCCGGCGTCTGCGGATCAAGGCCTTCCGCGACAGCTTTTTCTACCAGCCCAGCGAGCGTGCGCGTGGGCATGTAGATCGCCGTCGTCGTTCTTGGATCGGCAAGACTCTGCCAGTCGAGATCGCCAGGCAACGTGCCGTTTTTGGCATGGCCCGTGACGTATTGCAGGCGCCGAGCGCGTTTGCGGTCGGTCAGTGGAAGGCCGAGCTTGGCGGCGGCACCCTGCGCGGCAGTGATGCCGGGCACCGTATCAACGGGGATATTCGCCGCTCGGCAAGCGTCTATCTCTTCGGCGGCTCGGCCAAAAATCAGAGGGTCGCCGCCCTTTAGGCGGACAACGCGCTTGCCTTGCTTGGCAAGACCCACCATCAAGGCATTGATGTCTTCTTGCTTGCACGACGGGCCGAATCCGGTCTTGCCCACGAGCATTTTCCTCGCTTCGCGGCGTGCGAAGTCAAGCACATCGGTGGAAACCAGATCGTCGAACAGGATCACGTCTGCCGATTGCAATGCGCGTACCGCACGCAAGGTCAGTAGCTCCGGGTCGCCTGGTCCGGCGCCAACGAGCGTCACGGAGCCATTTTCGACTGCCGTCCCAAGTCCCTTCACCTCGGCAATGAAACGGTCGAAATCTTTCGCGGCCGGTTCGTGCTCCGGATTGGTGACAGCATGGGCCGTGAACAATTGCCAGAACTTGCGTCGTCCTGAAAACGACAGGCCGGATGCTTTCACCGCGCTGCGCCAGCGCGCAGCGGCAGCAGCCCAGTTCGCAAAGCCATTCGGCAGCAAAGCTTCGAGTTTCGCGCGGATTGCCTGCGCGAACACCGGCGCCGCACCGTCGGTCGAAATTCCGATCACCAACGGTGAGCGATTGACGATAGCCCCGAAAGCAAAATCGCAAAATGCCGGCTTGTCGATCACATTGACCGGGACACCACACGCCCGCGCGCATGCAGCAAATTGCGCAGCGCCAGCGTCATCTTCGAAAGCGCCAATGGCGACCGCGGCACCCTGAAGATCTTCAGATGTCCAAGGCCGACGATGAAGAACGATCACGCCGCGCGGCGGACCTGCGGCCAACTGAAGCAGTTCATCGCAGGCATCCACCGCATAGACATCCACATGCGCGCCCGACGCCGACAAGAGCTCCGCTTTCCAGGCCGCTGCAGAGCTCCCGCCCGCCACCACGGCGCGCTTGCCGTCGAGCGTAAGAAACACGGGAAGCCGGGCAAGGGCGCCTATCCGCGGCGGCTTTGCATCAAGCGGTTTGCGCGACACGTCCATGAATCACAATCCTCTTAAGTTCCGGCAGGCATGAACCGCAATTCGTGCCCGCGCGGAGCGCGACGCCGATGTCTTCTACGCTCGCCGCCGCGCCGCTTGCAAGTCGAATAGCGCCTTGACCGCGTCCCACCGCGGTGCCGCCTCGGCCTTGCCGAGAAACAGGCAGCCAGCCAACCGTCCTTCGTCAAAGACCGCAACGCGATAGATTCCCCGCAGCTCATCCAGATATTCGGCCAGTTCTGCCGCCCCAAACAAAGTCGCGAGGCGCGCGCGCCAGGCGGCTGGCTCGTCATTGCTCGCGAGTAACGTACCGACGCCATTCGCAACCGCCGCCCGCGCCCACCAAGTCTCCTCAGGCAGCGCCAGCGGCGCGCGCGTGAGAGCAAAGCCCCGGTAAGCGAACGCAATTGGTTCGATCGCCGCCGGCGTCGCCTTTGCCTCCGGCTGGCCGGAATAGAAATCGTTCGCCGGCGTCACCAGTTCGCCAACGCGCGCGCAGGATGCGGTCACGTCGCTCCAATGGATTGGCGCGAACAGCGAGCCGCGCCGCTGGCTGCCCGTGACGACGACCTTCAGCACGCAGGCGTGAGCCGGAACGGGAACGATTCGGAGACCGCCGCGCGCAGCACCGGCCTGTCGGGCACAATCAGCCGCGCCTTGCGATCAGGCGTGAAGAATTGGCCATCTGCGAAGAAGCGTGCTTGGCTGCACCCTTCACCGCTGCGCGCCGGCCATTGGAAAGGGTCGAGTGCGTTGAAGGTTTCGTCGTCAAGCTGCGCGAGTGCGCCAATATCGAAATCCCGCGCGCCGGCATTCTCGAACGCCGACAACGCGGCGTGCTCGCGAAATATATCGGCCGCCGATTCGTACTTGAAGGCGTCGCCGTGGCCCATTCGGCGCGCGACCTGCGTAACGATCCACCAGTCGGGCTGCGCTTCACCGGGCAACGGCAGAAACTGCCGTTGGCGCGAGATGCGCCGCTCGGAATTGGTGACACTGCCATCCTTCTCACCCCAGGCGGCCGCAGGCAGCAAGATCTGCGCGCCGGCACTGATGGTGTCATTGGAAATCACGTTGTCCGAAACGACGAACACGTCGAGCTTCGCAAGCGCCTCGCGCACGGCGCGAGCGCGCGGCAGCGACACCGCCGGATTGGTCGCCATCACCCAGAGGGCCTTGATCTTGCCGCGTTCGATCGCCTCGAACATTTGCACCGCTTTGAGGCCCTCGCGCCTTGCCATATTCGAGGCGCCCCAGAAACGGCCGACGCGATCGATTTCTTCCGGCGCAAAGCCCATGTGCGCGGCCAACTGATTGGCGAGCCCGCCGACCTCACGTCCGCCCATGGCGTTGGGTTGTCCTGTGAGCGAGAACGGTCCCATGCCTGGCCTGCCGATGCGGCCAGTGGCAAGATGACAGTTGATGATGCTGGTAACCTTATCGGTGCCTTGTGCCGACTGGTTCACCCCTTGCGAAAAACAGGTGACAACATTCGTCGTCGCACAAAACATTTCAAAGAATTGCATGACATCCGGTTCGGAAAGCCCGGCCGCAGCTGCTGTCGCCGGCGCGTCGGGTGCGATCTCGCGCGCGCGCACCAGCGCCTCAGTAAACCCCGAGGTGTGGGCATCGATATAACCGTAGTCGAGTGCGTGCGTATCGGCGAGGTGCACCAGCAGCCCGGCAAATAGCGCCGTGTCCATACCCGGCTCGACCGGCAAAAACAGATCGGCATCTTCCGCTGTCGCCGTCCGGCGGGGATCGATCACGACAATTTTTGCGCCACGCGTACGTTTGTTGGCGACCGTCCGCTGATACAACACCGGATGGCACCACGCCGCATTGGAACCGACCAGAATAATGAGGTCCGCGAGATCGAGGTCAATAGTCTTCTGTCAGCAGCTGGCCGGAAAGATAGAAGGCAACCGCATCGGGTCCATGCGTGGCGATGGTGTGGGCGAACCGGTCCGCCACGCGCTCAAGCGCACCATCCCATGTCACACGCGCCAATGTCCCATCTGCCTGCCGTAACATCGGGTGCAGCAATCGGCTACCGAGCCCGAGTGTCTCGCCCAACGCCGAACCCTTGGAGCACAGTCTGCCGAAATTGGCCGGATGCTCGGGATCGCCCGCAATCAATGCGCCACCGAGACCATCGGGCTTTGCCAATACACCGCAGCCTACACCACAATATGGGCATGTCGTGCGCACGGCCGGCGGATGATACGCGGGTGCGTTCATCAATAGACGTCCTGCTGATAACGGCCCTTTTTCATTAGCTCGCCGACGAATGCTGTAGCCTCTTCCGCGCTGCGCACGCCGTGCTGAGCGACGACATCGACGAGCGCAATCTCAACGTCTTTGGCCATGCGTTTGGCGTCGCCGCAGACGACTTCATGCTCTTGAACTCGTCCTCATAGAAGAAATCGTAATTCGAGCGCTGATGGCCGAAGAACAACCAATTGCGGCCGGGTGCTTGCGTTGCCCAACGCTCCTGAAGAAAGGCGCGGAACGGCGCAACGCCGGTGCCTGGCCCGATCATGATGATAGGCACGCTCGGATCGGCCGGCAGCGCGAAAGCATGCGCTTTTTGCACGTAAATCTTGACGGTCGTGCCGGGTTTGACACGCTCGGCGAGGTAGGTGGAGGCCACGCCGATCCGGCGGCGATTGCCTATATCGTAGCGCACCGCGTCGACCGTCAGCGCGACCCGGCGCGGATCGAGTTTCGGCGAAGACGAGATTGAATAGAGCCGCGGCTGCAGCGGGTCGAGCGCCTCAATGAAAGCTTCCGGATCGGGCCGGACCCCGGGAAACTTCTCGATCGCTGCCAGCACGTCGAGGCTCTCGGCATCGCCATCCGGATCGTCGCCTGTCGCCAGCGCCCTCGCCTTCTGTCGCCGTTCGCCGCCGGTGATGTAGGAGAACAGCTGGAACAGCATGTCGGGCGCGGGCGACAGCGACACGCCGTCGAGCAGACATTCGCGCAATGTGCGGCCGCCAATCGGGAAGTCCGCCGGGGCACCGAGCGCCTTGATGACTGCATCGACCAAAGCCGGGTCGTTCGTTGGAAACAGGCCAAAGGAATCGCCGACCGCATAGTCGAGCCCGCGCGTTGCGACGTTTAACTCGACGTGCCAAGTTTCCTTTTGCGAGCCGGGCTTATTGAGCCGTCTGCATGACAGCACTGTCGCCATCGCAGGGTTGTCGCGCGAGTAGCGTGGCGCGGTTTCCGACACTGACACAGCTTCTGCGGCAGGCGTGGGCGGCTCGGATGGAGCGGTCTTGAACTCCTCAAACAATTTCTTGAGCATGCGGGCGGTTTCCTTGCCGCCCGGCACGCACAAGTTCAATCGCTCTTCCTTGCCCTGAAAAATGGCGCCCGAATAATTCTTGCAATCGTAGCCGCACTGCCCGCAATCCTGCTGCGCCATCGCCGCCATCATGCGCCACCGCAGCGGCTTTGCTTCCGAGAGTTTCATGCGCTCGGTCATCGCCAGGGCCTGGTCGTGCCATGGAGCACCGCCATCGTCGTCGGCGGCAGCCTTGGCGTTCGCGCCGCTGCCCGAGATCAACGACGCCGCCTGCTCGCCAGAAATCGGTGTGACGCCGAAGCCATCGAGCGACACCAGGCCGGCAAAGAAGCCGTTGAGCCACACACGTTGCTCTTCGGAAAACGGCGCCGTCTCGGGGATAAGCGAAGGGATAGGCGGCGGCAAATTTTGCGTCATTCGCCGGCCTCCGCCGCAAACAACTGTTTTAGTACGCCAACCTCATGCCGCCGCGAGAACGCAAGGAAAGTCTCGGCGCACGAAGCGCGGTTGGCGAGATAGCCTTTGAGCATGCGCTCGACCGCGCGCGGCGCGTCCTGCGCCTTGACGTCGCGGTAGATTTCGCGGCCTAGCGCAGCGTCGGGCCCGAAGCCTCCTCCGACATAAATGTGATAGCCCTCAACCGGCTCTTGATCCTCTCCCTGATCCTCCTCCACCTTGCAGGCGAGCAATCCGATATCGCCGATGTAGTGCTGCGCGCATGAATGGTGGCAGCCGGTCAGATGGATGTTCACAGGGCCGTCGAGATCCACCCGCGCCTCGCACCACTGCGCGATTTCCTTGGCGTGGCGCTTGGTGTCGGAGGCCGAGAATCGGCACCCGACATTGCCGGTGCAGGCAACCAGACCGGCACGGATGGAGGTCGCCTTGGTTGTAAGGCCCAACGTTTCGATGGCGGCTTCGGCCATCGCCACCTCGCCGTCGGGAACGCCCGAAAGCAGCAGGTTTTGCCAAACCGTCAGCCGGATGTCGCCGTCGCCGAGATCTTGCGCGATCTTGGCAAGCCCACGCATCTGCGCCGCCGTAAGCCGCGCGACAGGAAGTACCACGCCGATCCAGTTAAGGCCCGGCTGCTTCTGCTTGTGAAAGCCGATATGGGCTAAGCGGTCGAAGGCCGGACGCGGCAGGATCGCTTCCGCCGACACCCTTGTCAGCTTGCGGCCGAGCTTCTCCTCGACATGAGCAATATATTTATCCGGGCCCCAGGCATCGAGCACGTATTTGAGGCGGGCCTTGTTTCGATCGGTGCGGTCGCCGTGTTCGATGTAGACACGGACAATGGCATCGGCGACCTGCGCTGCGTCTTCGGGCCTGACGATGACGCCGGTGTCCTTGGCGAAATCCTTGTGGCCCGTGATGCCGCCGAGTGCGAGCCGGAACCAGATGCCGGCTTCCGCGCCGAAGCCGTCCTTGACCTCGACCGCCTGGAAGCCGATGTCGTTGGTGTCTTCCAAAACCGGAATGCGGCCGGCGCCGTCGAAGCCGACATTGAATTTGCGCGGCAAGCCGTACAGCGCGCGCTCGTTGAGGATGTGGAAGTGCCATTCCCGCGCGTAAGGCCGCGTGTCGATCAGTTCCTGAGGATCGATTCCCGCGGTCGGTGTACCGGTGACATTCCGGATATTGTCGGCGCCCGAACCTCGCGAGCAAAGGCCGAGCAACTGGACTTCTTCGAGCATGAAAACTGCGTTTTTCGGCTCGATTTCGCGCATCTGCAAATTCGCGCGCGTCGTGACATGGCTGTAGCCGCCCGCATATTTTTCGGCGAGATCGGCCAAACCTGTGAGTTGCCAATGCTTTAGGATGCCATTGGGAAGCCGCAGCCGGCACATATACGACGCCTGCGCCGGCGCCGCGTAAAACAGCCCGTAATAGCGCCAGCGGAAATTGTCCGCCGATTTCGGCGCTTCATTCTTGCGCGCCTGCTCCTTCAACCGCTCATAACCGTCGAACGGATGCAGCTCGCGCTTGAATTTTTCCTGGTCGGCAAGCTCGCCTCCGCCAGCCAACGCACGGTCCTGAGCAGCGACATGGATGGCATCGGGACCCGTCGGCTCGCCGCCCGGCGAACCAGCCGGCAATCGTCCGCGCGCAGCACGCGCCGCTGCAATTCCAGACGCAAAACCTTCGAGATAGCGTTTCTGGTCGGGGGTAAAATCGCTCGACATCACGCCGCCTTTCGCTCGGCGAGCGCCCGGCCAAACATAATGTCGTCCCGGATTGCCTCGATCGATGCGCCGGAGCGGATCAGCTCGAGATACCAGAGGCCGTCGGCGGTATCGCCGAACAAGACAGCGCCGACGAGCCGGCCGTCAGAGATCGCCAGCTTCTTGTAAGTGCCGAGGCCGGGATCGGAGAACACCAGTTGCTCGGTGCCCGACGCGCCGAGAAAATTACCGGCGGAAAAAACATTGACGCCCGACACTTTCAGATTGGTGGCAAGGACGCTGCCGGGATATTGCAGGTCCTCGCCGGCAAGGTGCGCCGCCAACACACGCGCTTGCTCATAGGCCGGTTCGACCAGCCCGTAACAAACGCCGCGATGTTCGGCGCACTCGCCAATCGCGTGTATGTCTGGCCGGCTGGTCTGCAGATGATCGTCGACGAGAATACCGCGATTGATGCCGAGATCGGCGGTGCGGGCGAGATCGATATTTGGACGGATCCCGGCCGCCACCACCACGAGGTCCGCTTCAATTCGCGTGCCGTCCTTGAGCGCTACCGCCTCGGCATGGCGCTTGCCCCGAATGCCGATAGTTTCGGCGTTGAGCAGCACCGCGATGCCGAGTGCCTCGACTGCTCTTTTCAGCATATCGCCGGCGCGCGCGTCGAGCTGGCGTTCCATCAACCGGTCCATCAGATGAACAACCGTCACCTGCGAGCCGGCCTTGGCCAGCCCGTAGGCAGCCTCGAGCCCGAGCAGGCCTCCGCCGATCACCACCGCTTTGATCCGCCTGGCCGCCGCGGCCTCGATGGTCGCGACGTCGCCGAGATCGCGGAAGGTCATCACCCCGGGCAATTCCATGCCCGGCACCCCGAGCCTGATCGGGCGCGAGCCGGTGGCGAGCACCAGTCTCGCGTAAGGCAGCGTTGGGCCGTCGGCGAGCCTCACGCGGCGAATCGACGGATCAATGCCTATGGCCGTGCGGCCATACAGAAGCGTGACGCCACGGTCGCTCCACCAGCGCGCTGGCCGCAATTCGATGTCCGTGCGCGACACTTCCTGCGCCAGCACCGCCGACAACAGCACGCGATTATACGCGAGCTGCGGCTCTTCTCCGACCACGGCCACAGCAAAGCGGCCGAGCGCACGCCGTGTGAGTTCCTCCACAAGGTGCATCGCGGCCATGCCGTTACCAATGACGACGAGCGGTTCGCCCATCAGCAGTTCCCTTCAGACCAGTACGATTTCGAATCACACCGCGCCATTGCGGCCGTCCCGCGCCGATGCGGGAAAAAGCAACCTCACGCCGCCTCGATGAAGCGATGACGCTCGTAGAGGAATTCGAGCACGCGCTGGCGGCATTTCAGGAATGTGGCGTCGGCGACGAGCTCAAGCCGTTTGCGTGGCCGCGCCAATGGCACGGCGAGAATTTCGCCGATCTGCGCCGAAGGGCCATTGGTCATCATGATGATGCGGTCCGACAGTAGTACTGCCTCGTCTACGTCGTGGGTGATCATCATTACGGTGTTACCGAGCTTCTGATGCAGACCCATCACCGTGTCTTGCAGATGGGTGCGGGTCAGCGCGTCGAGCGCGCCGAATGGCTCGTCGAGCAACAGAACCTTCGGCTCCATTGCCAATGCGCGAGCAAGGCCGACGCGCTGCTTCATGCCACCGGAAATCTCCGACGGGCGCTTGTCCTTGGCATGCGTCATCTGCACCAGATCGAGATTGTGCAAGGTCCAGGCATCACGTTCGGCGCGTGATTTCGTCGCTGAATACACCTTGTCCACGGCCAGCCGCACATTGTCGTAGACCGTCAGCCACGGCAGCAGGCTGTGGTTCTGGAATACGACTGCGCGATCCGGCCCCGGCTCGTTGACCTCGCGGCCCTCAAGAATGACGCCGCCATTTGTCGCCGGCGTGAGGCCTGCAACGATATTGAGCAATGTCGATTTCCCGCAGCCGGAGTGGCCAATGATGGAGACGTATTCGCCCTTCTCGACCTCAAAGGTGATCCCCTTGAGGACCTGGGTTTCGTTCGGGCCACGCTTGAAGGTCTTGTCGACGTGATCGATCTTGCAATACGGGATCATGATCCTCGTTCCTCAGTTGGCCGCGGTGCCGCGCGTCACGATGGAAGCGAGGCCGGCGACGATGCGATCGAGCACGAAGCCAACGATGCCGACATAGATCAGCGCGACGATGATTTCGGAGATGTGCGAGGAGTTCCAGGCATCCCAGATAAAGAAGCCGATGCCGACTCCGCCGATCAGCATTTCAGCCGCCACGATGGCAAGCCATGAGAGGCCGATACCGATGCGCAGGCCGGTGAAAATATAGGGCGCCGCCGACGGCACCATGATCTTCACGAAGAACTCGAATGGATTGAGCCGCAGCACCGCGGCAACGTTGCGGTAGTCTTGCGGAATGTTGCGGATGCCGACCGCGGTATTGATGATGATCGGCCAGATCGCGGTGATGAAAATCACGAAAATCGCCGACGGCTGTCCATCGCGGAATGCCGCCAACGACAGCGGCAGCCACGCTAGCGGTGGCACGGTGCGGAGCACCTGAAAGATCGGATCGAGACCGCGCGTTGCCCAGACCGATTGGCCGACCAGCGTGCCGAGTGCAACGCCGACGATGGAAGCAAGCGCATAGCCGAGCGCGACGCGATGCAGACTCGCCGAAAGATGCCAGAACAAGCCTTTGTCGAGACCGCCGCGGTCGTAGAACGGATGGGCGATCAGATCCCAAGCGTCGCGTATGATGCGCGACGGCGGCGGCAAGGTTGCGCCGGCCTTGCGGCACAGAAATTCCCATAGCAATAGGACGAATGCGATCACGACGACAGGCGGAACGACGCTTGCGGCAAGACCACCCATACTGGTCAGAATTCTTGATGCCAGCGCAGGCCGCTTCGGTGTCAGCGGCAGAACCTTGGCGGCAGCAGGCGCAGGCGGCGCAGACGGCACACCGGCAACGACGCCGGTTTTGGCCACAGGCATGTTCCTCGCGTGAATTCTCCGTTGCTATTTAAAAGGTCGGGGCCGCCCGCGAAGGGGCGGCCCGCGGGGATCACACTTCGACACGCTTGATTGCCAGACTCTTCAGATATGCGGCCGGGTTTGCGGGGTCGAAAACCTTGCCGTCGAAGAACTTCTCCACGCCGCGCGAGGTCGAGGCCGGGATATCGGCGGCAGCAACGCCAAGAGTCTTGGCGGCGTCACGCCAGAGATCCTCGCGGTTGACCTTCTTGATCAGCGCCTTGGTATCGAATCCGATTTCGTATTTGCCCCAGCGGGTATCCTCGGTCAGGAACCACTGATCGTGGCTCTGGAACGGATAGGAGGCTTGGTCGGCCCAATAACGCATCACGTAGGGGCTGTGCTCGACGACCTTGTCGGGAATGCCGTAGTCGAATTTGCCCTTCATTCGGTCGGTGACATCTTCGACCGGACAATTGATCCATTGCCGCTTGGCGCAGATCGCGGCTGTCTCCTCACGGTTCTCCATCTTCTCGCACCACTGCTGCGCTTCCATCGTGGCCATCAGAATGGCCTTGGCGGCATTCGGATATTTGTCGACGAAAGCCGCGCGCATGCCGAGAGATTTTTCCGGATGCTTATCCCAGATCTCGCCGGTGGTGATCGCGGTGTAGCCGATGTTCTGATGGATGAGCTGCAGGTTCCACGGCTCACACACACAGAAGCAGTCCATGGTACCGACTTTCATGTTTGCTACCATTTGCGGCGGCGGCACAACGATGGTCTCGACGTCCTTGTCGGGATCGATGCCGCCGGCGGCGAGCCAGTAACGAATCCAGAGGTCGTGAGTACCGCCCGGGAAGGTCATCGCCGCCTTCGCCATTTTTCCGGCAGCTTTCTTGGCCTCAAAGGCCGCCTTGAGCGGCGCGGTATTCACGCCGACTTTCAGATCGCTGTATTCCTTGCCGACCGAAATGCACTGGCCGTTGAGATTGAGCCGCGCCAGGATGTACATCGGCGTCGGCACGTTGTTTTGCGTAACTTTGCCCGCACTGATGAGATACGGCATCGGCGTCAGAATGTGCGCGCCATCGATGCCATTGCCCTCGGAGCCGAGCACGAGATTGTCGCGGGTCGCGCCCCACGATGCTTGCTTCTGGACCTCGACGTCAGGCACGCCGTATTTGGCAAAGAAGCCTTTCTCTTTCGCCACGAACAGCGGTGCCGCGTCCGTGAGCGCGATAAAGCCGAGCAGCGCCTTGGTGATTTCCGGGCCGGCAGCCTCAGCGATATGAGCGCCGAAGGGAAATTGCGTATTGACGGCACCGAGCAGCGCGGCGGTCCCCACGCCGGCTTTGAGAAATGAACGGCGGCTCAAACCGCGGCGGCCGTTGCGTCCCTGCCTGATCGTCATTGTTGTCGTCATCCTTCCGTTCGTGTTGTCCCGGTCGATGTGCTCGCCTGCCGTTCCCTTCGCGTCTCGTCCCTTCGCGCCAACAAAAAAGCCGCAGCCTGAAGCGCGCCATTGCGCATTCCCCAGGACAGCGGCATTGCTATCGGCCCGCCATTGGACCAGAAGCGCCGGAAACGGGGCGCCCCCACGCTCCAGTTAATTCAAGTGTCGTGCCAAGTTTGCCAGAAGGCTTGAAAACTGTTCAAAATCAAATATCTAGTCGCAAAACAAGGCCTCCGCCCCGGTCGCGAAATGAATGATTCGCTGCTCACATCCGGCGCAATCTGCGGAATATTTGTGCAGTGCAAAATTAACGCACCACCGACAAACGGGGCCGCTCCGAACGTCTGCCGCGCCATGCCGCCAAGTGTCCGCCAATGTCGCTCGGGACAAAATCCGGACCGATGAAGGCGCCGATGTCGTCACGCGGCTCACCGTCGTAGGGCGAAGGCGCAACGCCGAGTGCGGCGTCATAGAGATCGGGCCGGAACACCGCTTGGGCGAGGCTCAGCAACTCTTCCGACATCGGCGCCTGGCCCCAGCGCACGATCTGCGCTTGCTGGCGCGGACGGCGCCGTCGGGTGCGATCTTCATGTTGCCGGTGAGCGTACGGGTCACCAGTTCGGCGTCGACGCTGAGCCGCCGCGCCACCGTTGCCGATACCGGCACGAGATTGTTCGCGTCCTCGACAAAGTCGCTCGCCGCTGCCAACGCCCGAACCAGTGCGGCCAGCGTTTCCGGATTGTCGTTGGCCCAGCTCTTGCGTACGGCGAACACTTTTTCCGTCGCCCGCGCTACGACATCGCACCCGAAATGCAGAATGCGGCCGATGCCGGAGTCAACCGCCACCGAATTCCACGGTGCACCGACACAGAAACCGTCGACGTGCCCGCTGGCGAGGCTTTCCACCATATAAGGTGGCGGCAGCACCACCAGCCGTACGTCCTCGTCAGGATCGACCCCGCCAGCCGCCATCCAGAAGCGCAGCTGATAATTGTGGTTTGAGAACGGAAAAGTCATACCAAAGTTGAGCGGTTCACTGCCGCGTGCCTTGTGTTCCGCCACCACGCGCGCCAGAGCGCGCGCCGACACCAAGGGGTCGGCGATGTCGCCGTCGGCGGCGCTCGACAGGCTCGCGAACAGCCGTGGCGATACCGTGATGGCATTGCCATTAAGGCCCAAATTAAAAGGCGTAACGAGCGGTACCCGCACGTGACCAATGCCGAGGCTGGATGCGACCGCAACCGGCGACAGCAGATGCGCGGCATCGAACAGACCGAGATTGAGCTTGTCGCGAACATTCGACCACGACACCTCGCGCACCAATTCAACTTCGACCCCCTGCTCCTTCGCAAAGCCCATATCCACTGCGACCAACAGCGCAGTCGCGTCGACCAGCGGGATATAACCGATGCGAAGCTTGATTTCGCTCACTTGAACATCTCCGCGGCGGTCAGCACTGATTGCGCGATTTCGACAATCTTTTTGTTTTCATTCATGGCCGTTTTGCGCAACAGCGCATAGGCGTCTTCTTCGCTGAGCTTTTTGGCCTTCATCAATACGCCCTTGGCGCGGTCGATGATCTTGCGTTCCTCCAACGCGCCTTTTGCTTGGTCGAGTTCGCCTTGCAAACGCGAGAACGCATTGAAACGCGAAATGCACAGATCGAGGATGCTGGTGATCCGTTCCTTCTTGAGTCCGTCGACGATATAGGCCGATACGCCGGCGTCGACCGAGGCTTGAATCGACGCGCTGTCGCTCTGATCGACGAACATCGCCACCGGGCGTTTGACCGCCCGGCTCATCTGAAACATCTGCTCCAGCATGTCGCGGCTCGGATTTTCCAGATCGATCAAAATCACGTCGGGATCCATCGCATAAATCCGCGCCAACAGGCTGTGAGTCTCTGCGATGCGCTCAACATGCGTGAAGCCGGCTTCGCGCAATCCATCTTCGAGAATGGCGGCACGGATCGGGCTTTCATCGACAATGGCAATCTTCAGCGCC
>WNFI01687063.1_pt1 | contig 14373 bp, 12 predicted proteins | sample 5400471 | NCBI WGS metagenome assembly WNFI01 (sample SAMN13153348, study PRJNA577476) | soil metagenome | isolation source: 100 cm saprolite on Douglas fir-dominated hillslope | place: USA:California | collected 2013-09-17
GGCGATGGATCTCCACGAAGTCCGCGCTCACGGCTCCGCGCGACAGCGCTTCCAGACCGAGCGCGCCCGAGCCCGCGAACAGGTCGAGCACGCGCGCCCCGCGCAGCGGGCGCTGCAGAATCGAGAACCACGCCTCGCGCACGCGGTCCCCCGTCGGCCGCACCTCGTCGGACGCGGGAGTCTTGAGACGCCTGCCGCCGAATTCACCCGCGATGATGCGAATCATCTCCCGTCATGTGCTGGGCGCCATGGATGCCACCCGCGCCTGCAGCGTGGTGCGGCCCTGCCACTCGTCGCGCTCCAGCCGGAACGCCACATCCAGTCGATCCGCGAGCCAGTGGTCGGGGATCGCGTCGGCCCACTGGAACGCGATCGCGGGGAGCACGCCCGACGCGTCGTCCAGAGTAAAGCGCAGGTGGTTGGAGCCGACGCGCCGCGCTCCGACGGCGCGCGCCTGCCGCACGCCGAAGACCGGCGCGGGGTTGCCGGGACCGCACGGCTCCAGGTGACGGATCAACTTCTCCAGCTCGTCGCTCACGAGGCCCAAAGGCAGCTCCAGGTCGACCCGCTGCGCGGGCACCAGGTCGTCGGGGGTCAGAAGCTCGCCCGCGACGGCGAGAAACGCAACACGGAACGCCTCGTACTGGTCCCGCCGAATGGTCAGCCCCGCCGCCATGGTGTGGCCGCCATACTTCTCGAGATGGTGGCCCACGCGATGCAGCGCGGCGTGCAGGTCGAATCCTACGACGCTCCGCCCCGACCCGCGCCCCATCTCGCTGCTTTCGTCCCAGGCCACGAGGAAGGTGGGCCGTCCATAGCGCTCCACCAACCGGGAGGCCACGATCCCGATGACCCCGGGGTGCCAGGCATCGGCCGCGAGCACGAGCGCGCGATCGTCCGGCCGCAGCACGCGCTCGGCCAGCTCCACGGCTTCGTCGAGGATACGCTGGTCCAGCGCCTGGCGCCGGGCATTCAGGGTCTCGAGCTCGCGGGCGATGGCCGCCGCTTCCTCCGGATCGTCGGTGAGGAGCAGCCGTAACCCGTCATTGGCGTCCCCGATCCGCCCCGCGGCATTCAAGCGCGGTGCCAGGATGAACCCGACGTGCCCCGACTTGATCGGCTTCCCCGCGAGGCCCGCCGTCTCGAGCAGCGCTCGCACGCCGGTCCAATGTGACTGCGCGAGCAGCTTGAGCCCGTGCCGTACCAGGATTCGGTTTTCGCCCGTCAGCGGCACTACGTCGGCCACGGTCGCAAGCGCCACCAGGTCGAGGAAGTGCAGCGGTAGATGGGGAGACACGCCCAGCGCCGGCACCAGCGCCTGGGCGAGCTTGAAGGCCACGCCGCTGCCGCACAGGTCCTTTTCTTCCGATGGACAGTCGGCGCGCCGCGGGTCGAGTACCGCGGAGGCGGGGGGGAGCTCGTCGCCCGGGAGGTGGTGGTCGGTGACGATGACCTCGATGCCGGCGGCGCGCGCCGCGCGCACGGCGTCCACCGCGGTGATGCCGCAGTCGCAGGTGATGATCAGCCCGGCGCCAAGACGGCGCGCCTCCGCGAGCCCCGCGGGCCCGAAATCGTAGCCGTCGCGCAACCGGTGCGGAACGAACGCGTGGGCCCGGCCGCCGACGCTCGCGAGCACGCGGGTGAGCAGCGCCGCGGCACACTGGCCGTCCACGTCATAGTCGCCGTGGACCAGGATCGGGACTCCGCCTCGCACGGCGGCGACGATCAGCTCGACCGCCCGCGACATGTCGGCCCAACCGTTCGGGTCCGAAAGCCGCTCGAGGTCGGGGCGGAGAAATGCCTTGGCGTGCTCGGGCGCGGCGAGCCCACGCTGCACGAGAATCGCGGCGAGCGTTTCGGGGATGTGGAGGTCGGACGCGAGGGCCGCGGTGAGCCGTGGATCGGGCGGCGCCGTGACCGCCCAGCGGGCGGGGATCATTCCGGGGCGTACAGAAGCACGCCGCAGGCCTCGCAGGCCTCGATCGAGGCGCCGCGCTGGATCAGGACTCGGCGCTGCGTCGGGACCGCCGTGAAACAGTGGCCGCAGGCGTCGCCATGCAGGGGGTAGAGCGCGAGGGGTGCTTTGCCGCGCCGGATCCGCTCGTAGAGCGCCAGCAGGCTGGCGCCCACGGCCGCGGTGGCGCGCTCGCGCTCCGCGGAGGCCCGCTCGCGCCCGGCGGCGATCTGCTCGCGCTTTCCGGCGAGCGCCTCGCGCAGTGGGGCCTGCCGCGCCCGCACCTCTTCGAGCGCCCGCTCCGCCTCCGCGGCCTTGCGCTCCGCTTCCGTCACCGCGTCGCCGGAGCGCATGAACTCGGCTTCCTCCTTGGCCAGCACGGAACGCGCGAGATCCAGCTCGGCCATGAGGGTGGAGGCTTCCTTGGCGCCCCGCACCCACTCGAGGCGTTGGCGCCGCTGATCCTGCATGGTGCGATAGTTGGCGATCTTGCCCTCCAGCTCGTCGCGCCGGTCCATGGCGGCCTGGATTCCCGCCCGCGCCACGGCGAGGGCGCGCTCTGCCGCGGCCTGCGCCTCATCGAGCGTCGCCAGCTCGGGGGCGAGCGCGGCGAGGGCCTCATCGGTCGCCGTCACCGCCTGATCTTTCTCCTGTAGCGCCAACAACGGCTCAAGTTCCGGGTGCACCTCTCCTCCTCTTAGCGATTTTGTACCGCGGGTAACGCTTGCGGAGCTCGTCGAACACGCGGCGCTTCTCCGCAAGCAGGGACACCTGCCGCTCGGGGCTCTCGAACGGGAGCTGGTCATCGAGCTGCTCCAGCTGCCGCTCGAGCCGCCGGGCTTCCATCCAGTTCACCGCGAGCTCGTACATCTCATTGGGATCCCGACGCCCGAGGCCTTCCGCTTTGAGCTGCTCGTAGGCGCGGGCCGAGGTGTCGTCGAGCGCCAACACCGCGTCATCCGCGACGCTCTCGAAGACGGAGCGATAGGGCGGGAATTCCAGCTCTTCGGGGTCGACGGCCTCGGTCACGCGGCTTAGCCATGGCTCGCCCTCCAACATCAGCAGCAGAAGAGCCTTCTCGGCGCTGGCAGGCAAAGAGGGAGCGGGGAGCGGGGAGCGGTTCCCTCCTTGCGCCGTTCGGTACCGCTCCCCGCTCCCCGCTCCCAAGACTTCTCGCTCCAGCACGTCCTTCCGCACGCCGGCGGCCTCCGCGACCCGGGAGATGTAAAGCTCCCGTGTGATCGGGTCCTTCGCCGCCCGAATCGTGGGCAGCAGCCGATCGAGCGCGCGCCGCCGTCCCGGTAGCGTGCCGAAGAAGCCTTTGCGGTCGAGAATCTGGATCTTCCGCTCCAGCACATCGACCGCGTCCTTGAGAATCTCCTCGATGCCCGCGGCACCCTTCTGCTGCCCCAAGCTGTCGGGGTCCTCGCCGGCCGGAAGTGTGGCCACGCTCACGCGCAGTGCTTCGCGCAGCAGCTCGTCGCCGGCGCGGAACGTGGCGCGCAGGCCGGGCTCGTCCGAGTCATACAACAGGATCACGTGGGGCGCGTGGCGCTTCACCAGCTGGGCCTGCTCCGGGGTGAGCCCCGTGCCGAGCGGCGCCACGACCTCTTCGATCCCGGCGAGGGACAGGCGGAGCGCGTCGAAGTACCCCTCGACCAGGATCGCGCGCTCCGCCTTGCGCATCGCGTGCTTCGCGACGTGCAGGTTGTACAGCAGCTTTCCCTTGTGGAAGATCGGGGTGTCGGGGGAGTTGAGATACTTGGGCTCTCCTTCGCCGAGGATGCGGCCACCGAAACCCACCACGCGGGCGCGCACGTCGTGGATCGGAAACAGCAGCCGGCCCCGGAAGCGCGGCGCCAGCGTGCCATCCTCTCGTCTAGCCAACAGACCCGCCTCGAGCAACACCTCGTCACGCACGCCCAAGCCTTTCATTGCGTCGAGCAATGCCTTGTTCCTGGGCGCGTACCCGAGGCCGAGCGGCTGCACGGTCTCGAGGTCCAGGTGCCGGGTCGTCAGGTAGTCGCGGGCCACCTGCGCCTCGGGGCTCTCGCGCAGCTGGCGCGCGAACCAGTCGGCTGCCGCCGCCACGGCGCTGTAGAGCGGTTCGCGGGGATCCGGCCCGGTGGGCCCGCGCTCCGGGATGGTGATCCCCGTCCGACGTGCGACCTCGCGCACGGCCGTGGGATAGTCCATGCCAAGCTTCTTCATGAAGAACGTGAATACGTCGCCGCCGGCGTGGCACACGAAGCAGTAGAACATCCCCTTGCGGGGAATGACGGCGAAGTTGCGGTGTGTGCCCCCGTGAAACGGACAGGGCGCGCGATAGTCGGCCCCCGTGCGCTTGAGCTCGACGTGCTCGCCGATGATCCCCACGATGTCCGCGGCCTCGCGGACCTGCTCGATCACGTCATCGGGGATGAGACTCACGCCTTGAACTCCACGACCGTGACGCCGGGGCCGCCCTGGTTGGACGGCGCGAAGCCGAAGCGCTTGACCCGCGGGTCCGCCGACAGTACCTCGTGCACGAACTGGCGCAGGGCACCAGTCCCCTTGCCATGCACCACGCGGAGGTACGGGAGATCAGCGAGGACGGCGTCGTCGAGCGCCTTGACGAGCAGCGGTTCGGCCTCGGAGACGCGCAGGCCGATCAGAGAAATCTCCGTTGCAGCACTGACTGCTGCTGCTGGGTTGGTGGAGGATGGTGGAGGACGGTGGAGGTTGGTGGATGCAGTCCCTTGGCGCGCCTGCTTCAACTCCTCCAACGACATCCACCCTTCCTTCGCCTTATCCCCGGCCGTTTCCCCGGCAGTCTCGTCGATGGCCTGCTCGACGAGCCGCCGCGCCTCCCGCGCCGTCGCCTCGTCCACCGCGGCTCGCGCTCGCCCCAGTGCCTCTTCGACCTTCTTGCGCGCCTCGAGCAGGTAGGCGCGGGTCTGCTCGCGTGCTTCGCGCTCGAGGCTCTGCGCCCGAGCCTTGACCTGCCGCTCGCGCGCGGCCAGCTCGGCGGCGCGCGCCTCGAGCTGTTCGGCGTCGGCGCGTGCACTCGCTTCCCGCGCGCCTAAATCCTGCTCTTTCGCCTCCAACTCGCGCGCCCGGGTCTCGACGGTCGCGAGCAGCGCGTCCAAGGCCCGCTCGGCCCCGGGCACGGCGCGCTGGGCGATCTCCAGCACATCGGGGGCAATGCCGAGACGGCGCGCGATGGCGAGCCCGTAGGAGCGTCCGGGCACGCCTTTCAGCAGCCGGTAAGTCGGCGTCAGGGTGTCGGCGTCGAACTGGAGCGACGCGTTGACGATGCCCACCGTCTCCGCCGCCAGCTGCTTCAGGGCGCCCAAGTGCGTGGTCGCGAGGGTCACGGCCCGGCGCCGGGTGAGGGTCTGCAGCACCGCCGTCGCCAGCGCTCCCCCCTCGGCGGGGTCGGTACCGCTGCCGATCTCGTCCAGCAGCACGAGCGATCCCGCCCCGGCCCGCTCCAGGATGTCGCGCAAGACGGCGACGTGCGCGGAGAACGTGGACAGGCTCGCGGCGATCGATTGGCGGTCCCCGATGTCCGCGAATACTCCGCTGAACACGGGAAGGGTTGACTGCGGGCCGATCGGCGGGATGATGCCGCTCTGCGCCATGAGGGCGAGCAGGCCCACCGCCTTGATCAGCACCGTTTTGCCGCCCGTGTTGGGACCGGAGACGAGGACGGTGAATTCGTCCGGGGCGAGAACGAGATCGAAGGGGACCACGGCCGACTCGCTCGCGCCCAGAAGCAGCGGATGGCAACCCGCTCGGATCTCCAGCGGCCCCGTGCCGATGGCGGGGGGGAACCCGTTCACCTCGACCGCGTAGCGCGCGCGGGCGCACAGGTCGTCGAAGGCGATGCACATCTCCCACGCCGCGGCGATCGCGTCGCGATGCGGGCGCAACAGCTCCGTCAACTCTCGCAGCACCTGCAGCACTTCCCGCTGCTCCTCGACCTCGGCGGCCCGCAGCGCGTTGCCGAGCTCGATGACCTCGGGCGGCTCGAGAAAAACAGTGGCGCGGGTGGCCGACTCGTCGTGCACGATGCCCCCGATGCGGGCGCGCGCGGTCGAGCGCACGGGGATGACGTAGCGGCCTTCTCTCAGCGTGACGGCCGCGTCGGGCGCCCGGTCCGTGGGGTCGAGCGCCGCGAGCATGACCTCGAGCTTCTGGACCAGACGCGCTCGCGCCTCTCGGACCGCCCGGCGCGCACGCGCGAGAAGGCGGGACGCGCCATCCAACACCTGTCCCTCCGCGTCGAGCGAGACGGCGAGCCGCTGCTCGAGCTCTTTCGGGGCAGGATCGACCCGCAGCGCCGCGGTGCGAGGCGCATCGGCCGCGAGGCGAGCCAGATCGGCCGCGACGACGCGCGCGGCCGCGAGGGCGCCTTTCAGCTGCCCGAGTGCGGGTCCCTCGAGCGCACTGCCCGGCACCCCCAGCAGGTCCACCGCAGCGCCGATATCGGGGACGGGCTCGGCACGAATCGCGTCGTCGGTCAGGAGGAGGGCGGCGAGCTCTGCGACTTGTGCGAGCGCGGCGCGAATCGCAGCGGGATCGGCGCCAGGGGAACGGCCCAGGACGCGTGCGGCGCCGAGCGGACCGGCGGCGTGCGCCGCCACCCGCTCCAGCGCGGCCGGGAACTCCAGTGTCTCCAGCACGGAGGGCGCGACCCCTCCCCCGACAGTCATACGGCCGCCGCCAGCTCCTCGCGGACGATCTGGTTCACCAGTTTGCCGTCCGCCCGGCCCTTGAACTTAGGCATGACCTGTCCCATGACCTTTCCGATGTCCTTGGCCCCCGCGGCGATCGCCTCCCGCACGGCGCGCCGGATCTCCTCGGGATCGATCGCGGCGGGGAGGAACTCCTCGAGCGCCTTCACCTCGCCGAGCTCCGCCGCCGCCCGGTCGGCGCGCCCGGCGGCGGTGTACTGCTCGGCCGCCTCGCGGCGGCGCTTGATGCCGCGGCGCACGACCTCGACCGCCTCTTCATCGGAGACGGGGTGCTGGAGCTCGAATTCGCGGTTCTTGAGGTCTGCGAGGATGGTGGAGAGGAGGAGCGTGCGCCCTTGATCGCGGTTTTTGCGGGCTTGGTTCATCGCGGCGCGGAGCCGCTCGGGCAAGCTCGCCACGTCAGGCCGGGTGCGCGCGCCGGGTTTTACGGCGCGCCGCGTCCATCTTTCGCTTGCGTCGCTCGCTCGGCTCTTCGTGATGACGGTGCGTGTACAAGTCGGCCAGGATCCCGCCTTCTCGTCCTCTGGGTAACTGCGACGGACACAAAAACTTAGCCCTCCGGATTCGATGGAGCAACCCTGGACTCACCCCGGCGGCCACGTCATGGGCCGACCGCCGAGCAGGTGCAGGTGCAAATGGAACACCGTCTGCCCGCCGTCGGGGTTCGTATTCACCACGACGCGATACCCACGCTGCGCGATGCCGACCTCCCGCGCCAGGTCGCGCGTGAAGCCGAGCAATTTCCCCAGCAGACCCGCGTCCTTCGTCTCGTTGAGCGTGGTCACGTGATGCGTCGGGATCACGAGGAGGTGCGTGGGCGCTTGGGGGTTGAGATCCGTGAACGCCAGGATGCCGTCGCCGCGCTTCACCATCGTGGCCGGGATCTCGCCCGCGGCGATTTTGCAAAACACACACGTACCCGCCATACACCTCCACCTCCGATGACCCCGCCCGGACGGGCGGGGCTAGCGCCCGGGGTCCGTTAGCCCCCGAACGCCTGGCGCAGCTGCTCCCAGAACTTCTTGCCCGTGTGCCCTTCCGCGGGCGGCTTGCTCTCGATCTTCGCGAGTTGCTCCAGCAGCTCGCGCTGCTCCGCGGTCAGCTTGACGGGCGTCCAGACATGCACGCGCACGTGCAGGTCGCCGCGACCCGATTCACCCACCCGGGGGAGCCCCTTGCCGCGCAGCCGGCGAAGCGTGGGTCCTCGGCGATGTCCAGCACCGCGATCAGGTCGCCAGTGGGGCCGTTGCGCGGACCGGGGACGCCGTGTCCCCGCATGGTGAGATAGTGATGGTCGGCGACGCCCGCGGGGACGTTGATCTCGATCTCCTGCTCGGCGCGGACGCGGCCGTCGCCCTGACACTTGGAGCAGGGCTGCTGGATCACCGTGCCCTCGCCGGCGCACGTGGGGCATGGCGACACGGACACGAATTGTCCGAACATCGAGCGCGCGGCGCGCCGTACCTCGCCCGTGCCGGCGCACGTGGCGCAGCGCACCGCTTTGGTACCGGGCTCCGCCCCGGTGCCGGCGCACCCGGTGCAGCGCTCCAGGGTGCGGACCTTCACCTTCTTGGTGGTGCCGCTGGCGACTTCGGCGAGGCTGAGTTTCAGAGTGACCTTCAGGTCCTCGCCGCGGTTGCGTTCCCGGCGGGCTCGGTCCGCGCCGCCGAAAAAGGCGTCGAACCCGCCCAAGCCCCCGAAGTCCCGCATGAAGATGTTGAGCGCTTCCGACAGATCGAAGTGCGTGAACCCGCCACCACGCGCACCCGCGCCGCTCCTCAGCCCCGCTTCGCCGTAGCGGTCGTACGTCGCCCGCCGCTCGGGATCGCGCAGAACCTCATAAGCCTCGGTGATCTCCTTGAACTTCGCCTCGGCCGCTTCTTTCTCTCCCGACGCGACGCGGTCGGGATGATGCTTCATCGCGAGGCGGCGATAGGCCTTCTTGATCTCGCCTTCGTCCGCATCGCGTTTGACCCCGAGAATGGCGTAGTAATCGCGCTTCACTCGAGCAGCTCACCCACGAGACGGCTCGTGTGATCCACGAGCGCCACGATCTTGTCGTACGGCATCCGCGTCGGGCCCATGACGCCGATGACTCCGGCCAGCGGGCCGAGCCGGTAGGACGCGGTCACCAAGGTGAAGGGCGCGAGCGTCGCATCTTGATGCTCGCTGCCGATGGTGATGGTGAGCCCCTGCCCGAGGCGCCTGGCCAGCGCCTCGCGCAGCACCTCACGCCGCTCGGTGACCTCCAGCAGTCCCTGCAGCCGCTCCTTGGTGGCGAACTCGGGCTGGCCCGCGAGCAGCTGCGCGCTCCCCAGCACCACACCCCCGCCGACGGCGGCCGTGGCCGGCACGTCGAACAGATCATCCGCCTCTTGGATGAAGATGTTCAAGAGCTCGCCCGCGCCGGCGTCGGGCGTGGCATCGCGCAGCCGCTGGGACAGCGTGGCGCGGATCTCGCGCAGCGTCAGCCCCGCGAGGCGCTCATTCAGAACCACTGCCACCTGCACGACGATCTCGGGCGCCATGACCGATGGCACTTCCACGAAGATGGTGCGCACCACCCCGCTCTTGAGCGTCAGCACCAACAGGAGCCGGTCGGACCCCGCCTGCAACAGCTCCAGCCGCTCGAGCACCGCCTCATCGAACGTTGGGCCCACGGCTACACCGAGCTCTTTCGTGAGCACGCCGAGCACCTGCGCCGCCCGCTCGAGGATCTGATCCACGGCGTTGCGCTCCGCCAGCTCCTCGCGGATGTGGTGCGAGTCGGATGCCGACACCTGGGACAGCCGCATGAGCGAGTTCACGTACACGCGGTAGGCGAGATCCGTGGGGATGCGGCCCGCGGACGTGTGGGGGTGGTACAGATATCCCTTCTCCTCGAGGTCGCTCATCGTGTTGCGAATCGTGGCGGCCGAGAGCGCGTGGCCGAACTTCTTGGAAATAGTCCGACTCCCCGCCGGCTCGGCGGTCTCGACGTAGGTCTCGATGACGGCTTCGAGGACCTGGCGCTCGCGCTCGTTCAGAGATGCTACCATGTCACCCAAGCTATTACCTGCTAACAATTTAGCTCGCTCCCCCTACACTGGTCAAGTCACGGATGAGGGCGTCGAGCCTGAGCCACCCTTCGGGACGGCACACCAAGCGCTGGTTTACAACGTCCGCCCAGCCCTGGTCGACCCAGCGGGCGGCAGAGGGCGGCAACAGGCGGCCGAGGGCGGCAAGAGGAACGCCCGCGTCGGTGCGCAAGGCGAGGTACAGGCGCTCCAGTTCCGATTGCTCCTGGGTCAGGACCTCCTCGGCCTCGACTGCCGGCAGTCCGGCGCTTACCGCGCGTCGGTAGCCCTCCCACGCAGACCGATTCCAGCGACGCACCCGGCCGTCGAACGAATGCGCGGCAGGCCCGAGTCCGAGATACGCGCGACCCGACCAGTAGGCAGAGTTGTGTCGAGAGCGGCGGCCGTCGCGTGCGGCATTCGAGACCTCATAGAACTGATAGCCATAAGCCGCAAGCCGCATGTGAGCAAGCAAGTACTCCTCCGCGTATCGCTCGTCATCAACGGCGGCCGTGGCGCCGCGTGAGATCCACCGGGCGAGAGGGGTGCGTTGCTCGACGGTGAGCCCGTACAGGGACAGGTGCGCGGGCAACAGGTCGCCGGCAAGGTCCAAGTCGCGCGCCCAGTCCCGCTCGAGCTCACTCGGGAGGGCAAAAATGAGGTCGAGCGAGATGTTGTCGAACCCCGCGGCACGAAGGGTCTGCACCGCGTCGCCGATGCGGCTCGCGTCGTGCGAGCGATGCATCCACTTCAACACCCGATCGTCGAAGGACTGCGCGCCTAACGAAACGCGATTGATGCCGGCGTGACGCCACGCGGTCGCATGATCGAGCGTAACGTCCTCTGGATTGGCTTCGAGCGTAACCTCGACGTCGTCACGAGAAGGCGTCACGTGAAAGGCGTCGCGTAAAGACGTGAGCAGAGCTGAGATCGCTTCGGGAGGCAGCAACGAGGGAGTGCCACCGCCGAAGTAGATCGTATCGAGACCAACTGTTGTGGTATCCCCGGGCTTGCGCCCGGGGTCAGTCACCCCGAGGAGGGTCAGCTCTCGCAGTACGACATCCACATACTCCCGCGCCGGGATGCGCTTGCGGACCGCGATGGAGAAGTCGCAGTAGGAGCAGCGGCGCTGGCAGAAGGGGACGTGGATGTAGAGGTGGTGCACGAACAAAACCTAGTACGGAATGCGGAATTCGGAATGCGGAATGTCAGTGTGGCGTCGTGCCGCAGACGACCTTCCCCTGCAATTCCGCACTGCGCACTCCGCATTCCGCACTCACGTCAGCCCAAACACCATCCCGGGTCGTTGCTGCACCACCCCCCGCATCTCAAGCTCCGTCAGTGCGGTCAGCACGGCGCCCGTGTCGGCCCCCGCCGTGGCGACCAGCACGTCCACGTGCTTGGGCTCCGTCGCGAGGGCATCCCACAAGCTGCGCTGCAAGTCGCTCAGATCGGGCGGCTGACCCCGAGGCGACGCCCCAGTCTTGCTCCGACCAGACGGCCCCGGATCGGCCGCCCCCGGCAGCCCCAGCTCTTCGAGGATGTCTCCCGCCGTGAGCGCGGGCTTTGCGCCCTGCTGGATCAGCTTGTTGCAGCCGAGCGAGCTAGGGCTCGTGATCGGCCCGGGTACCGCGAGCACTGCTCGCCCTTGGTCGAGCGCGCAGTCCGCGGTGATCAGCGCGCCCGACCCCGGCGCGGCTTCCACCACGCCGAGGCGCCGCCCACGTCCAGGGCAGCCGCATGCGCGATTGCGTCGATGCCGCGCGCCATGCCGCTCACGACGACCACGCCCGCACCAGCCACGCCCGCGGCAAGCAGGCGCGCTGCCTCCGCGCCGTACGCCGAGTGGTCGCGGCGACCCACGATCCCCGCCGCCGGACGGGCGAGCAGGGCCGGGTCACCCCAGACGAAGAGCAGAGCGGGCGGATCGGGCACCTCGCTCAACAGCGGCGGAAACGCCGGGTCGTCGGGCAGCAAGACGCAGGCACCGAGGCGGTCCAGCTGGTCGAGGATCTGATGGCCCGCCCGCGGAGAGGAGGCGCGGATCGCTGTGGCGGCGGCGCGGCTGAAGCCGGGCAGCGCGGCGATCGCGCCGTGCGGGGCGCGCAGCGCCGCCGAGGCACTCTCGAACGCCACGACCAGCGTGCGCAGCCGCGCGGCCCCGATCCCCGGGACCTGCGCGAGCGCCAGGTACGAGGCTACCTCGTCGCGACTCCGGCCCGCAGCGCCTGCCATAGCGTCTCGAGCAGCTCCGGCACGCCCGCCCCCGTCACCGCGGAGATCGCGACGACGGGCGCCCCGCCCTGCGTGCGGATCGTCGGCAGGGGGGATGCGGGAGCCGAGAGATCGACCTTGGTGAGCACGACGATGTGGGGCTTTGCCGCGAGCTCCGGCGAGTACGACGCCGCCTCCCGCAGCAGGAGGTCGTAGGTAGCTTGCGGGTCCGGGCTGTCCACCGGTACGAGCACGGCGACGAGTCGGGTGCGCTCCACGTGCTGCAGGAACTTGAGGCCTAACCCCTTTCCCAGGTGGGCGCCCTCGATGATCCCGGGAATATCCGCGGCGACGAACGTCCGGTGGTCCGACAACGCAACTACTCCGAGGTGCGGCTCGAGCGTCGTGAACGGGTAGTCGGCGATCTTCGGCCGGGCGGCCGAGATCACCGAGAGCAGTGTGCTCTTCCCCGCGTTCGGCTCGCCCAAGAGCCCGACGTCGGCGATCAGCTTGAGCACCAACTCGAGCTGTCGTTCCTCCCCGTACTCCCCCGGCTCCCACTCGCGCGGGCTGCGATGCGTGGGGGTGGCGAAGCGCGCGTTGCCCCGGCCGCCGCGCCCTCCCGGCGCCACGAGCAGGGTGTCCCCGGCCGCCAGCGCCTCACCGATCAGCTGACTCGTCGCGGCATCGCGCACTTCGGTGCCGGGCGGGACCGGGAGGTAGAGGTCGGCACCCGACTTGCCGGTCATGTTCTTGCCCTTGCCGTGCTGCCCGCGCTCCGCCTTCCACTCGGTGCGGTAGCGATAGTCGAGCAGGGTCGCGAGGTTCGAGTCGGCGCGCACGAAGACCGTGCCGCCCGCTCCGCCGTCGCCGCCGTCGGGCCCGCCTTTGGGGACGAACTTTTCGCGCCGAAACGACGACGCGCCCGCGCCGCCGGCGCCGCCCACAACATGAACCACCGCACGATCTATGAACATTGCGGATTGCGGATTGCGGATTGCGACGGACTCGAATGCGGAATGCGGAATGCGGAATGCGGAATTGAACGAGGAGTTCTGCGCGCTGTACGAATCGATGACACGACGATGGCCACGAGCTGACGTGCTTCGTCACTTAACGCACTGATGCGGTCGGGATCAGCAAGCGCACGCTCAGCAGCGATGTCGAGCCAGAACTGTGCCTCGTCGGTCTCTTCTTCAACGATTCCCAGTTTCGCAACGAACTCGCGCCTGGACCGCGCCCGGCAGGCAGCTCTGTAGTTCGCGCCCACGGACGTGCCAGCCCGAAGAAGCTGCCGAGCTACCACGTCGGCCGTACGACCATGTGGGATGTCTTCCACGAGTTGCACTACCGCCAACGCGAATGCTCTGGTTCGGTCCTTTAGATCGACTCGCGACACGACCTCGCCTTTCCATTCCGCATTCCGCATTCCGAATTCGCCATTCTAGAGCTTCCTCTTCTTGACGTCCCCGCGCGAGGGCCGCCGCCACGCGCACCAGCGCGGCCGTTGGGGCGTCGAGCACCAGACCGGTGCCGTCCGCCATAGTACGTCGCCCCGCTCCCCTCTCCTTCATCTTTTCATTGCTCCAGTCCTCCATTTACCCGCAGCTCCCCCACGGTCTCGCCGCGCGTGTTCACGTTGGGTCGAGCGGTGAGCGAGGCCGGACGGGGCCGGAGACCCAGCAACTCGAGCACCGCCGCCATGGCGAGCGCCGAGGCGACTGCGTGTCCGTCGGTCACCTTGAGCGCGACCCCGAGCCGTTCCTGAGGAAGGAGGGCGCAATACACGCCTTCGGCGCCGACCTTTGTGATCACGCGGGCCGGGTGCGCGCGCATCATCTCGGTACACGGCCGACCCTCACCCGCGATGAGCTCGGGGTGACGCAGCATGGCTTCCACGATTGTGGATTGCGGATTGCGGCCTGGACGCGCGCCTTTCGAATCCGCAATCCGCAATCCGAAATCCGCATTTGCCAGTCTCGCGTACGCCCACGCCATGTTTTTCAGTGGCAGCCCAAAGCACACCACGCCACACCCGTCGACGGCAGTCTTGATCTCGGCGGCCGGGACTTCCGTCCAGCGGCTCACCTCCGCCAGGCAGCGTTGCTGCACCGGGTGCTCGAGCCGCGTATAGAACTCCGTGGGCCAGCCGTGGTGGCGCGCTAGCGCCAGCATGCCGGCATGCTTCCCCGAGCAGTTCGAATAGATCGCCGTGAGCCGCACGCCGCGGGTCTGGTAGTCCTGCGCTACCCGGTCGGACAACGGCGGGTGCGGGCCGCACAGCAGATCCCGCTCCGAGCAGCCGATCTTGCCGAGCAGCTCGCGCACCCGAGCCACCTGTGCCGCCTCGCTCGAGTGCGACGCGCACGCGAGCGCCAACTCCTCGCTGGTGAGGCCGAATCGATCGGCC
>WNFI01209280.1_pt1 | contig 14368 bp, 10 predicted proteins | sample 5400471 | NCBI WGS metagenome assembly WNFI01 (sample SAMN13153348, study PRJNA577476) | soil metagenome | isolation source: 100 cm saprolite on Douglas fir-dominated hillslope | place: USA:California | collected 2013-09-17
GCTGCCAGCGTGCTCGCGATCGTCATGTTCGGCGGCTCACCGCCGCGTGCCTCGGTGCGCGAGCTCGACGCGGCGGCGCGCGCCTTCAGCGACGGGGACCGCGCGCCGCTCCTGCGGCTGATGGCGGAAACCCTCACGAGCGTCGATTCGCGCGATCGGACTCACTCGCCGCAGCTCTTCAGCTCGGGACTTGCCGCCGCGGTGTCCTGCCAGGATCCGCCGCAGATCTTCGACATGAGTCTCGCGCCCGCCGAGCGCCTCACCGCCCGCGATGCCGCGATCGCGAGGCGTAGCGCCCAGGCTCCGGACACCTACGCGCCGTTCACGATCGATGAGTACCGTGCGATGCCTCTCGATTACGCCTTCATCGATCAGTGCGTGCAGTGGCCGGCGGCGGATCCGCGCTCGCCCGCCGTCCCGCTCGTTCCCGCCGGGGCCCGCTACCCTGCGGTTCCGGTCCTGGTCGTCTCGGGCGAGCTCGACAACATGACGAGCGTCGCGGACGCGGAGGCCGCCGCGGCGCACTTTCCGAACGGCCACCACCTCGTCATCGCCAACAGCTTCCACGTGAATGCCCTGCCGCACGCGCGCAGCGCGTGCGGCGCCGTCCTGGTGCGCCGCTTCCTCGAGCGGCTGAGCACCGGCGATGAGAGCTGCGCCGCCGCCGTGCCGGAGGTGCGCCTCGTGCCCCGATTCGCGCGGGCGCTGCGCGAGCTGCCGGCGGCGCGCGCACTCACGGGAAATGAGGCGGGCGAGGAGGCCTTGCGCGCCGTCACCGCGGCGCTCCTCAGCTGCGCCGATGCCACCGCTCACCGCGCGTCAGCGGCACGCTCGAGCTCGAGTGGCCCGAAGGGATCGCCGCGGCGCGAGCGCGGGCGCGCGGCAGGCTCGGCGGCGCGGCGGTGCTCGCCGAGGCGCCCGCGCCCTAGGGAAATCGGCGCGGCTTCAGCTCGGCCGACTGCGCCGCAGCGGGTCGACCAGGAGCCAGCCCGCTGCACTCACGGCGGCGAAGGCGATGCCGATGAGAAATGCCGGTGTCCAGGCGTGATGGCCCGAGAGGTAGGCCACGATCGGGGTGGCAATCAGGCCGCCCGCGTTACCGCCGGTGTTGAGCAGTCCCGAGGCCGCCATCGTATCCGCGCGGCCGACGTGCATGATCGCCGCCCAGTAGGGGCCCTCGTTGAGCTCGACGCACGCGAAGCACACCGCGAGCGCGGCCACGGCGAGATACGCGTTCGCCGCATCCACCGCCACGAACTGCAGCACGCCGGCGGCGGGGAGCGAGATCAGCGGCAGCAGCCGCAACCCGGCGCGCACCCCATAGCGCGTGGCGAGCATGCTCGCGAGCTGGCCGCCGACGCCCGCTCCCACGGCCGCGGCGAGCGGCGGGGTGCTCGCGAGCCACCCCCCCTCGAGCTCCGTGAAGTGCCGCTCCTGCACGAGATACAGGAAGCACCAGTTCGAGAGCAGGTAGAACACGTAATTCATGCAGGTGTAGGAGACCGTGAGCGCGAGCACGTCGCGGTTCTTGAGCAGTTCCCAGAGCCGCCGCCACGAGATGGAGGAGTCCGGGAGCGTGGGCGGCTCGGGCCCGAGCTCGGCGAGCTCCGCCGCCGTCACGGCCGGGTGCTCGGCCGGGCTGTTCCGGCCGTACCAGGCCCAGCCGGCGAGCAGCAGGAGAGCGGGGAGGGCTGTGGCCGCAAACCCGCGTCGCCAGTCGAACGCGGACATGAGCCAGGCGACGAGCGGAGGCGTCAAAGCCGCCCCGAGGTTATAGCCGACGCTCTGCAGGCCCTGCACCAGCGGCCAGCGGCGCGGCTGGAACCACGCTTCGAAAACGCCGGTGGACACGGGGAAGATCGGGGCGTGGGAACAGCCGAGCGTGAACTGCGCGGCGGCAAGGACACCGAAGAGTGCCGTGCCCTGCAGCAGCCAGGGCGCGATCGGCATGGCCATCGTGGAGGCGACGGCGGCGAGTCCGATCACCACGAACATCATCCGCGCCCCGAGGCGCTGGCCGATGATGCCGCCGGGAAACTGCATGACGGTGTAGCCGGCGATGAAGGCCGTCTCGAGTGCGCCGATCTGGACCTGGCTCAGCCCGAGATCGGGCATCATGCGATAGGCGGCGACGGTGAGGCTCTTCTGCTGGATGTAGGCGATGAAGCCGAAGCCGAAGAGGTAGAGGAAGATCTTCCAGCGGACGCGGAAGCGCGGTGGGGCGGAGCGCAAGGTCGCGACTCCCGGCGCCTCTGTCACGGGGCCGCGACCGCAGCGCCGCGGGCGGCGCAGGCGCCCTCGCTCTGGCGCGCGAGTGGCGCATCGCGCCGATAGGCAAGCGTCGCGGGGTCGGCATCGAGCTCGCGTGCGTAGCGGTGCCCGCTATACACCGCGTGCACGATCGCCCCGGGAGCGAGCGCATCCCCGATCCGGGTCACGGAGCGGATGCCGGCGGCGGCGAGCGCGTCGGGGCTTGCCGAGAGGGCCGCGTGGAGCCCATCGTTGGCGAAGCGCGCGCCGACGATGACGAGGCTCCTGCAGGGCAGGCGCCGCGCCTCATCGGTGAACTGGCGTGCGAGCGTTGCCTCGCCGCCCGCGAAGGCCGTGACGCGCGTGAGCGTGTGCAGCGCAATGCCGGCGGCGGCGAGCGCGCGGTGGATCTGCGGCTGCTCGTTGCTCATGATCGCCCAGGCCGAGGCGTGCCCCGCCGGTGTCACGTAGCTCACCGCGTGCCCGAGTCTCGCGAGGTGCTCGGCGAGCACACTCCCCATGTAGTAATTGTCATAGTCGTAGACGATGACGGGCCCCTCGAGCGGCGCACCCGCGGCGATGTCATCGGGGGTGAGCACCCCGGGGCCCTCGAGCGCTCCCGCCGGAATCTCGAGCGGCGAGTACAGGAGCCGCGCCCAGCGCGCGCCGGTGGCGATGACGACGTGGGTGTTGCCGAGCTCGAGAATCTCCTCCGCCGTGAGGCGGTTGCCGCGGTAGAGGCTCACGTTCGGCAATCGCTCGAGCTGGCCCCGGCGCCACTCGAGCACGCGTCCCCAGGCCGCAAGTCCCGGCAGGCGCGTCTCGAAGCGCAGGCGCCCGCCGATCTCATCGCCCGCCTCGGCCAGGCTCACCTCGTAGCCGCGCCGTCCGAGGGAGAGCGCGCACTCGAGGCCCGCGGGGCCCGCGCCCACGATGAGGATCGAGGCGCCGCTGCCGGCCGGGGCGATGCGCTCGGGGTGCCAGTCGCGGCGCCACTCCTCGCCGATGGTCGGGTTCTGCGTGCAGCGCACCGGGACCGAGTCGTGCCAGCTCGAGATACAGATGTTGCAGCCGATGCACTCACGGATGTCCTGCTCGCGCCCCTCGTCGATCTTCTTCGGCAGGAACGGGTCGGCGATCGAGGGGCGGGCCGCGCCGATCAGATCCAGCACGCCGCGCCTGATCTGACCGACCATGGTGTCGGGGGAGGTGAAGCGGCCGACGCCGACCACCGGCCGGCGGGTGAGCTGCTTGACGAAGCCGATGATCGGCTCGTGGCTCCCCTCGGGCGCGAAGCGCGACGGGGCGCAGTCGGTCGGCGAGGAGTCGAGCTTCACGTCCCACAGATCCGGCACGTCCGCGAGCAGCTCGACGGCCTCGTGGGCCTCGGAGGGCGCGACGCTGCTCGGCCGCGCGCGCAGCTCCTCGAGGCTGATCCGCAGCGCCACGGCGCAGCGTCCGCCGACCGCCTCGCGGGTGACTTCCAGCAGCTCGCGCACGATGCGCACGCGGTTGCGCACGCTCCCCCCGTAGGCGTCGGTGCGCAGGTTCCACTCCGGCAGCAGGAATTCGTAGGGCAGGTATCCCATGCCGGCATAGACGTAGACGATGTCGAAGCCCGCGCTCTGCGCCCGGCGCGCAGCCTGACCCTGCCAGGTGAGGAGCGCGCGGATGTCGGCGGCGTCCATCATGCGCGGCCGTTGATTGCCCATGAAGTTGACGTGGGTCGCCATCCACGAGGTGCCGGAAGGGGACATGGTCGCCATGCGGCTGGTGCGGTTCATGACCGACCCGCCGCCGTGCCACAGCTCGATGCCCGCGAGCGCGCCGTGCCGGTGCACCGCCTCGGTCATCAACGCGTGCGAGCGGATGTCCTCATCGTCCCAGAGTGTCGCGAAGGGCAGCGGCGCATCGTCCGAGCTCGGGTCGATCGAGACGTAACCCGTGCACACCACACCCCAGCCGCCTTCGGCCTTGGTCTCGCGGAATTTCGCGCGCATGTGCGGCATCGCGTTCGTCATGCCGGCGGCGTGCGGCACCGCGTAGAAGCGATTGCGCGCGGTGACCGGGCCGATCTTCACCGGCTCAAACAGGATGTCGTATCGCGGATTGCGCGCCATGCGGCGAGTCTGCCCGCCGTTGGCCGATTGTTCAATAAGTTATACTGCCTGCATGCCCGCCTCTCGACTGCTCCTCGCGAGCGTGCTCGCTCTCAGCTCGCATCTCGGGTACGCACAGTCGAGTGCTCCAGCCCCGAGCGCGCCCGACACTCCCGAGCCCGGCTCCGTCGAGGAGATCGCTCGCGCCACGACCGAGGCGCGCTTTCTCTCGCCGTGGGTTGCGTATTTGCCCGCGTCCGCGAGCGTCGCCTCCCCGCGCGCCTTCCTGCATCGCATTCCCGGGGCGCCCGGGGAGTTCGTCAATTCCTCCACGGCCTATGCCTACTTCCGCGCGCTCGCCGCTTCTTCGCCGCGCGTACGCCTCTTCAGCATCGGCCGCTCGGAGGAAGGGCGCGAGATCGTGCTGCTCGCGATCGCCGACGAGCAGGGCATCGGGGATCTCGAGCGCCTCAAGGCCGCCACCGCGGCGCTCGCGGACCCGCGCCGCACCGACGCCGCAGCCGCCGAGCGCCTCGCGGCGAGCGCGCGGTCGATCTACTACATCAATGCGGGGCTGCACTCCGATGAGAGCGGCTCCACCGAGTCGGTGCTCGAGCTCGCGTATCGGCTCGCCGTGTCCGAGCAGCCGATGATCCAGCGCATCCGCGCGAAGCTCGTGGTGCTCATCAACCCCGTCGCCAACCCCGACGGGCGCGACAAGCAGGTCGAGTGGTTCTACCGGTACCTGAAAGGCAAGACCGAGCAGGCGAGCCTGCCGCGGCAGGCCCCGCCCTACTGGTCGAAGTACGCCTACGTCGACATCAACCGCGACGCCCACCAACAGGTGCATGCGACCACGCGGGCCGTCTTCCGCATGTTCTGGGAATGGCATCCGCAGGTGATCCACGATCTGCACGAAAGCGTGGCGCTGCTCATGACCTGGAACGGCACCAATCCCCTCAACGAGCACATCGACGCGCTCACCTATGCCGAGCGGATGGAGCTGAGCTTCCACGAGGTGCAGACGCTCACCGGCCTCGGGATGCCCGGGGTGTGGACCTGGAACTTCGGCGACTCGTGGGAGCAGCTGTACCTCGAGTCGATCGCGATGAACCACAACTCGAACGGCCGCGGTTACGAGACCTGGGGCAACGGCAGCGCCGAGACCATGCGCACGACGCAGCCCGATCCGGAAGAGACGGCGACGCAGCAGTGGTACCGGCCATCGCCCGCGCCGCCGCAACCGATCCTCTGGTCCGCGCGCGACACCGTCAACTACAACGAGACGGCGCTGCTCGCGGCGCTCGATGACAGCGCGCAGCAAGCGAAGACGCTCCTCGACAACTTCTACCTCAAGGGGCTGCACTCCTACCGGCGCGGGCTCGACGAGGCACCCTTCGGCTTCCTGATCCCGGACGGGCAGGGCGATCCCGCGCGCGTCGCGCAGCTCATCGCGCGGCTCCTGTCCCTCGGCATCGAGGTTGAGCGCACGAGCGCGAGCCTGACGCTCAGGGAGGGGACCTGGCCGGCCGGCACCTATGTCGTGCGGCTCGATCAGCCGTACCGCAACTACGCGGTCGACCTGCTGACCGATCAGCTGTACCCGAAGGATGCGCCCGAGGCCTACGACGATGTCTCCTGGTCGTTTCCGGCTCACTATCACCTCACCGTCATTGCGACGGCGGATCCGCGCGTGCGCGCGGCGCCGCTTACGCCTCTCATGGAGGCTCCTCACGTCGCCGGCACGGTGAGCGGCCCGGGGCCGGTATTCCTCCTCAAGGACAGCGGCCAGGAGGGACTCCTCGAAGCGCGCTATGCGCTCGCGAAGTTCCGCGTGGGCGTTGCCGAGCGCGCTTTCAGCGCGGACGGGAGCGAGTATCCGCCGGGCTCGTGGATTCTCGCGCCGCAGCCCGGCCTCGCCGCGGCGCTGCACGATGCGGCGGGAACGCTCGGACTCACCTTCGCGAGCACCAGCACCGTTCCCGATGTCGCCAGGCACGAGACGCCCATCGCGCGCCTCGGGCTCTGGATCCCGTGGGCCGATACCGACACCGCCGGCTGGGCGCGTTACACGCTCGATCAGCGCCACATTCCTTATAGCTATGTGCGCGATGAGGACATCCGCGCCGGCAGACTCAAGGACAAGTACGACGTGCTCATCTACCCGCACGTCGATCTCGAGCTCTCCGAGCAGATCGAAGGACTGCCGAAGGCCTGGGGACCGATGCCCTTCAGGAAGACGAGCGCGACACCGAGCTTCGGCGCGCCCGCGGCCTCCGATGACATTACGGGCGGCATCGGCTACGCCGGGCTCGCCGAGCTGCAGAAGTTCATCGACGCGGGCGGCCTCCTGATCACGCTCGGCAACGGCTCGATGCTGCCGCTCGAGAGCGGGCTGGTGCGCGGGGTGCGGCGTGAGGCCGGCGGCCCACCGCGCAGCACCCAGGGGGGCGGCGCGGCTTCGGCCGCGGCGTCCCAGAGCGCGGGCAGCCGCACCCCGGGCGCTCACGTCAGGGTGTCATTCGCCAGAGCCGACCACCCGATCGCCTACGGCTACGCCGCGCGCACCTGGGTGTTCCGCCAGAACTTCCCGCTCTACTCCCTGCCGCGCCGCTGGCTGCGCATGGCCTATTGCACCACGTGTCTCGATGGCCCGATCGATCGCAGCAGCATCGTGCTCGAGTGGGGCGACCGTGACAGGGCGCCGTTCGTGGTGAGCGGTCAGGCGTGGGGAGAGGAGAATCTCATCGGCCGCGCGGCGATCATGGATACGCGCGTGAGTCATGGGCATGTGATCACCTTCAACTTCAACCCGCTGCACCGCGATCTGAATCGCGGCGATCAGCGGCTGCTGTGGAATGCGATCATCAACTGGCAGGCGATCCTCGCTGCGAAGCCCTGACCACCGGCTCAAGGCGCGGCGAGCCGCGCGATCATCGGCAGGTAGTGCTCGAGCGGCGGCGTCCTGAGCCCGGCGACCTTGCCCGCATCGTCCCAGCGGCGCACGCGCACCGCATCCTGATGGAAGGGCTCCGCTTCGAACCGGCGCAGCTCGGGCGCGGACATCGGCCCGCCCTGCAGCTTCAGCGTGTGCACGGAAGCGGAGCTCAACCTCGCGAAGTAGCGTGCATCGGTCGCACACAGGTAACGCTTCGCGGCGACGTGCAGGCGCACCGGCTCTGAGATCTGCTCGGGGAGCCGCTGCGCGAGCCAGCGCGCGCCGAGCGCTTCGTGGTGCGCATCGGTCGTCCAGTCGGCGATGTCCGCCGGCGCCGGCTCGATGAGGTGGCCGATGTCGTGCAGCAACGCCGCCACCACCAGCGCTTCCGGCGCGCCGGCCGACTGCGCGAAGTAGGCCGCCTGCAGGCCGTGCTCGGTCATGGAGACCGCTTCACCAAAGTACGCCCCCGCGCCGTGCGCGGCGTAGAGGGCGAGGACTTCCTCGGTGACGCTCACGCGGCAGCGCTCAGGCGGGTTGCGCACGGCTCGCGAGCTGCCGTCGCAGCAGCGCCGTTGCGCTGTAGACGCTGTCGCGGCTCAGGTAGCAGCCGCGCAGGTGCCGCGGGTGGCGCGCGGAGGAGAAGGCCGTGCGGCCGTGCAGGATCCGCTGGTTGTCGAATACGACGATCGTGCCTGCCACGATCCGCGTCCTGAGCTGAAAGCGCGCCTCGCGCAGCAACCGCGCGAAGCGGCGGTACGCCTCGTAGAAGGCAGCCGTTTCACCTGGCGCGAGACCGAGCGGCGCCACGGAGCGGCTGTTGTAGTGAACGGCGGCGATCTCGCCGGACACCGAGAGCTCGATCAGCGGCCGCTCCGCGTACAGGTCCGCATCCGCGGAAACATAGTGAAAGGGGACCGGCACGCGGGTGAGGCGCGCGAACGAGCCGGGGTCGCTCGCCCGCAGGTGCGCCGCCAGCGCGAAGCCGTCGGCGAACAGGCTGTCGCCGCCTTCGCTCGAGGGAATGAGGGCGTGCAGCGCCTGAAAGCCCGGGACGGGCTCGCGGTAGGGATTGTCGGTGTGCAGGCCGAGCCCGAGATCCGAGTACGCGAGGTTCTCGGGCTGCGGGACCGAACGGACGTCGAAGGTGAGGCCGTAGTTGGTCTCGAGTACCCTGCCGACGAGAGGCATCGTCTGCAGCAGCGCCCCCTCTTCGGCGGGCACACCGGAGAGGAAGGCGAGGCCCTGCTGCAACAGGCGCGTCAGCCACGCGAGGCGCAGCTCGGGCGCCGCGCGCGCTTCTCTCAGGCTCAGCCAGGGGAAATCGGCGGCGGCCGTCAGGCTCGAGCCCTCGAGCCACGGGTGCACGTTGAGCTCGGGGCGCGCCTCGCTCCGGGGGCGGGCCTGTGCGGCGAGCCACGCGAGCTCGAAGTGCGCCGGGCGCGCATCGTCTTGCCACTCGATCCGCACGCCTCCATTCTCGGCCGTGGCCGCACGGATACGCGGATGCTCCGGCAGATCGGTGACGTCGATGAGCCGCTGGCCGCTGTGCGGGTCGCGATCCTCGCGGCGGTTGTCGCGCAGCCACAGGCTCGCGAATTCGCTCTGCCGGCCGTCTTCCCATTCGATCGTGAGCCGCTCCGGCGCGGCCGTGAGCCGCCTGACCCGCGTCCCGCTAGGCATGAACGCTCCCCACTGCGGCGGCGCGGATATTGAGCATGTGCAGCGTACCTGCGCACAGCGCCGCCGCGCCACTGATCGCCGCGAGCGTCACGAACACGGCTTCCCAGCCGAACGCCACGGCCAGGCGCGCGACGCTGTCTCCGGCGAGCACGCCGCCCAGGTAGCCGATGCCGTCGATCAGTCCCGAAGAGACCGCGCTCGCCTGCTTGCCGCCGAAATCGAGCGCGAACGCGCCGCCGAGATAGGAGTAGGGCCCGAGGAGGCAGAAGGCGACGACGCCGATCATGAGCACCGCCGGGGCGGCGGTGGAGGGGCCCGGGTGCATCGACATGAGCAGCAGCAGCGCCGCCGCCGCGCCCGTGAGTCCGAGGAACATCAGCAGTGAGCGTCCGGCGAGTCCGAGGCGGTCGCTGAGCCAGCCGGCGAGCAGCACCGAGACCGCGCCCACGCCGGGGAAGATCGCGCTCATGCCGGCGGACTCCGCCATGCCGTAGCCGAGATGATCGCGCAGGTACACCGGCGTCCAGGTGTTGAAGGTCTCGCGGATTATCGTGCAGGCGAGCGACAGCACACAAACGAGCACGAAGGCGCGGCTGCGCAGCAGCGGCAGCAGCAGCGCGCGCAGGCTCGCGGGCCGCGCCGACGCGTCGGCGAACAGGTTGAGCGGGTTCGGGGTCGCCTCCGCATGGCCCTCCCCGGTGCGCGACTCGCGCAGCCACAGGAGGCTCGCGATCAGCATGACTCCGGTCACGAGCGCGGCGAACAGGAACAGCGTGCGCCAGCCGTAGCCGTGCGCGATCAGGACTCCCATCTGCTGCCGCGCGGCGGCGTCTCCCACGAGGTAACTGATGCTGAGAATGCCGACGATCGAGCCGTAGGCCGAATAGTCGAACCAGCGCGAGGAGACCTTGATGAGGCCCGCCCAGCCGATCGACTGGGTCAGACGGTTCGCGATCCAGGCGAAGGTGAACACCGGGAGCGAGCCGCCGGCGGCGAACAGCAGCGTGAAGAGCGTCGCCCCTCCGACGCCGATCAGGAAATTCCGCCGCCCGCCCCAGTAGTCCCCGAGACCGGTGAGAAAGAGCTTGCCGATCGCGTAGGCGAGCACGCCGAGGGAGCTGATCGAGCCGATGTAGACCAGGGCTTGGTTGTGGGCGATGCCGCGCTTACCGAGCTCCTCGATGAGCAGCGGTGTGGCGACCGAGAGATCCGCCCGGCAGTAGTAGCAGGCCGCGTAGCCGCCGAACAGCAGCAGCACGGTCCGCAGCTGACCGAGGCGCAGCGAGCGTCGGGGGACGAGGACCATGGCTAGCGCGGCGGCCCCGCCGCGACCCACACCGGATCGGTGTAGGCCCTGCGAGCCTGGCTGTCCTCGACCTCGAGCGCATACCACCCCGGGTGCTCCGCGGTGAGCGTGAAATCGACGTGCGTGCTGAGCGGGGCAGTCGCGAACGTGCGGCTGTCCTTGACCGCGCCGTCCCGAATGAGCTCGGCCTTGCGCAGGCCGGCCACGGAGGCCAGATCGAACGAGAGCGTGAAGGGGTCGGCCCGGCGCACGTTGAGCTCGGTGCCGAACATCACCGCGGGAAACACCAGCGGACCATAGCTCACGTAAGCGTGGCCTGCCTTCAGTGCCTCGGCAAACGCCGCGGCCGTGACGGCGCCGTCGAGGTGGACGAAGGTGCGAACCTGACCGGACTGCGCATTCCACACGTCGTGCGTATCACTGCCCGCCGCGAGGTAGTAGTGCCGGCCCGCGTTCCAGAACTCCCACAGCCTCGAGAGCACCTTGGTGTCATCGGCGGAGGCGGTGGAGTTGATCTCGAGGAGATCGAATCCGGGATTGAAGCCCCCCGGCGCCACGCCGGCCTTGACGCTGGTGAGATAGCCGAAGGGGATGAAGGGGTGATTCACCTGCACGACGGTCGCACCCGCGCGCCGCGCGGCGGCGAGGATCGCAGCGACGTCCGCCGTGCTGGTATCGACCCCGAGCGGGGCGCCGGGGGTCAGCGGGTAGGCGTTGAAGTGACCCCAGGAGGGCGAGAGCTCGATCCCGGGGATGAAGGGCACGCCGCGCGCGGCGGCGATCCGCGCGATCGCCGCGTGATTCGCGGTGGAGTCGTGGTCGCTGACGAACAGCACATCGAGCCCGGCGGCGAGCTGCGAGCGCGCCAGATCCTCAGGGGGTGTCACCGCCTCCGCGCGGTCCGCATGATGGTGGAGGTCGGCGCTGTACCACCCGCGTGCGGGCGGGTTGAAGAGCGGGGTGATGCCGACGCGGCTCACCCGGGTCTCACCGGCGCCGACGTTCGCCGGCACCCGCTCGTCGCGTGCGAGAAAGCCGGCGCCCGATGAGACCGTGAAGACGTAGCGACCGGGGGCGATCGGGACGTGCGCCTCGCCCTTGCGCCCGAGCTCGGTGAAGAAGGTCTGGCGGCCGAGAAAGCCGACCACGGGCTTCTCGCCCTCGCTGATCACGATGCGCGCATCGAGCGCCCGCCCGCTCGCGGTATCGGTCACCGAGAAGTCGATACGGCCGGGACGCTGAAGGTCGCGGAAGTTGCGCACCTCGGTCCCGCCCGCGCGCAACTCGATCGAGGCGGGCGCGCTGCGCGAGGTGTTGAGCCCCGTGGCGTAGAGCGCATAGCGGCCCACCGGTAGCTGCAGGCGATACGCGCCGTCGCGGCCGACGACCCAGGCGTAGGGCTTGCCGTCGCGCTCGACCACGACGACCGGCTGGCGGAGCGGCTTGCCGTCGCGCGTCGCGACCGCCCCGCGCACCGTGCCCGAGGGCAGCCGGCCGCGCTCGATTTCCGCCCGCACCACCGGAGCGAGATCTCCGCTCGAGCCCACCTGCAGGGCGCCGCTGAACGTGCGGCTCTCGTGCGGCGCGAGCGTGTGCAGCAGAAAGAGGTCACGCGAGTCGGAGCCGACGTGGTCGAGGTACGGGGCATGGAGCGTCACCGCCCACGTGGCGTCGTAGGCGACGACTCGCGGGGCGAGAGCACCCTCGGCCCGGCCTTCTCTGACCCCGGCGAGCCCCGGCACGGGGAATAGAAAGCCGCTGCGCGGCCAGAGCGTCAGCCCCGAGAGCAGTCCGGTGAGGGTCTCGTTCCCGCCGTTGCTCATCGTCGTGCGGATCTCGATGCTGTCAGAGCCGGTGGCGAGCGTGTAGAGCGTCTCGATCGTGACCTTGCCCCAGTCGCGCACCGAGCGGATGCGCACGCGCTGCGGGCCGCGCTCGAGGACTTCCACGTGCTGATAGGTGTTGGGCCACGCGGACCAGTTGTCCGGGATGAAGTCGGCAAAGGCGATCCGGTCGCGGCCGATGTGCCCATGACTGACCGGCGCGAGGTCGACGATCGCGCCGCGCGGCACGCCGTAGGGTGCGGCGGACTCGACCGCGAGCGCGAAGGCGAGCGTTTCGTTGATGACCGTGAGATCCCCGGGCGCGCGGGCGTCGCCGTCGGGAATCGGGGTCGGCCCGGAGACCACGCGCACGGCCGCGACCGCCGCTGTCGAGAGCGTGCAAAGGCCCAGCAGCGCCGCGGCGGTCGCGGTGCGCAGTGTCACCATGGAGTTCGTATTGAGAGCGACGATTACCGCCCGCGATACTAGCCGACCGCGCCACCGTGGTGCGAATCACGGGCCGGGCCCTGACCGTCCGCGGTCAGCCGGCGGGGGCGCCCCCTGCGCTAGTGGCTGGGCCGATGCGCTCCGAGCGGTGCGCGGGTGGAGTCTGCGGCGCCGAAGGCTCAGACTTCACTCCCATGACGACGCTGCGACAGCAACTGCGCGACAACGCCGTGGCGCTGATCAGCCTCGCGGTGGCGCTCGGCGGTCTCGGCTACAACACCTGGCGCAACGAGCACACGGAACACAACCGCAATGTGCGCACCGCGACCTTCGAGCTCCTCAACCGGCTCGCCGATCTCGAGCGCGTGGTGTTCCTCGCCCAGTACGATCGGGATGCGGCCGGCGGCAACCCGCGCACCGGCTGGACCTACGTGCTCGCGATCCGCGACCTGGCCTCGCTCGCCCCGGCGCCGGTGCCCGCGCGCGCCGCGGAGCTGCAGAAGGTGTGGAGCGCGGACTGGGAAGGGCTGGGGAAGGACGACGAGGCTGCGGTCACGCGCATCGACGCGGCGATCGGTGAGCTGCGTGACAGCACGGTGAGCACGCTGCGCATGCTGCGCTGAGGCGCAGTGCCGTCTCAGCCACGCGCGCTGTCCAGCACGAACAGGCTCGACTCGCCGTCCTCGCCGAAACGAACCATGCGCTCGTACTCCAGGCCGAGCGCCTCGAGGATCCTGATCGATGCCCGGTTGCCGGGCGCGGTGATCGCGACGAGGCCGCGGCGCAGCAGCCCGCACAGCCCGATCGTGACAGCGGACGCCTTGAGCTCGACCGCGCACAGCCCGAAGCCGTACTGCTCGTAGCTTGCGAGCGGCCCGGTGAGCAGATAGCGGCGGGCATCGTCGAGCGTGCGCACGCCGCGATCGCCCACGTTGCGGATGAAATCCTGATCGCTCATCAGCTCGAGAATGAACGGCGCATCTGCGCCTGCGAGGGGACGCAGTCGCAGGCGGCGTGTCTCGGTGGCGGTCACGGTGTGGCGTAGTATGGCGCAACAACTCGCGAGGGACGCATGCAGAAGATCACGCCGTTTCTGTGGTTCGACAAGGAGGCCGAGGAGGCCGCCAACTATTACGTCTCGATTTTCCGCAACTCGAGGGTGCTTAAGGTCGTGCGCTACGGCGCTGCGGGCCCGGGACCCGAGGGCGCCGTGATGACGGTCGCGTTCGAGCTCGACGGGCAGGAGTTCACGGCGCTGAACGGCGGCCCGCAGTTCCGTTTCTCCGAGGCGATCTCCTTCGTCGTGAGCTGCGCGACGCAGGCGCAGATCGATGCGCTGTGGGGGACGCTGTCCGCCGGTGGCACGGCGGGCCGCTGTGGCTGGGTACAGGACAAGTACGGCCTGTGGTGGCAGCTCGTGCCACCGATCCTGCCCGAGCTGCTCGGGGATAAGGATCCGGCACGCGCGCAGCGCACGATGCAGGCCATGCTCGGCATGGGCACGCTCGACATTGCCGCATTGAAGCAGGCTCACCGCGGCGCCGGGCCGGGCAGCGGATAGGGAGGTCCGAAAACGGCTACTGGCGCGGCGTGCGCCGCGCTATCGTCGCCCCATGGAGATCATCTCGGGCCTCGACCTGGAGGCGCTCGACCGCGCACGCATCAGCCGCGATCCGCGCTTCGACGGCAGGTTCTACATTGGCGTCACGTCCACCGGCATCTACTGCCGCCCGATCTGCCCCTCGCGTCAGGCGCGGCGTGTGAACGTGCGCTTCTTCGGCAGCTCGGCCGCTGCCGAGGCGGCCGGGTTCCGGCCCTGCCT
>WNFI01023333.1_pt1 | contig 14365 bp, 16 predicted proteins | sample 5400471 | NCBI WGS metagenome assembly WNFI01 (sample SAMN13153348, study PRJNA577476) | soil metagenome | isolation source: 100 cm saprolite on Douglas fir-dominated hillslope | place: USA:California | collected 2013-09-17
AGGCAATACGGTGAGTCCGTGACACTTTAGAACACGTGTAATACAATGGTTCAGGCACAATTATGAAACGCCTCTTCCGGGTTTTCCTCACCGCTGTCGGGGTTTGTTCGGGTTGCTCGAAATCGGATATCTCCGCTCCGAGCGAGTTTACCCGCGAGTTCGCCGAGGCACTCCGACAAGCGCTCCCTGGACTGAGTGTGGTGGTCGTGAAGGATCTGGAGGTGAGAGTCACTTCTCCCGATGGACGCGACTCCACCTCATTCCTCGACAATGCATACGACACCTACAAGCAGGATCCGAAGGCAAAGGCGGACATCATACGAAAATTCGTTGCCGTTGGCCTTGAAACGCTTGGTGGTATGCGAGACGGGGTTGATCGCACCCGGATCGTTCCGGTGATAAAGGATCGTCCCTGGCTGGAGGAGACGCGCAAAGCACTTCTAAGCCGTGGAGCGAAGAAGCTTCCAGAGAATATTATTGAAGACTTCAGTCAGGACCTGATCATCGTTTACGCCGAGGATTCCCCTAAGAGCATCCGCTATCTGACACTTGGAGATTTGGAGCAAGCCAGGATTGAGCGAGGGGAGTTGAAAATGCTTGCGTGCGAGAACCTTAAGCGCCTGCTTCCCAAAATCGAATTCCACGGGACGAATGGCCTCTACATGGTTACTGCTGGGGGAGACTACGAGGCCAGCTTGCTGGTGCTGGATTCGATATGGAATGACCGGAAAATGGACGTGCAAGGAGACATTGTCGTTGGCATCCCGACTCGCGATTTGCTCCTGGTAACCGGAAGCCAGAATCCCGCGGGGATCGAGAAGGTAAAGCAGATGGTTAATGGAGGAAGAGTTATGAGTGATACATTCGAAGCGGCGAGTGCAGAGCGGCTCAAGGAGCAGGTTCTTGCAGAGTGGACGGACCCAGCGACGGATTCCGCATGGCGGAGGTGGTATCCCAAATTCGTCGTGCAAACGCGGGAGGCAACCGATGCCATCGTGCAGCCTGCGCAGATCGCGCCAGGTCCGCGGGTTCTCGACCTTGCCAGCGGCACCGGTGAGCTTGCACTCGCGCTTGCCAGAGCCATTGGGCCGCAGGGGCATGTGACGACGACAGACCTGGGGGCGGACAACTAGCGGGGCTGCGTGTGGACAATCTCTCATGCAGCGATTCGCATCACAGATTGCTTACTACTTGGAGATGTTTCGCCGTGGCGATGCCGACAACGCGTTCCACGGGCTATTGGAGATTGATCGCGACATCCTCCCTGAGTTGATGGCCGTCTTTAGGCTCGAGCGTGACGTTGGGTTGCGTGAGCTTCTTGTCGAGGTCATTTGGGAGTATCGCGAGCGGTCGGTCATCCCATTTCTCGGCGAGGCACTTTCAGACTCCGAGCCGCGCATTTGGCGGCAGGCGCTTAACGGTTTGGCCGTAATGGCTTCGCCAGCCGCGCTCGACGTTTTGCGAGCAGCGAGAACGCAGGAGTTTCGGACGCAACGTGAGACGGAGGGCTTTCGCCGCTCGTTGGAAGAAGCGATTGAGCAGGTCGGGCGGGTGCAGATTGTCGGCACCACCAAGTGAGTCCTGACGCCTTGATGCAACCCTTGCAGGGTATTGGGAATTTGACCATTTATCCCAGGGTAGCTCGCGGACTCGCAACCCTGGGCTAAGTGATTTCCATCCTTTCAGGATGGCAGTCTATTGCCGAAGCGACACTGCCTCCAATAGCCCTTTCAAAACCTGATCCACGGAAGAATTGGGGCGGCCTGAACGGATTTCAGCTCTCCGCTTATTCGATGCCGAGTAGTTCCACTTCGAAGACGAGGGTGCTGTTCGGCGGGATCTTCGGGCTGGGACTGGCCGCGCCGTAGGCCAGGTTGGGCGGGATGACGAACTTGAATTTGTCGCCAACCTTCATGAGTTGAAGGCCTTCTGTCCAGCCGGCGATGACACCGTTCAATGGGAAGCTGATGGGTTGCCCGCGCTCGACGGAACTGTCGAAGACGGTGCCATCGAGAAGTGTCCCGTGGTAATGCACTTTCACGGTGTCAGTGGGTTTTGGGGAACCCGTGCCGGTGCCTTGCTTCAACACCACGTATTTAAGTCCGCTGACAGTGGTCTTCATTTCACTTTGTTGGCCGGTTGCAATGCCGGCAGACGCAGCGGGAGTGGCGGCCGGAGCATTGCTGCTCGTGCCACCGCTGGTCTCGGGCGCTTTGTTGCAGCCAACGAAGCAAAGAACTGTCGCCAATGTAATTGAGAGTCGTATGATCATAGTGTTAAAACTCGACTCACCCTACGCGAAGCCCGCACCGGTGGCAATCCTTTCATGGATCGTTTGACCGGTTGGGGCGCATCTTAATTTCTAAACACCGGGCGGGGACGCCCGGTAAACCCGCAGCCGGGGACGGCTGTGTTACGCAGCTTGGGCGTCCTCGCCTGCGGATTCCAGCACCGTCCCGGTGCGCGTACAAAAATTGAGATGCGCCGGATGGATGGTTCCGCGCGTAGGCCGATCAAACTGCGTTGAGCGTATAGAGCGCGCCGCCGCCGTAGCCTTTGCCCACTTCGGCGGTGATCTTCTCCTTGCCCAACACGTAGGAGGCTTTGGTGTCGTCCTGGCCGAAGCCCGACTTGGCCACGACCGCGCCGACGGCGCTGCCTTTGGTGCCCGTGGTCGGACAGTAATCGCCGGCGCCAGACACGCTGGTGATCCAGTGCTGGGAGAAGAAATAACGGTCTGGCTGGGCGCTTGGACTCATGCGCAGATTGCCCGGACATTTGGCGTCAATGAACGAGACCTGCGAGAGCGGCACGGTATAAAAGAACGTCGCTGCGGCCTGTTTGACGGAGGCCACCTTTTTGCCGACCACCAGGTTGAGAAGCCCGGCGAAGGCGGTGGAGAAGCTGCCGCAGGCCCCGACCTTGGTGCCACCCAGCAGGTCCGCGTTACTCGGCGCGCTGGTATTGTAAGTGAAGTTCTTCCGGCCGTAGGCGCAGAAGTCCTCGAAAAGCGCATCGTAAACCTCTTTAACCTCGAGCGGCTTGCCTCCGCTCTTGAGCTTCTCGATCACACTTTTGGTTTTCGCGCTGACGATGCTCTTCATGGCGGCATCCAATTTCTTGTTGCCCTCTGCTGAATCCAAGAGCGTCTGCCGGGTGTCTCTGGCGTCGCGACACATTTGCCCGACTGCCTTGGCTTGGGAGATGAGCTTTTCTCCCGCGGCGTCTCTAAGGTCGTTCAACTCGTTTATCATGGCATCGAGAGCGTCCAATTCGCCCTTGAGGTCCTTGCCGGCCGCGCCAGCGAACCGTTCCTTGTAATCCTTGTAAATCTCGGCCACGCGTATGGTCTTCAACCGGTCACGCTCGGCATCTACTTGCTCCTTGAGGGTGGAGACCATAGCGAGGCGGCGGCTGGAACCTTCCTTGGCTTTAAGCCACTCTTTAATGGCCTTCGAGAGACTGCTGAGGGCCTCGAGCTTGTCGTCCGGCTTGGTGGCGGATGCCACGATGGTGAAGGCGTCGTCAATCCCCTTGAGGCCGGTGGATCGCTTGGAACCCCATACCGAAGAAAACTCGATCCAAGAGGCGCGTGAAAAAGTGAGCTTGGGGATATCTGTTTCGGATTCGGTTTCGAGGGAGGCTTCGGGCTTGGTTGCTTTTGCCTCGGCCTCATCCTCGGCCAGGGCTTGAACCGAGGCAGTGATGCTGGACAAACCGGCGTTAGTAGCGACCTTTTTGATGGCGTCGCAGAACTCGCGCTCGACGAATTTCCCCTTGGCGAAGAACTGGAGGCCGTCTTTGCCAGCCTGGCACTTGCCGGTAATGATTCCCGTGGCGGGAACAAGCCCGACTTTTTTCAGGTTCGCGTCGGGATTGCCCACCAGCAAGACAGGCTTTTTGTCCTCGGCGTGCTTGGCGAGGAAGAAGAACGGTATCGGGGAGGAGGCGTTCTTGACGCGCTTAAAGGTTTCGTCCACGAATTTTTTGTCTCGAACACTGGCTAAAGTTTTATCCATAGGTCTTGTCTTGTTTTTGCCGTTGAAACGGCGGTTCTTGGTTTAAGTCATTCCGTTGGAACGGCATTTGCGGACCTCGTCAATCCGGCCTGTGGACAACAGGGATGATTGCCCGTTAGACTTCCAGTGATTGAGGCGGTATGTTGAAACAATTGCAAGCAGGAGAAAGATTATGATCAAAGTTGCACTGTTCGTTCGTTTGGAGGCCAAGCCTGGAAAGGAGAAGGACGTCGAGAACTTTCTGCTCAGCGGTCTGCCGTTGGTCATGGAGGAGCCTGCCACCAGGGCGTGGTTTGGGATTCGCATGGGCCCGTCCACGTTCGGTATCTTCGATGCGTTCCCGGATGAGGAAGGCCGGCAGGCGCACCTCTCCGGCAAGGTAGCGGCAGCACTGATGGCAAAGGCTTCCGAGCTGTTCGCAAAGCCGCCCGTCATTGAGAAGGTTGACGTTCTTGCCGCAAAATTGCCCAAGTAAGAACGGAGGCTAGGGCCGCCACAATCCCGTTGAGGTTGAAACATGGTTTGCTCAATTTCTCAGGGTAGCTCGCCCGTCCTCCGTAGCAGTACTGCGGAGGGTGGACAGGCTCGCAACCCTGGGCTGGAGGACACAATCCCTTCTGGATTGCCCGCGATGGTATCCCGTACTTGTGGGTAACGATAAGCCCACGGGGAGAGGGAGGCACGTTGACTGCTGGTCCGCGAATCGCAGATTGCCGTCCTTGACCGCCCGCGTCCGGCGCGGTTCCTACTCCGTGAGGGAGCGGGAGAGGGTGAGGGGGAACGCGCCGTTCAGGTTCGATTTTTTGATGAAGTTCAAAAGATTTTTGATTGGCCACATGGGCTGCATTGCTTGATTGTCATTCCACATGCGCAAATCATTGCCGCGCTCAAAGCCAACCCTCCTGAGGCGTTGCACGAGGACCTCGCTGCTCTGCCTCACTCTTTATGCATTGGCTTGCATCGGCTGCGCAAGTTTCCAACGGAGGCTCATTTACTTTCCGCCAGTGTTTTCTCCGGCAGAGGTGGATGAATTGGGAAAGTCTGAAGGGTTGGAGCGCTGGACGAATCACGATGGCAAGGCCGTCGGCTGGAAACGGCTGAGCCAAGTCCAGCCTGCGCAAGGCCAGGTGCTTATCAATCACGGCAATGCCGGTACCGCATTCCAGTGCGGTCACTACGCGGACGCCACCCAAAAGGCAGCGCCGCTCGACGTATTTATTGTGGAATATCCCGGCTATGCGGACCGCCCGGGCAAGCCCAGCGAACGCGCGCTTTACGAGTCATCCAACGAGGGATTTGAGCTGCTTTCTTCGAATACTCCAGTTTATCTGGTCGGCGAATCGCTTGGCACAGGCGTGTCCGCGTACCTCGCAGGGCGTTATCCCGACAGAGTCGCAGGATTGGCATTGTTGGCGCCTTACAACTGTCTGGCCGATGTTGCACAAGCCCATTTCCCTGTGCTGCCCGTGCGATGGCTGCTTCGTGATCGCTTTCCTGCAAATGACTATTTGCGCAACTACCGTGGCCCTGTTGCGGTGCTGACTGCTGGTCACGATCAGGTTGTGCCGGAAAAGTTCGGCCGCCGCCTGTACGATGGCTATGCTGGACCAAAACGATTATGGGAGTTTCCGGCAGGCGATCACGGCACCGTGATGGTCCAACCGCCTGAACTCTGGCGACAGATCTTCACATTCTGGTGTGCCGGATCAAATCCAAATACTTCACGCCAGCCGTAGCAGCCGACGCGAGTCTTCAGGAGCTTTGCTTGCCACAAAGCATCGGAATCAAGTTCGGTAGGAACGCGTTCCACCGTGTCCCATAACTCTCCTTATTAGTCACACCGGGCGGCAGAAGAAAGAATGTGGACGCGGTGGAACGCGTTCCTACCGGTTTCCATTCCGCGAATGGGAGGTTCCAACTTCAATTCGTAAATCGTAAATCGTAAATTGATTGGAGCCCTCGCAAAGAGGCTCGCATTGCTTCCGCATTCCCGGAATAATGTCCCACCTTATGGCGGACGAAATACTGGACACACACCAAAAGGCCTTGCGCATTACCCTGGACGCGAGCCGCTATGGAACCTTCGCGGAAATCGGCGCGGGACAGGAAGTGGCGCGTTGCTTTTTCCGCGCCGGCGGAGCTGCCGGCACGGTGGCCAAGACCATTTCTGCGTACGACATGACGGTGAGCGACGCGATTTACGGGCCGACTGAGCGTTATGTCAGCCGGCAACGTCTCCAGGCGATGTTGGACCATGAATACGGCCTGTTGCTCGATCGCTTGGCGAAGACCCGGGGTGAAAAGACCTGCTTCTTCGTATTCGCCAACACGGTAGCGACCCGCCACGAAGGCGGTAATGGCTGGTTGGGCATCCGTTTTCAGCTGCGGCCCGGGGCGCAGCCGTCGGAAATCGTGATCCACGCGCGGATGCTGGACAAGGAAAGCGTGCGCCAGCAGGAGGCGCTGGGCGCATTGGGAGTGAACCTGCTCCACGGAACATTTTACCATCACGACCAGCCTCAGGCGCTCATCAAATCGCTGCTCGACAATCTGACCTGGGAACGAGTGGAAGTGGACATGATCCGTTTCTCCGGCACCGCCTTCGCCGAAGTGGACAATCGTTTGATGGCATTGCAACTGGTCCAGCAAGGACTGACCGAAGCGGCCATGTTCACCGCGAAGGGCGAGGCGGTGCAGTGGGCAGAAATTCTGTATAAGAAACCCGTCCTGGTCCAGCGCGGCAGCTTTCATCCCATCACAAGAGCGACTTTGGACGTTCAGGACCGCGCGCTCGAACAATTCATGCGCGAACCGGATTTGAAGGGCGAAACTCCGGTGGTGCTCATGGAGATGACCCTGCGCCAGCTCACCACCGACAACGTGATCCACGAGGACGACTTTCTGCACCGTTCCTACACGCTGAGCGCGTTGGACAAGACGGTGCTCATTTCGAACTTCCGGCGCTTTCACCGCCTGGCGTCGTACCTGTCACGTTACACTGACCGGCCCATTGGCCTGCCCATGGGGGCAAGCAAGCTTCACGAGATTTTCGACGAGAGCTTTTACAACGAAAACGAAGGCGGCCTGCTCGGCGGCTTGGGCCAGCTTTTCAAAAACCCGGCCAGGCTCTACGTTTATCCCATTCTCAACCTCGGCACAGGGGAACTTCTCACGGCTGGAAACTTCCCCATCGCGCCGCGCCTGCAACATCTCTACGCGCACTTCCTCGGCAACCGTTACATCCAGGACATTCACACCTACGACGCTTCACTGCTGCCGATCCGCTCGGGCGATTTGCTCGCCCAAATTCAGTCCGGCGATCCGCGCTGGGAGAAATTGGTGCCTGCGGCGGTCGTCGAGATCATCAAGCGCGGGCGGCTGTTTGGGTACAAGGAGTCGGCTTAAGCCTGGCGATGGACATAAACTCTTTTCGTCGAATTGACTTGGGCGCCTCCCTGCGTGCGCAGCAGCTACGAGCCGAGGACGGCTTGCAGTCCGCAGGCAGTGTCCCGATGCGGCCGGCATTACTCTTTCCGCGAAATGCCTGTTGACCGGCGCCCGCGCGGGTGTAGCCTCCCGGCCAATGCACCGGGCCACTCCTAAGACATATACAACAGGAGCAAACAGAGGAAACGGAGAAGGAATTCTCTGTTCTCTCCGTTCTCTCCTGTTCAAATCTGGGTCCCGCGACGTGGTCGAACTGGACTTCGACAAGAGCATCAGCGACGGCGTGAACATGAACCCCGAAAGCTTTCGGGGCGATTTCGTTTTCCTCGCCCGCGACTCCGCCCCTGCCCTCCCCAAGTCGGACGGAGGAGGGTCGCCCTACATAGACAACCGCCCGTTGCTCGTCACCACCAAGCCCGAACTGCGCGAATACAAAGCCGTCTATGTCCAAAGCGACGCCGAAATTGGCTTGTTCAGCGACGAGGTCGTGGTGAATTGCGCGCCTTAACTCTGGACGGAGTCTATGACCACTCTGAAGCTCAGGAACAAGCGATGGTACCCGTTCATTTTCCTGGTCGGGGCTGCGGCCGCCATTGCCGTGCTTCACCCGGCGCTCGGAAACAAACCAGAGCTGGTGGTATCCAGCATCGGAGCCGTTGCTGCTTTCACGTTTTTTCTCTACAAGCAGCATCTCGACGAGACCAGACTATTCAAGGAGCTGTTCGACGAGTTCAACAAGCGATACTATAAAATGAGCGAGGGCCTTAACGAGATTGTGTACGGCACTCAGCAATGCGAGCCATCCGAACCTCAGAAAAAACTGCTGTTCAAGTACCTCAACCTTTGTTCTGAAGAGTATCTATTTTACAAGGCTGGCTACATCGACAATGAGGTCTGGAATTCATGGCAAAAAGGTATGGAGGATGTTTTCAAGCACATTCGTGGCAGCGCATTTTGGGAGAGGGAGAAGCTGAATGATTCTTATTATGGCTTTCGGCTGAAGTGAACAGCGCAGAAAGCGCTAAGTGCGCTGGACTCCAATAAGTGCTGCCAGTGTAGGTGCGATACTCGTACCACAGCTTGCCGTCCTGTCCCAACTGAGACCTGCCTGTGAAAACACCCTGCCCTTTCTGTATCTGGTCGAGTTCTAGGCCTGATGGCAGGCCCTGCTGCTGCTGAGCGGGAGCCGCCTTCGGCGTGCTCTGGAGGAATGGAGTGCTGAACATGGGAGTTGTAGGCGTGTTATTAATGCTCCGCATGTAATCTGACATAATCTGGTTGTTTCTCTGTTGAGCCGCTTGCTGCTCCATGAACGACTGCTGTCTTCGTGCGGTCTCCCTCTCAGCTTTAAGTCTGTAATAGTCGGAATCGCTGAGATTTCCATTTTGATGCGCCCTGTCCAAGTCCAGGTCTGCGCACTCGCTGAATAGCGCGGCGAGAGCCACCGCGAGCGCTGATGTGATTGCAGATTGGTACTTCAGAGCTGATTTCATTAGCATGGCCCGTACCACGCAGCAAGCCTGAATGATGCTAAAGCCCCAAGTGGTGCAAGTGGTCAAACCTGAGACCGGAATTCATGTGCAGGGTGCGGTTTCGTCCGGGTTCCATCCGCCGGCTATTGCCCAGTGACCAGCACGATTCTGAAGCGAGCTTCGTTTCGCATTATCCGTCCGTAAGCTTCGACAGCCCCGAATGCTTTCGGGGCCAGCAGAACGGTTTCGATCATCGGACGGATTTGTTGCAGGGGCAGGAAAGCGTGTCCTCCGACGGATGCCAGTTGATTTTCCAAGGCTGCGGGATTCAGAACTCGAAGCCGAATTCTTTTTTGACCGCTTCCCAACTCGTGCCGGGATTGCCGGCGTTGCGTTCCTTGGCCCGGGCCAACTCGCGGCGGTCATCCACGTCTTCCAACGTGTCGCGCAGTTGCCGGAGCACCGTCTTGGCCTCGGCAATCTGCCGATCTAAATCCGGCCGGCGGGCCGAAGCGGTCTTGCGTTTTGCGTGTGCGATGCTCATTGATAAATGTCCTTTCGCGGCCCGACACTATAGACCACAATCCGTTTGCCTTCCAGCTCAAACAATACCCGGTAATTGCCGACGCGCAGGCGGTACTCGTTCTTACTGCCCTTGAGTTTCTTCAGGTCGCCACTGAAATCCTGCTGCAAGAGGTGCAGCCGAAAGCCGATTTGACGGCGAATGTCGTCTGGCAAAGCGCGTAAGGCCGCACGCGCCTCGTCTTTGATCTCCATCTCATAGGCCACCGGCGGTGAGTGTGCCAAAGCGAGCCGGTAGGGCAAGCTCCTCGATTGATCGCGGGCACGTCAGCCGGTACCGCGCCCGCTGGTCTGGAATGTAGGCATGAAAGAGGCTAACAAAATCATTGGCGAAGGTCAAACCGGAGGCTGGGACTCATGCCCCAGTGACCAGCACGATTCTGAAGCGAGCTTCGTTTTGCATCATCCGCCCGTAAGCTTCGGCAGCCCCGAATGCTTTCGGGGCCAGCGGAACGGTTTCGATCATCGGACGGATTCCTTGCAGGGGCAGGAAAGCGCGTCCTCGGCATCTGTCGCCGACCCGGTCATCGTTCCCGCAAGCGAACGCATACCGAATAGGAGCGGGATCGGAGCGATGCTAATCGGTTCGTCACCTCCGGCTCCGGCGACAATAATCTGGCCGCGAGGTCGTGCCTGCGCCCGTCATGATGGATTGCTGCAGCTGCGCCAGGCCTCGGGAAATACGGGACCGAACGGTGCCGAGCGGCACCTCGAGGATGTCGGCAATCTCTCTATACGAATAATCTTCCAAATAAAAGAGGCTAAGCGCCGCCTGGTATGGCTCCTGAACTTGCCCGAGAGCCTCCAGCACCCAGGCTGCATCAATCGAGTTGCCCACTTGCGGCGAGGCGGCGGGCAGCTCCTCATTGGCGTCGCTTAGCCCAACATGCGGAAACCTCCCTGCCCTTCTGCGGATATTCAGGAACTCCCGGTGCAAGATGGTGAACAACCACGACTTGACCTTGCTGCGGTCCCGCAATTGGTGCCCTTTGGTCGCCCAGATATAGAATGTTTGCTGGGTAAGATCGCACGCGTCTGCCTCAGCGCGCGTCAGGCTGAAGGCAAATCTGTACAGCGGCTCATAGTGTTGGGACACTATCTGTTCAAAATCATCCGAAGGCATCACGCAATTCCTCTGGCATTGTTCGATACTCCATCATCTTCCCTGGAAATGATCGGAGCGCAACGGGACTATCGTCCCATAAGGCGTTGCGGATTCGTTCAGGCTGGCTTATAAAGTGCGAATAGAACTCGCAGGCTCATGAATCGCACAACATTTCCGTGACCCCATGAATGCTCCGACTGCGGCAGGACGCGTGTGGGACGAAAGTCCCAGTGCGGCGGAGCTGTCGCTCAAGGATAATCCATCCATGTTTCAGCTCTTGTTCGAGCGAAGCGCCGATGCTATTTGGCTGTTCGATCCGCAAGCGGGCGTGTTTGTGGATTGCAACTCGGCTGCTGTCGACTGGTTTGAATGGGTGGGGCGCCGCTTCGACGGACAGGAACTTCCATTGGAAATAACCGCCACCATGATCGTCATGGGCGGGAAGAAGCTAAACCTGGTTATATCCCGGGATATCAGCGAGCGAAAGAGCGCGGAGGCGGCGTTGGTGGAATTGAACCAATCGCTGGAGCGGCGCGTAGCCGAACGCACCGCCGAGCTCGAGACCAGCGAGGCGCGGTTCCGCGCACTGGTCGAACATGCTCCGGAAGCCATTGTCGTGTTTGATGGCGACACCGGGCGATTTCTGTTCGGCAACGAGCACGCATGCATTCTTTACGGAGTGCCGATGGAAAGATTAACCGAATTGACGCCTGCGGAGGTTAGTCCTGAATTTCAACCGGGTGGCCGTCGCTCCAGTGAACTGGCCCGCGAGAAAATGGACGAAGCCCTCGCGGGAGGCACGCCGATTTTTGACTGGATTCACCAGCAACCCGACGGTTGGCTCATCCCGACAGAAGTACGGCTCCTCCGCCTGCCTGCGGAAGGTCAAAATCTGGTCCGTGCCAGCATTATTGATAACACCGGGCGCAAGCGCACGGAGCAGGCATTGCGCGAGTCAGAAGAAAAGTTTCGAGCACTCTTCGAGGGCTCCAGTCAGGGGGTGATCCTCCAAGATGAGAAGCAGTACCTTGAGGCGAATCCTGCCGCAGTGCGGATCATGGGTTGCCAGACCCCGCAAGAACTGCTAGGGAAACATCCGAGCGATACTTCCCCCCCTTTCCAGCCCAATGGCGAAAGTTCCGCGGTGCTGGCCCGTAACTATATTCAAGAATGCATGACCAACGGCAGCGCGCGATTCGAATGGGTGTGTCGCACTCCGCAAGGCAAAGATGTGCCGCTGGAGGTCGCCTTGACCCGAATTCAATGGAGCGGACGCCAGGTCATCCAGGCGTTGATCAACGATATTACCGAACGGAAGCAGGCCGAGCACGCCTTGCGCGAAGCGAATCGGGAGCTGCGCCGTGAAATCGAGCAACGCACCCGCGCTGAAGAATCACTCAAGGAACGCGTCCGCATGTCCACGCTAAACGCCGAAGTGGCTGTGGCGCTGAATGCCGGCACCGAACTTCGGGACATGCTCCAACAATGCGCCGAACTGGTGGTGCGCCACCTGGACGTCGCGTTCGTCCGGGTCTGGACCCTCGATGAGGCAACGCAAACCCTGGGGCCCCAGGCCACCGCCGGCTGTTACACGCACCACTATGGACCCCACCGGCATGTAAAGGTGGGTGAATACAAAATCGGCCTCATTGCCCAGGAAAAGAAACCTCATCTGACCAACAACGTTCAATCCGACCCCCGAGTGAGGGATAAAGAATGGGCCGCAAGAGAAGGGATGGTCGCGTTCGCCGGTTATCCGTTGCTGCTGGAGGACCGCGTTTTGGGGGTGCTGGCCTTGTTCGCCCGGCGCCCGCTCGCTGACGACGTCTTGAAGGCGCTTGGCTCGGTCGCGGACTCCATCGCGCTGGGCATCGAGCGCAAACGCGCCCAGACCGCGCTGGCCGAAAGCGAAGCGCGGTTCAGCGTGGCTTTCCAGGCCAGCCCGATTTTCATTGCTATATTGAGGATGAGCGATGGGCGATTTGTGCTGGTGAATGACGCGTTCGTGACCTGGGCAGGGCACAGCCGCGAGCAAATCCTGGGGCGAAGCACGACCGAGCTCAGCGTGTGGGAGCGCCAGGAAGATCGCGAAGCGTATTGGGCGGAATTGCGCCGCGCCGGTTCCATTCGCGCCCGCGAGTGCCGTTTCCGCAACCACAGTGGAAGAGTGTTCACGATGCTCCTGTCCTCCGAAGTGATTCAGCTCAACCGCGTGCCGCATATCTTGTCTCTCGCGCTGGACATTACCGAGCGGAAACAAACCGAAGCGGAATTGCGCACGAGCGAGGCCCGGCTGCGAGAGAGCGAAGCGCGTTTCAGCGTGGCCTTCCAAGCCAGCCCGGTTTTCATCAACATGATCCGCATGAGCGATGGCGCTTATGTCCTGGCGAATGATGCGTTCGTAAACTGGCTGGGCTATTCCCGGGAGGAAGTCCTGGGCCACACGTCCGCCGAGTTGGGGATGTGGGAGAGCCTGGATGAACGAGATCAGGCCTGGAAGGATATGCGCGGTATCGGTTCGATTCGCCAAAGAGAGTGCCGCTGGCTGAATCGCAGCGGCCAGCAATTCACCATCTTGCTTTCAGCGGAAACCATCCAAGTCAACGGGACACCTCACATTCTATCACTTGCCCTTGACATAACGCAGCGAAAGCGGGCCGAGGTGGAATTGCTGAAGACTCTCGAGCGGGAGAAGGAACTCAGCCAGCTCAAAAGCAATTTCGTCTCCATGGTGTCACACGAGTTCCGCACACCACTGGCCATTATTCAAACTTCGGCGGAACTGCTGCGCGAATTCTATCAGAAAATGCAGCCTGCCGAACGGGACGAACAACTCGAGTCCATCACCGGAAATACCGCCGGTAAATTGGATTTTCGACCGGCGGCGCTCGAACTGGACGCCTTTTGCCGTTGTGTCGTGGATGAGGTTCTTTCCGCCACCAGCCGCCGATGCACCATCGAGTTTTCTCTGGCCGCTGCCTTGCCGCCGGCGCGCGCGGACGAGCGATTGCTGGAGCACATTTTCACCAACCTTCTGAGTAACGCGGTGAAATATTCGGAACCGGGAGCGTGCGTCCGGTTTGCGGTCGAGCGCGATTCCGCAGAAGCCATCTGTGTGATTCGCGATGAGGGAATAGGGATTTCTAAGGACGACCAGGAAATGCTGTTTACCGCGTTTCATCGCGGCGCCAACGTCGGAAACAGGGCCGGCACCGGCCTGGGCCTTCTGCTCGTAAAGCGTTGCGTGGAACTGCACCGCGGCAAGGTGCGAATCGAGAGCAAAGTCGGACATGGCACAACCGTGATCGTCAGGCTGCCGGTTTTTGAAACCAACAAATGAAGAAGATTCTGGTCATCGAGGATGAGCCGGAGATGCGGCGAAATATCACTGCTCTCCTCCGCTATAAAGAATACCAACCCATCGCGGCTGAAAACGGCCGCCTGGGCGTGGAACTGGCGCGCCGGGAAAAACCTGATTTGATCCTCTGCGATGTCATGATGCCCGAGTTGGACGGTCATGGCGTTCTGCGGGCGCTGCAAGCGGATGCCAAACTGGCCTTGATCCCCTTCATTTTTCTGACAGCGAAAGGGGAAAAAGAGGACCTGCGCAGCGGTATGAATCTCGGCGCCGATGATTACCTCACCAAGCCGGTCGCCAATAACGAACTGGTCCAGGCGATCGAAGCGCGCTTGAGCCGTTCCGCACAACAGGCGAAGCGTGAATTCAAGCCGGATTTCTC
>WNFI01060277.1_pt1 | contig 14363 bp, 14 predicted proteins | sample 5400471 | NCBI WGS metagenome assembly WNFI01 (sample SAMN13153348, study PRJNA577476) | soil metagenome | isolation source: 100 cm saprolite on Douglas fir-dominated hillslope | place: USA:California | collected 2013-09-17
GTCTTGCCAGGTGATCATATCCTCAAACTGCCTTGTCTCTTCATCAGGGATATTTTCGTAGTCCTTTGCCACGTAGGTCCAGGCGATTGAGGTGCGCTCAGCCACTGGGGTAACGGTAAAGAACATGGCGAATTTAGGGCCTGCTGATGATTTTACGATATCATCATCGCAAAAAAACCTAACCAGGGATACCTAGAGAAGCCCATACCTTGCGGGAACATTTAGGGCGGTAATGTAACTGTTAAAGTCATGGACAGCCGAGAGCAATATCTGGATGGGCAAGCTCTTTGCCTCCAACACCTCCAGATAGAATGGTCTCGTTATAACCAGCCGTTTTCACGAGCATAGATGGCTGCTTGCGTGCGGTCGCGCAGACCCAGGCGGCTTAGTATGTTCGAGATGTGGTTTTTGACGGTTCCCTCGCTGATAACCAGCTGTTCGGCAATCTCGCGATTCGTAGCGCCTTTGGCGATAAGGCGAAGCACCTCAACTTCACGCCTGGTCAGGTCAACCGCTCGAGGAGACGGGGTTCCTGTATCGCTCATCGTTGATGAGGCGGAAGAAACTGATAACGATTGTTTGGCAGAATCGAAGGTCTGCAGCCTGGAGAGAGATGCGATGACCTTGCTCGCCACCGTTGGGTCGAGTTGGTAAATACCCTTGTAGACGGCTTGCACGGCGCTGGCAAGATCGGGAGCAGGAAGATCCTTGAGGAGGTAGCCGCTTGCGCCTGCTCGCAGCGCATCAATAATATATTCTTCGTCATCGAACGTCGTCAACATCAGGATGCGACAGGAAGGCAACTGGCGGCGCACCTGTCCGGTTGCTACCACGCCGTCCATAACAGGCATGCGCACATCCATCAAAATCACGTCAGGACGCAAGGAGACGGCTTTCTCAAGCGCTTCCTGGCCGTTAGAGGCTGTGCCAACCACCTCAATTGCATCTTGCATTTCCAGTAGTGACGCAATGCCATCGCGCATCAAACGCTGGTCATCGACGACCAGCACACGGACAATGTGGTTTTGTCCAGAGTCATTTGTCATCGCATCACCTTAGCCTGTCATCGATCAGCATGTACCCATTTTTTGGTAGTGTCACGCGAAGCGTCGTACCCTGAGCTGGCGCACTTTCGATCTGAAGGCTGCCTCCAAGAAGCTCCAGGCGCTCTTGCAGGCCCTGCAGACCGTACCCGCCATCGCGTTCAGGCTCTCCCTGTTGCCAACTGGCAGCATCAAAACCGTGTCCATTATCGCGCAGGACCAGGGTTGCCTCTTGCTCTCCAAAGTACAAATCTATCCAGATGTGACTGGCGCCGGCATGCCTCTGTACATTGGTCAACCCCTCCTGCACCGCCCGGTAGAGAGCCAGCAGCCGTTGCTTCGAGAAGCTATCCTCATCGCCCTCCATGTTCAGTTCAACTGCGCAGGTATCGCTTCGTACGCGTTCTACCAGTCCGGTTAGGGATGGGGTGAATTCAGGCAACTCCTGGGTTGTGCGCAAGGTGCCTACCGAGCGGCGTACATCCTGCAACGCCTCGCTTGCTAAGCGTTTCGCATCGCTGAGAGCCTGGATCGCCTCCTCTGGCTTTTTGTCGCGGAAGACCAAAGCCTTCTCGAGCTGGACGTTAATGACAGTCAGGTAGTGGCCAAGCGTGTCGTGAATGTCGCGGGCAAGTCGATTGCGCTCCCTGGTGGTTGCTAGTTCCGCTACCTGTCCGGCATACTCTTTCAATTGCTGGTGCGATGCCTTTAATTCAGCGAGTAGTTCTTCGGCGCGCGTGCGGCTGGCCTTTTCCTTCGACACGACGCGTGCGATGGTAATCACCAGCACGATACCTACAGTGAAGAGGACGAGATAATGCAATTCCGTCCCATCGCTCAACCAACCCGGGGCGTAATACATATGTTTGACGAAGTAGACAACCCAGGCCAGCACCGCCAGGCAATAGCCAGCCAGTTCGCCAAAGTACAGGCAAGCCAGGAAAAGCACAATAAAGTAGAGAAAAGGTGTGTACCTGAACTGATCGAGCCAGGATAGTATTTCTATGAAAACAATGCGGGTTAGCAGGAGGAAAATGGCGGCTCTGGTCGGCGTTTCCTCTCTATAGAAGAAATACTCCACCCGGTCCACAGCAAGTAGAGCGACGGTAGTAACAATCATTAATGCGGCCTGCCACAAGGCTACAGGTGGATTATATCCAGATTGCGTTGCAAAGCTATAGAGATAAGGAACCAGGACTCCAATATACATCAGGGATGACACCAGGTCAAATGGTTTGGGTACCAGCCACCATGTCCAGCCGCGTCCTCGATAAGGTCGGCTTTTTGAAGAAGTGTTGATTTGTGTGGGTGACTCATTTGTAACCATAGCTTTGTACCTGTACGTGATCTATCCGACCTATACGAACAGTGTACCAGAATGTCGCGCCTACAACAATGTGCCATATGTCACAAATCTCGTAGCCAGAGGACACATGACCTCTGGCTACGCCTTCCCTTTGGAGATTTTCTCAAATCATACTTCTGGTGGTCAGAAATAGCCCACCTGGCACATGTCACTTCGCCTCCCACGCACGTACACTTGCATTGAGCGATGAAATCAATAGGGCTTTTACAAAGGAGGCAATCAAATGGCTGTCTACATGGATTCACGAAAATCTACCTCGGACTCGCATAAGAAGCTGATTTCGCATCAAACACTGCTGAGCGGCACGACATTGCTGATCTACCTGGCGCTTATCAAATTCCTGGCGCATCTTGTCACCAGTGGAAATTATGGGTTTTTCCGAGATGAACTCTACTATATCGATGCTGGTCAACACCTGGCTTTTGGCTACGTGGAGTTTCCGCCTTTTATAGCACTGCTGGCGGCACTTGTGCATACCATTCCTGGTAACTCACTGGTGGCCTATCATATCTTGCCCGCCATCGCCGGGGCATTAGTGGTGCTGCTGACCGGGTTGATGGCTAGAGAATTGGGCGGCGGGCGATTCGCGCAATGCCTGGCTGCCCTGGCAAGCCTGGCTGCCATCACATTTCTTGCCATTGACTCGCTCTTCTCGATGGACTCATTTGACGAGCTGTGGTGGGTGCTGATGGCCTATATTCTTATCCGGTTGATCAAACGAGACCAGCCTCGTCTCTGGCCCCAGCGCAAATACCTGCTGAACAAATGGGCCTGGGCTGGCGGCATAATTGCGTTCGCCTTCCTGCTGCCGTATATACTCTGGAACGCAGCCAACGGCTGGCCCACGCTCGAATTCTGGAGCACCTATACGAATGGACACGCTAACCCGGCTTCCGCGCTCGGATTTCTCTACCAGCAGGTTCTGACCATGAATCCTTTGACGCTGCCGCTCTGGCTCGCGGGATTATACTACTACTTCTTCACGCAGGCAGGGAAACCCTATCGAGTCTTTGGGTGGGCCTATGTGATCCTCTACGTGTTGTTTACGATCAGCCGCGCCAAGTTGTACTTTCTTGCGCCAGCATATCCGATGCTGTTCGCGGCAGGATCATTGGTGGTCGGGCGATTCGTGAGCAAACCTCGCTGGGGTTGGCTAAAACCAACGTACATCTCCCTGTTGATACTGGTAGGCCTGCTGCTAGCGCCGACAGTGATGCCGATCCTTCCTCCATCGATATATGGTCGTGTGACTGCCATCGTTGGTGGGAATGCCGGGATCAAGGTGGAGAACCGTACAACCGGGACGTTGCCCCAGCAGCTTGCAGATCGATTTGGATGGGATACCATGACCGCGACTGTAGCACGTGTCTATCACAGCCTGCCAAAGGATGAACAGGCCCAGGCTTGCATCTTCACAGAAAATTATGGGGAGGCGGGAGCAATCGATTTCTACGGGCCGCAGTATCACCTGCCCCAGGCGATCAGTGGTCATAACAGCTACTACCTGTGGGGACCAGGAACCTGCACGGGCGAGGTTGTGATCAGCATCGGCTATCCCTTCGATACGCTCCAGACGGCATTCGACAGCGTCACCCAGGCAGCTATGATTACCTGCGTCTACTGCATGCCGGAGGAAAACAATCTTCCCGTATATGTCTGCCTACACTTGAAAACACCAATACAGACCATATGGCCAAATGTCAAACATTACGACTAGACGCCTCGAAACAGCTTCACCGGGCACATATGCTTCGGAGTTTTTCACTGAGGACTTGGCGGGACTTGTTCCCGCTCTGGCAATACATAACCAATCATGCAAAGAGTATAAGGGCAATATGATAAGACAGATACCACACACTCATCGAGTAGAAACTTACGAGATGGCTGTACGGCTTTTCAAATTTCTCTGTATTGGAGGGGTTGGGGCCATGGTGAATTTACTCTGCTTCTCCGGCGTGTACTACCCCCTCTTGGAGGTCACCAACAGTTTCATAGCCTATGGAATGGCTTTCGTTGTGGGCACAGAAGTCTCGATTGTCTCGAACTTCATCCTCAATGACCGTCTCACGTTTGGCGACCTTCATGCTCGTTCCTGGCAAGCACGCTGTCTGCGCTATCATGTGACGAGCATTGCTGGGGTCCTCCTCACGCTTGGAAGCTCCTTCTCGTTGCTCCACCTGCTGCATGTCCCCGCGCTTCCTGCGCAGGCAACTGCCCTCATCATCGCCACGGCCTGTAACTTCGTCTTTCACCGTGTTTTTACCTATGGCCATGTGGCTATACAAGCACCAGCCACAGTAGCAAACATCGGAGATACCGCTCTATGAAAACCTTGATGATCATCCCAACCTACAACGAAGCTGAGAACCTCTCCCCGCTTCTACAAGCGATCTTCTCGTATGCACCTCTCACCGATGTGCTCATTGTGGATGACCATTCACCCGATGGGACAGGGGAACTGGCTGACGAACTACAAACGAAAGACGTGCGGGTCCACGTGCTGCATCGGGCTGGCAAACTTGGCCTGGGCACTGCCTACCTTGCAGGATTCAAGTTTGCGCTAGCACATGGCTATGATGCCGCTTTCGAGATGGATGCCGACTTCTCACATGATCCCCGCTATCTCCCCGATTTCCTCCGAGCCATCGAGGATGCGGATGTGGTGATCGGCTCGCGCTACATTGTTGGTGGGAACACGCCCAACTGGTCTGCACTCCGGCGTCTCATCAGTCTCATCATTACCCATATCTTCCGGGGACGACGTAATTCCTCGCAGAGCCAAGTGCGTAGGGCCCCGATTTATCGCGGCCCACGGGGCGGGGAAGGGTGGGACATGCAGACACATTCGAGCGTTTGCCCTTCCCCGCCCCGTGGGGCCGCGATAAATCGGGGCCAATACGCATCAACCTAAGCCCTGGGAAGAGGCAGCAGGCCGGATGATTCGTAGGGGCGAGGGCGGTGGAGCGGGGCTGGGAGGGCCTTCATGGTCGCGGTTGATGCCTATTGGCCGCGATAAATCGGGGCCCTACGCACTTGGCATCGCTTTGCTCGGCTCAAAGATGTGGGTAATGGCAAGTCATCAGTGGGGGCGGGAACATCTTCGCTCGCCTGATCCTGGGCATTCCGGTCCATGACTGTACCAGCGGATTTCGCTGTTATCGTCGTAGGGTGCTCGAAAGCATTGATCTGGATGCAGTCCAATCGCATGGCTACGCCTTTCAGATCGAGCTGACGTATCGAGTGATGATGCAGGGGTTCCAGATGGTCGAAACGCCGATCGTTTTCAGGGACCGGCGTTGCGGGAAATCCAAGATGTCGCATGCGATCATCTTGGAGGCTTTGACATTTGTCCTGCGGACACGCTTGCGCCAACAGGCTGCTCCTATTCCGCATGCTGCTTCGACCAACCATGCAAAGAGGTGGTCATAACGAGCTGAACGAGAGGCTCCCAGAAGCACCTCTCGCATGGAGAGGATTGGGGCATTCGTGAAATGGTATGTCGAGCTACCAGGAGACCATTCAAAACCAGGTACAGATTAGCCAGCAGGTTTTGAATGGTCTTATCGTGTTTCAAGCCGTCCCGAAGGTCAACCCCAATTGCCGGAGCCACTTACGGTAGGCAATGGCGGTGCGGTCGGAACGAAGGTGAAGTTCGGCTTGTAAATCGAGTGGCAAGAGTTCAGGGCGCTGGGATTCCACAACGGGAACGTCTTGCCAGGTGATCATATCCTCAAACTGCCTTGTCTCTTCATCAGGGATATTTTCGTAGTCCTTTGCCACGTAGGTCCAGGCGATTGAGGTGNNNTCGGGTTGCCAGACACTGATGTCCCTGGCTATCACGCCCTCTGGTGTTATTTCAGCTTCATAGTCATTGACTTCGGGGTGAGCGGGGTCTCCTAATAGCCCCTGGTGGACATAGGGGAAATGCGTTACGTCCAGGAAATTTTCTACGGCTCGCGGTCCACTGGCATTAAAGTGGTATGGGCCGCAATGGACTTTGTGGAAAGTTGGGTCGTCCCATTGCGGAAATGGTGGGATGTCACGTGGAGGATTACCGAGGGTTACCCATATCCAATCGTATTTTTCCTGCGCTTGGTAAACTTTGGCTCGAGCTGTGGCAGGGGGTTTCTGGTTGGGATGAGCCGGAAAGCGGATACATTGCCCTTCTTCGTTGTACGTCCAGCCATGGTAAGCACAAATGAGCGCCTGGTTCTCTATTTTGCCGAGGGAGAGTCTTGTGCCCCGGTGAAGGCAGAGGTCGCGCCAGGCGTGTATCTTGCTGCCAACACGCCAGAGGACGATGTCTTCTTCTAAAAGGCGGGCTGCAATGGGCTTGCCTTCTTTGAGATCTGGTGCATATGCTACGACGTGCCAGTCGTTGAGAAGAACAGGGTCATTGAGCATGAGTGTTCCTTTCGGTCGATCATTTTGGATATAATGATGATGTGCTTATGGTGATTGGCTCGTTGCCATATTGGTGTACATTTTAGCACAATGCTTCTTCATTCCTCACTCTCTTTGCTTATTCCACTTTTTCATGTTAGTATAATCTCAGGTTCGTTCGTGCTCTTGGTATCTTTACCAGGTCGTGGAGGAACAATGTACCGCGCTCTCCCTTTTATTGCAGTGGGAATTGCTCTTGCGATCACACTGCTCTTTCTTTGCTTTATGGTGAGTTGGGGATAAGACAGAAGGAGATTAATCGTGGCTGCACGTCCCGACATCGTTCTACTCGTGTTAGACACACAGCGCCGCGACCGCCTGTCGTGCTATGAACAGCAGATTGATACATCGCCTTATCTCGACGAATTAGCCGACGACTCTACGCTCTTTCGCCAGGCCATTTCTGCTGCACAGTGGACGGTTCCCTCGCATGCCTCAATGTTCACTGGCCTTTACCCCTCTGATCATACCATGTACCATGCCTCTTCAGTACTTCCAGCCAGCCTGACTACCCTGGCTGAGCGGTTGCGCGACGGTGACTACTTTACTGCTGCCTATTGCAATAATCCGCTGCTTGGCGTGGTCAATAATGGCTTGCGACGAGGCTTCTATAGCTTCCTGAATTATGGAGGGTTGATGACCTCGCGGCCCAATCAGATTGGCATTCCCAAAGGTCCTATCGATCGCTACCGCCAGCAGTTCAAGCGCTTACTGGCTACTATCCTTTCAACAATACAGGACGGCTTCGCACGCTCGGATACCCTTCTAGACTTCTCGTTTTCTCCGCTGATGGTGCCGCTGTGGCAGTCCGCATTAAGCTTTAAGGGCAATACTGGCAAAGCGCTCAACGATGCAGCCCGCTTGCTTATCGAGCGCAAAGGGGTTAACGAAAATCAACCAATCTTCAGTTTTATCAATCTGATGGGTACGCATATGCCTTATCATCCACCAGTACGATTTATAGAGCGCTACGCGCCGCATGTTCAACGCAATAAGGCCGCACAACACTACCTGCGTCGTTTCAATGGCGACGTTTTTGGTTACTTAGCGCCGCTATCTAGCGTTCTTGACGAGGAGCAAAAGGCTACCCTCGACGGCATGTATAACGCGGAAGTAGCCCACCAGGATGAACTGGTGGGTGCATTTGTAAAGAAACTGCGCTCGAGTGGCAGGCTTGATCGGACCCTGTTGATTGTCTGTGCAGATCACGGCGAACACCTCGGCGAAAAGAAATTGATAGGGCATAGCCTTTTACTTTATAATGAACTTGTGCACGTGCCCTTAATGATTCGCGATCCCGGTGGAGACCTGCCGCGTGGTACGACTGTAGAACACGTCGCCTCGACACGGCGCATCTTCCATACTGTGTTAACTGCAGCCGGGATTGCAACGGAGACTGAACGAGCATTCACGCTTGCTCAAAGCGCCGGCAGTGATCCCGACCAGGACACCGTTTTTTCCGAGGGAGTGACACCGAAGAATGCACTCAGCTTGTTGCGACGGCGACGGCCCGACTTGGTGCGCGAACGTGAGTTGGACAAACCTCATCGCGCGGTGTGGAAAGGTTGGCACAAGCTGATTGAGACGGATGACGATGATTTCCAACTCTACCATATCTTCGATGATCCCTACGAGAACGTAAACCTGTACGACATCCTGCCTGAGCAGGTTAAGACTTTGCACGAATATCTGCAGGCCTTCGTGAAGCATACTGATTTCCCGGCGCCTGCCGTAGAAGAAGCTGATTATGATGACCCGGAGGTATATCGTCGCCTGCATAACCTGGGTTACCTGGAATAGGAGTCATGAACCCCATTGCTGAAGAAAGGGGCTTGTAGCTATGCTCCATCTCAACTCAAGAGGCCAACGTGCACCTCTCGCTTCGACTTCACCGCACGCTATATCCGAGTCCGAGGACTCTGGGCACCATGACAAGGTACCCGTCTGCAACCAGAACCTGCCGGAAGCAGAACGTTCTCTGTACGCTGTTTTACCCTGGCCGATTTATCAGGAACCTGGTTTGTGCGCGATGGGCACTGCTCAGGCGGTGCAAGCTACAACTGTCTCTCTCTGCTGTAGTTTCCTACGGCAAGGGGATGGACATCCTTGCACAGAGTGCCTTTTAGTGGCCCGATTATACAGGTGGGACCGCTTTCAATTCACTGGTATGGCATAATCATGACGGTGGCCATCTTCGTAGGAGCCCTGGTCGCGAGTCGTTACGTAGAACGCCACAAACAAGACCCTAATACCATCTGGGAGATGCTGCTCTGGGTACTTATACCAGCAATAATAGGTGCACGTCTTTATTTCGTTTTCATCCAGTCCCCGCGTGGCCCCAATGGACTCGGACACTACCTTGCCAACCCCATCGAAATTTTGGAGATTTGGCGTGGTGGTATTCATATCTATGGTGCCTTCATCTTTGGTGGTATCGCGCTCTTGATATACGCGCGCGTGCGCAAATTGCCCATCCTCATCTACCTGGATGGAGTTGCATTGGGATTTCTGATAGGGCAGGCCATTGGCCGCCTGGGGAACTTTATGAACCAGGAACTGTATGGCCCACCGACCACGCTGCCCTGGGGATTGCGCATCGATCCAGACCACCGTGTGCCACCTTACAATAACCTGTCGCTCTATCCTGAAAGTGTGCGCTTCCAGCCGCTATTTCTATACGAGTCAATCTGGAATTTAATTGGCTTCTTCCTGCTCTTCTTTATCTCGCGCCGCTTCGAGAAACGCCTGCGGGATGGCGACCTCTTCTTGATGTATTTGATCTGGTACCCCCTCGGGCGTTTCTTTCTGGAGTTCATGCGCACCGATTCCTGGTTCTTCCCGGGAACACCTTTCAATGTCGTTCACCTGCTATCCGCCATCTCTATTGTTGGTGCATCTGTCATCCTGTTCCTGCGCCATCGTCCTAAGCGGCCTATCCAGGCTCAAGAGGATGAAAGCAGCGTTCCTGTTGTTGAGTCCGAGGAGAATGGAGTATTGGCTTTGGAAGAAGTTAGCCCTTCAATTTCAGAAGCAGCAGATACACAATCGAGCAGTGTAGCCATTGAGGCGAGTACGCCAGGGGAGGACGGCTAAGCTATTACTTCCTTTCAGATCAGGATATATGTTCATACTCACTCGCCCTGCCATACACATGTGCTAGATATTTTCTAATTCAACTGTGACTATACCGAAGAACGGCGATTGCGTGCACGGCATCAGAGCTGTATATGAACAGGCTTCTTGCTTGTTCTCTGCTGATATAGGCCCCTCTGGATCCTGGTGGCAAGCTCTCATCCAAAACCTACTTGTTTCGTTTTAAGCAGGGATGAACAGATAACCTATGCCGTTTCCAAACGTATACACAGAGGAAGAGTTAGATCATACGATAAAGGAAGAGAGAATATGGCAAAAGCACTTGGTTTACGCGACAGCTCGCCCTCTCAGGTACTTTCCTTACGGACGGTGTGGATACTGCGCCTGGCGCTAGGCTTCACTGTCCTGCTTGGAGCAACCATCTTTTTCCTCGGCACAAGCTGGGATATCCAATGGCATTCGTTTATTGGGCGTGATAGGACCTTGATTCCTCCCCATATTGTGATGTTGAGTGGTGTCACACTCAGCGGCCTCGCTGCAATGGCAGCCGTTCTAAGCGAGACATTGTGGGCGCGGCGCAGTACGACTATCGCATACAAGAGCACCGGTTTCGCCGATGCCTTTCACGGTTCGTTAGGAGCCTACATAGCGGGCTTTGGAGCGCTGGATGCCGCTATTGGCTTCCCCCTGGATAGCTTGGCACGCACTATATGGGATCGATGTGGCGATCTGGGCTCCTTTCCACGTCATGATTATCGTGGGGATGGCGCTCGTTGCACTTGGTGCCATCTACATGCTGATGTCAGCCACGCATCTCGCTGCGCAGGTGAATGCTCGTGGGGCGACACGCGCGGGATATATTGGCGTCGTTGTAGCTTTTGCAGTCACCCTGTGCGTCTTGACCTTCCTCCTGTTTGATGCATACGGCGACATGGGCACAATCAATCTCGGGTTTGTAGTTATCAACCTCTTTACCGGCCTGGCGGCGCTACTGGACTGTCCTACCGGCATCCCGGTCTACAACACCTTGTGGTGGTGGCAATAGACTGGCCCGCGGCCTTTCTCCTGGCGGCGATTATCAGCGATAGCATCCTGCGCCGGGCAAAGCGCAGGGGCTGGTCTCCCAGAAAGCAAATCCTCATCGTGTCGGCGAGTACATTGATAGGCTTTTTGCCGATACCGATCATCTCGCCTCTGTATCCCTTGTACCTGGCGGGGGAAATTGGTATAGCAGGTACTATTGTCACGCTGTTCCTGGGGCTGCTGGGCGCGTGCGTGGGAAGCTGGCTTGGACGCAATACGGGGGAGTCCCTCTCCTCGTTAGAAAGGTGATAACGATGCCAAGAGTGCTTCAGAAAATGCTGCTGGCAGTGGGGATTGTTGCATTGCTTGCCCTGGGAGCAGAAATGTTCTTTACAGTGGCGGCAACCACGCGTGGCAGCACACCAAAGCGGGTGGTTCATGTGACTGCGGGCAACTATCACCTCACGGTGAGCATGTACGATGATCCTACCAACGCGGGATTCGCGCTGCCGTTTGCGATTGCACCCCAGCAGCCGACGAGCGGGCAACTCACCTATAAGGTCTTCTCTGTTCCTTCAGATGGGATACATGCAACACCAGTGCGTGCCAGTCTTAGCCCTGATGCGAGCGTTGCCGGAGGTGTGCAGGGCGCAGCGGAGATCCCCGTACAAGGGCTCTGGCATCTTCAGATAACTGTTGATGGTGCTGCTGGACGTGGAGAGGCCGATGTTCCCATCACAGCGACTGCGCCACCTGCCATTCCGGGCTGGCTTGGCTGGACTATCGGCTTTGTCCCCCTCGCAGGCTTGCTTCTTTTCCTGCTGATGCAGCGAAAACGGCCAGGAGCAGAAGTGCGGCAGGCAGCAGTGGAGCAGGAGCAACCATCTTCCCAGGTTGGGAGTGTGTAAAAGCATAATGAACCCGGATACTACCACGCTAACCCTATCGAAATCCTCCAAGGGCGACCGCAAGGGTCCTTACAAGGGTAGGTTATTGGGAAAAATCCCTATTGGAGCGGCCTTGCTCGCGTAGGGGCGGGAGAGGAGCGGAGTGGAGTGGGGACGTCTGAATCCGCTGCACACGGGAATTCATAAAAACCCTACCCTTGCGGAGGGTTAGCTTGTGCGTGACGCTGTCCTCTCCGCTACCTCGTCAATCATGACCAAATATGTCAGGGAGAGAGGAACATCCACCGAGGACCGAAAATGCTGTTTAACGTGTTCATCTGGATATCGGGAAATCCACCGGGGCCGATAAATCGGCGCTGGGCGCGATAAATCGGCCCCTACGGAGTGCCGGATGAATGTGTCAAAGGGCATATATAGTGCCTTACAGCTTGCCTAAGAGTCGTCACTCAATATAAACAGGCCATTGGCAACGCGGCGCTCGTAACCACCAGAGGGCCAGTTGATAACCGACACCGCGTGCTGCCCTGGAAGACGGGCTACCATCTCAGATGATCCCCCCCCATCAAATAACATGGCATTATATGCTCCATGAGCCAGCATAAAGCGAGCAGCCTCGGCAGATGTCAATCCCACGCTCCCTACAGGATCCGCGCGGCGCCCGTCGAAGACGACGAACAGGGCATGATTGCCATCTTTGGTCACTCCAACGGCGGTGAGCGGGTATAGCCTGCCGACCCTGAATGGGGCCGGCGAGTTGGGGTCGTAGTAGAGAGCGCCATCCTTCACCAACTGAGAACCACCCCCGACGGCCTGGAAGGGATGCGCATCGGGGAAGATATGCTCGGTGATGCTGATGCGGTCACCAATGTGGAGCGTGTTGGCAAGCCAATAACCCGCGTAGCCGCTCCCCAGCAGGGCCTCCTGGCCCGCAAGAACAGATAACCATGTCCTATACCTGATCGACCGCACTTTGAACACACCGGGAGAGCCTGCCAGGGGCTGGAGGAGGGCCACCGGATCTCCTCCGACGTAAACAGGTCGGCCCAGGACAGGGGTGAACAACAAGAGGCGTCCGTTGTAGATTTCACTGTAGTGATTGACCGAAAAGAGCGTGTGGCTGGCGCCGCCATCGACAACCCGGCCGGAGAAGGATTCGGCTCTGATGGTGAGCCGTCCAGATGAGGTCACCCCAAGCACCGTATAGAAGTGCGGGTTCGGGCTATGCAACAGCTGCCCGTTGATAACCTCTTCTCCGATGGGGACACCTGAGCCATGGATCTCGAAATAGTCACCGTTGATGCCAGCCACAGCCCTGGTGCGGTTGGCCATGGAGGTCAACGTCTCGTCGGGGCTGATCAGCCGGTTGTAAGCCTGCACGACGCCAAAGCGGAGGTTGGGACTGGCCAGGTCAACGTTGAGCATGCAGAGCTGCTCGGGGCCAAATGCTGTCTGCAGCACCTCTCTGGACAATACTACTCCCATGGACACCAGCGTCGACAAGGGATCATTATTGAGCGCGAGCGACTTTTCAGCCGAGATGAGNNNCAACCAAAATACTGTTCCACAGGCCACGATGTCTAACTCTGGTAACTCTTGAAGAAGAAAGCAGGTGGGGAGGGGTGAGATGACGTCTCCGGTAGGTCATGAAATGCTCCTATCTTCCAATGATTGGAAAGTGCAACGACATGACATCTTGCTTGTTCTCTGCTGGCATAGGCCCTCCGGAGCCTGGATGCAAGCACTGATTTAAAACCTACTTGGCTAAGAATAGTTATAACATATAATAGATGTGTTTAGCAATGATCGGAGGTCGGAGGCCGGGCAATTAAAGTCGTCAGATCGAGCCAGAATTGAACAGATTCGTTCGTCGCTTTTGTGCTTAGCTAAGAGACTTTTTAATTGCCCTGGGTCGGAGGCCGGACGACCACGAGGGCGTGCAGGCTCGGTTTTCGAGTGAGAGAAGAAAAGCATTAGATGCAGGGATTCGCCGCGTTATTTGTGCTACTCGCTGGACACCGCTTGACATCGAAGGTTGGAGGAGAGGGGGATGTACTAGAGAGAATGGCATAGTAGAGATGTGTGCTGAGATCAGGTGAAGGAATAATGGGCGTAGAGCCTGAATCTTCTTCAGTAATCAGAAACTTTATGCTGTTGGTAAGCAAGTCCGCGTGATTTGTATCGCCTGGGTAGACATAATGTACAGAACCGTTTGAGACCTGTAGTGGCCAATGTGGTGTTTGTGCCTCGTTATTGGACCTCTCTAACCAGGCATAATAGGTTTTGCCCGCAGGTGGGAGAGAGATATTGTTGAGCGTAATCTGCAATTGATCGAAAGTATTGTGGGGGGTGTTCGGACCGCTGACAAAGACAATGTGTCCAACGATGTTACTTGATTGGGTCGGCGTGTTGGTATTCTTGGATGAAAGTAGTGGGAGCAGGGAGAATGCAAGTATGCCAACCAGTAGAAGTAGAACACAGGCAATCAAG
>WNFI01705970.1_pt1 | contig 14363 bp, 11 predicted proteins | sample 5400471 | NCBI WGS metagenome assembly WNFI01 (sample SAMN13153348, study PRJNA577476) | soil metagenome | isolation source: 100 cm saprolite on Douglas fir-dominated hillslope | place: USA:California | collected 2013-09-17
CTGCTTCGTCTCTTCGACCAACTCGGAATACCTCACGAGTCGAAAAAACAAGAATTCGGCAAGAACCTTGTAATCATAGGGTTCTACGTCTCGTTGGATAATCTCACGATTAGTATCGCTCCTGAGAAGATGACAGAAGTGCTCGGAGCACTAAGAGGTTTCATTGACGTCAAGCGGGGGGGCCCGAGGCCTATCGACGAGTGGCAACAAGTTGCTGGCGCTGCCAATTGGTGTCTCACCATTTCACCCAAGCTAAAGGCAGGTCTACTGTCTTGTTTTAAGGCATTGTCCACTATGGGCCAGACACAACGCACAGAACTTGCACCTAGTAGCGAAGTAATCACCGACCTGCAGTGGTTCATTAAGCAGTTGAGGATCTGCAAACCGATTCGTATCATGGAGGATCCAGGCTGGGATAAAAAGGAGGCGAACTTGGTCCTACGTTGTGATGCATTGGAAGAAACGTTTTGGTTCTCCTGCCTTTCTGAAAACGTAACCCAGTTCTATAAGCCTAAGGATGGCCCGAAGGATGTTGATTGCAATGCAACATTCTGCGTATTGTCCGCGCTAGAATGGGCAGCCACCAAAGCACGACAACGACCGCGGCGACTTCTGATTCAAACCACGTCGCAGAAGACGTTCATATTGTTTAAGGATCTGGAACCCAAGCATATCCCCAAGTCGTTCCTTTATCACGCAATTGGGCTCATGATCGAGTACGATATGGACGTGAAGGTCAAACTGGTCCTGGATGAGGGTAGGAAGAAGATTGGTTTCCGTACCCCCCCGAAGGGACCTCAGTTCAGGCACCTCAGTAGAAAGCCCAGCAAGCACCTCGGTGGACAGCCTAGGAAGCATCTCGGTGGAAAGCCTAGGAAGCTTTTCGCGGGGTACTCCTCGTGACGTGGGTCTTTATCAGAGGTCAAATTTTATATTTAATCGAGGTACGAGATTAAATGAGTCTTGTGTCGCCGTCGAATGAGCTCACGTACTGACTGGATATTCTCTCCTTTGACTATCCCTTGAATGATTGGGCACACCTCGCCTTACATTGTTCCGCATTCACCATACGGGTCCATGCTACCCACACCTCTGGACCTCTGTATGTAAACACGACCGATGTCAAGCGTTACTCCTCGCCCACAGTTCTCCGGAACTGCACGGGTTCACGCTCACTTGCTTTGCTGTAAGTCAAGCCGGTCTTGTATTTGGATGAAGGTGCTAATGGCCTTCGGATACCCTTGACAAGTGGTTCGATTTGCTTCAGAATGTATTTCTCTGTCGTGTCTCAGATTTGTTTCTCTGATATGTTTGCGTCTCGACTCGCCCCTCACCCATTGCCATGTAAGGTCAGGCTCACGGACTTGTATCTAGTAGCCGGAATTTTCCTTGTCTTGTTCCTTCGCTGTAACTTCTCGCCTTTGGGTTGATATTTGTGATCTTACCCACCTCGCGCCTCCTTTTGTACAATTGTTTTGTATTTGTACTTCTCTGTTTGTGCTGGGTCGAGTGCTCAAATTCTAAGTCCCAGATCATTTCGGGGCTGTTGACTTGGTTGATATAACAATCTTCATTTGGGGCACTTTTCGTAGGTTGTTACACAAGTAGTAGGCTGACGTCAAGTGTCGCCATCTGCGCTATATTGTGTCTGTTCTTTCCCCCTGTTCATCCCCTAGCTTGTTTCTTACTTCAACCTAGCGTTTGCAAGCGCTCGTTTGCATAACATAGTATCTTCGATCATCTGTTGATCAACCCTCGTTGTAAACTACTAGACTCGCCCGTTGTCATGACTGAGAATGAGCGAGTACTTTCTACATCCGAAACTCAAAGTCAGTCGCAAACTGTCAGCACAACGACCGGAGAGACAAGGCTGACATGCAGAGATGACGGAGTGACATATCGGCCCGGCCCGCAGCGGGTTGTTAGAAGGCTGGTCCTCGGCAGCTTCATAGCTTCATCGTCTCATGCCCTGACAGCTCTCTGCCGCCAATGTCAAATCCTTCCCCGTCACCTTGTTCGTCGACCAAGCCCTTTTATTATTAGTACGTATCAGCTTTACCCTGCTCTTTTTTCTCTCTCTTTTGCCACCTCGGCAGGTCATACACAACTCGCTCCTGGTGTCCTTCCTCCTCCCCTCCCCCCCTTTTTTTCCTGGACGTAGTTTCTAACGACATTTCTTTATAGATCATTCCCAGCGTGCTGTCAAAGCCCGACTCGCTTGATGAAATCGTCGAGTACTTCAACAGCCTACCACTAGCCCGGAACCAGACCAACCACTGCGACTTCGATCGGCCGGGAAAACCCACCTTTTTCGTCAAGTACGGCGACAACGACCTTCTGGACGAGGCAAGCGCTCAGTCATTCTTTTATGCTCTCATCCAGAAAGACAGCTCGGTTCCTCGCATTTCCGCCGTCTACAACGCCTTCCGCGGGGAAGGATACTATTTCATCGTCATGGAAAGGATAAAGATGCCTACCCTGAGGGCCTGCAACTTTATATTCTAGACGACTATGCCGTACAACGCGTCGCCTCTGCCGTCAAGTGGCTTCTCGAGTCTCGACCAGATGCCTTCGGTTCCTAGTACCATCTTTGGTAGGATTTCAACCCGGAGGCGTATGTCTGGCATTCGTTCTTCAAGGGGTAACAGGCGCTGGTACCCTTTGTCAGCTCCAAAGCGGTCGCCAAGTACATTAATTAATAAGGTATGAACCTCACCCTTGACTGCTTTCAGGGCTCGTTATTGAACCATTTCTCTCCTACAGGCGCTTTCGCGCTGCCCGGGACCCGCGATGCCACTCATCTATTTGTCGGATGAGCTCCCCATATACGATTCCGACATTCGCAAGGACAACTTCCTCATCGACATCGTGACTGGATGTATCTGTATCGTCGACTTCCAGCACATTGGTGTCCTCCAGAAACCCTTCCAGGAGTACGGCTTCTTCAATATCGACAATTCCTTCGCAGACACCTTGATCATCAGCCGCCCGGTATTGCCGAGGCGATGACGAGGGCCTCAGCCCTACAACAGCAGACTGGTTGGGGACGGCAGCTTGGGTAAGCGTTCGTCGAGTATTATAGGCACTTGAAGTGGAAGCTAACACCTCTTTACAGGACTGAATGAGCGTGGCGAGCGTGCTTGAATGAGTTCGGCGAGCGTCCTTCTACCAAGTGAGTTGCCGAACCGTTGCTGGAGATAGCACGTTGCAATCAGTCCGGCTCAGGAGCTGGTTTGGAATTCTGCAACGCTTTATGTTATCTCTTTTGTTCCTTTATATAGTCTTTCACAATGACCTGGATTTTGGTATCTTAAGCACTAGTGCTGTAATTCTGCATTAAATGGACCCGATTAAATTGAAAGATATGAACAAATTAAATGTACAGGTTCGGAGAGAAATTATAAGCAAATGGAGTTTTTTGGCGGAGCAGTGTGCATTGCGAGAAGGAGGTCGAAATAGATACAATAAAATCGGCCAACTCCGCCGTAGTTGAAAATCCCCGGAGAAGTGTCACGGTACCACTCACGCGCGGAGTTGGCCGATTGTATCGTAACTACCTCACGAGCTGGGACAACATCTTCCTGTGCATCACCTTACCATTGATCGTGACGCCTCTGCATTCAATTGCCATGCGTATGATGCCTTCGGCAAGTGATTCCGATATCCTTGTCCGAGAAGAGGGAGTTATACTTGTGCATACACTTTCGTGAGCTGAGAGAAAAGCGACCTACACTTTGTTGCTTGCAGCATTTAGAGTCTCAATCGACATTGGTGAATGCATATTGGAGAATTTTCAGGACCAAAACATGCATAATTCGCTTCATTCTTCCGCACTGTTTCGTTCACACGCGACCGCGGAGTACATAACAAATGTCAAATATGAATCATCAACATCATCAATGTCACTAGTGCTATGAAGAACTAGAAGCCACAAAGTTCACCGCATAATATCAACATCTCCTTTCCGGACTCAACGGATCTAATATTTGCCGTACAGCTTCAGTCTTCCGAGTCCAACCGATCCTTCTGAATATTCATAACCAGAAGTGAATGCAATGAGATACCCTGGCCAGTACTTCATCAAAGGGTCTTAGCCTCGTGGTACTCGCTTTTCGCTGCGATATGGACTCGCTGAACGGGACCGTTAACCCCATCTCGGTGGCGACTGGAGTCCAAGGATTGGGTCTCACGATGTGGATGTATGGTGTGGACCCCAGAAGCACTTATCAATGTGTGCTGATCGACACGGGCGCCTATGAAAGCCGTGGGACATCATCAGTGCTCCTGAGAAGGTGGTTGAGCTTTTCCCTGAAAGGCCTTAACCCATTTGATTGCACGGCTGTAGTATTGAATGTGAGCGATTTATCCTGTCCCTGGTGTTGCTATCACTAGCACAGGCGCTCGAGAACGGTCGACCGGCATCCCTTCGGCTTTTATCTGCCAAACTACGCGTACACCCTCACTGGCGATCGTGGTCAGGTGGGCTGGGGGTGATTGGGCCTTCTCTAGATTCATAACTTTCTTTCTAGGTGCATCTCTTTGCGACCTCTGCCCCGTCTTTCACTCAAGGAGCATCCCTCATCAGACTTGCACATCACACATGGGTGCTTTATGGTCCTCTTCCGACTCAGGAACTAATGAGACAGGATGGGATAAAGAGCAGATCGACGTGCTCACTGACCTCACTGAGACCCAATGTAATGAAGGTGGTGTTATAGATGAAGCAGCTCCTTCCATCGTGATCAGGCCGAGGGAAGAGGCCGTGAGGAGACGCACTGGTACATTGGGACTGAGTAGTTCTCAGTATGGTGTTGGTTGGGATGGCGCCAACCCCTCTCTCGACTCGCCTCTAGAATCATCGGCGAAACGGACAGTCCACATGTCCCCGATACCAGGAGTTCCGAGCTACGATCTCACTCATAAGGCCGTGACGCAAACACTGTCGAAGCATGAGGAATTGTTCAAAGTCGTTACACCTATTCACTCCAAGGAACTACAAACCATGCTCCGGTCTCACCCAAACCGCGAATTCGTCAAGTCCCTGATCGATGGATTCAAAAATGGCTTCTGGCCTGGCGCAAATACTTCAAGAATGAATTCATCCCGGCCAACCGATCTAGATCCGGCAGCGAGACGTCCTAGAGACACAGAGCAGGTCAGTTTTCTTCGGAAGCAACTCGAGCATGAAATTTCCAAGGACCGATACTCGACGTCTTTCGGCGCTGAACTGCTTCCCGGCATGACCTGCACTCCCATATTTACAAAACCCAAACCGGGGCCGAAAAAATTCCGCCTCATAAACAACCATAGCGCGGGGGAATCTTCCCTGAATTCCCTTATACCCTCCTCAGCTGCGTATGTTCAAGTTGATACCCTGACGCATCTTGCGACAAGCCTAAGGCGTGCCGTTAACCGCCACGGAAAGCCTCCGGCCTACTTATTCACATCCGACGTAGCTGAGGCGTTTCGCCTCATACCCATCCACCCTCGCTGGCAGGTACGCCAAGTGAATAGGATTGACGGAAAACTTTACGTCGATCGGAATGCGGTCTTTGGAAACCGTGGCTCTATGCGGCTGTTTTGCCTCTTCTTTGCCGCAGTCGCATGGTGTGCAGAAAACAAGCTTGGATTGGAAGATATTTTCCATTACGTGGACGATAGCTTCTCATACGACTTTGAGGAGACCCTTGTCCCCTACCGTCCCCACGGCCGGGAAATGCCCAAGAAGCAAGTTGCCTTGCTTGGCCTTTTCGACCGCCTCGGTATTCCTCACGAGGAGAGGAAACAAAAATTCGGAAAAGAGATTGTGGTTATCGGATTCCTTGTTTCTGTTACGAACCTCACAATTAGCTTGCCGAAGGACAAGTTGACCGAGTTGCGTGACATGATTCGGACCTTCCTCAAGAAGAGAGCGCAGCCCCTGAAGGATTGGTGGGAGCTCCTTGGCGTGGCTAACTGGACCCTCCAGGCCGCCCCCAAATTGAAACCTGCCCTGTATTCGTCTTTCGACGCAATCAGCGGCAAGACGAAACAGAATGAGAAAGTTTTCCTCACGGATGAAATCATCTCCGATCTAAATTGGTTCTCGCAACATTTAGGGAAAGCGAGGCCCATCGGAATTATGGATGGTGGTCCCTGGGAGAAGGGTCAAGAGGATTTGAGAGTGCACTGTTGGTTATCGGACGGCGTCGCCCGCATCGTATGCCCGGCGAGGACTTTCGCATCCGATAAGGCGTTATCAAGTGGCCCAAATCCTATCGAATGTCGTGAGGCTTGTTGCATTTTTCTAGCCCTACAGTGGGCTGCGCAACGACGCCCGAAAGTGGTCCGGGACCCCAGTGTAATAGTCCACGATCCATCTGGACCGGCACCACCGAAAGAACGACGGAAGCCTGGTAATAACCAGAAGAACCTCTCCGGTCCACTCGCCGGCTACGCAATTGCTAATTCATGAGTACTACATTCTCCGTGATCCGAGTCAGAATCTTTGTGTATCCCCTCAACCCGCTCATATGTCAGTTTCGGTTTGGGAAGCATTTCAAGTTGTTATCATCATCTATCCCCATTTCCTCGTGTCATCAATTTACAGTCGAAGCAATGCTCTCAGCTTAGCAGGATATTTTATATTGCGTCTTTGTGGATGATTTGATAGTAGGGCGAAATCTTGCTTTGCAGTCGACTCTGTCGCCGCCCGAGTCAGCAGCGTCAATGAACCAGGGTGCAGAACACCGCCACGCCGGCCGGGCAATTCGGGTAAACCGGGCGTGTATTAGGTATGCAAGTCCTCCAGTCTAGAGATTGACAATACATCACGTCCGATCTTCAGTCGATATGAATAAGCACGATAGGTTCGACGATGGGAGGCAAATAAAATATTCAGACAGCATACCGATTCACATGGGAAATATCTGAGTCTCTCAGTACATGCCTAATATGCTTCAGCCTCGCCAAAGATACTAGAGCCCAAATGAGGAATCACGGACACTATCTTCATCGAGCCATAGTCATCTCCCCTTCCTGCACTCAGTATCCCAAATACACAAGCCAAGGCCGATCAACACCTTCATCCCGCCCGAAAGTGAACGTATTCCCTTATATTGAATTTACCAACAGATCTTCATGGAAGAGGAGACTTGTGAGTAAAGTTCCAAGTATGATGCGCTATGGACGAGAACAATCAAGGTAATGGATCCGAAGTCCCCAGTCAGCGAATGTCATGCTGTAAGGGAGTAAATCGAATAGAAAAATAGTTCGAAATTCTGGCTTCGTCTGGGTTCGAGGCTGAGATCATCGCAAGAGGGTGCGAAAGTATTCTCTCCAAGGGACGAACACCATCGAGTTTGGGAGGGATGAGTGAACCATCTTCGCGAAAATCAGATCAATGATGACCTGCTACAATGGTAAGTTCCACAAGGAGATCAATAAGGGATGCGAATCATGCTATTCGTGGTGACCAGTAGGAGAATGACCAGTGGGTTTGAGCACCAAAATGGTAGCGGGGGTTCGGCATGGTCCAACGTATGTTAGGACAATAAAAGGTCAATACTGGTGATCAATATCATGATCAACAAAAGTTCAATTGAAATTGATTCGCGACGTACAACAAGGTTCCTCGCTACTACGGAAACTCGCCACTGCCAGCTGGAAGCCGCGGTATCACCCTCATATCCCCCTGTCGTCAGTGGGTCAAGCGCCTGTAGTTCAAAAGATTTGTGATACCAATCTGATCTGAATGTCGGGGGATGAGTGGCAGTTGGCAACAGCATAAGCGTTGTTTGCCCGGAGGGCACTCTCTAGCCACTCAAGCCCCAGTTAATTGTTCAAAGGAGCTTATAAGCCCACAGAAATCATGCCACGGCAGCATCAACTAGACACCTTTCGTCTTTTCCTTGAACGGACCCCATCGTTTCCATCGACATATCGCTCTTCACCATGGATTCCTTCGACACTGTGTTTTCCCTGCGCCCATCTCTTCCCGTCGACAACCAGGCCCCGGTGAAGAGATTGGAAACTGACTTGCCCGACTATCCTGTGGACAATGACAAAGTTGGCGGTACCGAGCCTTTCTGCGTTATTGCTTAGTTCTAGCGCACCGAATCGCCGGTCAGTCTGGCCCCATGTCGGCTATTCATTTGTCTCATTTTCTTCCTTGCAGATGTACGAGTTGCTTCGTACGCGTCCAGAGATATCAAGTCTCGATTTCGTAATGTGGGTAGGAAATCCGCTTCCTCCAAAGCTCCTAATTGATAATTCTTGCAGATTCTGCTTGCTCTGATTTGAATCGCTCGTCGGGGCCTTCCCATATATTTGTTTCATTCCTCTGCCGACCCACAACCGACTGAGCACCATTTCTGTATTATTATGTGTTTCTGCAATCGACATCCCTTGTTGATGATTCCATGTTGATACTATGCTGGCCTATACTCTATCAAAACCTTTGTTCAAAGTGGTGCCATTGAAATCGAACGGAATCCTAGCAGTAGCGACATAAACAACTATTGGAGTATGCAAGTCATACAAAGAGTCCAGAAGTGATAAAAACAGTAACCACGCATGCAACCACACCCAAGTTTATTCCAAAGCCCGCCTTCGAAGAATAGATAATTGATCTCATTTTGCCATTCCCAAGCCTCGTAATCGAAGGCTGGACGGATAAAATAGTCTCAGTCGGTCGGAGTCCTAAGTTCATGTTCAAGAGAAGACTTCGTAGATCTCGAAAATCGGGAGAGCCTAGTGTCCTGGTATTAGTTTAAGTCCATAGGAGAAACAATGACCACTACATACCCCAACCTGTGACAGGATCCCAGCCGGTTGTAGCATTGAAGCCTGCGGTACCGCAAGCCGGATTGCTACCTTGGGTGATGTCATTAAATCCCTGTCCCTGTAAGCCATAAATGAGAGGATTTCTGCGCAGCGCGATTAGTAAGTCACTGCATATTCAGAGGGCGAAGGTGGAAAGTTGCTGACAGAAACCCAAGTGACGTTAAATTCCTGATGAGGAGCGCATCATTGAGGTTGGAAATCTAGAGTAAGAGAGTCAACCAGAAGCAGTGAGGCATATTGGCTAATACTTGCGATGGCAGCGACGGTAGGGGTAGATGTACTAGTACCAAATTGTGGTTCAACGACACCGTTTACCACAGTCTGGTAATGACGGCTAAGCGCAGCAAGGTCGGGGTAAGCTCTCCCTTCCTTATTGTACAGACCTGATCAAGTTGGAAGGTGCGTGAGTTGTGAAGTTGACAACGGTCATCTTAATGTTACCCTCGAAGCTGCCATTTAGGTGATCCAGATATCGGGAGACTGCTGACACTTGATAGCCGGGCCGAGAAAAGTAGTTGCTAAAACCGCCTCCGCTCAAGGATGCAGCAACTTCGGGCCATGAATCTGAGCCGCCGACGGCCGTGACACTATTAACACAGATAAAAGGCATTCGTCAGTATTGCAGCACCATAACGAAGGGTGTAGACGTTCTGTGGAAGAATATATAGACTTACTAGGGGCAAGTTGCAGGAAAGCTAGGTGCGAAGATATTACCAGTTTCATGACAGGAGTTTGGTCGTGTTCCTCCTACACCGAAGTCACCAGTCGCTTGGAGCACAGTTACGCCTCGAGCCCCTAATTCGGCGTACATACGACACACTCGAGTAGCGTAATCGATAGGAATAACAAACTCATCATCCGCTTCACAGGTAATCAGAGAATATATGTGTGAAGGGACGAGCAAATGACTGACCGTAAGAGGTGGAGATCGTACGTGGAAGCTCATCATCCTCTTTCGAAAGCAAATAGGGCAATAGAACGTCATAGCTTAGCCAATCATGCTGTCAGACTTGACTTTTGCAAATAGTGGCATCCCACTTACGGCTCAGTCGGTGGATCTTTCGCTGGGCCTCGTCCACCAGTACTGAAAACAACTTTCCTAAGGTCAGTGGGAGCTTGGGCGACCCATCCCCACGGCTACGAACCTGTATTCGTTGGAAACTTGCGAAGAAGTTAGAGAAAGTTGTCGTAGCTGCCTTATCCAGATACTCACAACTAAAGCACTTGTATACTCTACATCCAAACTCTAATCCTTAGATGAGAACTCCGCCAGGGAAATATTAACGTATTACATACCCCTTCCAGGGTGCCAGAGTCAGGAGACTGAGGATTTAATCCTCCTATGATATGGGCTTGGCAAGCAGTCTCCATGAGGCAATTATTACACGAACATACCATTCACTGACTCCACCGTTACTGTGCGATTGGTTGCCTTGGGATAATAAAGCCCATAAAATATTTTCAGGTCATTAAAGTTCACGTAATCTTCCAGGAAGCTATGTATCAAGTTCAAGCGACTGGTATAATGACCTGCTTGAGCCTGGACTCACGTTGTCACCCCAAGGATATTTCGATTTGACGAAGGAATATAATCATCGAAACGATACAGCGATTTCAATAGCATTGGTGAGACGGAGCTAGTGTCTGTTGCATTTTGGCGCCGAAGTTTCGGCATTGATGGGGGTAAAGACCTGCCCTTAACGCCAGACCCACATGCATCTGGGTGTCGGGCTTCTACGGACATACTAGTTTCAAACGTCAGGTAAGAGACATTATTGGAGGGAGTTTGTGACATACGATCCGCATGACGAGTTCAAGTCCTAAGAATAGGTGAGGGCATGGTGTTGAGTAAGATATACATCTTGAACGATCGAGGTCCACTACGCACGTACACTAAGAAAACGCCTTTTTGTGGCCACCGATTGAGGGATCATTTTAGGTGATCTCACACCCCCAAAGTAAGTGGTGGGCTGAATCGTATCAATTTCGCCATGGAGATCTAGCGGTAAACTATAGCTCATGCATCGGAGCAACGTCTTGCTGGAAAACTTGTTCAAGAATAACTGATATGTGGTATTCAGAATGACTTCTGCTTTCGCAACAGTGACATTCAGACTCAACCAGTCCATGGCCGGCGAGCGACGGATGGCGTGCAGATCGATTCCGTGGGATGACAAAAACGAATCAACTGCGGTGAGAGTAGCATTATTTGGTCGTACGAGGTCTTGAACCTCCTGTTTGGTGAGGTGTTGTCTCCAGCGTGGGCTCAAGGGGTTGCTGATATCGAGTAGCCTCTTCTCAAGGGAAGGGAAGTCACCTTGACGCAAAGCGAAACGTAGGGTGATTGGGTGCTCCGGGGGTACCGTAGCGTGCTGGATCCAATCGGAAGGGGGAATAGCGATACTTTTAACTGCCAGAGTTGGGACGAATGGAACTGCAAGAATGGAGGCCGGAAAAAGTAAGGACAGCGGGGAAAGAAGCATGCGTAGAGACTTGAGACCCAGCTGGGGGCAAACTCTCGAATCACTCTAGTACCTTATAGCTGCATCGAGATTGAGGCTCTCGTAAGCGCCGAAACGGACAAAGGCACAATATTGCCTGGTGATGCATCGTGCTGCCGGCTCAATTTCCCAAACGAGCGATGGTCTGCAGAATGAATAGGATGACGCCGTGGGAATACATACATATATGTCCGACGCGATTCAATTCAGCGATCTCCTTTCAGGTTTCCTCATTTAGCGTTCATTGTAGTGCAAGGCTTGACGCCGTCGGACGATATTGTGATCAGCCAGCTGCGCCCCCAAGACCATGCCGTCAGACTGGGGAGCAGCGGATGGTGAATGAATCCATGCATAAAGGATTTCCTAACGGTAGAGTTCACAGGAGACTCATCCTCTACACTGTGCCCCTGACCCCATTTTCCCTTGCACTGGGGCCCGAATTTTCATAGCTAGTTTTCCATTTGAAACAGCCCGGTTGTCACCAAGTCCTCACCCTCCACAGTTTGAGCCTCAACGTGATACCACAATGCATCTACCAGGTGCATTTCTTATGTAGAACCTGTCCGTGCTTTCGCTGAGGAAACAAAATTGTCAGCGATGGTTTGTTTCCTTTCCTCACTCTGGGCGCTCATTCTCCCCCTTCTTCCGACGAAACACTAGGAAAAGTATTGGGCACATAACCTGCTGGACCCCCGAAACATGTTGGCAAAAAGTACATCCGATTCCACCCCTACCAGTCTGTCTCTTTGCAATGTTACCTCTTACTGTGCTTTACATTTGTATCTCTCATGTACTTCAGGGTTTTCTGTCTGTATTACAGTGGAATATTCGTGTGGATGTTAAAATGTTTCGAGCCCCCCTGATGAAGGCTGGATAACGTGCCTGGCTGTCATGCACTTAGGTCCGGATGTGGCGAATGGCGCCTTGTGAGACATTCAGGATCCTACAGTCGGGATCTCATATTGAAGTATTAGTGTAGGAGGTGGATTCGGGGAATCGGGTACTACGGTACTTTGTTACGAGCATACACGTGTTGCGATGGAGGTTTTCCCTCCTTTTCTTTCCTTAGTTCTTATTCACCGTGTACATATCGTAGCTTCCAAGTTATTAATGAAGTTCAACGTACCACTTGCGTGAAACTAAGAACTCAGGTATCTCACAATTAGCTACGACTCAATGAAGTTCTGTCCTTTCAGCAGTCGGAATATTAGTCCACCCTTACCATCCATGTTCAACAGGAGACCAAGTGGGTAAACCAAACCAGACCCGCTGGAAAGTCAGTCGCTACGCGGCTCGAAATAATTATTAATTGTCATCGAGTTGTGACATGAAGGGTCTAATATTATGCCTTAGCTTCGTCCTGGCCGCTGGGTGCAACTTCTTCCAAGTAGAGACCCATATTGTCAGGAATAGCTAATCTCTTGTCCACATCATATGCCATACGGCCGCCAAATAGAACAGGCCCTGACTCTCTTCTGAATTTCGCGATGCGAGCCTCCACTTCGGGCCCTAGCGACAATAAGCTATTAGCTAGAGGGGATGTGGACGAGAAGTGAAAGAGTTGGGCATACGGAAGTTTCTTATCAAACCCTGAATGGGCCATGCGGCGGCATCGCCCAGAGCACAGATTGTTCTGCCTTCAATTTGTTTACTACAGAATAGAATAAGTATAAGATAACTACCTCAAAAATAATGAACCTACGTCAACTCGAAGAGCATGTCAATTTCGCGCTGATGCCCTCTCCCCTCAACAAAGCGACGCATCATGTTCATCATCCAAGTCGTACCCTCTCGGCAAGGAGTACATTGTCCGCATGATTCGTGTTTGTAGAACTACCGACGAAACAGATGAAATCAATGAATTGGTGAGGCGCAGGAAGTGCTCACGTCGGAGAAGCGAGCGATGGCAGCGACGACATCTGTAGACTTGTCCATGACAATAACAGCGCCAGTGCCAAGACCTGAGCCAGCATCCTTCAGTGAGTCGAAGTCCATCCTAATACAGGTAGGAAGAAAATGAGCCAAATATCCAAGGAGTACCTAAAGAGACTTACAAAACCTCGCCTGACTGCTTCCGGTTGAGAATCGGGACTGAGCTACCGCCAGGTACAACGCCTAATAGGTTATCCCAGCCACCACGAACACCACCGCAATGTTTTTCGAGCAGCTCCTTAAGCGGAATGCTCATTTCCTCCTCGATGACACAGGGATTGTTGACGTGCCCAGAAATGCAGTAAAGTTTGGTGCCCTGGTTTCGCTCTCTTCCGAAGGAAGCGAACCATTCACCACCGCGTCTGCAGATGGTAGGAGCTACGGCGACAGTCTCGACATTGGCGACAGTGGTGGGGCACCCAAAGAGTCCGACGTCAGCCGGGAACGGTGGCTTCAGGCGGGGTTTCCCCTGCTTTCCTTCCAAACTCTCAATGAGAGCAGTCTCCTCTCCACAAATGTAGGCACCAGCCCCCCGATGGAGATAAACGTCGAAAGATATGCCGCTCCCACAAGCGTCCTTCCCCAGAAAGCCAGATTTATAAGCCTCGTCTATAGCTTGTTGGACATGACTAGCTTCTTGGTAGAATTCGCCTCGAATATAAATGTAAGCAGCATTGGCATTCATTGCACGTCCAGCGACAAGACAACCCTCAATGAGCTTGTGTGGATCACCACGCATTATTTCACGGTCTTTGCAGGTCCCCGGTTCGCCTTCATCAGCATTGACGACCAAGTAGCGTGGCCGTTTGTCCGCTTGCCAGTTGGGCTTATTCATGAATGACCATTTGAGACCAGAGGGAAAACCAGCACCACCACGGCCACGTAGTCCAGATTTCTTGATATTGTCTATGATCCAAGTGTCGCCTTTGAGAAGGATATCCTTGGTACGGTGCCAGTCGCCTCGAGCAATGGCACCCTTGATGCCATGATCATGACGACAATAGATGTTGGTGAATATTCTGTCCTGATCTCTAAGGCCACCGTAGTGACGGACGGGTGTGTCTTGCATACTGGCGAATGATCGGGACTGAGGAATTGAAGTCAAAG
>WNFI01052812.1_pt1 | contig 14362 bp, 15 predicted proteins | sample 5400471 | NCBI WGS metagenome assembly WNFI01 (sample SAMN13153348, study PRJNA577476) | soil metagenome | isolation source: 100 cm saprolite on Douglas fir-dominated hillslope | place: USA:California | collected 2013-09-17
TCGATCAGCGCGTGCTCTTTCCCGAGCCCGAGCTTCTGCGCGACGCTGCGAAAGAAAGCGGGCGGATAAGGCGGCCGGAATTCCTCATACAGCGCAACTGTGGTGGCGAAGCGTCCCATCGTGAGGGCGGCGATCCTTTCATTAGTGCAGGCGGTGCGGGATCGTGTGAGAGGCGGACAAGCTAGACGTGTTGTCCGCCGTTGATATGGATCTCGGCGCCGTTCACGTAGGAACTTGTCTCGGTGCACAGCACATAGATGATCTTCGCCACCTCGTCCGGTGTGCCCAGCCGATGCAGCGGGATCTGCTGCTCGACGATCTTCTCGGTGCCCGGCGACAGGATCGAGGTGTCGATTTCGCCCGGCGCGATCGAATTGACGCGGACGCCGATGCGGCCGAAATCCGACGCCATCTCGCGGGTCAAGGAGGCCAGCGCCGCCTTCGAGGTCGCATACGCGGCGCCGGCGAACGGATGCACCCGGGAGCCCGCGATCGAGGTGACGTTCACCACCGAGCCCTTCGCGGCCTTCAGTTCCTCGATCAACCCGCGCGCTATCATGATTGGCGCGAAGAAGTTGACGCGGAATACGTGGTTCCAGGTAACCATGTCGGTATCGATGGAGCCGAGCCGGCCGCCGCCCTGCGCCTTCGGTGAAATCGCGGCGTTGTTGACCAGCGCGTGCAGCGTGCCGCCTTCCAGGCGCTGGCGAATTTCCGCAATCGCCCGCGTGGTGTCGGCGTGGTCGGCAAGGTCGACCTGGATGTGATCCTCAGGGCCCGCGTCCCACGGGCAGTCTTCCGGAAAAGGGTGCCGCGAACAGGTGATGACGCGCCAGCCGGCGCTGGAAAAGCGGATCACGGTCGCATGGCCGATGCCGCGGCTGGCTCCGGTCAGAAGCAGCGTGCGCCGCGTGTTGGCAGAATTCGGCATGGTGATCCTTCAGGCTCGGGACATCAGGGATAAAGCCGCGTCTTGGACCACGGCTGATCCGGGGCTGCGCGGCGAAATTCGATGCGGTCGTGCAGGCGAAACGGGCGGTCGTGCCAGAATTCGAATTGGGTGGGCACGATGCGCCAGCCGCTCCACCCCGGCGGGCGCGGCACTTCGCCGACGATGTGCTTGGCGGCGACCTTGGCGATCGCCTGTTCGAAGGCAAAACGGCTTTCCAGCGGTTGCGACTGCTTGCTGGCCCAGGCACCGATCTGGGCCTGCTTCGGTCGTGTCGCGAAATAGGCGTCGGCCTCGGCTTCCGTCACCGGCGACACGTTGCCGCGGATGCGAACCTGCCGGCGCAGCGACTTCCAATGAAACAGTAACGCGGCCTTGGGATTTGCGGCGAGTTGGCGGCCCTTCTGGCTCGCGATGTGGCTGTAGAACACAAAACCGTCGGCGTCATAGCCCTTCATCAGCACCATCCGCACGTCGGGCAGGCCGTCGGCATCGACGGTGGCGAGCGACATGGCGTTGGGATCGCTCGGCTCGGCCTTGACGGCTTCCGCGAACCAGTCGCCAAACAGCGCAAACGGCTCCCCGGCCGCGGTGAAATCACCGGATGTTAATGGTGTCGGGTGTTTGATGGAGGTGGTGTCGGTCATTTCAGGAGTCCCGAATTGCGTCCGCCCGCGGTCCAGAGCGTGTTGCAGTCCCCATATGGGCTTGCCCTATATAGGACATGGGGACGCGTTGGCCTATCGGCGATCGGGCCGGCGGGGGCGGTGATGACATTGATTCTTATCGGCGCCGGTTCGGGTGGCTGCAGCCTGTCCCGCACCGACAGCGCCTTCGCCAAGATGGACGATAACGAGGCTACCGGTTCGATTGGCGCGGCCGAGGCAGGCGGGCCGGCGCCGACCGAGAGCGATCTTGCGTTTGCCCGAAATGCCGCCTCGGACGTGCTGACCAAGGGCGACAAGGATTCCAGCCAGCCTTGGGAAAACCCCGAGACCGGCGCGCGCGGTTCGGTGACGCCGCTGGCGCAGGCCTATTCCTCCGATGGACGGCCCTGCCGGGATTTTCTGGCGAGCTATGTCAACGGCCGGTCGGAACGCTGGCTGCAAGGGGCCGCCTGCCAGACCGGCCATGGCCGATGGGAAATTCACTCGTTGAAGCCGTGGAGGCGGGGTTGAAGGCTCGCCGCCCCGTTGCAAAAATGCCACGAAGACCCCAGATCACACGGAAGTGGGCGAGCAGCCCGGAATTTAACATCTGATTTCCCGTAAAGGAGACCTGACGGATGCGCGACCCCTATGAGGTCTTGGGGGTGCCGCGGGGCGCCAGCGCTGCGGCGATCAAGAGCGCCTATCGCAAGCTTGCCAAAAAGCACCACCCCGACAACAACAAGAACGATCCGAAATCGGCGGCACGCTTTTCCGAGATCAACTCGGCCAACGAGATCATCGGCGACGAGGACAAGCGCAAGCAGTTCGACCGCGGTGAGATCGACGCCGAGGGCAAGCCGCGTTTCCAGGGTTTTCCCGGCGGCGACCCGCGCGCGCGAGGGGGCTCCCCGGGCGGCGGGTTCGAGTCCTACACTTTCCGCACCGGCGGCGCCGGCCCTGGAGGCGTTGGCGGCGGCGGCTTCGAGGACATCCTCAACAGCATGTTCGGCGGCGCCGCGGCACGCGGCGCGCGGCCCGGCGCAGGCGGTAGCTTCGAATTCGATACCGGCGGTATAGCGCTCGATCTCGATCTCAGCGTCGCCATGACGGTGTCGCTGGAAGAATCGGTGAAGGGCGTGGAGAAACGCGTCCGCCTGCCGACCGGCAAGGAACTCAATGTCAAGATTCCCGCCGGAGTAACGGCCGGTCAGCAGATCCGGCTGAAGGGGCAGGGCGAGACTGCGCCCGGCCACCGCCCTGGCGATCTGCTGATCACGGTCAATATCGCGCCGCATCCGTTCTTCAAGGTCGACGGCAGCAACCTGCGCGTCGATCTCCCGATTACGCTGTATGAAGCCGTGCTCGGCGGCAAGGTTCGCGTGCCGACGTTAGGCAGCGCAGTCGAGTTGTCGATACCGAAAAACACCTCGAGCGGCCGTACCTTTCGCCTGAAGGGCAAGGGACTGCCGAAAGCGAGCGGCGGCACCGGCGATCTGTTCGTCACCACGCGCATCGTGCTTCCGGACGGGAACGACACCGAGCTCGAGACGTTGATGCAGAAATGGCGCGACGGACATCCCTACAATCCGCGTAGCGATCTTACTTGATCGCTTCGCGCCAAGCGAAAAGGGTGCGGCCTCGAAAGGGGGACCAGCGCGGTACCAAAACCCCAATCGAGGCCGCTTGCGTCGATCGGCGGATCGAACGCCACTCATTTTCGCGTGATCACCCGGTGCGATTTTGAGACGCGTCGATGTCTTGATTCCAGATTTTCAATGTCGGAATTGGGACATCGAGCTCGACGCAATTTTTTTCGCCGTTTTTGTCGGTCTGCTCGTAGCTCGGTAGCCGGATGAAGCCAACGGGTCGGCGCGAAGCGCCACCCGATGACAGGCTCCGCGAAATTCGGATAGATTGCAAACCGAGTCCTGTTATCGCCGCAATTTAGTCGCGGGCGAGACATCTTTCCTTAGCGGTATTTTCTTAGCGATGGTCTTGCAAATAACTCGGCAAGATCAACCCGGATTTCGCGGAGCCTGTCATCGGGTGGCGCTTCGCGCCGATCCGTTGGCTCCGCCGGGTTTCGGGTCCTACCTGCCGCTCTTTTCGGTCTGATCGTAGACCAGGCGCGCGACCTGCGTCAGGCGCTCGCGGTCGCTGCCGCCGCTGACCACGTAGGCCACGCCACGCTCCGCCCAAAACAGCGCGCCGTCATTGTCCTGCCTGGCATAGCGCATTTGCGTCGTCTCGGCTGCTACTCGCGCGGTGTAGATCGTGAAGCGCTCGCCCGATGCGCTCTCATACATCAGAAACGACGCCGGCCCTGTAGGGCCGGGCAACAGCCGGCCGCCGACCAGCTTCAGCCCGGTCGCATCCAACTCCGGTGCACGGACGTCCCAGCCGCAGCGCTTGGTCAGCCATTGCTGCAGATGCGCGCGTTCGCTCCCCGGCACTTCAACGGGATGACGGACCTCGACCACATAGAGCCGGTGCGCATCCAGCGCATCCAGCGTGAAATTCTGGAACGTCGACGGCGAAGCGGCCACGCCACGCGCCAGCCAACCGACGCCGCCGCCGGCGATGAACGCCACCAGCGTCGCGGCAATCGCGCCATAGATCCATTTGCGCGGCTGCCGTACCAGGCGCTCGATCTCAAGCCGCTTCGGTATCGGCTCGTCAGCGACGGCGTCGTAGCGCGCATGCAGCGCGTCCGCCATCGCGCGCCATGATCGCACCCGCTCGGCATCGTCAGGGTGCGTCGCGAGCCATGCCTCTACATCGCCGCGACGCTCCGCCGGCAGTTCGTTGTCGACGTAGGCGTGCAGCTCGTCTTCGGTAACGGGAATCTTTGGGTCGGTCATGGTCGTTGTCTCTGTCTAATCTTGATTTGAAAATGGCTTGCAGTTGCGTAGCCGTCTCTTTGCCCACAAGGAGGAAAGATGAAAAAACCGCCGCGACTCAAACTCGTTCATCACGTCCACATGCATAATACTTGCCATCATTTAACCCGCCGCAGCGCCGGGCGTTCGCCCTCGAGCGAGGCTTTCACATGGGCGCGGGCGCGGGCGAGCCGTGACATCACGGTGCCGATCGGCACGCCCTGAACGTCGGCGACCTCGCGATAGCTCAATCCTTCCAGCATCACCAGCAGCAGCACCGCGCGCTGCTCCTCCACCAGCGTTGCCAGCGCGCGGGCGATGTCGCGAGTCTCCGCTTCGGTCCCGCTGGCGTCGGGATTGTTGTCGAGTAGCGGCATGAATTGCGGCCGCCGCGCCAGCGAGCGCCGCCTGTTCTTGTTGAGGTTGGTCAGGATGGTGTAGAGCCAGCTCCTGACGTCGCCGCCGAGAAACAGCCGTTCCGAGCGCAGCGCCCGCACCAGCGTATCCTGGCCGAGACTATTCCGGCTATTGGGGTTGCATGGCAAACAGCCCGAACCGGTGGCGATTTGGGCTGTACCGGCCGGGAGGGCTGGTGTACCCCCAGAGCTGATCAAGCTCGATTGGAAACTTAGATGTCGCAAAATTCAGGTCTGATGCAGGGCAAGCGCGGAGTAATTCTCGGCGTCGCCAATAACCGCTCGATTGCCTGGGGCATCGCCAAGGCTTGCCATGCGGCGGGTGCGGAGATCGCGCTGACCTGGCAGGGCGATGCGCTGAAGAAGCGGGTCGAGCCGCTGGCCAAAGAACTCAACGGTATCCTGCTCGGCCACTGCGACGTCACCGATCCCTCCACCATCGACGCCGCGTTCGCTTTGCTGAAGCAGAAATGGGGCAAGATCGACTTCGTGGTGCACGCGATCGCCTTCTCCGACAAGGACCAGCTTGACGGCCGCTATCTCGAAACCACCGCCGATAACTTTTCGAAGACCATGCTGATCAGCTGCTACTCGCTCACCGCGATCGCGCAACGCGCCGAAAAGCTTCTGACCGACGGCGGCTCGATCCTGACGCTGACTTATTACGGCGCCGAGAAATGGATGCCGCATTACAACGTGATGGGCGTTGCAAAGGCGGCGCTGGAGGCGAGCGTGCGTTATCTCGCCGCCGACCTCGGCGAGAAGAACATTCGCGTCAACGCGATTTCGGCGGGACCGATCAAGACGCTTGCCGCATCCCGCATCGGCGATTTCCGCTACATTCTGAAGTGGAACGAATACAACGCGCCGATGCGCCGCACCGTGACAACAGAGGAAGTCGGCGACAGCGCGCTGTACCGAGGTGCATCACGTCGATTCCGGCTATCATGTTGTCGGCATGAAGCGCCCCGGGGCGCCGGACATTACGCTGAGCAATTCGTTGAGCAAGGAATAACCAAGGATACATGCCCGCGCCGACGATCTACTACATCCGCCACGGCGAGACCGACTGGAACGCGGAAGGCCGGCTGCAGGGCGCGCAGGATACTTCGCTGAACAAGCTGGGACGCAAGCAGGCAACCAACGCCGGTTCAATCCTCGCTGATCTGTTCGCGCGCGAGGCGCGCAGCCGGCAGTCTCTCGCCTACGTCGCAAGTCCGCTCGGCCGCGCGCGGTCGACGATGGAGCTGGTGCGTGGCGCCTTGAGGCTGCCGCCGCCTGATTACGCGATCGACGATCGGCTGCGCGAGATCGGTTACGGTGATTGGGAAGGCTCGACGCTGGCGCAGATGCAGGCTTTGGATCCCGAGCTTTTTGCCAGGCGCCAAGCCGAGAAATGGACGGTGGCGCCTCCGGGCGGCGAAACCTATGCCTCGGTGCAGGCCCGGATGCTCGACTGGTATGATCAGCTGTTGGTCGATACTGTCGCGGTGGCCCATGGCGGCACGGCGCGGGCGCTGATGGTGGCGCTCGGGATCGAGACATCAGCCAGCGCCGCCGACCTGACCATCGAGCAGGGCGCGGTCTACGTGTTCGGCGACGCCGGGTTGAGGAAATATAGTTAAAGGGTGGCGGTCGTCATGCCCGCCAACGGGTCGGCCGAATGGCCGCCCGATGACAGGCTCCGTCGGGCATCCAGTATTCTGTGCCGGCAGAGATACGATAGGCTGGGAGTACTGGATCACCCGCCTTCGCGGATGATGACAGCCGCATTAATAATGCAGGTCCGATTTGACCCGCTGGATGCCCCGCGTTACGACAGGCCGCCGTTAACAATCAACGGCAACGTGGATTGTCAAAAATGTCCTTCAACACCTTCGGCCATATGTTGCCGCCCCGGACAGTCGCGTTTCACCACCCAGCGCCAGGAGGCCGACGCGGTAAAAATTCTCTCCGGCGTGATGGCGCATCCGGAGACCGGCGTGCAGGTGACGACCGGCACGCCGATCGCGCTGCTGATCGAGAACACCGACCAGCGCTCAAAGGATTATTCCGACATCAAGGACAAATTTCGCCCCGGCCACGCCGATTTCACCTATGAGGCGAAATACGGCCTGCGCGATTATCGCGGCGGCGGGCGCTCCTCTGCGCGCGAGACCGCGATGCGGGTCGCGGCCGGCGCTATCGCACGAAAAATCGTGCCTGGGATGACCGTGCGCGGGGCGCTGGTGCAGATGGGCCCGCACAAGATCGATCGCGAAAAATGGGATTGGGACGAGATCGCGCGCAATCCGTTCTTCTGCCCGGACAAGGACAAGGCCGCGTTCTTCGAAAGCTATCTCGACGACATCAGAAAGAAGGGATCGTCGATCGGCGCGGTGATCGAGGTGGTCGCGGAAGGCGTACCGGCTGGGCTGGGCGCGCCGATCTACGCCAAGCTCGATGCAGATCTGGCCGCGGCGATGATGAGCATCAACGCGGTCAAGGGCGTCGAGATCGGTGCCGGCTTCCGCGCGGCCGAATTATCCGGCGAGGAAAATGCCGACGAAATGCGGATGGGCAATCAGGGCGTCAGCTTCCTGTCCAATCATGCCGGCGGCATTCTGGGCGGCATCTCCACCGGACAGCCGGTGGTGGCGCGGTTTGCGGTGAAGCCGACATCCTCGATCCTGTCGCCGCGCCGCACCGTGGATCGCAACGGCAATGATACCGACATCGTGACCAAGGGCCGTCACGATCCTTGCGTCGGCATCCGCGCGGTGCCGGTCGGCGAAGCCATGATGGCCTGCGTGCTCGCCGATCATTTCCTGCGCCATCGCGGGCAGGTGGGAGGCAAGAGTCTGTAGGGCGGATTGAGCGGAAGCGTGATCCGCCGTTAAAGCCGCCGGGCGGCGGATTGCGCTTCGGCCCATCCGCCCTATGGACTGTTTGAAAACCAAATCCGTGCAACTCAAAGCGTTTGTATCGCCTTGACCTTTCAGGCACTTGCGCCGCAAATGCTTCCATGAACGCGCTAGATCTGCAGAAAATCACCGACTGGCTCATCGACGGCGCGCGATCCGCATCGAGCCCGCCCCAGGTGATGGCGGAAACCTGCGAACGCCTGGTGCAGGCGGGCTTGCCGCTGTGGCGCGTCGGCGTCTTCGTTCGGACGCTGCATCCGGATATTCTCGGCCGCAATTTCATCTGGCGGCCCGGAGCCGAGGTCGAACGTCACCGATTATATTGCGCTGCCGCTCTTGTTCATGGATCGCGCCGTTCACGCATCGAGCTGGACAACAAAGCAGCCCGGTGGCTTCAACGATGAACAACTGAATGCGTTGCGATCGGTGATCGCGCCTCTGGCGCGCTACATCGAGATCATCAGCCTGCGCCGCACCGCCTCGCTGCTGCTCGACACCTATGTCGGCAACCGCGCCGGCGAGCGGATTCTCGGCGGACAGATTCGCCGCGGCCATGCCGACACGATGCATGCCGCGATCTGGCTGTCGGATCTGCGCGGCTTCACCGCGCTGTCCGACCGGCTGCCGGCCGAGACCGTGGTCGATATCCTCAATGGCTACTTTGACTGTCAGGTGTCCGCGATCAGGACGCATGGCGGGGAAGTCCTGAAGTTCATGGGCGACGGGCTGCTCGCCGTGTTTCCGATCGACGAGTATGTCGGCGATATCCAGCAGGTCTGCGGCCGCGTGCTGGAAGCCGCGCGCGAATCCCGCGCCAGCGTCGATGCGATGCATTACCCGATTGGAGAAGCCGTCGAGCATTTCCGTTTTGGGGTCGCATTGCACGTCGGGCGAATCCTGTACGGCAATATCGGCGGCGGCAACCGGCTCGATTTCACCTGTATCGGCCCCGCCGTCAATCTTGCGGCGCGGCTGGAGAAAATCGCCGGCCGGCTCAATCGCACGATCGTGGCTTCTGAAGGATTTGCGGGCATCTGCGCTGATGGCTGGACCGATCTGGGCGAATTTCCGATCGCCGGCTTTTCAAAAGCCGAGCGCGTCTACGGCCTGCTGGACGAGACGCGGCGAGCATAAATCGCCGACATCTGCTGACTTCCTATTCCTCCGGCTCGGTGGTGAACAGCAGCGGGTAGCCCTTGGCGCGGCCGGCGTCGGTGGCGCGCGTCGCCTTGGTCTCGGCAACGTCTTTGGTGAAGACCGCGACCACGCATACGCCCCGGCGGTGCGCGGTGATCATGACCTTGTGGGCCTGGTCCTCGGTCATGCGGAATTCCGCCTTCAGCACAGTGACGACAAATTCGCGCGGCGTGTAGTCGTCGTTGACGAGGATAACCTTGTGCAGGCGCGGCCGTTCGGTCTTGGTCTTGACCTTGGTTTTCGGCTTGGTGACGGCGTCGATCATTCCGGCTAATACCCTCCCGACATTTCGACAATAGCTCGGTGAGAATACAATCTCCCGGGCTGCCGTGGAACCGGCTGTTTTACGATGGCTTCATTGCAGCTCCGGCACGCTACGCAGATCGGTGACGATATCAGCCGCTGATCCCTTCGTCCGGAATATGCGCTGCAGGCGGTCGGCGGCGTGAGTGTCCCTTCGTCGCCGCAAGCACAGCGCAGAGGCGCAAGCCCGTCGAAATTAAGGCGTTCGATTAACTTGAATGTGTAGCGAACAGCGATGTTCCTGCTTTTCGAAGGCCAGTTTGCGTGTCACCATTGCTTCAAGAGTACGGAGGGCCGCTATGCGCTGGTGTGTCTCGATCGGGGCGGTGCTTGTCGCGGGGGCGATCGCCGGAGGGGACGTCGCCGGTATCGCCGCGCCGAACCCCAGCAATCATTTGGCGGACAAGGACGCCGCAGCGTCGGTCGACGTCGAACTGGTTCTCGCCGTCGATGTATCCTATTCGATGGACATGGACGAACTCGCGATCCAGCGCGAGGGATACGCGCAGGCCATTGTCTCCAAGGAATTTCTGCAGGCGCTGAAAACCGGTCCCACCGGCAAGATTGCAATAACCTATTTCGAATGGGCGGCATCCAGCGACCAGAAGATCATCATCCCCTGGCGGGTGATCGACGGCCCGGAAACCGCGGATGCCGTCGCCGACGAAATCATGAAGACCCCGATCCGCCGGGCCTCGCGCACCTCGATCTCCGGTGCGATCAATTTCGCAATGCCGCTGTTCGACGAGAACCCCTATCACGGACTGCGGCGTGTCATGGATATTTCCGGTGACGGCCCGAACAACAACGGCGCGCCGGTGACCGGCGCGCGCGACGCGGCGCTGGCGAAAGGCATCACCATCAACGGCCTGCCGATCATGGTGAAGGAGCCGTCCTATTCGACGATGGATATCGACAACCTCGATTTCTATTACGAGGATTGCGTGATCGGAGGGCCCGGTTCGTTCGTGGTTTCGATCAAGGATCGCGACAAGTTCAAGGAGGCGATCCGGACCAAGCTGTTGCTCGAAGTCGCCGACCGGACGCCCGGGCGCCGGACCGTGCCGGTAGCCGAGAAGGAGCCGCGCGTCTCCTGCTTGATCGGCGAGAAAATCTGGCAGGATCGCTGGGGACGGTAGCGTTCGAGTGGGATGACTCTGCGTTGAATCAGCACGCCTGATGTCAAATCCGTCATCCTGAGGTGCGAGCCAACGGGTCCGTGCGAAGCGCGGCCCGATGACAGGCTCAGCGAGCCTCGAAGGATGAACGGTCAAGAATCTTCAAATTGCGCGTGTTCTGATCGCAAAACCGGTATCCACTTTTGCGGAACACGCGCGCCGTCGTCCTTCGGACGGCGGCGTTGCGGCCTCCTCATCAGGATAACGGGGCATGGTTTGAATGTGCCGCTTCGAGCACTATCGCGCAAACCGCGCCACCAGCTCGACATGCGGCGTGTGGCGGAATTGGTCGACCGGCGTCACCCGCTCGAGTTTGTAACCGCCGTCCACCAAAATCCGCGCGTCCCGCGCAAAGGTCGCGACGTTGCATGACACCGCAACCACCACAGGAATCTTGCTGGCTGCGAGCTGAAGGGCTTGAGCCTGCGCGCCCTGCCGCGGGGGATCGAACACGATCGCGTCGTAGTCGCGTAGCTCCTGCGGCATCAGCGGACGCCGGAACAGGTCGCGGGCCTCGGCCTTGATCGGCTTCAATCCGGAAGTCGATGCCGCCGCCTTCTGCAACGCCGTTACCGCACCCGCATCGCTGTCGAATGCCGAAATCCGCGATCTTGCCGCAAGGCGCAATGCGAACGGCCCGACCCCGCAAAACAAATCGGCGATGTGCCTGGCGCGCTTGCAATGTTCTGATACCAGCGCCGCCAGCGCTTCCTCGCCGGCGGCTGTGGCCTGCAGGAACGACCCCGGCGGCAAGGTGACCTGCGCGGTGCCGCTTGCAATCGTCGGCGGCATCCGCATCAGCAGCAATTCGCCATGGCGCGTCAGTCGCGCCAGACGATGTTGCTCGGCGATGCGCGACAGCGTTGCGATCCTGGCCGCCGGCAGCGGTCCCGACCCGCGCACGTCGATATCGAGGCCGTTATCCGTTGCGGTGATCTGGATGTCGAGCGGCTTCGTGGTCGATATCAGCGGCTCGGCGATGGCCCACCCGGCGTCAAGCGCGCCGTTCAGGCCAGGGGCCAGAATTGGGCAGCGGTCGACGGGAATAATGTCGTGCGAATTTGCTGCGGCAAAGCCGACCTTGAGCACGTCGTGGCTACCCATCCGGGCGTGCAGTGTAATGCGCCGGCGACCGAGGCCATGGGCGTCGATCAGGGGATCCACTTCGCAGCCGAGCTTCGCCTGCGCCAGCGTCTCGATGACGATATTGCGTTTCCAGGCGCGATAACGCTCGGCTTGCCAGTGCTGAATCGCGCAGCCGCCGCAGATTGCAAAATGCGGGCAAAATGGCGTGATCCGCTCCGGGCTTGCACGCTCGACCGTGAGCAGGCGCCGGCGGTCGGGATGATCGGATACGGGTGCAACCTCGACCGTCTCGCCGCCGAGCGTGTACGGCACGTATACGGCCTGTCCGTCGGCAAAGGCGATGCCGTCACCGCGACGACCGACGTGATCGATGACGAGACGTTCAACCACGGCGCGCGCCGATGAAGAATTCGGTATTCCCGTCACCACCCTTGATCGATGATGGAAACACCTGGATATCCGTACATCCGAGCGACGCCGCAAAGGCCGCGATGTCGTCGCAGATTTCCTGGTGCACCATCGCGTCGCGGACGATGCCGCGCTTGGAATGCTTTCGCGGCGCCTCGAACTGCGGTTTGATCAATGCCAGCAGATGCATCGGCGCGGCCGCCAGCGACAACGCCACCGGCAGCACCGCTTTCAGCGAAATGAAGCTGACATCGATGACGACGATGTCCGGCCGCGCGGGTAAGCGCTTGCCTTCAAGGCTGCGGATATCGGTCTCTTCCATGGAGACGATATTGGGATGGCCGCGCAACGACGGATGCAGCTGCTCGCGTCCGACGTCAATTGAAAACACCAGACTGGCGCCATTGCCGAGCAACACCTCAGTGAAACCGCCGGTCGATGCGCCAACGTCGAGGCAGAGATGACCCTCGATGTCGATCGGATAGCGTTCCAGCGCGCCCGTTAGTTTAACGCCGCCGCGCGAGACAAAGGGATGCGCGGGCTGCGCCTGCAACACGGCGTCTGCAGCGATAGTCTCGGATGGCTTCATGACCTGCTTGTCGTTGGCCGTGACAAGGCCCGCTTCAATCGCGGACTGCGCCCGGGCCCGGCTTTCGAACAGGCCGCGCTCGACCAGCAATGTGTCCGCGCGCTTGCGGGGAGGGGACATGCTGCGATCGCCTTTGGCCAATTTCAACTCGACGCGCGCGTGCGCGCATAGGCCGTTCGCTCGGCGGCCATGCGCACGCAGCTCTCGAACGCGGTCAAATCGTGCCAGATGTCCGCCGGCGCTTGCCGCGGCGTCACCAGCGCGCAGCCGTGCAGGTCGAGGGCATGAATCATCATCAAATTGTCGGTCAAGCCGAAATCCTCGATCGCTAATCCCGACGCGTCGACCAGGCGTCCATCGCGTGTATTCACCTCGGTGAATGCGCGCACGCGATCGGCATAGGACACGGGGTCGTTGGAATAGCCGAAACAAAGCTTGCCGCGTCCCGCCATAAAGCCGAGTTCGTAGACGGTCCCGGCATCCGCGCCCGGGCCGCGAAACGGAGTGAGATTGGCGATAATGGCATCGGCCTCGATCATCATGGTTTCGTTACCGCGAAATATCCGCAGTGAAGCGTCTTCAGCCGCGATGTCGATGGCATTGTCGAGCGGATACAGTCCGATCAGACCATGCCGCTTGCATAGTTCGACCTTGCGCCGTCCGATATCAACGGCATCGGGCAGGAAAACGTCGGGGCCGGCGAGATAAATCTTCATTTGAATTCAAGCAGCAGAGGCAGTGCGCTCGTGCAACTGCCCGCTAGAGTCCATTCCGTTTGGGTGGAATCATGGCCTCCTACCCATGGCCTCGTGGTTCGAGACGCGCGGCGTTGCCGCGCTCCTCACCATGAGGGTCTAAGACCGGAGAGCCTGACCGAAAATGCATGCAGCATTTTCAAGCTCTTTCTAACCGGTTGAAAACGATTCTCTTTATCGCCATGGCCGGGCTCGTCCCGGCCATCCAAGTCTTTCTTGTTTAAGTCCAGCAAGGACGTGGATGCCCGGCACAAGGCCGGGCATGACGAGCTTCACCACAGAGCGCAGCGCCCGATCGTCAGGCCAGCTTTATTGTCTCGGCCTTGAGGTCCTTGCCCAGCGCCTCGAACACCTTGGCAACGATGCCCTTGGCGTCGAGGCCGGCGCGGGCGTACATCGCGTTTGGCGAGTCATGATCGAGGAACACGTCAGGAAGCACCATCGACCGCATCCGCAAATCCCCGTCGAGCATGCCGTGCTCCGCCAGCGTCTGCATGACATGCGAGCCGAATCCGCCGATCGCGCCTTCCTCGATCGTGAGCAGGATTTCATGCTCGCGCGCGAGTTTCAGGACCAGCTCGACGTCGAGCGGCTTCATGAAGCGCGCGTCGGCGATGGTGGTGGACAGTCCATGGGCGGCCAGTTCGTCCGCCGCCTTCTCGCACTCGGCAAGACGGGTGCCGAACGACAGCAATGCGATCTTGGTGCCCTCGCGAATAATGCGCCCTTTACCGATCTCGAGGGGGATGCCGGCTTCAGGCAAGTCGACACCGCGGCCTTCGCCGCGCGGATAGCGAACCGCGCTCGGGCGATTATTGATCGTGACCTGGGTCGCGACCATGTGCACCAGCTCGGCCTCATCCGATGCCGCCATGATGACGAAGCCGGGCAGGCAGCCGAGATAGGCATTGTCGAACGAGCCGGCATGGGTCGCGCCGTCGGCGCCGACAAGGCCGGCGCGATCGATCGCGAAGCGCACCGGCAGGCCCTGGATCGCCACGTCATGGACGACCTGGTCATAGCCGCGCTGCAGGAAGGTCGAATAGATC
>WNFI01142080.1_pt1 | contig 14359 bp, 16 predicted proteins | sample 5400471 | NCBI WGS metagenome assembly WNFI01 (sample SAMN13153348, study PRJNA577476) | soil metagenome | isolation source: 100 cm saprolite on Douglas fir-dominated hillslope | place: USA:California | collected 2013-09-17
TCCATCCGCCGATGCTGTACCTCGGCTACATCTCGATCACCATCCCGTTCGCGTTCGCGATCGCCGCATTGCTGTCGAAACGGCTCGACACCGATTGGCTCGTCGCCATCCGCAAGTGGACGCTGCTCTCGTGGCTGTTCCTCTCGATCGGCATCTGCCTCGGGATGTGGTGGGCGTACGTCGAGCTCGGCTGGGGTGGCTACTGGGCCTGGGATCCGGTGGAGAACGCGTCGTTACTCCCGTGGCTCACGATGACCGCGTTCCTGCACTCCGTCATGGTGCAGGAGAAACGCGGCATGCTCAAGAAGTGGAACCTGGCGCTGATCATCGGCTCGTGGCTGCTGTCGATCTTCGGCACCTTCATCACCCGCTCGGGCGTGATCTCGAGCGTGCATTCGTTTACCCAATCGAACGTCGGGTACTTCTTCCTGTTCTTCTTGATCGCAGCCGGAATCGCGAGTTTCACGCTGTACGCGACCCGACTGCCGTTGCTGGGGGCGGAGGCGCGGCTCGAGTCGATGGTGAGCCGGGAAGCGAGCTTCCTGTTCAACAACCTGCTCCTGATCGGGATCGCCTTCTCGGTCCTGTGGGGGACGCTGTTCCCGATCCTGTCCGAGCTGGTGCAGGGGACGGCCTCACGCTGCTCGTGCTGCTCGTCGCCGGGATGCGGGACGTCTACGCCGTGATGGCGATCGCCCTGGCCGGATTCGTCGCCGCCACGATCGTCCAGGAGTTCGCGCGGGGCGTGCGCGCCCGGCACCGCCAGTACGCCGAGCCGCACCTCGTCGCCTTCGGTCGCCTGATCGCGCGCAACCGGCGGCGCTACGGCGGCTACATCGTGCACGCCGGCTTGGTCGTGCTGTTCGTCGCCTTCGCCGGCATGGCCTTCAAGACCGAGACCGAGGCGACGCTCAAGCCGGACGAGTCGGTCTCCTTGCGCAGCCCCTACGGCTACACCTATTCGTTCACGCACCTCGGTATCTCGCAGTACGACGCCTTGAACCGCCAGGTCACCGCCGCCACGGTCGAGGTGCGCCGCGACGGCAAGCCGATTGGCATCCTGACGCCGGAAAAGCGCCAGCACGTGGATGGGCTCGGCCGCCCCACGTTCCAGCCCTCCACCGAACCGAGCATCTTGAGTTTCTTGCGTGAGGATCTGTACAGCGTGCTCGGTGGCACCGTGAACGGGACGGAGCAGGCGGTGTTCCGCTTCACCATCAACCCGCTCGTTTGGTGGGTGTGGTACGGGGGGCTGATCGTGGCCTTCGGGGGACTGATCGTGATGTGGCCTGGTGGCGGTCCCGCGGCGATCAGGCGCAGCGAAGCAGGGTACGCGGTGCGCTTGGTGGGGAAGGGCGCATGAATGGCGCGTGGCCGGACGAGCCGGGGCGCGTGACCCGGCGCGAGTTCTGCGCCGTGGGCGCCGTCGCTCTGCTCGCGCTGCCCGGGCGCGCCTGGCCGTGGCGCTCGGCGACGGTGCAGGGCCAGGGCCCTGATTCGCTCCCGGGGAATGGACCGGCCGGCCGGCTGTGGGACCCGGTGCGCGCCGGTCGCCCCCTGCCGCCGGTCACCGCTGCCGACAACGACGCAGGGATTCAGGCGATCGAAAAGCAGCTGCATTGCACGTGCGGCTGCAATCTCGATGTGTACACCTGCCGCACGACCGACTTCACCTGTACCGTGAGCCCCGCGATGCACCAGCGCGTGCTCGGGCTCGCCCAACAGGGACAGACCGGACCAGAAATCATCGCGCAGTTCGTGCGCGAGAAGGGCCTCACCATCCTGATGGCACCGCCCAAACGCGGGTTCAACCTCGCCGGCTACTTCGTTCCTTCCCTCCTGATCCTCGTCGCGGGCACCGTCCTGACCCTCGTGCTACGCCGCTGGACGCGCGCCGCGGCGCCCGCCACGGGCGCGGCAACTCCCGTCGCCGGTACGGTCGCGACGCCCGAGGAGCTCGAGCGCCTGCGGCGCGACCTCGGCCGCCTGCCCGCCTGAGCGCGGTGCTCGAACTCGCCGTCGGCATCCTCCTCGCCACGGGAGCGGTGTACTTCGTGCTGCGCCCCGTCCTGCGCTCGGAAGGCGACGACGAGGGCTGGGGGGAAGCGGGTGTCGGGGACGAAGGCGAGGACCCCGAGGACGATCTCTCCCCCCGAGCCGTCGCCCTACGCGCCCTCAAAGAGATCGAGTTCGATCGCGCCACGGGCAAGCTGTCGGACGCGGACTACGAGGCGCTCGAGCGCGAGTACACGGCCGCGGCGGTGGCGGCCTTGCGGGGGGAGCCGGACCGCGGACCGAGCGCCAGCGAACCGGCCGCGGCCACGCCCCGTCCCGTCGCTCCGCTCCCGCGCCCCGCTCCCCCGATGTGCCCCACCCACGGCCCCCGTCCCGAGGCCGACGCGCAGTTCTGCTCGGCGTGCGGCCGCCGGCTCGCGAGCGCTCCGGGCTACTGCGCCCGCTGCGGCACCGCGCTCGAACGCGAGGCGCAGTATTGCCATGCGTGTGGGGCACGTGTAGCGGCCTAGACATGCGCTGACGCGGAGCCCTGGCCCCGCCCCTACCGCAACAGCGAGTCCCGGTCCACGAGGCTGGCGCGCACCGGCACGGCCGAGGCCACGCGGTTGCCGCGCAGGTGCGACGCCGCCACCTCGATTGCGTAGCGACCGAGCGTCGCGGGGTCGGTGACGATGTCGGCGACGAGTGGTGTGCCCTGGAGAATCGCGGCGCGCGCTTCGGCACCCCCGCCGTAGGCGACGACGACCACGTCCGTTTTGCCGGCCGCCTGGACCGCCGCCAGCGCGCCCAGCGCCAGCTCCCCGGTGGTGCCGACGAAGGCGTCGATCCGCTGGTCGGTCGCGAGCAGCGTCGCGGTCTTGCGGCGGGCCGCCTCGCGCGACCCAGGGTCGACGGCCGGGCTGGCCACGATCCGGAGGTTGGGGAAGCGCGTGAGCCAAAGGCGGATTCCCGCGACGCGTTCCCGCACGCTCGCCACCTCCGGCTGATCGAGAATCACGACGCTGCCGCCACCGCGCAGGCGTTGGGCCAGGTACCAGGCCACGAGCTCGCCACCCTGACGGTCGTCGCCCGCGATGTGCGACACGACCAGGCCGCCATCGGCGGCGGCGACGACCGTGAACACCGGCACGCGAGCGCCATGCGCGCGCGCGATCGCCGCCCCAAGCCCCCTCGGGCTCACCGGCACGAGGACGAGCGCGCTCACGCGGTGGTCCACGAGCGCCCCGACGTCCGCGGCCTGGTGCGCCGCATCCCCGGCGTCGGCCCGCACCTCGAGGTCGAGCTCGAGGCTGTCGGCGACGCGGCGCATCTCCTGTTCGACCGCGTGCAGGAAGGCGCTCGTGTCGGCGGGGAGAGCGACCCCGATACGGGCGCGGGCGCGGCCGCGGCTGCAGCCCGAGGACGCGAGCGTCACGGTCAAGGCGAGGGCGACGAGCGTTCGCATGTCGCCAAGCTAGGCGGCGCCCTTGATTTTCGCGACGCGCTTCCCTATCAGTGTGCCACCTGTCAAGCCTGGAGGGCCGGTGTGAGGAGCCTCACAGTACGGGTCGCGGTCGCCGTCCTCAGCCTCGCCGTGGTCGCAACCGCCGCGCCGGGGCAGCGCCGGATGCGCGGCGGACGCGCGGTACTGGTGGAGCAGCCGTCGATCGGCCCGCGGCTGGGGTATGACTTCGACGCCAAGCACGTGTTCCTCGGGGGCCAACTGAACCTGCCGGTCGGCGTCCGCTGGGCGCTCGTGCCGTCCGCGGAATTCTACCCCGGCGCTACCGGGTCGCCGTTCCGGCTCAACGCGGACCTCAAGTTTCATCCCCCCACGACGTATGGGTTCTTCTATTTCGGCGGGGGATTCGCCTATCTCCACGCGGCCGGCGTGGGGCACGGCGGCGGCAACGTGTTCGCAGGTTGGGAAGGCCGGCGCGCACGGCCGTTCAAGCCGTTCCTTGAGGCCAAGTTCGTGTTCACAGCGACGACATCGTTCAACGTGGAGACGGGGCTCAACTTCCCCCTCTAGCCTAAAACTCGAAGCGCTCCATCCGGCGCAGGCCCACCCAGAGCGGCACCGCCGTGCCAGCCGCGCACAGCGCAGCGGCCACAGCGAACCAGCCGATCATCTCCGCGCTCACCACCACGGGCTGCCCCTCGTACACGGCGCGCACGTAGGTGTACACCGCCTGCCACATCACGAAAATCACCGCGCCGAGCAGCGCGATCGTCGCCATCATGAACACGAGCCCCCCGAACGACGTCGGGATCTGCGCGGCGTTCTCCGTCTCGAATTGCGGATACAGCGCCCCGAACCCGAGCGCCAGCGCGCCAATCGCGAAGGTGACCCCGCAGATCGTCACGATGCCGACGATCATCATGAACGGCCGCACTTCGAGCAGCACGTTGGTGAGCCCCGTCAAGAGGAGCGCCAGCACTAAGAGCGGCACCGTGCCCACCCAATACTTGGACCAGAGCAGCGTCCGCAGGTCGAGCGGGCTCGAGCGCAACAACCACATGTGCCGCCCCTCGAGTGAGACGGCGGGGAAGATGAAGCGCGCGGCGATCGACGCGAGCACGAATCCGGCGAGGCCCAGGTTCAGGAACGACACGAGGGTGACGTAGAAGAACCCCACCGGTTCGCCGCGGTGCAGGGGCAGCGCCTTGATGTTGAAGAGATATACGACGACGAGGACCGCCAACAGGATGAGTTGGCTCCACTGGGTCGTGTCCCGGAAGAAGAGCTTGACGTCCTTCAACACGAACTCCCGTTTCGCCACCGGCAGAAACCGGAGCACCGTACCGACCGTCCAGCGCCACCACTCGCCGCGCACGAACCGCTCCGCGCCCTCCTGCGCCTTCGTGAAGCCGGTCGCGAACAGCGCACGATGCAGCATCGCGCCGAGCGTCACGAACGCCGCGGCGGTGGTCCAGAGCAGCGCCAGGGGCTGGGGATCGAAGTTGCCGGTCAGGTAGGTCATCACGGCCCGGGTCGCCCACTCGCTCGGCAGAAACGGCGAAGTGGGCGTGCGCAGCACGGCGATGAAGTCGAGGAGGTTGCGGAACCCTTCCGGCGACGCGAGTCGCTCGGGCCGGATCACCCGCAGGATGAGGATCAGCAACCCGGCCGCGCCCAAGGCGACGATCGAGAGCAAGTCCCGCGTGCGGCGAGCCGGGAAGATGTTCACCAGCACGAGGGTCAAGGCCGAGCCCACGACCGCCGGGAGCACCAGCATCGGGAGCAGCGTGAGCACGGCGTACGGCAGGAACAGCAGACCGCCCCGATAGATCACCCCATACGCCGTCAGGATCGGCACGGCCATCAGCGCCACCATCCAGGACGAATGCAACAGCGTCTCCCCCAGCTTCGCGAGGTAGATCCGCAGCCAATCCACCGGGGCCGACACGAGCAGGTCCAGGTCCTTGGCGAGGAAGAAGCTCGACAGCGCCGTGATCACGTTCGAGAGCACGAGGATCGCGATGAACGAGAGCAGCACGAGCCCCAAGAGCTTGCCCGCGAGCAGCGGCCCGAGCTCCTCGACGCTGCGGAAATACCGCAGGATGAAGTAGAGCAGCACGTACACGGCCGTCCAGAACAGCACCCCGACGACCACGAGCAGCAGCAGCTTGCCGGACCCGCCGCGCGAGCGCTGACTCATGTCGTGGGATCTCCGTACCCCAGCACTTCGGCGAGCTCCCGCACCTGGGCCCCACCCGTGAGCTTCAGGAACAACTCCTCCAAGCTCGCGTCCCCGGCGCGGTGCTGGCGGCGGAGATCGTCCACGGTCCCTTCAGCCACGATCTTGCCGTGCTGCATGATGGCGATGCGGTCGCACATCGCTTCGGCGACTTCGAGCGTGTGGGTGCTCATGAGCACCGTCCCACCGCGGCCCACGAACTGACGGAAGATGTCCTTCAGCAGCCGCGCCGCCTTCGGGTCGAGCCCCACCATCGGCTCATCCACCACGATGTACTCTGGGCGGTGGATCAGCGCGCTCGAGATGATGAGCTTCTGGCGCATGCCGTGGCTGTACGCCTCGACCAGCTCGTTCTTCCAGCTCGCGAGCTCGAACACCTCCAGCAACTCGGTGACCCGCCGCTCGATCGCGTCTCCCTCTTGGCCGTACAGCGCCGCCACGAACCGCAGGAACTCGGCCCCGGTGAGCTTGTCGTACACGAACGGCCGGTCCGGGATGAAGCCAAGCCGCAGCTTGGCCGCGATCGGGTTTTGGTGCACGTCGTCGCCGCCCAGGAGCACGCGGCCGTTGGTGGGCCGCAGGATCCCCGCGATCATGCGCAGCGTGGTGGTCTTCCCGGCCCCGTTCGGCCCGAGAAATCCATACAGCGCGCCCCGCGTCACTTCGAGCGAGATGTCGTCCACGGCGACGAAGCTGCCGTAGTGCTTTGTGAGATTCTCGAGCCGGATCATAGCACCTCGAGCTTGAGGCCCCCGATCAGGGGGACCAGTTCCGCTTGGCGGGCGAGCCCGTCGACCACGAACCGCACATGCGCGGCGTCCGCGGGGGCCTGATCGAGCATCGGGTCCACCGCGACCCAGTCGCCGAGCCACACTTCTGGCCAGGCGTGATAGTAGAAGCGCCCGCCCAGATACACGAGTCCGGCGACGCTCCGGGCGGGCAGGCCGGCGGCCCGCGCCAACGCGACGTACAGCACGGTGTGCTCGTTGCAATCGCCGCGCCGCGCCGCCAGCACGCGCACCGCGCTCGGCGGCCCAGGGGTGACCTGCCGCTCCACATGCGCGGACACCCAATCGTGGATCAGGCGGGCCGCGCGCGCTGGCTCCCGCTCGCCGGCGAGGATGAGGCGTGCCTGGGCCTGGATGCGCGGATCGTCGCTCTCGATCAGGGGCGCCGGCGCGAGAAACCGCGCCAGCGCGGAGTCGCGCGCCGGGAGGCGGTAGCGCGCCAGCATCGCCGTGGCGCTCGCGCGGTGCACCTCCAAGGTGTCACCGACCAAGCGCTGGGCAGCGCTCGTGAGCGCGGCAGCGGGCGGCGTCGCGCCGGAGAGCCGCACCCGGAAGAGCGACACCGGGACGGGGCGCCGCGGAGCGTCCGCGGTCAGGGCGGTCGCGGGGATCACGTCCCCGGGGGCGGGCTCGGCGCTGGCGCGCGCCGCGCGCGTCGTGTCGCGGTGGCGGAAGTTCTCGTAGGCGGTCTCGAACGCGGAACGCGCCATCGTGAAACCGACCGGGCTCTCGGCACGCACGATGTGTCCCTGCGCATCGATCCAGGCGTGGGTCGTCGTGCCGCCCGATTCCTCCTCGATGCGGAACGCGCGTATGGTATCGAAATGCACCGGCACCCAGGCCATCGCCGTCGAGTCATAACCGGCACTGTCGGGGACCGTGAACGTGGATTCGGCCGCGACGGTGATGCGCAGCTGGCGTTGCTCGAGCAGCACCGGGTCGAACGTGGCGAGGGTGTAGGTCCGGCCCCGCTTGAGCTCACTCCCGAACGCCAGGCGCAGCGGCACCATCGTTGGGAGGACGCTCGACGGCGCGAGCGGCACGTGGGTAGTCGCCGAGTCGGTCCCGGTGAGCAGCGTGAGGCGGAGCACGCTGTCGTCCGTCACCGCGCCACGCACGGCGAAGCGCCCGAGCTCCCCGGCAAACTTCACGTCCACGCTCTGGAGGCGCAGCGCCCGCGACACGATGGCCCGGCTGAGGACGGTGGTGCGGTAGAGCGTGCCGAGCGCGGGCACTTGGAGCACGAAGATGTCCGTCACGCGGATGCTCGTGGCGAGCGTGTCGATCGTGGACGAGGTGAACCCCACCTGCTGGCCGGCGACGTCGAGGCGATAGTACGCCGCGCCCGGCGGGACGCTCAGCGCCGCTTCGGCCAGGCGTGCCCCGGTCGGCGGGAAGAGCTCCCGCTTCATGAGCCATCCCAGGGACACGATCCAGGCGAGCAAGATCGCGCCCGCCCAGCGGCCGCGCGTCACGAGGCGGTCGCCCCGCCGCGGCGCAAGGCGGCCTGGAACGTGGCTTGGTCCTCAGGCGTCTCCACGACGATGGCGACATCGGCTGGGAAAGCGGCGCTCTGCAGATGGGCGTTCAGCATCGGTACCATGATCTCGGCTGCGTCCTCGACCGTGAGATTCCCTGCCCCCGTGCCGATCGGCGGCACGCTGACGATGGCGAATTCCCATTCCCGCACTTGTTGCAGGGTCGCGCGCCAGGCGCGCGCCACGCTGTCGCGGGTGACCGGCTCCGTGTCACTGCGAATCACGGCGTGAATCACAAACGCCGCCGGGAGCGCCCCCCCACCCGCCGTCACGACCGCCGCGCCGACTGGGAGCTCCTTGGCGAGCTGCAGGTGGTCCGCAAACTCCGAGCCGCCGACCGTCTCGAGCCGGCGCACGGCCGGCGTAGTGGGATCGAGTCGGGTCGTGGCGGGGCGGACGATCGCGTCGGCAGCCAGCCCCGCGAGGTCGTCCACGACCACGCGGATCACCGGCCGGTAGCTTCCCGGGAACGGCGATACATCCGGGTGGCCTCGTCGGGGCGGCGCAGCCGGTCGAGGACGATGCCGAGCCCATACAGCGCCTTGGGGTTGCGGGGTTCGAGCTCGACGGCCCGCTCGTAGGCGCCCTGGGCACCGGCGAGGTCGTCGCAGCGATTGAGCGCTTCACCCAGATAGTACCACGCCGCCGCCCGGCCCGGCTCCACCTCTGCCCCGCGCCGCAGCCGCGGCAGCGCTTCGGTCCAGAGCCCGCGGCGCGATAGCAGGACTCCCAGCCCGGTGAGGGCCGCTCCGTGGGTGGGCTCGAGGGCGAGTGCTCGCTCGTAGTCCCGCTGCGCGGCGGCGCTCTGGCGGGCGGCGGCGAGCCCGGGGCGGCCGCGGGCGGTGGCGTGGGCGCCGGGACCGCCGGAGCCGCGGCCCGGGCGCCGGGCGGGGGCAACTCGACCCGGATGGGCGGGGGCAGGCCGGCCCGCGCCACGTCCGCCGGAGAGGCGATCGTGCTGGTCTCGGTCAGCGACTCCGCCTCCTCGATCAGCTCCGCCCCCACCCGAGCTCGCTCGGCCGCCGCCTGCCAGCGCCGCTCACGCTTGCGTATCACCCCGCCACCTCCTGCGTCAGCCATGAGAGATAGCGGTCGAGCCCCCGCTCCACCGGCAACGCGAGCAGCTCCGGAACCTCGTAGGGGTGCTGGCGGCGCACGGCGCTGCACAGCGCGTCCCACTTCGACTCCTCGGTCTTGAGCAGCACCACCACTTCTGCCTCCTCGGTCACCTTCCCGCCCCAGCGGTACAGCGAACGGGCCCCAGGCACCAGCGTGCCGCAAGCTACCAGCCGATCCGCTAGGAGTGCTGTGACGAGCGCCCGCGCCTGGGCCTCAGTCGCGAGCGTCGTGAGCACCACCAGCGCGGTCGAAGCCATGGGGGAGCTAACGTAGGGAACCGGCGGGGGTTAGGCAAGAGAACGGGCGCTTGGAGCCGCTGCGTGCCGGCGCGCCGCGGTGTACGTGCGGGCGCGGGGGAGAGTTGACCGGGGAACCAGGAGCCGTCTAGGCTACGAGTCTATGTCCAGCGATGCCCTGATCGTTCGCGGCGCCCGCGAGCACAACCTCAAAGACATCACCGTCGAGATCCCGCGCGACAGCCTGACCGTGATCACCGGGCTCTCGGGGTCGGGCAAGTCGTCCCTCGCCTTCGACACGATTTACGCCGAGGGCCAGCGTCGCTACGTCGAGTCGCTCTCCGCCTACGCCCGGCAGTTCCTCGGCCTGATGGAAAAGCCCGACGTGGACGCGATCGAGGGGCTGTCCCCTGCGATCTCGATCGAGCAAAAGAGCGCGGGGCACAATCCGCGCTCCACGGTTGGCACGATCACGGAGGTGTACGACTACCTGCGGCTCTTGTGGGCGCGGCTCGGTACGCCGCATTGCCCGCGCGACGGCTCGCCGATCGAGCGCCAGAGCGCCTCGCAGATCACCGACCTCGTGCTCGCGTGGCCCGAGGGGACCAAGCTCGCGATTCTGGCCCCGCTGGTGCGCGGTCGGAAGGGTGAGTTCCGGGACGTGTTCGAAGCCGCCACGAAGCAGGGCTTCGTCCGCGTGCGCGTGGACGGGGAGACCTACGATCTCGCCGACGTGCCGAAGCTGAACCGCCGCCAGAATCACGACATCGCGGTGGTCGTGGACCGATTGGTGGTGCGCAAGACGGACCGCGCCCGCCTGGCGGATTCGATTGAGACGGCGCTCAAGGCGGCGGACGGCACGGTGGAAGTGATCCAGCAGCGCGCGGCCGGAGGCGGAAGTAAAACCACGCTCTTCTCGGAGCGCTACGCGTGCCCCACGTGCGGGCTGTCGCTCCCGGAGCTCGAGCCGCGCCAGTTCTCGTTCAACTCCCCGTTCGGCGCGTGCCCCGACTGCTCAGGGCTGGGCACGCGGCGCGAAGTCAACCCCGACCTCGTGCTCGGCGACCCGAGCCTCTCGATTCTCGAGGGCGTGATCCTCCCCTGGGGCGAGCCGAGTGGCTACATCCGCAAGGTGATCCTGCCGAGCCTCGCGCGCGCCTTCAAGTTCGACTTGAACACGCCGTGGCAGGCGCTCTCCCCAGCCGCCAAGAAGGTCGTCCTCTACGGGGCGCCCGGCAAAACCCTGACGTTTCAGTACGACAGCGAGCGCTGGCACGGCGCCTACGAGTCGGGCTGGGACGGGGTCCTGAAGCACGTGGAGCGCCGCTACCGCGAGACCGCCTCGGACAGCATGCGCGAGCAGCTGGAGGAGTACATGGTCGAGCAGCCGTGCCCGACCTGCCACGGCAAGCGGCTGCGGCCCGAGAGCCTGGCCGTGCGGCTGCACGGCCAGAGTATCGGGGACGTGGTGGACCTGTCGGTGACCGACGCGCTCACGTTCTTCGAGGGCATTCCGCTCCGCTCGAACGGCCGCCCCGGCCTCGACCCGGAAATCGCCCGCCCGATCCTCAAGGAGGTGAACGACCGGCTGCGCTTCCTGCGCAACGTGGGCCTCGATTACCTCACCCTGGGCCGCTCGGCCAATTCCCTCTCGGGTGGCGAAGCCCAGCGCATCCGGCTCGCGACCCAGATCGGGAGCCGGCTGGTGGGCGTGCTCTATATCCTCGACGAGCCGTCGATCGGCCTGCACCAGCGCGATAACGCCCGCTTGCTGGCGACGCTCAGGGAGCTCCGCGACTTGGGCAACACGGTCCTCGTCGTCGAGCACGACGAGGAGACGATCCGGGCCGCCGATCACGTGGTCGATCTGGGGCCGCGCGCCGGGCGCTACGGCGGCGAGGTGGTCGCCGCGGGGCCGCTGCAGCACAACTTGCGGGACCTGACGGTCGCGTTCCCGCTCGGGCTGTTCGTCGCGGTGACGGGCGTGTCGGGCTCGGGGAAGTCCACCCTCGTGACCGACATCCTGTACCGGGCCCTGGCCCGCCACTTCTACCGCGCCAAGGTGATGCCGGGCGCGCACGACCGGCTCGAGGGGCTCGACCACATCGACAAGGTGATCGACATCGACCAGAGCCCGATTGGCCGGACGCCGCGCTCCAACCCGGCGACCTACACCGGCCTGTTCACGCCGATCCGCGAGCTCTTCACCTACCTGCCGGAGTCGAAGCTCCGCGGCTACGGCCCCGGGCGCTTCTCCTTCAACGTGAAGGGCGGCCGCTGCGAGGCGTGTCAGGGGGACGGTCTCGTGAAGGTCGAGATGCATTTCCTGCCCGACGTCTACGTACCGTGCGAGGTGTGCAAGGGGCGCCGCTACAACCGCGAGACACTGGAGGTGCGTTATAAAGGAAAGTCGATCGCCGACGTGCTCGACCTGTCGGTGGCCGAGGCGCTCGATTTCTTCGAGAACCAGCCCCGCATCCACGCGAAACTGGAGCTCTTGAACGACGTAGGGTTGGGCTACATCCACCTCGGTCAATCGGCGACGACGCTGTCGGGCGGCGAGGCGCAGCGGGTGAAGCTCGCCACCGAGCTGGCCAAGCGGGACACCGGCCGCACCCTCTACATCCTGGATGAACCGACCACCGGCCTGCATTTCGAAGACGTCCGCTTGTTGCTCGAGGTGCTGCACCGCCTGGTCGACAAGGGGAACACGGTGATCGTGATCGAGCACAACCTGGACGTCGTGAAGACGGCGGACTGGGTGATCGACTTGGGCCCGGAGGGCGGGGCCGCGGGCGGCTCGGTGGTTGCGGCCGGGACCCCGGAGGATGTGGCGCGCGTGCCGGGCTCGTTCACCGGCCGGTTTCTGCGCAAGGCGCTGGCGGTGGGCGACTAGGTCGGTAAGTTCACGAGGGGAGGACACAGCCGCATGGGAGATTGGGCACCCACCGTCGCGATCGTCGGGCTGGCGTTGATTGTTGGCACGCGCTCGGGGAGTGGATTCGCGGCTGGTCGAAGAACGACGAGCACTGGACGGCTTTTCTCGCGGCGAAGCACGGCGCCGCCCTCCCGGCAGAGGGGTCGCGCGTGCTCGAGGAGGTCGAGGAGCTGAAGCGTCGCTTGGCGGAAGTGGAAGAACGCCTCGACTTCACGGAGCGCCTGCTCGCCAAGGAGCGAGTGGCGGACCGCCTCGGGCCGCCGCGCTGACCATGGCCGATATCGAAAGCATTCTCGCGATCGTGTTTCTCTTTGGCGGGGGGACGTTCGCCGCGCTGTCGTTCTCGCCCATCGGCCGGGCGGTGGCGGACCGGATCCGCGGCAAGAGCTCGGCCGCGGGCGGCGGTGCCGAGCTGCGCGCCGAGCTGGCCGATCAGAAGGAAGCGCTGGGCGAGGACCTGGAGGCCGTGCGGCGCGAGGTGGCCGAGCTCGCCGAGCGGCTGGACTTCGCCGAGCGGCTGCTCGCCAAGGGCCGCGAGGACCAGCGGATCGGACCGGCGCAGTGACCAGCAAAGAAGCGGTAGTCGCCGTCTTTTTCTTTGCCGGCGCCGCGACGGTGCTGCGCCCCATCGCCGGCGCGATCGCCCGGCGCCTCGCCGGCGAGACGCGACGGGCGCCGACGCCCGATGAACTGGCGGCGCTGCGCGCCGAGCTCGGTGAGGAGCTCGACCACGTCCGTCAACAAGTCGGCGAACTCGCCGAGCGCGTGGACTTCACCGAGCGCCTACTCGCCAAGCAGCGCGATGGCGAACGGCTTGCGCCGCCGCGCGGCTCATGAACCCGGCTACACTGGGGGTGCTCGTCCCCATCGTCGCGATCGGGGGGTTCTTCGGCTGGATGATCGCGCTGGCCGCGAGCAAGGCGTACTTGGCGAAGCTCAAGGCGCAGCCTCAGGTGGCCGGCGGTGCCGCACACGAGGAGGTGCTCGCCGCGGTGGACGAATTGCGGCGCGAGGTGGCCGAACTCGCTGAGCGGGTGGATTTTACGGAGCGGCTGCTCGCCAAGCAGCGTGACGGCGACAAGCTCGCGCCCCCGCGCTAGCGGCGGCGAGAAACCCTCGGGTCGGGAAAGGCGTAGAGCGAGATGACGCAAGGACTGCCGCCGATGCCACCCGCGCCACCCGTGGACCCGACCTTCCTCGTCAACCAGGTCATGCCGTTGCTCGTGCTCATGGTGGTGTTCGTGGGCATTCGGTGGGTGTTCCGGTCCCCGGTGGGGGAGGCGTTAGCTGAACGCATCCGCTCGCGGGTGCAGCGCCGTGGGGGCAGCGCGGGCGAAGACGCCTCCCGCGTGGCGGGGCTCGAGGCCCAACTGTCGCAGCTGCAGGGGCAGGTCGCGGAGCTCGCCGAGCGCTTAGATTTCGCCGAGCGCATGCTCGCCGAGCGGCGGGAGCGCAAGTTGGGCGCGGGACAGTGACGATCCAGCACACCGAGGGTGCTCATGGGAATCTTTGACCGTCTGTCGACGCTGATCCGGTCGAACATCAACGACCTGATTGCCCGCGCCGAGAACCCCGAAAAGATGTTGAACCAGCTGATCGTGGACATGCGCAATCAGCTGGCGAAGGCGAAGCAACAAGTGGCCGCGGCCATTGCGGACGAGAAGCGCTTGGCGGCGCAGGTGGATCAGGAGAAGAAGAGCGCCGAGGACTGGGAGCGCCGCGCCGTGCTCGCCGTGCAGGAAGCGCGGGACGATCTGGCGAAGCAGGCGCTGCTGCGGCACAACGAACACGCGCAAGGCGCGGTCCAGCTGCACGAGACGTGGGTGAAGCACCGCGAGGAAACCGAGAAGCTCAAGCTGTCGCTCCGCCAGCTGAACGACCGGATCGAGGACGCGAAGCGTAGGAAGAACATCCTGATCGCCCGTCAGAAGCGCGCCGAGGCGCACAAGCGCATCCAGGAAACGATGTCCTCGATCGGCGACAAGGGGGTGTTCGAGACGTTCGAGCGCATGAGCGAGCAGATCGAGCACGAGGAGCGGCGGTT
>WNFI01405816.1_pt1 | contig 14358 bp, 12 predicted proteins | sample 5400471 | NCBI WGS metagenome assembly WNFI01 (sample SAMN13153348, study PRJNA577476) | soil metagenome | isolation source: 100 cm saprolite on Douglas fir-dominated hillslope | place: USA:California | collected 2013-09-17
AACGCCCTCCCACTAATTCTGAACCAAGTGTCTCCGGGTCCGCGCAAACGAGAGCCGGAGTTCCTCCACTCGTCATGCTTCGTTCGCCGATCTTCTGGGTATTGTTTGTGATGATGTCGATGATGTCGAGCTCGGGTCTGATGGTCATAACCCAGATGGCCGCCTTCGCCAAAGACTTCGGCGTTGCCAACGCAATGGTATTCGGCACCGCAGCGTTACCGCTTGCTCTCACTATTGATCGTTTTACCAACGGGCTGACCCGTCCCTTCTTCGGTTGGTTATCGGATCGCATTGGCCGCGAGCAGACGATGTTCTTGGCCTTTGGTTTGGAAGGCCTGGCCATGTTGCTGTGGCTTGCCACCAGACAACACGCCATTCTTTTTGTTCTCCTTTCTGGTGTCGTGTTTTTCGGCTGGGGCGAAATCTTTTCGTTGTTTCCGTCGACTCTAACCGACACTTTCGGAGAACGACATGCGACCACCAATTACGGCTTTCTTTACATGGCCCAAGGTATCGGCTCAATCGTTGGTGCGCCCCTTGCTGCTTGGTTGCACGAAGTTACCGGTAACTGGATCATTGTATTTGCCGTGATGATCGTAATGGATTTTCTGGCCGCGATTATGGCGATCGCGGTCTTAAAACCGTTGCGCAGGGGATATATGTACGCCCCAAATGCGCTGACCGAGAAGACTCCTCTGCCGATCTAGACCGAATTCTACCGCTCCAATTCACGCCGGGCATTATCAGCTGCCCTCGCGAGTTGCATCGAGAACGCAAAGAATGCGGGAGATTGGCCGAGGAAGAGTAGGTCGTCGGTGAACGATTTGACCGTGGCCACCGCACCCCCTTTTTGGGTAGAGGTAGGTCGAATTACCGAACAAGCGGGCAGAGAAACGTCAGGCCCGATATTGGATCTTCCAAACCGGCCAAAGGTTGAGTCACCGCATTTCCTGCCTTGTCGTGCCAAAGCGAGAAGTGATCTATCTCTACTCCGCCAATACTCAGCAGAATGCGCAAGACCTCTTCACTAGTCGCCTTCAAAGCGAGCGTTGCGTAAAGACTGGTGCCGCCCTGCTCGATAAATGCGAAGTGAAATCCCGCGGTATTAGCGATTGCTTGCATTCGGATCGCCTTGGGATCGGTAAGCGGAAGAGTCAGCGAACTGTTGGGGGGCGTTTCCGTGTCATTTAATGGGATTGCAGGTTCGTTTAAGATATTAAATGGTCCCTTGAAATTCGCGCCTAGGTCGGGGTTCTCTTCGCTGCGATAGCGAGTGTACCAACTAAGGTCCACATCGAGCTTCAAAAGATTGGTTAACCGCTTCTTATTCTTATTGGCTCCGGTTGCCTGGCTGCTTAGCAAATTCCGAAATGGCTCCAGGTCGACCTGTTCCGCGCCTTTCGATTCTAAATAGGCATTGAGGAAGGCGGCGTGACTCAACTCATCGTCGGTATTGTCGGTGATGTACTGTGGCATGTCGCCATCGAGATTTTGCAGAGCGGCGGTGTAGGCCGGATTTCCTCCAGTGGGCGTTGTCGCTCCACCCAGTTCGTTGTACTGGACCCACAGATCGCTCTCGACGATTTCGGCCCACGCCGCAAATCTCAGAAGATCCGCGTCGCCTTGGGTAAGCTTGCCCGAGCTCGTTTTTTCCTGCGCTTTGGCGTCTGCCATCAATAATAGTCTCGCCGGTAGCAACGTTGCGCCGACAACGCCTAGTCCCTTGAGAAAAGAGCGTCGTCCAACAATGCTGGGTGCGTTCGAAGTACCGGGTTCGGTGCCGCGCACCGGGGATTGGGTTTGGGAACTGGCGGTAGGGGGTTGATTTTCTCTTTCCATAAGTAGGGGTTCCAAAATTTAGATCATGAGTTTACGTATTGATTTGCTCCGCATCAGATTCGATCATTGCGGTGTTGAAACGTTTCGGCGGCTCCCAATGGATTACGGTGGGAGCTGATGTCAGCTGCTTGGTAGCCTCAACTGGCGCGAGACAATGAATCCTCATACGAGCTCGCTTCTACATACTGAAACCCGGCCGAGTTTATTCCCTGCGTTCTTTTCGTGAATCGATCGCAATGACTATTTGGGAATCATTGCTTCTCATCTATTCGGGCATCGACGTGAGCTATCGCTGCCCAGGGAAGCGATCAAAGCGTTTTGCCTACGCGTTGTCGGAGCAGGAGGTACAGGATGGAATCAACTCATTCGAGAAATTTCCCGTCCTGGTCGATGAGTTGACCTCGGGGAGGGCTGGCATCGAATATCAGATCAATCGAATTGAGAGACATCTCACCTCGCTGACTCTGATCGGTCAAGCGATGTATTGGCCGTCACCCGACGACACGCGCGAAGAGATTGAGCAATTTGCACCGCCCGGGCGTTATGATTCCGTATTTGTTCTTTGGCCGCAGCGAAATTTGGTAGATGGCACGTCAATACGATCGGGAGGATGGGGACTAGCTATCGCTGCTTCCCGCTGGTCGAACGAAGCAACCTATGCGGCCGTGGCTAATACCGAGTCATGGAGATGGCAAATACCAGTGATGGGCGAAGTGTGGCTGCATGAGTGGTTGCACGGAGCTTGCGCCTTCTTCGCCCGCAAAGGCTATTTGATGCCGCATGGAGACGCGGACGGTGGTGCGCGACACGGATATAATCAGTCGCCGGTTTCCGGATGGACTGACTATTATCGAGATCTCATGAGCGGTAACGTTCTAGAAAACGGTAAGCGAAGTGGAATACCACTTGATGCCTGGGCCAACACCGCTACGCGGCGATGACAGATGACAGATAGCAGATAGCAAATAGGTCGGATCGCCAGCGTGAGTCCGGCTCTGATTTCGATGGCGATTCGCCACGGCCGACCGTTGTCGCATTTCTGCAAAACGTGCTAACACTCAAGCTCGTGACGTTAGCAAATAGCGGATAGCCGAATTTGCTATCTGCGATTTGCGATTTGTCATCACCGCGTAGCGGTGCCGGCGTCTAAGGCTTCTTCGGGGTTCCAGTTGGCGTCGGGCTTGGTCGCCTCTCGAAAATCGCCTTTTTGGAGGTCCTCCACTTCGCCTGTTGCTCTGGCGTCAAAACCGCATTGATCTGGTCGTTGTACTGCTTGCGCAGCGCGTTTCGTTTTGCATCTCTTTCTTCCTTGGTTGCCTTGGTATCGCTTCTGTTAGCGCTGATGTCCGCGACATACTTTTCGATGATTGGCTTAACCTTCTTTTCCTGAGCGGGTGTTAGGCTAACCTCTTGTTTGAGGTTGGCTAAACGTTGATCCGCGGTTTCCGGCGCCTGTGGAACCGCAGTAGCCGAAGCCGGAGGAGGTGAAGTATCTTTTTGCGCAGCGTAGGATGTAGCTACGGTGGCAGCCAAGAGCAACGCTGGAATTACACGGAGCAAGGGGAGGGTTTTCATACAATTGTTTAACCTCTCTGGACACGGGAAGTTGCGCAACACCGCTACGCGGTGATAGCAGATAGCAGACAGCAAATAGCAGAGAATGGGGTCAGCGATCGTCCAGGGCTACAACAACGGCGTTCAGGCGGCCCATCAAAAGTGAATATCCAATAGCCAAATTTGCTGTTTGCTATTTGCTATTTGTCTTCACCACGTAGCGGTGTGATCAGACCCGCGGTTCCCAGCGACGCATCAGAAACGGTTCCTCTAATCTTGAACGCGATCGGATCAATCGCCTTCGTTTTGACCGGGACGACTGACCGTAAGGAAGCTGGGTTCATCCTTGACCAGTTTTTTCGACAGAAAGGCAATCGGGTGAGCTATGAAAATGCACTCGTTCTGGAAGACTCCAGTGTTGAGCGAAGTCGAAACGTAGTCGGTGTTGCACTCGTTTATGACGGTTCCATAGCCAGGATATTGGATGAACCACTTGAGAAAGCCGCGATCCAGAAGTCCGGCCTTTCCGATTACCGTATCCCTACCGAAGCTGAATCTTCAGAATTTTATCTGGACACCGTTAGCGTTGATGCCAACTGCCAGGGTCGAGGATTCGGTCGGGATTTGATTGAGGCATCATGCGAACACGCCCGCAAGCTCGGGCACAATCGCATTGGGCTCCTGGTTGATATAGGAAATTTGGGCGCAATGCGGTTATACCAACGACTCGAATTCCGCGTTGCCGACAGAAAGCAAATCGCCGGAGACGAATACTTTCATATGATACGAAATCTGTAACTGTCTCCGGTCAGATCATTGAGTTTAGTCGCCGCATTTCCGAGAAGGCAACAAAGGTCAGGTTCGTACCGGAGACAAACATCCGATAGTTGAATTTGCTATCTGCTATTTGTCATCACCGCGTAAGACGATTCCATCTCTCGGTGCACCCGGCAGAGCCATCTCCGGAATGAGCGAAATCCCTAATCCAGCCTGTACCATCGCGAGCACTGTACCGATCTGTGCACTCCGACAGCTGATTTCGGGATGGAATCCCTTGCTTTCACAAAACTGCTGGGCTTGAGCACCGAGACAATGTCCATCCTGCATGAGAATGAATTTTTCGTGCTGCAGATCGCCGGCGACCACTTTGTTTTGGCCAACCAAGGGATGAGCCGCCGGCAGACAAAGTAAGAGTTCTTCGCTGAAGAGCTGGTGGATCTTGATTCGCGGGTTGGGGGGAGCGTCGCTGATGAGCGCAAGATCGAGCTCTTTTTCCTCTAACGCTCGCATGAGTTGCTGCGTCGTTTCCTCGTGGATAATCAGTTCGACACCCGGATACTTTTCTCGGAAGGAACGAATGATGTCGGGCAGGAAATAAGGCGCAATGGTCGGAAGCGCACCGAGCAGGATCTTTCCTCGGACCTGGCCACCCATCTCACGAATCTCCTGGCGTCCACGCTCGGCCGCTTCCAGGATGCTCAGCGCGTGAGGCAGAAAGAGTGATCCGGCCGGAGTGAGGAGTGCCTGACGCTGAGTCCTCTCGAAGAGTCGTTCACCGACCTCATCCTCCAATTTCAGAATCTGCTGACTGAGAGAGGGCTGGGCTACGCGGCACTCTCGTGCGGCCCGGCTGAAGTTGCCGGTCCGAGCGACAGCCGCAAAGTAGCGCAGTTGATGCATCTCCATAGGCTGTTCCTATTATAAGCATAGGAAACTTATATTTCCAGGCTATGGAATAGTCGGCTAATGGGTGTGAGCACTCGCAAAACAGGAACAAATATGTCACAAGAACCTATTCCGCCCCAAAGCTTGACCACGGCATCCGGAGCCCCGGTCGAAGATAACCAAAACAGCGTCACTGCCGGACCGCGTGGTCCCGTCCTGCTCCAGGACTATTGGTTGCTGGAAAAGCTGGCAACCTTCAATCGCGAGCGTATCCCGGAGCGAATTGTTCACGCAAAAGGATCGGCCGCACACGGTACTTTGACGATCACCAACGATATCACGAAGTATTCGAAGGCCGCGGTATTCAGCAAGGTAGGAAAACAGGTGCCGGCATACTTACGGTTTTCGACCGTGGCCGGTGAGCGCGGTGCAGCCGATGCAGAGAGAGACGTCCGCGGATTTGCGCTCAAGTTCTACACCGAAGAAGGCAATTGGGATTTGGTGGGTAACAACACGCCGGTGTTTTTTGTTCGGGACCCCTTAAAGTTTCCCGATTTCATTCATACCCAGAAGAGAGATCCAAAGACGAATATGCGTAGTAATGCCGCCGCCTGGGATTTCTGGAGCCTTTCACCCGAGTCGCTTCACCAGGTAACAATTCTGATGAGCGATCGTGGGCTGCCGCGCAATTTCCGCCAGATGAACGGATATGGTTCGCATACTTACAGCTTCATCAATGCGAAAGGCGAAAGGTACTGGGTGAAATTCCATTTCAAATCCATGCAGGGTCATGCCTTTTATACCGATCAAGAGGCGACGGACGTAGTTGGCAGTGACCGCGAGTCAGCCCAGCGAGATCTTTTTGAAAACATCGAACGCGGCATTTATCCCCGATGGCGTTTGTGCGTGCAGGTCATGCCTGAAGAAAAAGCGGAAACTTATCGCTGGAATCCGTTTGATCTGACCAAGGTTTGGCCGCATTCCGATTACCCGCTAATTGAAGTCGGTATTCTGGAGCTGAATCGTAATCCGGAAAATTATTTTGCCGAGGTGGAACAAGCTGCCTTTTCGCCGGCCAATATTGTCCCCGGGATTGGTCACTCGCCGGATAAGATGCTGCAGGCCCGAATCTTTTCCTACGCTGACGCGCATCGTTATCGGCTCGGAGTGAACCATGAATTGATTCCGGTTAATAAGCCCCGCTGTCCGGTGATGAATTACCATCGAGACGGCTTCATGCGCGTTGATGCCAATGGTGGTGGGAGCGTTAATTACGAACCCAATAGTCTTAATGGTCCAGTGCAACGCGCGGCCTTCGATGAACCGCCGTTGCGCATCACCGGAGACGCGGCTCGATATGATCACCGCGACGGCAACGATGATTATACCCAACCAGGCAACCTATTTCGATTAATGAACCCGGAACAGCGTGAGCGCTTGTTCGGGAATATCGCTCGACACATGCAGGCAGGCAATACATCGCAGGAGATTCAGGTGCGCCAGATCTGCCATTTCTTCCGATCCGATCCGGCCTATGGAATCGGCGTTGCCCACGCCTTGGGAATCGATCTCGAACAGTTCATGCCCCACGGAACAACTCAACCCGAAGTTTTAATCGGGAAACACTAATATGAAAATACAAGAACAAACCAATCTTACGACCTATTCAAACCAATCCTACCTGGACAGCGAACATGGCGGCCTGCAAATAGTCCGTGTTCCAGTTGGTACTTTCGCCGGAACCCATGAGCGACTCTTTCTGATTCAGAACGGGGAGCTGCACGGATTCGATACCGGTAATCAGGGTGGTGGTCAGAACTGAGTAGTTCGGGTAGTAGGCGTCTGGTGGTAGATAGTGGCGACCAGATTACCCGCCACAGATGCTGCTGGAATAATCCTATGCTCCCTTGACCGCTTTCCGCCAAACCTCTCGTTGCTGGTTGGGCTCTAGGTTAGTAATCGGTCGGAGATGGCTTTCCGGTTTAGACTTTAGCTTTTCGCCAATTGGCGAAATATTCCGTTGGACCTTTTTGGCATCGATAAGGCTCGATCAATCGATCGAACCTTAATGGCGCGTTCAGTCAGATCGATTAATTGATCTATCTAATCAAAAAATTGATATCTGATAAGCAGGAACCGAAAGTTACTCAATTCGACTCGGCGTGGATTTGCTAGCCGATAAAATTCCGGCAAGGTCTTTACAGCGGCCGACACGTTTCGAACTGCTCGGAGGTCGGTTCTGTCTACTCGTCTCGTTTTCGCAATGACGTGAACATCGTATCGATGATTGCCCACAGCATTAGAAAGAACGCTAACTGTGCCAGCTGGATCATACGAATTGCTGGTCGGCTTTCGGTCTTGGGCGGCTGTGGCAGATCTCCCAACCCAGAATCGGATCCTCGAAGCGCTTTTTGTTCCCGGCAGTTCCTGACACTATTCTTGGATGTGCTGATTCGACTGTTATTCCATCATCTGGTACCAGTCGCGTTGGTCCTTTATCACTTGCTCAAGTGAACGAACGTGATTTTCTGTCTTTGCCGCGGGGGATTCCTGATAGTTCACCGCGGCTTTGGGAGTGCCAGCCTCATAGGTAGAACATCCTCCGAGCACCAGGGAAGCTGCGGCACAAGCGATGCTTAATCGTCGCGGCAACCTAGTGGCAAAAACTCTACTAACTGCATATGGTAATCTCATAGGTAACTTTGCTTTTGATTGAAAGTAACCTGGCGTTCTTGGCACCGCCATTGGCATACCGGATGGATTATCTCACACTCGAAAGAGTCATACATTCATGACACTCGCGCATACGTTGTATGCAAATGAATGATCGTATATTTTTAACGAAGACCGCGTTGGCTCGAGCAGCCGGACTAGATCCGAGATTAAAACTCTCGATGAACTCGAGCGGGACGCATTCTTGCTTTAGACGGGTAAGAAGCGCTTGGACCTATTCAAGGCCGCTCTGGCTGACGCCTTGAAAGCTGCGCCGGAGGAAAAACTAACATGTCTGGGCCAGCACCACCTCTGAATCCCCGATTGCCAGCATCACCTGCCGGAGGATGCATCCCAGGATCGCAAGGTCCAGCCAGAGTGATAGTACTCAGGCAGAGGAGAAGCCAGAGCATCAATCGCGTCTTTTTCCTAAGAGTATCATTGAATCAGTTGCAGAAGCCGTTGTCCAAGAACAAAGATGCTACTATCTCCTGTAACTATGACAACCTGAGGTACTTATGGTAAGATGCATAATTGCTTCATTGTGCCGGAGGAATGTTCTTCGCTGAGACTGACCTGGACCAGCTAGTTGACCTCTCTCACCAAGCCAGGATGATTGCCGACGTTGGCACAGACATCCACGCTCTCGGTTTGGTGGATAAGGATAAACCTTCGCGCAATCGCCGACAGAAGCGCACACCGTAAACAACGCCAGAAGCAGATCCTCTAGGGAACGATGCTCTGGCATACAAGATCTTCGAGCGCTGAAGAAAATCAGGAATCCGTCCAGCAAGCTTATCTCCGACATCACCGGAACGAACTCGCGCTACGGGTGCGGGAGACTCGGCGGGTTTTTTGTTGGTTCGTGCCAATCTAGTACAATATGCGTCTATGATATCGCGCGCAGAACAACGGACGGTGTGGATTAACGCATACAATGCAGCAATGACGGGTCTTCTAAGTGCCAAAGCGGCTCATATGGAAAGGTACACGGAAAATAATGTCAGTGTGATCACAGAGCAGTGCAAAGCGTTCGCAGATCAGGCGCTAAAGGACGTGGCAGCGTACGCAAGTGATATGCTCGAGTGATAGACACTCGGCGGTGTTTTTTACTCATCCCGCTGAGAGCGTTTTGGAAAATAGGAGTAAGAATCTCGCCACCCTCACGATACAGCCGCTTGCCCAGAGAACGGGCTAAAGCCAGAGCGGTTCTTTGGGAACCTTAATCGTTATTAGGGAGAGATTCATTTAGGCGTGCTCGCTTCACGAGCTTCCCGCACTTGCTCTTGCGACATGCCGGCGAGTAATCTCCGTCTATGAGTTTCTATTCGGCAGGGTCGTCCCGAATGGGCGTGCGCTCAAAGAAACCGATCCGAATAGTCTCAGCAGGCCACTCACTTCGAATGTCCTGAATTAAAGGATGCGCCCAACCTTGATACGCTTCAATATCCTCAAAACTTCCTATGAGACCCTCTCCAATGCGGTTCTCGTATTCAATCACGACCTCAAAATCGTCCGGTGCGCCAATCAGTGTATCTGGACCACGCGAAACGCGCACATCCTTGATGACGTAATGTAGAGGCAAATCAACATTTGCCAGCCAGCGAATGTCATCAATGTTAGGCAATTCATCACGAGGGACAGACATCACCGTAAAGCTATCATCCCATCGCGCATAGAAGCAAAATCTCTCTCATTGACGCCGAATAGCTAGAGGTGTCTATTTGCGTTGCCGCTCGGAGACCTTTTGGCCAAAGGCGTTCCTCCTGCCCCCTGCGACAAGGATGTTACTCGCGACGTGAGAAATCCCGCAGCAGATCGTTCGGCGACAAACCATCCTAAACTCCCGGGAGGAGACAATGATAACGCTAGAGAAAGACACAGTCGATCCACAAACAGATCAGGAGCTGCGTGCGTTCACAATGAAGCACGTCGAGATATATAATAAGCACGACGCGACCGCACTCGCCGAGCTTTTCACGGAGGATGCAGTTATGGTGGCACCGGAAGGGCTGATCCTCGGCCGGCAAGCTATAGAGAAAAAGTACGCAGGCGATTTCCAACAATGGCATCCCACCAACTATATCGTCAAGGTCGACCAGGTGAATGCGATCGGCAACAATGCATGGAAGGTCGGAGAATGGAGTTGTATTTTGCAAACCCAGGACGGTCCTTTTCCAATTAAGGGTTATTATGCAGCGATTTTGGTCCATGAGGGTGATGCTTGGAAAGAATGCATGTCGTCCTACAACATCGCCCCGCCGGCCGAGACGAAGTAGATGAGAAGAGGCGAGTCGCCGAGCAACTAATATTGTTAAAGAAGTGACGAAGCGACCTAGCAAACATGGGTCGCTTTCGTCTTCCTATCCCTTCCGACATCGTCTCGACTTTCTGCCGCACTTCACCCGCTATTTCGTTGGCGTCGAATAGGCGTTTGCGTTCTTTTTCAGGTGTCCTTCAGAGACCTTTGACTAAACGCATTCCCCTTGTCCCGGCGACACGGATGTTCCTGGCGATGAGAAATTCCGCAGCAGGTCGTTAGGCCGACGATCAATCTAAAACATTAGGAGGAAATGATGAAAATCCGCTTACTACCTGCCCTTGTAGGATTGGTAATCAGTCTTGCTTTGCCGACCTTTGCCCAACAAACAAGCACGCCCGACTCACAGACAACCCAGAAGATCCGCGCTCTCAGTAAGGCGTATGAAGAGGCAGTCAGCAATAACGACGCAGCCGCAGTCGCCGCGCTGTTCACGCAGGACGCGGTTTTTGTAAGCGATAGAGGACCAATCCACGGTCGGCAATCGATTGAGAATTGGTATGCAGGTGTGTTCCAGGTATGGCACCCCAAAAACCATATCGGCAAGCCCGATGGAAATGCCCCTCACATTATAGGTACGACTGACAGTGAGGCATGGGAAACCGGAGAATGGAGTGAGACTGGTCAAGGCAAAGCCGGCCGCCCTATCCAAATCAAGGGCTATTGGTCGACGATTGATATGCGTGAGGGCTCTGGAAAGTTGTGCGCTTGGCCGCCTAACTCTTATTATACAGCGGCTGGTTCGTATATTGAAACCAGCCTCCGACCGAAACCGAAAGTCCTAAGTTTGTTCATATTTAATAGAGTCTTGCGGCAGCGCCCGGCGGAGCCAGCAGCATTTTAAAACCGGGAGTCGCAGGAACACCTCGGTCTACGTCGATGCGAAGGAGGGTTTGGACGAATTTAACCAAGCTGATATGTGAACATACCGTAGTAGATACGTGATCTGGTTTGGCGTAGGGACTGATCGCGAGGCAGGGCACACGTGAGCCGTAGCGAAATTGTTGCCCGGAAAATTGAGGATACCAGTCTATAAGACGCTGAGCCTTTCGGATATCCCACTGCTCAGCATTCGGCGGTTCTACGTGATCAAACCAACCACCCCAATCGGCTCGCTGTTCCCATGCTTGGTGCCCGTGGTCTGGGTCGAATGAACGGGGATCTTGGACACGATCAAGCTGGACGCCGTTCGCTCCAGGGAAAGTCCCGAAATAGTTATCGAAAGTGTGATTTTCCTTCACGATAATTACCACATGATCGATCCGGTTTGTGAGCTCAGTCATAGTATTTGCCGCTGTTCAGCTTAGGCGAGTAATAGGTCCGCGGTTCACGGGGTTTGATCGATCAGCCTCTTCAGTCCTTCGGCGCTAACTCGGCTAACAATTTCTCAAAACGCGGATCTTCGCGGAGAGGATCCAAAGCGGGATCAAGCTTGAGGTCGCAATAATACTCTCCGCCCGGCGTTTTAATCGAAACCGCCATGTTTTGGAAGGCCAGTTCCAACTCGTTGGTTAATGCGTACACTCTTGTCAGGTAAAGCACGAGCCCGGGACCGTCCCATGCATCTCGAGAGATGGGTAGCATTTGCACTGCACGTCTTGCTTCCTCGATCGCCTCTTGCTTGCGGCCCAGAGCAGCGTCTACTAAGCCCAGTGCACTCAGGAGACGCGCATCTTCGGGGCGCTCTTCGACTTTTCGCTTTAGGTGGTCACGCGCCACCGCAAAACGGCCTTCCATAGTCGGATGACCTCGTTCGAGTCGAGTCATCCAGAGATCAATGCATAGCCGTGGAACCATTACGCAGTAAAATGGGAAGGGAAAATCGTCGCCGGGCAAATTACCGAGAATTTCTCTTGCCGCAGACCAATCGCGAGCCTGCACCGCGGCGTACAGCCGAACATAAGTTAAATCCATATTATCTTCCATTGATGGGCGCAGCCCTTCTATTGTCGCGCGGTAGCTTGTCAGATCTGCCGTTATGAAAAATGCTGCCGCAGCTTTTTGTAGCCTAAAGATCGCCTTATCCGGGTTGAACTGGATCAATCGATCGCAAAGGTGCTCTGCCTGCCGATAACGACGCAGATATAGATAATTTCTAGCTAAGCTCTGCAGAAGCTCAGGGTTTATCGGGTCAAGGTCCGCGGCCTTTTCCAGACTGCTCGTAGACTGCTCCCAGCGGCCCTGTTGCCCATCCAGGTACGCTGCCAGCGCAAGCGCCTGAGGACTATTTGGGAGTGCTCGCTGAGCAATCGCTATCTGAACACGAGCTCTCTCGTAGTTCCGATCGCATACATAGAGGTGATAAGCCGCCGCCAAATGCACCTCAGGTAGATCTGGCCGCAGCCCCATGGCTTTCGTAACGGCCGCATCGCCCAGTGCACGCCTCTTAGGCGTATTATCAAAGTTCCACGAATACAGATCGTCGTGAGCTTTAGCAATTAAGCAATAGGCGAGGGCGAACTTCGGATCCTTCCGCGTCGCTTCCTCTAAAAGCTTGATCGCGTCTAGGAGACTTTTCCGTTCACCTCCCATAAAGAAAAGCAGACAATTTGCGATCAACCCCTTAGCTTGAAGGTAGAGGTCATAGGCTTCTAAATCGTTCGTAGGCTTTTCTTCGATCTCCTTGCGTTCCTTTGGCGACAACCGCGCGCTCAGGTTAGCGGCAACGTTTTGGGCAATATCGCTTTGGATGGCGAAGATATCTGTCAGGCTTCGGTCATAGGAGTCGGACCAGAGAGCTTCGTCTCTTCGAGCGTCGACGAGTCGGATTGTAATTCGGACTCGATTACCGTCTCTGCGCACTGTACCCTCGACCACGTTAGCCACTCCGAGCATACCAGCGATCGAACGTAGGTCCCGATTGCCGCCAGGGCGAAATGTCATTACCGAGGTTCGACTGACCACTTTCAGCTGAGACACTTTGGCGAGGTTGGAAAGGATCTCGTCCTGAATGCCGTCAGCAAAGTAGGTGTTTCTCTTGCCGTGGCTCAGCATGTCAAACGGCAGTACAGCGACACTCCGTTTTGTCACTCCGATTCGAGGTGATTCTCTTTGTACGGAGCTGACCTTGCGAACAGAAGGCGCCCGTAACTCTTGGTGTCTTATGGTGCGTCTGCCTTCCATTGCACGATCGACCATCGACGTTGCTTTCAAGAGTTCGTTCGGTATCTGGAACCGCTGTGTGGGATCTTTCTCAAGAAGTATCTCAAGCAAAGCGATGACCTGCTGCGGGACGTGGTTCACTTGTTCGATCGGTAATGCAGCATGCAAATGCTGGTGCATGAGTTCGGCAGATGTACCTCGGAACGGCGGCCGGCCGGCAAGCATTTCCCAGAGCGTGATTCCGAGCGAATAAAGGTCGGAACGGATGTCCGCTCCTACCCCGGCAAACTGTTCAGGACTGGCGTACGTAGGTGTCCCGGCAAAAGTTCCCTGAATCGAAATCTCGGAAATCGAACCGTTGTCAGCAATCGTACCTTTGGCCAGGCCCAGATCGATAATCTTCGCGTTAGCAATGTTGTCGCCATTGATGCTGACCATGATGTTGCTCGGCTTGATGTCGCGATGGACCAGATTCTGTTTATCGATTGCTTCCAAACCGGCGGCGACCAGCGCCGTCACCTTCAGGGCGGTTGGTGGGTCCAGTCGGTTGGAACGTCGGATGACCTTGTCCAGCGATTCTCCGTCAAGAAGGCCCCCCTCATCAGCAATCCTGATATGGAATCAAAATATCCGATTATCACCGCATGGGAGTTTAAGCTCTGTTTCAGGGGTTATGTTTGAACCTAGAGAATCAAATCGGAGCGGAAACAGTTTTTTGGTTTCGGGAATGCTTGCGGCTCTCGGAGCCTCGGCTTGCTGCGAGGGTGGCTTAAAGTTTTTATGTGGGTCACAACCTGAGATAAGAGATGGAAGTGACCAAGAGGAACCGAGAAGAGCGGGGGTGGGAATGCAGGAACGGGCTGACTCCACCTCGTTCTGATCACTTTCTCCTTCGGCAGACGAATCGCGTTCATCGCAAATCACTTCTGCCGTTCGTGGTTTCCTTTGCCTTCACTGAAGCCGCACACCACGAATTCCTGTTGCGGCCGCGCCTTAATCTTCAACCAATCCGGTGATCGCATTCCAGGTCGGTAAGTGCTGTCTTTTTCGGACGCTACTTTGCTAGAGCTGCGTCGTTGCAGGTTCCAAGTTCTTTGGAGTTGCTGTTTCTGACAACTTCATTGCAGGTTTTGGATCGGTAACCGCACCGATAAGAGAGCCTTTCT
>WNFI01656600.1_pt1 | contig 14357 bp, 12 predicted proteins | sample 5400471 | NCBI WGS metagenome assembly WNFI01 (sample SAMN13153348, study PRJNA577476) | soil metagenome | isolation source: 100 cm saprolite on Douglas fir-dominated hillslope | place: USA:California | collected 2013-09-17
CAAGCGCGTGCATTTCTTTTATCACCTTGCGCGCATCGATATCGGGAGCGCCGAACAGTTCGAGCGGCCGCGTGGTGCCGCGCCCTTCCGAGAGCGTCGTGCCCTCGACCATCACGGTCCCCGCATAGGCGCGCGCCATCGACAAGTTCGGCGCGTTGGGGCTGGGATTGATCCAGGCAAGCTCGCCAAGCGGCCAACCGAATCCCGGCGCGGCGTCGGGCTGCCAGTCTTGCATTTCGATGACGCGATACTCGACATCGAGCTTGAGCGTTCCGACAAACCACGAACCCAACTCGCCGAGCGTGAGCCCATGGCGCATCGGCAACGGCCCGGCGCCGACAAAGCTTTGCCAGCCGGCGCGCAGCGTCAGGCCTTCGACCGGCCGGCCGACAGGATTGGGCCGATCCAGCACCCACACCGCTTTGCCGCGCTGCGCCGCCGCTTCGAGCATGTAACGCAGCGTCGTGATGAACGTATAAATGCGGCAGCCCAAATCCTGCAGATCGACGAGGATGACATCGCATGTCTCCAGCATCGCGCTGGTCGGCTTGCGCACTTCGCCATACAAGCTGAACACCGGGATGCCATGCGCCGGATCGTTGAAGTCTTGCGACTCGACCATGTTGTCTTGCTTGTCGCCGCGCAGGCCATGTTGCGGACCGAAGGCGGCGGCGAGCTTGATGCCGCCGCAGGCGGCCAGCGCATCGAGCGAATGCGTCAGGTCTGCCGTGACCGAAGCTGGATGCGCCAGCAATGCGACGCGCCGACCTTCAAGCGGCGCGCGCAACGCGGGTTCGGCGATAAGGCGGTCGATACCGAATTTCATGGTTGCTATGTTTCAGGAGAATTCAAGCGCAAAGCAATCGGCATGATGAAAGTCCGCCTTGCCGGGCGGATGCGCCAGCGCCCAATAGGATTTACGGCCGGTTGTTTCTTCGAGCACCGCCGACAGACCGAGACGCCATGAGGGGAGCAATAACCGATCGAGCTCCAGCGCGGCGTGCAATGTATAAGACTCGGCAGTCGATCGCACCTCGATCCGGGGTGCGCCGATCTCGGTCGCAACAGCCATGCCGCTGCGATAGCCGCTGAACCGATAGGCCGCCCATTGGGTCGAGGGCGAAAAGTTGAATTCGTAATAGCCGGGACCGGCCAAAGGACGGACGAACGCCTCGAAGCAGGTGTGTTGCCAAAGCTCATCGGCGCGCGCCGCCGCAACGACGGGCGGCATGCGCAGGTCGGCGATCCTGCCGCTCACGACATAGGACAGGACCAGACTGCCCGGGCGCGGGCGCGCGATGTCCGCTTCGACGCGTGTCGCTGCGACGCAAGACGAGTCCGGATGAAGCCGCAAAGTTTGGCGCATACCGGCATTGTACAGATTATCGCCCTTCGCGCGCCCAGGTGCCGGCGAGGCTGCCGATCAACAGCAACAGCCCGAGCAGGCCGGCGAAGACCGGCAGCACGCCGATGCCGCGCACCACGCTGGCGTCGCGCATCTTCAGGCCGATCCAGTCGTCGCCATTGTAGGTGCCGCCGGACCGCACGGCGACGATGCGCGGCACATCGAGACCGTTGCCGTCGTCGAGCCGGCGCGCCGCGCCGCCGGTCGCATTGGCGATCGGCGCCAGAACGTCCGGCGTAGAAGTGACTTCGGCGAATTCCCGCGGATTGGCCGGGCCGATATTGGTGAGCGCATTGAGCTTGCCGTCGGTGGCGCGCCACAGCCCAAGCTCGTCGGCGACGATATTCTTTTCCCAAACGCCCGGTTCGCTCGGCTCGAGCTTGAGCACGCGGGAAGCGCCGGACGGCGAGGTCAGCGTCACGTCGGCGACGCTATCGGCCATGGTCTGCCGCTGCACCACGAGATTGCGGCCGCTCATTTTGAGCCGCAGCGCCTCTTCCTCCAGATCGGGCTCCTTCATCAGCCAATGCGACAGCCGGCGCAGCAGATCGAGATGCGGGCCGCCGCCTTCAAAGCCGCGCGCCCACAGCCAGATGTGATCGGAGAGCAGAAGCGCCACGCGGCCTTCGCCTTCGCGCGACAGCACCAAGAGCGGCTTCGAGTCGGGGCCCTGCATCACCGTCGTGCCTGTTGCGCTTCTGGTATTGACGACGCGGAACCATTCGCTCCAGTTCGGCGGATTAGAGTCGGCGCCATCGAGGCCGCGCGTCACCGGATGGCGCCGGCCAAGCTCGGTCAGCCCCGGCCGGTAAGCCTGGTCGGTGACATTTCCATCTGGTTCTGCCGGCAGGATGGCGTCGAGCGGCGTGCGCCACAGGCTGGTCTGGCTCGCGTAATCGGGCCCGGCGGCGACCAGCACCGCGCCGCCGTCGCGGACATAGCGGGTGATGTTGTCGAAATAGATGATCGGCAGCACGCCTTGCCGCGCATAGCGGTCGAAGATGATGAGCTGAAACTCGCCGATCTTCTGCTGGAACAGTTCGCGGGTCGGGAATGCGATCAGCGACAATTCGTTGATCGGCGTGCCGTCCTGCTTCTCCGGCGGCCGCAGAATGGTGAAATGCACGAGATCGACGGAAGCGTCGGACTTGAGCAGGTTGCGCCAGGTCCGCTCGCCGGCATGCGGCTCGCCGGAGACCAAGAGCACGCGCAGCTTGTCGCGCACGCCGTCGATGGTGACGACGGCGCGGTTATTGACCGTCGTCAGCTCGCCTGGCAGCGGCGCGGCCTCGATCTCGACGATGTTCTGGCCGCCGTGCGGGATCGCAATATCGACATTTTGCGGCACGCCGACCGGAACGTTGCGCGTTTCGACGACGTCGCCGTCGCGGCGCACGGTCACTGCGGCGCTGGTTTCCTTGGTGCCCTGGTCTTCGACCTTATACGTAATGGTCTGCGACTGGCCGACGATGCCGAAACGCGGCGCGGCGATCAAAGCCACGCGGCGATCGCGCTCGTCCTTGGTGCCGGTGATGAGCGCGTGAATCGGCGCGGCGAAGCCGAGCGCGCCGGTATCTTGCGGCACGTCGTGGACCCGGCCGTCGGTGATCATGATGACGCCGGCGACGCGGTCGGTCGGCACGTCGGCGAGCGTCGTGCCGAGCGCGGTGAACAACCGCGTGCCGTCGGTCTCGCCGTCGGACTGGCCGGCTTCGACCACGCGCACGTCGAGGCCGGGAATACGGCCGAGCCGTTCGACGACCGCGGTGCGCGCCGCTTCGGTCTGCTGCGTCCGGTCGCCGAATTTCTGGCTCGGGCTCTTGTCGACCACGACCACGGCGACGGAGCTCAGCGGATCGCGATCTTCGCGCGTCAGCGACGGATTGGCGAGCGCCAGCACGACCAGCCCAAGCGCCAGCGCGCGGATCGTGGCGCCGCGGCTGCGCGATACGAACAGCAGCAGCGCCAGGATGACCGCCGCGGCAATGGCGGCCCACAACACGGGTTCGGCGACGAGCGGGGCGAACGCAATACCGAGATGCACGGTATCTCTCCTATTGCCCCAATCGTTCCAGCAGCGCCGGCACGTGCACCTGATCGGCTTTGTAATTGCCGGTCAGCGTGTACATGACGATGTTGACGCCGGCGCGGAACGCGAGCTCGCGCTGGCGCGGCTCGCCCTCGACCATCGGCAGTATGGCTTGGCCGTCGGACCGCGTCGCCCAGGCGCCGGCCAGATCGTTCGAGGTGATGATGATGGAGGACACGCCGTCGCCGCCGCGCGCGGGGCGGCCGGAGCGGTCTTCGTCCACGTTCGGCAGCGCCTCGACCCAGAGCTGGCCGCTATTGAAGCGGCCGGGAAAGTCGCGCAGCAGGTAAAACGTCTTGGTCAAGACGTGATCGCGCGACACCGGCTCGAGCTCGGGCAGATCGAGCGAGGACAGGATTTTGCGCAATTCCAGCATTCCGGGGCTGCGCGTCTCGCCGCCCGGACCGGGCGGTGCGACCACGGCATCGCGGGTGTCGAACAGCACGGTGCCGCCGTCCTTCATGTAGGTGTCGATGCGCTTGAGCGCTGCTTCCGACGGCCGCGCCGCGCCGGGCGCGATCGGCCAATAGATCAGCGGATAAAACGCAAGCTCGTCGCGCGCGATGTCGAGGCCGATCGGGTCGCCGGGCTCGAGCGCGGTGCGCTGCGCGAGGAAAAGCGTCAATCCGGCGAGGCCGGCTTTGCTGATCGAATCGACCTCCGCATTGCCGGTGACCACGTAAGCGAGCTTGGTCTCGAGCGCGGACGCCGGCACATTGCCGATCCGGATGTCTTCGGCCCGCGCATATGGCAGCGTCAGCGCCAGAACCGCGATGAGTATCGCCATCGCGGCGGTGGCGCGCGAGAAGCGCGGAATGAGCCGTTGAATGCCGCCGCCGAGGAACAGCACCACCGCGGTATCGAGCAGGAATAGCGCCAGCGCGGCGAGCAGGATCGGCCCGCGCAAATCCTGCGGCTCGCTGATGCGGTAGATTTCATGGCGCGCATTGGCGAGCGGCGTGAAATCGAGCGGCGCCAGGCGATCGGTCGGAGCCAGCGTGTTGACGGCGATGAGACCTTCCGCCGCGCCGTAGAAGCCCGGCGGATGATCGGCCGTGGCGCTTGCCGAATAGTCCGACGGCACCGGCCGCGCGGTCGACGGCGGCGCGATGAAATTGCCGAAACCGTCGAGCACGCGGCTCGGCGGCACGACTTCGCGCACGCTCTTGGTCTCCGCCTTGGCCGCGTCGGTGACGCTGGTCGTGCCGGCGAGCGTCACGATGCGCCGGAGCATTTCGACGAAAGCGCCCGACAGCGGCAGATCGGACCAGCGCGTGTCGCCGGTGACGTGGAACAGCACGATCAAACCCTTGCCGCGGCGCGCGGCGGTGACGAGCGGCGTGCCGTCGGCCAGCGTCGCCCAGGTGTTGTCGCTCAAAGTGGCGTCGGGTTCGGCCAGGACCTGGCGCGTGACGGTGACGTCGCCCGGCACCGCCATGCCGTTGAACGGGCTCTCGCGCGACAGCGCGGCCAGCGGCTGCGGCTTGTCCCAGCTCAGGCTGCCGCCGAGGATGCGGCCGCCGCGCCGCAGTTTCACCGGCACGAGATCGTCGTCGGAAGCGGCCAGCCGCGGGCCGGCAAACCGCACCAGCACACCGCCGTCCTCGATCCAGCGCGCCAGGCGATCGTGGGCGTCGCCGGTGACGTTGCCGACGTCGGCGAGGATCAGCATGGGCAGGTTCTGATCGAGGAAATGCGCCACCGCATCCGCCGGTGCTTCGCCTTGCGAAAGCCGCACGTCGGCAAAGGGATTGAGCGCGCGCACGATGTAATAGCTCGACGACAACAGCGGTTCCGCCAGCTCGACGCTGGCGCCGGAGACGACGCCGACGGTGCGGCGGCGCCAGCGCTTGTCGAGCAATTGCACGGCGCCGGCGGAGCGCTCGGCGGTAATCTCGATCCGGGAGATGTCGTTGCGGATCTCGACCGGCAGCGCGAATTGCGCCTCGGTCTCGCGATCCGCGCCCTTGAACGCAAAGGCCGCTTCGCCGAGCGGCAGGCCCTTCAAATCGAGCGCACGTGCCGTGCCGGTTTCCGCAGCCGCCGTCGAGGCGCGCAACACCTTCACGCTGAGCGCGCCGGCGGCATTGTCGGCGGCGGCCAGCGCGTGGGCGCCGGGAATGCCGCCGTCGATGATCGTGATCGGACGATTGTCGAGGGTCTGCGCCAGCGCCTTGATGAAATCGGTGCCGCGGCCGAGATCGGTGCCGTCGGACAGCCAGACCAGATCGACGTCGTGCACGGCGGCGAGGAACTGGGCAATCCCCGGCAGCGCCTCGGCGCGATCGACCGTGTGCGGCTTCGGCTTCATCTGGTGCAGGCGGACGCGCGCCGAGCCCGCGGGCTCGAGCGAAATGTCGTGGGTGCCCTCCGACAGCGGAATGAGCGCCACCGCGCGGCGATCGTCCTCGGCACGGGCGATGATGTCGTTGGTGGTGCGCACGCGCGCGTCCCAGGTGGCGGCAGCCGCCCAGCCGTCGTCGATCATGATTGCGATCGGGGCGCGCGACGCCGAGGTCGCAAGCGGCGGATGCCAAAGCGGGCCGGCGGCGGCGATGATGACCAAAGCGGCGAGCGCCAGCCGCATCAGCGTGAGCCACCACGGCGTGCGGGCCGGCGTCTCCTCCTTGGGCGCGATTTCGAGAAGGAGCCGCGTCGGCGGAAAGTCGATGCGGCGCGGCCGCGGCGGGATCAACCGCAGCAGCCACCACAGCACCGGCAGCGTTAGCAAGCCGATAAGCACGAGCGGTTGGGCAAAGCCGATGGGCAATCCGCCGATCATGCCGTCACCGTAGCTTGGTCCGTTGCTTGGTCCGTCGCTTGGGCCGCCGGCCGCGGCCGAAATTCGCTATCGGCGGCAGCGACGCCGATGCGGGCGTGCAGCGCGAGCAGGAGCTCGCTCGCCGGCCGGTCGGTGCGATGCACGGCAAAGCTCCAGCCGAGCCGGTCGGTCTCGGCGCGGATTTCGGCGCGGTGGCGTTGCACGCGCGCGGTGTAATCAGTGCGCCAGGTTTCGGCGCGGCCGGCGGTGATGCGGCCGCCGCCTTCCGGCTCGACGAATTCGACGCGGCCCCAATACGGGAACGTCTCCTCGGCCGGATCGACGATCTGCACCACGTGGCCGCGGGCGCCGCTGCCGGACAGCTGGGTAATCGTGCGCCGCACGTCGCTGATCTCGCTCCACAGGTCGGAGAGCAGCACGACCTCGGCGAGCGGGGAGGGCGCGAAGCTCGGCGGCAGGCTGGCCCGCTCGACGCGATCGTGCGCGATCGCCTGCGCAATCTGGTCGACGATATTGCGGCTGCCGGTCGGCCGCGTCAGGCCGGGGATGCCGACGCGCTCGCCGGCCTCGACCAGAACCTCGGCGAGCGCCAGCGCGATGACCAGCGTGCGGAAAAGCTTGGAGTCGCGCACCAGCGGCGAAGCAAAATTCATCGACGGCGAGCGGTCGGGCCAGATCCACACCGTGTGCGCGGCTTCCCATTCCAATTCGCGCACATAGAGATGATCGTCGCGGGCCGAACGCCGCCAATCGACGCGCGAGGCCGGCTCGCCGGACACGAAGCGGCGGTATTGCCAGAAATTCTCGCCCGGCCCGGCGCGGCGGCGGCCATGCAGGCCGTGGATGACGGTCGCCGCCACCCGCCGCGCTTCCAGAATGAGCCGCGGCATGCTGGCGGCCAATGTCCGGCCGGCACCGACCGCTCGTCCAACTGCCGCGCTATCCTGGAAGGTGCGCTTGGGCTCGGTCGCCATCCGCTACCCGATCCGCGACTTCAGGCGGCCCACGACGGCCTCGATGCTCTCCCCCTCGGCACGTGCGGTGAAGGTGAGCGCCATGCGGTGCTTGAGCACCGGTTCGGCGAGACCGAGCACGTCGTCGATCGAGGGTGCCAGACGACCGTCGAGCAGCGCGCGGGCGCGCACCGCGAGCATCAGCGCCTGGCTGGCGCGCGGGCTCGGGCCCCAGGCGATCAGCTTGGCGGCTTCGCCGCCTTCGGGTCCCGGCCGTGCCGAGCGCACCAGGGCGAGAATGGCGTCAACGACGGATTCGCCGACCGGCAGCCGCCGCACCAGCCGCTGCGCCGCCATCAATTCCTCGGCGGTCATCGCCGGCTTGGCGCGGGTTTCTTCCGAGCCGGTGGTCTCGAACAGGATTTTGCGTTCGGCATCGCGGTCGGGATAGCCGACATCGATTTCCATCAGGAAGCGGTCGAGCTGCGCTTCGGGCAACGGATAGGTGCCTTCCTGCTCCAGCGGATTTTGCGTGGCCAGCACGTGGAACGGCTTTGGCAGATCGTACCGCGTGCCGGCGATGGTGACGTGCTGTTCTTGCATCGCCTGCAGCAGCGCCGATTGGGTGCGCGGGCTGGCGCGGTTGATCTCGTCGGCCATCAGGAGCTGCGCGAATACCGGACCGGGCAGGAAGCGGAAGCTGCGCTTGCCGGTCTGGCCTTCTTCGAGCACCTCGGTGCCGAGAATGTCAGAAGGCATCAAATCGGGCGTGAACTGGATGCGCCGCGCGTCGAGGCCGAGCACGGTGCCGAGGGTATCGACCAGCTTGGTCTTGGCGAGGCCGGGCAGGCCAAGGAGCAGCGCATGGCCGCCGGACAGGATGGTGACCAGCGCCTGCTCGATCACCTTGTCCTGGCCGAAGATCACCTTGCCGATCGCGGCCTTGGCCGTGGTCACATGCGCCGCCGTCGATTCGGCGGTCCGGACGATCATGTCTTCGAGTTTTTCGAGACCATCTCCGCCAGCAACGGGCATGGCTAACTCCTTGTCTTTGGGCCGTATTCTTGCACCGGCGGAAATCCGCGCCAGATGCACGAATCTACGGCAGGCAACATTGCACTGCTATTGGGCATACATCATGCAATATACACGCCAGCCCACTGTAACGCCGAACTTGCGCTGATTCTTCATCCACAGGGAACACAACTGGGAGAGCAGCGGCCGGATGCAGGTTGGCGATCGCAATACCTCGAATAATCTCGCCCCCGGACTCATGTCCGTGCGGTAGGTTCCAGGCAAACCATGGCGAAGGAAGGGCAATCCGGCCTCGAGGCGATCACAGGCGCGCTAGCGCGTGCCGTGGTAAAATTGTTCGCTTCCATCCTCAAGCGCGAGGGCGACAGTTACTTCCTGGTTACGCCGGTGGAGAAATGCGGCATTACAGTCGACGACGCGCCGTTCCTCGCCGTCGAGCTCAATATCGAGGCTGGCGCCGCAGGCCGCGTGCTGCAGTTCCGCACCAATGTCGACGATTGGGTTTCCTGCGGGCCGCAACATGGGTTGCGCTTCGAGCCGGAAGCCGGCACCGGCGGACTGAAGCCTTATCTTCATATCCGCCGCGATCTTTGGGCCAAGGTGACGCGCGCGCTTTTCTTTGATCTCGTCGAGATCGGCGAGGAGCGCGAGGTCGATGGCAAGGCGATGTTCGGCGTCACCTCGACGGGGGTGTTCTTTGCCATGGCGCCGGCCGAGCAGGTGAGGGATTTTGCGTGAACGACCAAACCGCACCTTTGGCACATCCGGCGACGGCGGATTTTTTCGAACGGGGGCGCGCGCGCCTCAATCTCGACGTGCCACGGGCTTTGACCGATCCGGCGGCGCAAGGCGTGCGCCGCGGCGATCTCGATCTCGATCCGGTGCTGTGGGAGCGCGCCGGCGTGAGCGCCACAAAACCGGCCGCGGTGCTGATCCCGATCATCGATCGCAGCGAGCCGACGGTGCTCTTGACCCTGCGCACCGCGGAGCTCGCCAGTCATGCCGGACAAGTCGCCTTTCCGGGCGGCAAGATCGATCCGAGCGATGAGAGCCCGGTCGCAGCCGCGTTGCGCGAAGCGAAAGAGGAGACCGGCCTATCGCCGGTGCTGATCGAGCCGATCGGCTATCTCGATCTCTATCTGACCTTTTCGGGCTTTCGCATTCTGCCGACGGTGGCGCGCGTCAACCCGGAATTCACGCTCACGCTCAATCCGTGGGAAGTGAAGGAGACCTTCGAGGTTCCGCTCGATTTCCTGATGACGCCCGGCAGTTACCAGCGCAAGACCCGCGACTGGAAAGGAATTCCGCGGGACTATTACGCCATACCGTTCGGCGAGCGCTACATTTGGGGCATCACCGCGGGTATCTTGCGGAACCTGTACGACCGGATTTACGACACATGATCAGGCCAATCTTCACCGAGATCGGGCTGTTCCTCACCCCGTTCGTGATTTACGCCGCGTTCCTGGTGGCGACGCGTGCCGGCGTGCTCGACTCTGCGGCATGGACGCTGCGGCGCATCACCGGTCTCGTCATCGTGTCTCTTCTTCTCGTGGTCGGCAGCTTCCTGCTGCTGGCGCAATTCTCCGGCGCGCCGCCGGGCTCGACCTATGTGCCGGCCCATATCGACGGCGGCAAGTTCGTGCCGGGAACGACGCGATGACCGACGGCGGGCATCTGGGCGACGCGGCCTGGCTCAAGGCCGGCGAGATCGCCCGCCTGCTGGCGCTGCTCGATCGCGACGGCGAGGAAGCCCGTGTCGTCGGCGGCGCGGTGCGCAACGCACTGATGAAACTGCCGGTTGGCGAGATCGACGTGGCGACCACGGCGATGCCGCAAGACGTCGTGCGCCGCGTCGAAGCGGCCGGGTTGAAAGCGGTGCCGACCGGCATCGAGCATGGCACGGTGACCGTCATCGTCGATGGCCGGCCGTTCGAAGTCACGACGTTGCGCGTCGACATCGAAACCTACGGCCGCAAGGCCAAGGTCGTATTCGGCCGCGACTGGAAGGCCGACGCCGCGCGGCGCGATTTTACCATCAACGCGTTGTCGGCTTCGCCTGACGGCAAGGTTTACGACTACGTCGGTGGTCTTTCCGATATTGCCGCGCACCGGGTGCGCTTCATCGGCGAGCCGAGGGAGCGCATTGCCGAGGACTATCTGCGAATCTTGCGGTTCTTTCGCTTTCACGCCTTCTACGGCGAAGGCGCGCCCGATGCGGCCGGATTGCACGCCTGCATCGCCGCGCGCTCGGGCCTCGATACGCTGTCGCGCGAGCGGGTGCGCATGGAATTGCTCAAGCTCATGCTGGCGCCGCACGCCACGCCGGCGCTCGCGGTGATGGCCGAGGCCGGCATCCTCGGCATCGTGCTCGGCGGCGTGCCGCTGCTGGCGAGCTTCGAGAACACGGTAAAGGCCGAGGCGGCCATTGGCGCCGAGCCCGACGCGACGCGGCGGCTGGGCGCGCTCGGCGTAGATGTCATGGAGGACGCCGAGCGGCTGTCGCAGCGGCTGCGGCTGTCCAACGCCGAGTTCGAGCGGCTGATGGCTTTGGAATATTGGTGGCGCGTGCGACCCGCGGCCGGCGAGCACGCCGCGCGCGTGCTGCTCTATCAGCTTGGGCCGGCGTCGTTCACCGATCGCGTCCTGGTCGCCTGGTCGCGCTCGGACGCCGGCGCCGCCGACCGCGCCTGGCACGAGCTCGCGACCCTGCCGCGGCGCTGGACTGCGTCGGGTTTTCCGCGTTCCGCCTGAAGCCTGAAGGGTGTGTCATGAGCGCCTTGGCATTGTCCGGCATAATATTCGTCATGGTGCTCGGCGGCGTCCTGCTCGGTGCTTTGCTGCGCCAGGCATTGCCGCAACGTCACCTCAGCAAAGAGTCGCAGGACGTCGTGCGGCTTGGCGTTGGGCTGATCGCAACGATCGGCGCGCTTGTTCTCAGCCTGTTGATCTCCTCGGCGAAGAGCTCGTTCGACACGCAGGCCGGTCAGGTCAAACAGCTCACGGCCGGTATTATCCTGCTCGATAATCTCATGGAACAGTATGGGCCGGAGGCCGTCCCGATCCGCCAGCAGATTCGCAGCGCGATCGGTCCGCTGGTCGGCCGGATTTGGCACGAAAAAGAGGCGAGATCGCCGATGCCGTTCGCGGCTACCGCCGCGGCGGAGAAAGTCTATGTCGAAATCCAGAGGCTAGCGCCGCAAAATGATCTCCAGCGATCGCTTCAGGCCCGGGCGATACAGGTCAGCAACGATTGGGCGCAAACGCGCCTCTTGCTGTTTGTGGAAACGGACAACCAAATTCCGGCGCCCTTTCTCGCGATCTTGGTATTTTGGCTGATCATCATATTCGCAAGCTTCAGTCTATTCTCAAGCTTGAATGCGACTGTCTTCGTTTGTCTCTCACTTTTTGCGCTGTCGGCGTCGTGCGCGATTTTCTTGATTCTGGAGCTCAGTGACCCGTTCTCGGGATTGATGATGATTTCGAGTGCACCGCTGCGCAATGCTCTCGGGCCTCTTGGCCAATAGTCGCGGGCGAACGGGACATCGCGGTTGGGGTGCGCGCCCGTTAGGATACGCGCTCGCGAAGCGAACGCAGCCGTCTGCGGCTGACCGCCGCCGCTTCCTGCAATCGCGGCCGGACCCGGGCCATCATGCGGCGCGGGCGCATGCGCTCGACCTGCATTTCGTTGCCGCGCCAGACAAAGTCGCTGCCGCCGAGCGCCTTGAAGAAGAGCACGGGCAGAAGGCAATCGCGCATCAGCCCGTAGAACGGATAGAGGAACGGCAGATGCCATTCGGCCGCCGCCGCGAGCAGCATCTCGCCGCCATACCAGATCGCGCCGAGCGCGCCCGCGCCCAGCGCCGGCGACAACCCGATCGCGCTCGCCACGATGGCCGCCGCGATCATCGGCAACACGCCGCCGGCCAGAGCTTCCGGCAGGAAGTAGGGCAGGAAACTCGCGCGGCGCAGCCGTGCCCAGCGCACCTGCCGGTTCCAGACTTCGGCGGCGCCGCGCCAGCCCAGCGGCTGCACGAACGGTCGATCGACCAGCCGGACCGTGAGGCCGGCGCCGCGGACGATCTTGGTTGCGGCGGCGTCTTCGGCGACTTCCTTGCCGAGCGCTTCGATGCCGCCGGCGCGTTCGAGATCGGTGCGGCGCCACAGCATGGTTTTGCCTTGCGCGAAACCGCGGCCGAAGCTGTCGATGACATATTGCCAGCGCGCCTGATAGGTGTTGAGAAACGCGCATTCGAGCTCGGCCCAGATTCCCTGCGGGCGGCAGCCGACGGGCGGCGACGCGACAAGCCCGGTATCCGCGCGCCAACTGGCAAACAATTGCCGGATGTAGTCGGGCGGCATCAGCACATTGCTGTCGGCCAGCACGATCCAATCATGGCGCGCCGCGCGCCAGCCCTTGACCACATTGTTGAGCTTCGGATTGCTGCTCACCCTGTCGTCGCCGATCAGCAGCCTGGCGTTCGCTCGCGGGTGCTCGGCGATCAAGACTTCGACCAGAGGCACCACGGGATCTTTTGCGGCGGCGACGCAGAACAGGATTTCGTAGTGCGGATAGTCGAGGTCGAATGTCGAACGCAGCGTGTCGGCGGCGTAGTTGTCCAGTCCGCATAGCGGGCGCACCAGGCTGACCGGGGGGAATGTTTGCTGGGACGGCGCCTCGCCGAGCGAGTTCCGCCGCAGGCGGACAATCGCAATCACGATGCTCGCGACATGGACGATGGCGGCGATGATGCAGAAGGTCGCGAGGGCGAGAATCGGCGCTGTCATCGCGCCGACTTTTAGCTTAACGCCGTGACAGCGCCGTGACTCGAAGGTCCGGATGCGAGGAAAGGCTTGCGTTAACTTTTGCTGTCATCGTCCTGCAATGCAAAGAACTTAAAGAGTGCGGCAGATTGAACAGACGCGAGATCGTGATTCGTGACGTTTGAGCACGGTACAATCGGGTTCCGTACGCTCTTTATCTCCGATGTGCATCTCGGCGCGCGCGGTTGCCAGGCTGACCGCCTCCTCGATTTCCTGCGATACCACGATGCCGACACGATCTATCTGGTCGGCGATATCATCGACGGCTGGCAGCTCAAATCGGGCTGGTACTGGCCGCAGCATCACAATGACGTGGTGCAAAAACTTCTGCGCAAGGCGCGCAAGGGCGCGCGCGTGATTTACGTGCCCGGCAATCACGACGAATTCTTGCGCGACTATTACGGCACCCATTCCGGCGGCATCGAGGTGTTCGAGACCGCGATCCACGAGGCCGCCGACGGCCGCCGCTATCTGGTCGTGCACGGCGACGTGTTCGACATGGTGGTCAAGCATGCGCGCTGGCTGGCGCTCTTAGGCGACACCGCCTACGACTTCGCCATCCTGGTCAACCGCTATTTCAACGCCGTGCGCCGCCGCCTCGGCTTTCGCTACTGGTCGCTGTCGCAATGGGCCAAGCACAAGGTCAAGAACGCCGTCAATTATATCGGCGCCTTCGAGCAGACGCTGTCCGCGGAAGCGCATCGCCACAAGGTCGACGGCGTGATCTGCGGCCACATTCATCATGCCGTGATGCACGACGAGTTCGGCATCCGCTACATGAACTGCGGCGATTGGGTGGAAAGCTGCACGGCGCTGGTCGAGCACGAGGATGGCCGCTTCGAGATCATTAATTGGTCCGATCACGAAGGCGCAGCGCGGCCGTTGCCGGATGCGGACGTCATGCCGTTCGAGGACGACGCCGAGATTGCGGCGTGAGCACTATGCGGCACGGCTCTTGAGCGCCACGCCCGGCTGCGATCATACTTGCTCCCTGCATGGAGCTTTCCGTACGAATCGAGCGCTGGCCGCTGGCCGGTGCCTTCACCATCAGCCGCGGCACCAAGACCGAGGCGGTCGTGGTGGTGGCTGAATTGAGCGATGGGACCCACCGCGGCCGCGGCGAATCCGTCCCCTACGCACGCTACGGCGAAACTCCGGACGGCGTCGTGGCGGCGATCGAAGCCATGCGTCCGGCGCTAAGGCGCGGGCTCACCCGCGCCGACCTGCAAGGCGCGATGCCCGCAGGTGCTGCCCGTAATGCGCTCGATT
>WNFI01013765.1_pt1 | contig 14354 bp, 10 predicted proteins | sample 5400471 | NCBI WGS metagenome assembly WNFI01 (sample SAMN13153348, study PRJNA577476) | soil metagenome | isolation source: 100 cm saprolite on Douglas fir-dominated hillslope | place: USA:California | collected 2013-09-17
AATACCAACGACGATATCCACCAGTTCGAGACCGTCGTTAAAAAATTCGTCGCTGCAGCCCACCAGGTGCCGGCCATTTCCACCGCCTTTAGCTATTACGGGGCCCATACACCCAGTTACAACCTGACAGTGGACCGGGAGAAATGCCAGAAACTTGGTGTCAGCATCTCCGACGTCTTCAATACCATGCAGGCATACATGGGCAGTCTCTTCGTCAATAACTTCACCCTGTATAACCGGACCTATCACGTAGTGGTGCAGGCAGACACGGCCTTCCGTGCGCTGATAGGTAATATGGATAAGTATTATGTGCGCAACCAGGCCGGCCAGATGCTGCCCCTTAGCACGCTGATCAGTTATAAGCCAATAGAAACAGCACCGCTGATCACGCACTTCAACATCTTCCGTTCGGCAGAAGTGGATGGGTCTACACCGCCGGGTTATAGTACCGGCCAGGGCATCGAAGCGCTGAAGGCAACAGCCGCAAAAGCCCTTCCCCAAGGCTATACTTATGAGTTTTCGGGACTTAGTTACGAAGAGATACGGGCAGGGTCAATGACGATGTATATCTTTATCTTCTCCATCGTATTTGTCTTTTTGTTCCTTGCTGCTTTATATGAAAGCTGGTCTGTTCCCCTTTCCGTCATGCTGGCCGTTCCGATCAGCGCCTTTGGAGCCATCCTGACGCTCACACTGATTCCGCCACTCACCAACAATGTTTATGCGCAGATCACGTTGATCACCCTGTCGAAGCGGTCCGTCTTCGTCTTCGCCCCATTATCATGACCTCGCTGGCCTTCATCCTCGGGGTAATGCCCCTGGTATTGGCCTCCGGCGCCGGCGCCGTGGCCCGTAAGACCATCGGCTTCACCGTATTGGGTGGCATGATCGCCTCTTCCTCGCTGGCTATCTTTATTGTGCCGGTACTTTATGTCCTGTTCACCCGCCTGTCTTATGGCAAAAAGCAGCTGGCCTGGTTACAGGAACATCGTGAAGAGCTGCTGGAAAAAGCCCGCCGGGTCGAAGCGCAAGACATAGATCCCGAGCTGGAATATGACATAACCCAGGCCCAGGCGGAAAACAAAAAAAGCAGGGAGGAAGCCAACGGCAATGGTGGTGGCGGCCAGCCCTCCCCCGACGCCAGCTAGGATTTTGCGATCGTGGATTCGGCTATCATGCCTCCTGCGATCGCGGCTCCTGCGCCGAACAGTTCCAGCACAGCAGCTGTCGTCAGCACCGTCGCAAACTCATTGTCGATGGTCGCGAGTGACACCTGGTAAACAATTTCTGCCGGGATATCCTCCCCGGCGAGGCTCCGGGATCGGAAGGCTGCAGTCGCATCGGCAGCGACAAAAGTCCTGTACCCATAATTACCTGCCATACGCGCCGTCGTCGACACACAATGTTGTGTCACCAATCCCGCCAGCACTACCGTCGTGATGCCCCGGGCATCAAGCCGCTGCTTCAGGTCTGTCCCGATAAAGGCGCTGTTGACTTTTTTCCGGATGACTGGCTCGCCTTCTAATGGTGTCACCTCTTCTTTAAAGTCATTTCCCGGATGTCCCGGGGCCAGGGGCGATCCCGCCTTTACCGAACAGTGCTGGATGTGGAATAACGGCCAGCCGTGTAACCTCCAATGTTCAAGCAATGTGCGGGCATTTTCTTCGGCGTCAGGATTGTTTCGCTCGCCGCCAAACCAATCGAGGTTGTCAAATCCTTGCTGAATGTCAATAAGGATCAGGGCCGGGTTCTCCGGCAATTCATGCTTCATTTGTATACTTTTTTAGTGATTAATTGCTGTTTCCACTATTTACCCCGGCGGTCACTTTCTTTCAATATCCGTTGCAGTTGCCGTTCATTGGCAAACCCACAGCGGAAGGCGATATCCCGCATGGTGATGTCCGGAGAGAACCGGAGATTGCCGGCCATTTCCAGCCGGAGTAAAGTAAGGTATTGGTTGATGGATATACCCGTGTGCAGCTTGAATGTCCGGCTAAGGTTGCGGCTGCTCATATTCACCATTTCCGCCATCTGGTCGATAGTAAGCTTCTGATCCAGATGCCCGATCAGCCAATCCTGCAGTTGGTGGATGCCCCGGTGTAAATGATTTCGGTAATTGAGGTAAACGCTGTCCTGCGAATGCCGGGCGCTTCTGCGAAAGTAAACCACTAACTCCCGGGCAACCTTATGCGCTAATAAGGGACCATGTGCCTCTTCCAACAAGTATAAGGCCAGGTCTATTCCCGAACTAATGCCCGCGCTGGTATAAACAGGTGGCAGGGCCGTAAATAAAACGTCGTCCTGTACATCGATAAGCGGGAACTCCTTTTTCAGCAAGGGAATAAGACTCCAGTGTGTCGTACATTTCCGGCCATTCAGCAGGCCTGCTTTCGCCAGCACAAAGGCGCCGATACACACCGAGCAGAGATTTACCCCCCGCTCCGCCTGCTGACCTAACCAACTGTAAACATCCTCCCACTCCTTTCGATAATGGTCGTCTTTCAACAGCCGGCTGCTGAAACCCGGAATAAACAGGTAATCTCCTTCCTGTAAGCCAACCTCCCTGTAATGCTGCAGCCGGCCGAGATGCAGACCGGAGGAGTCGGTTATCTCTTCCAGGAAAGAACAATGACTTAATTGATAGGTACCGAGCAGCTCGCCCGCTGCGAGAAACGTCTGACTGGGCCCCGACATATCCAGCATATGCACACCCGGCGGAACGAAAAAGACTACTCGTGTTATTTTCTCCATAAATGCTTAATTCTACTCAAAGTTAATACCTGGTTTTGAAAGAAGAAAGGACGAAGAGGCGACATATCCGGCCAATCCCTGAATTTCCCTGATTTTGCCCCGTGGACATTAACAAAATGTCAACCACCTCAATTATGCCGTTCGGGAAGTCACCGGACATCGCCTGGTCACTTGGTTTCCCATACCCTAATCACTTCAATACCTTCTTCCGCAAACACGCCGGTGTCACCCCCCTATCCCTCCGACACCTACATAAAAGCGCTTAGTGGTCACAGTATAAGCTCAATTATTTATTCACATATTGCATTCCTGAAGCTTCACGCTATTATATTTGTCCCACTCTGCATTTGCTATCGATTCCATTCCCCATCCTCTACACCGGTAAAGACTGTTCTCATCAAAAAACACTTACCATGAAATTTAGAATTCTACACCGGATCAGGGACCTTATCATCCCTACACTTTTTGTGCTTTCTATTGGTTCGCCAGCCTTCTCCCAAAACTGGAGACTCATCACACCAAGCTTTCCGACAACCGACGCCCCCGTCATCGCTTACTCCGTCGCAGACTTTGGAGCCACCGGCGATAGTGTCACAGACGTGACATCCATTTTCCAGCGACTGCTGGATTCTCTCAGCAACAAAGGCGGCGGCACACTCTTCGTCCCCAAAGGCAAGTATGTCATTAAAGGCAACCTCTTAATTCCTAAGGGTATCACGCTTAGGGGCGAATGGCAAAAGCCGGTAAAAGGCCAGCCTATCGCCGGCACCATCCTGATGGCCTATGCCGGCCGCGGTAATGGTAGTGCAGCCGCATTCATCACCATGCAGACTTCCGCCGCGGTTCGCGACCTGGCCATCTGGTATCCGGAACAAACGCCGGATAACATCACGGTTTATCCGCCGACTATTCTCTTCGGACAACAAAATTATTTTGGCAACGAGTTTTGCAACGCCAAAAACATTACCCTGGTCAATGCCTACGACGGAGTATTCTTCTCCGAGCAGAACGGAGGCACCTGCCCGACCATTTTCGATATCTATGGTACGCCCCTGCACACCGGGATCATGATCGACAACATCGTCGACGTCGGCCGCATCGAACAGATCGACTTCTCTCCAACCTACTGGTCGGGATCGGGATTGGCCAACGCTCCTGCGGCAGGCAGCTCCTACTCGAATTTCATTTACCAGAATGGCACCGGCATTATGATGCGGCGGAATGATTGGACCAACACCAGTTTCGTCAACGTAGAAGGTTATAATACGGGCTTCCATGCAGCCGTTTCCATCGCCAGCGCCGGCTCTACACCCAACGGGCACAACTATGGATTTAATTTTACAAATTGTAAAACAGCGGTGTATGTCGAGGCGCTAAATACAGTAGGTATCATGTTTACCCGCGTCAACACCGTCAATTGCGAATCCGGTTTTGTCCTGGCGCCGCATACAAATAACGGCGCCGTACAGTTGCATACCTGTAACCTGTCGGCAACTACCAACGCCATTTCTATCGACTCTACCTCTACCGGCACCTTTCTTATGCAGCAAACTACGATCACCAGCGGGAAAGTAAATGCTGCCGGCAGCACCTTTATGGCTTCCGACTGTGACTTTAACAACGGCGGCCCGCAAATTACTATCGGCCGTCTGGCCCGCGCGATCCTCTCCGGCAACCGCTTCAAAGGGGGCACAAAAATTCAAAACAACTCCCTTTACATCAATGCAATCGACAGCACTCCCCTGTCTTTGAATCACCTGCCGGATTTCCCGGTCATGAGCACCGAAACGCATAAACCTTCCCGGCTGGTCTTGTATATAGCAACCAATGCTCCCTATAATGCAAAAGGCGACGGGACCACCGATAATACCAATCCCATCCAGAACGCGCTGAACCAGGCTGCTGCGGACGGCGGCGGCATTGTTTTCCTGCCGCCCGGCAAATACAAAGTAACCGGTCATCTCTCTGTCCCCGCCAATGTCGAGCTGAAAGGTTCGTGCGATGTCAGCACTGCCCCCTCTGGCCCGGGCAGCGTACTGGAGGTCTATGCAGACAAAGGCAATCCTTCCGGGACACCCTTCCTCCGGTTGGCCGCCGGCAGCGGTATCCGCGGACTCGTTTTCGACTATCCGCAACAGACCGCTGACCTGGCCCCCAATTTTCCAGCCTATCCCTATGCCATCCAGGGCCTGGGCAGTAATATCTATATCATCAATATTGGCATCAGGGCAACCTATAATGGAATCGACCTCTTTACCAATAAATGCGATAACCACTACGTCGACTTCCTGGCAGGCCAGGTATTCAACAATGCCATACGCGTCGGCGGTGGTTCCATTGGCGGGAAAATAGTCAATCTGCAGTTTAACACGATCTATTATTCCAATGGCTCCGAATCAAAATTTGGCAGCTGGCCCAACTCCCTGACCGACTCCATCGGCGGAGCAACCTATCCATATGACTACGACCACGTCAACTGGATGGAATTGGGTAATTGCCAGAGTGAGATACTATACAATGATTTCGTCTATGGCGCACTTTACGGCCTGCGCCTTCTTTCTGAAGGCACAGGTCCTTCCGGCACCAGCCTTGGTTTGGGCATCGATGGCAGCCGGCATAGCCTCAGCTATGAAGGCATGGGCACGGGTGGTTTCGATCTCATCAATTCGCAGATCGTCAGCCTCGGTGACAGCGGTAACAATTACATCGTTACCAACTCCGGCTTCAGCCGCCAGGCCAATCTCTACAGCGCAGATTTCTGGGGCAATCCCTACAATGGGCTGTCGCTGAATGGCGGCACCCTCAATTTCCAGACCGCCAATTTCAACCAACCCGGACAGCAGCACTGGGGTAATGTACAGTCCGGCGCGATCAACCTGCACAACTCTTTTGTATGGCCTACCGGTTCCATCCTCAACACCGGGGCAGAGCCACATCTGTCAGCCCGCTCTTCTGTCATCGACAGTTCGAACATCCATCCCGGCAATGCAGCGCTGTGGGTGAACAACCTGGGCAATAGCTGGTCGGTATCTACGGCCGGGGCTATGGACCGTCATGGATGGACAGCGACGGCTTCCAACAATAGCAGCACCGCGCAGGCAGCCCTGGACAGCAATATTACCACCCGGTGGACCAGCGGCGCCTCACAGGCGCCCGGCATGTATTTCATAGTAGATATGAAGACCGTTAATACCATCCATCAAATCGTCCTGGATGCCTCTCCATCTCCCGGCGATTCGCCCATCGGCTACCAGGTATATTTGTCCAACGACAGCACCAGCTTCACGGGTCCCGTGGCTGCCGGCGCCGGCTCTCCCGGTATGACCCTGATCCTCTTCCAGGACCAGGCAGCCAGGTATGTCAAAATAGTACAGACCGCCTCACAGGGCAACTGGTGGTCCATCCACGAGTTCTATACATGGGGTAAAGTAAACGTGACCGGTGTTGTTATTACACCAAAAGTCAGCTCCCTCAACCTGGACTCCACCAGGCGTCTGACGGCTGCTATCACCCCGGCCAATGCAACCAACAGGGCTGTTAGCTGGACATCTTCTAACCCGGCTGCGGTGACAGTGGATTCTACCGGTCTGATAAAAGCAGTAGGCGCTGGTACCGCTGTCATCCAGGTTACTTCTTTAGATGCCCCTGGCGTCAGCGCAAGCGATACCGTTGCCGTCATAGGCGGCTCTTCTGCATTTGGCGGCACACCTGCCAACATCCCGGGTAAGATAGAAGCGGAAAACTTCGACAACGGCGGCCCGGGCCTGGCCTATTCCGATAGTGATCCCGCCAACAACGGCGGTCAGTACCGGCCGACAGAAGGCGTAGACATAGAGGCTTGCAGTGAAGGTGGTTACGACGTCGGCTGGACAGCTGCCGGCGAATGGATGAATTATACGGTCAACGTGACTACAGCCGGTGTATACACGATACAGGCGCGGCTTTCTTCTCCCGGTGGCGGTGGACAATTGCACATCGAAATGGACGGGGTAAACATCTCAGGTACCATCGTTGTTCCCAACACCGGCAACTGGCAGGTTTACCAGACCGTCAATGCTACGACTCCCGGTCTCACTACCGGGATCCATACGATGCGAATAGTAGAAGAAACGGGCGGATACAACATTAACTATGTGAATTTCGTCGTTTCGGGCGCCACTGCTGCGAAGAGTCTTAGCAGCCTGGTTGTTTATCCGAACCCGGTTACCGGCCAGCAGATAAACCTGCAGTTCGCGGGCCAGCCTGCCGGTAAGTATCATGTACGCCTGATCAACTATCTCAACCAGCCGGTGTACACGACAGACCTTACCCTTGGCAGCGGGGTTTCGACCTATACGATCACGCTGAATCACAAGCTCACCCCGGGTAATTATATGCTGGAATTGATCAAGCCTTCAGGCGGATCGACGGTCCAGCAGATAATGGTTCCCTGATATCAACCCAAAAAAGAGAGCGGCCGTCGCCGCTCTCTTTTTTTATTCCGACCGTAAACTTTCGATATATGTTGTGTTCAGTTTTAGCCAATAATCCCATACCCGACGCTCGTTCTCTTCCGTATTATACTTCTTCCCCACTTTTGCCGGCTTCCGGTATCAGCCCCCTGTTCCGGCGTCCGAAAGAAACGTCGCACCAATTTGCCTAAGACCTTTAACACCGGACCCAGATCGCTCCCCACCGAAAAATTTGAGGCCACTGCTCCGGGATGCATGGTATTGACAGTAACGGGAAGACCCATTTTCGCCATCCGCTGCGTCGCCAATATCAAAAACAATTTGGCATTTCCATAGGCCCGCATCGGGTTATATCCGTGCTCCAGCTGCCAATCCAAAAAGTCTGTTCGTGCCGACTGTTTATGTGCCGAAGAGGCGACATTAATGATCCGTCCTTCCGGGCTTTTTTGTAATAGCGGCAGTAACAAGGCTGTCAGCAACACCGGTGTCAGGAAATTCACCGCAAGCGTCACCTCGTACCCCTCCGCCGTCACTTCCCGCTGCCGGCCCATCATCACTCCGGCATTGTTGATCAGTACATCCAGCCGCGGATATCTTTGCAGCAATTCCTTCGCTAGTCGTCGTGTTTCCGCCAGTAGCGACAAGTCGGCCAACACAACATCAACCGCCGTATTCCCCGTTTGGCTTACGATCTCCTGTTTTGTCGCATTCGCCTTCCGGCCCTCCCGCCCATGCAAAATAAGGTGGGCGCCCTGTTTAGCCAGGGCCAGTGCTGCCGCCTTGCCGATACCCGAAGTTGCACCGGTGATCAATATGATCTTGTCTTTCATTTTCCTCTGTTTGAAAGACAAAACTACCTTAGATTTGGTATACATTTGATATCGATAACCTAAAGTATACCACATGCGCAGTGCCACCTCTCCAACCGCGAAAGCCGCCAAAGGCTCAAAAAATAATAAACCCCTGTCGATGACCGACAAGATCAAGTACGTCCAGGACACCCTTTATGTTATCAGCGGAAAATGGAAACTGCCTATCCTCATGGCCATGTATGACGGCACCAGCCGTTTTCGCGACTTACAGCGCTGCATCCCCAGGATAACGACACGCGTGCTCTCTAAAGAATTAAAAGACCTCGAAGCCAACAAGCTCATCCTGCGCACCGTCCACGACACCTATCCCATCACCGTCGAATATACGCTTACCCGCTATAGTTTCACCCTTCAACCCGTCGTCGATGAAATGATAAGCTGGGGACAGCAGCACCGGAAAAAAATAACGCAAAGATCTACCTGAACCGCCCTGGTAGCTACCTGAACCGCTCCAGCAGCCTTTCTGCGGCTTCCTTCCACACAGCGTGCGCGCCCTTCTCCCGGATCTCTTTCCCCGCCTGCTCATTCATCCCATTCGGTGTTGCCGCATGCGACGCCAGCTCATCAAAATTGATCTGTTCTGCCCGCTGCGCCATATAAGATAGCGACTGAAAAAGATCGGCGATATAGGTATTCGCCACTCCCTCTTCTACCCCATGTCCTGCCGTCCAACTACTCAGCTCGCCCAGTAATTCATAAAACGGGGTGATCAATCCCGTAAGGGTCCATATTGCATGTAACTGCCCTTCACCCGCCACCCGTAAAGGCTGACCGATAAAGCCAAATAAGCTGACCACTGATTCCGGCGCCCGGAACAACGGTATCGGGCAATTGTGTTCCATGACTGTTGGTAAAGGGATGGCCCGGCAAATCGCGCCCGCTGGCTGTACAACAGCGGAGAGATCAGCATATTTCAGCTGTGGGACGAGTGATACCACTGTATGCCGGGGCTGGAAGGCCAGGGTCTTCAATTCGTCTACGACTACTGCCGGCCGCAAGGCTATGACTACAATATCACTGCTGTCCAGCACTTCCTGGTTACTCGCTAAACGACGGACAAGGGAGTACTTACCGGCCAGATAAACCGAAGTCTCTTCATTGCGTGGCGACAAAAATATCTCGATCCCCTTTGCCTCCGACGTGGATAATCCTTCCACTATGGCCGAAGCTATCTTCCCGATACCAATAAAACCTAGTTTCATGTCATTGAATATATGGGACAAATTAACCTTTTGCCGGCAGGGTAGAAAATCCGGTGCAAATATTCTATCTTATCGCCCTATATGATGTCACCCTCTTTTATACAATCCCTGATTGGTCTGCTGGCGGGTATAACACTGATCGTTGTACTGACGACGCGGTACAAGGTGCATGCCTTTTTCGCCCTGCTTCTCTCCTGCGGAGTGGTAGGACTGGGAGTAGGACTCAGCCCTGAAAATGTCATCACCATCGCTAAAGACGGCTTTGGGAATATTATGAAGTCGCTTGGGTTTATCATCGTCCTCGGCACGACATTGGGTGTCTTGCTGGAACATACCGGCCGCACCCGGGTCATGGCTAATTATATTCTAAAGAAAGCAGGCGAACGACGTGCTCCGCTCGCCATGAGCCTGACGGGTTTTATCGTAGGACTGCCCATCTTTTGCGACTCGGGTTTTATTGTACTCAGCGGTCTCAATAAAAGCATTGCCGGCCGAAGCCACACTCCGATGGCGATAATGTCCGTGTCCCTGGCTACCAGTCTTCTTGCCGTTCACTGCCTTCTTCCGCCACATCCCGGCGCCGCAGCGGCCGCCGGTACTATCGGCGTTGAATTCGGCCGCCTGATCCTCTTTGGCATTCTTGTGGCCATTCCCGCTGCAACGGCTGGTTATCTTTGGGCCCGCTATGCCGGGCGCGGTACTGCTGTGTTGCAGGCAACACCGGATGAGGTCCCCGAAAAACACAGCGGCCCCGGCGTCTTTCTATCCTTTCTTCCTGTTGCAACCCCCATCGTCCTGATTGCGCTAAAATCATTCTTTTCCATTGAGTTAACCGGGTCCATACCCGGCCTGTCCATTCTCCTTTCGCTGGGGGACCCCGTCATTGCCCTTCTCATAGGTATACTCATGGCCTTTACCGGCGGCCGTGGCCGGACGAAGGTATCTCGTGGCTGGACGAAGGTATCTCTTGGAGCCCTGCTCGGCGATGCCGTAGACAAGGCCGGCAGTATCCTGGTGATCATCGGTGCAGGCGGCGCGTTTGGCGCCATACTGGCTGCAACCCGGGTGGGCGACCAGCTGAGCGCTGTTCTTCCGCTGGCTTCCCTGGGCATCCTCTTTCCCTTTTTATTAACCTTCATGCTGAAAACAGCCCAGGGATCATCTACCGTCGCTATCATCACTGCGGCCTCCATCGTCAAGCCCTTACTGCCGGCCCTGGGACTGGCTTCAGGTAATGGCCCCCTGCTTTGCGTCCTGTCGATGGGCGCAGGTTCAATGGTGTTTTCCCATGCCAATGATGCTTATTTTTGGGTGATAACCCGATTCTCCGGGCTGGATATGAAAACCATGTTAAAGGTCTATACACTGGCTTCCGGTTTTATGGGTTTGACGGCTTATCTGACGGTTTATATTTTATCACGAATACTTTCCTGATACGCATGTTTATTGTTATCGCTCCCAATGCATTTAAAAACAGTCTCACGGCTGCCGCCGCGGCCGGGGCCATCCGGAAGGGTCTGGGGCAAAGCCGCCTTCCCTGCACCTGTGAATGTTTCCCTATCGGTGATGGAGGTGACGGCACCGGCGAATTGCTTATCGATAAATTAGGAGCCCATAGAATAAACGTACAAACGCAGGACTCGCTTGGCCGACCCATCACCGCGCCTTTTGGTCTTGCTGATTCCACCGCCATCATCGAAATGGCGGCAGCTTCCGGTCTGCGGCTGCTGGATACCGGGGAGCTAAATCCTCTTCTCTCGAATTCTACCGGTACCGGTCAAATGATACTCGCAGCGCTGGAGCGCGGCGCCCGTCAAATACTCCTGGCCGTAGGGGGCTCCGCGACGGTAGACGGTGGTATAGGTATACTCCATGCACTCGGTGTCCGTTTCCTTGACGCAGAGGGGCGGGCGCTGCCTCCCACACCCGACCAGCTGATCGACCTCGATTCCATCGACCTCGGGGACCTAAACCCACTCTTGCAAAAGTCGCGGCTGACCATCCTTTGCGACGTAGACAATCCTTTACTCGGTGAAGACGGAGCGGCCGCCATCTTTGGCCCTCAGAAAGGCGCTACCCCTGAAATGGTGCAGCAGCTTGAGGCCGGTCTAACCCGTTTTTGCGGGATCGTTCTCGCCACAACAGGAAAAGACATGGGCAGCATTTTACACGGCGGCGCCGCCGGCGGTACAGCTGCAGGCTGTTGGGCCCTGCTCGATGCCCAGCTCGTCAATGGCGCCGATTATTTTCTTCAATTGACAGGTTTTTCGGATAGCCTTCAAAAAGCCGATCTCGTCATCACGGGCGAAGGTAGCATCGATGCACAGACCCTGCAGGGAAAAGGCCCTTTTGCCGTCGCCCGGCTGGCCCGCAGTTACCATATCCCTGTGATCGGCCTTGCCGGAAAAATTCCCCTGCAAACAGATCCCGCCCTTGTACACTATTTTGATGCCCTATTGGCTATCGGCAATCAACCCTCCCCGCTGCCACAAGCCATCGCCGACACGGAAGCCAACCTGATCCGGACGGCCTGCACCCTGGGGGACCTACTGGCTTTGCGCATCCCCGGCTAACCGCGGGCGCCCGTCCCCACTGACCGCGGGCGCCCCTCCCGACTAACCTGCCGGCATTAAATGTCAGAATTACGGGTAAAATCAGATTGGATTAAGTCAAGAAATGACAAGCCCTTTTTCCCCGGGCGTTGTACTTTTAGTACGTACACTAATCATCTATTTATTATGAAACGCCACTGTTTCCCAACATTGCTTGCCCTTTTTTACCTTTTTGTCACCGCGCCGGCCACTGTAAAAGCTCAGTCCGCCGGCGGGACCAAACCCGATCCCGCCCCGGGGGAAGGCAACCTTGCCGTGGTCGCAACGGCTACCGGGTCGGGTCGTACAGATTATATCATCACCACGCTTAATGATGGCCTTACTCCTACCCCTCCGGGTAATTCACGTTTTCTGCGTCCACAACCCCGGTTTGCCAATCAATGGGTTCAATACGAATGGAAGCAACCCGTTAGCACGCACCGGATAGCTGTTTACTGGTGGGACTATACGAACCATGCCCCTCTCCCCGGCGCTTATCATATTGAATACTGGGATGGAAGCGCTTTCAGGCCTGTGTTGCATCCGGACGGACTTGGGCTTCAAAATAACCAATATAATATCACCAGCTTCGACGAGGTCAACACCATCCGTCTTCGCCTGGTCATGGATTCCAGCGACAGGTTTACCTCTACACTCGTAGAATGGAAAGTGGATGAATCCGAACATTCTCCGTCCATCGCTGCCATCGTTGCTGCAGGCGACGACCGGGACGTCATGCAGGACGGGAAAACCTATCTTTCTCCTGACATCCGAAGCGTACATCCCATCACCCGCACGGCCTGGACAAAAGCGGCAGGCCCCGGAGACGTTGTTTTCAGCGACGCGGCCGCCAAAGAAGGAACAGCCACCTTCTCCGCTGCCGGTACCTATACTCTTCTTTTCACCGCCTGGCAGGGTAATCTCCAAAGCACCTCTCCTCTTACGGTAAAGGTCGTCACACGCCCTCCGGCTAAAAGGCTGGACGTTGTTTATACGAAACACTACACGATTGACAGCAAGCTCTGGAACGATCGCGCCAGGTCTATTATCGTCAACTGGATCCCTTATTGTATAACACAGTGCGAGCGAACCGATCTCTCCACCGGCGAAGGCGGTCTTGACAATTTTATCGAAGCAGCAAAGGCGCTAAAAGGCGAACCCCATGGCAAACATAAAGGATATGTCTTCTCCAATGCCTGGATACATCAAACCGTGGAAGCGATGTGCGAAGCGCTTATGGTCGACCCGAAAGGTGACGCGGAGATCATCAGCGCACAGGATAAAATGAAGGCGACCCTCGAACGGTGGATACCCATCGTCCTTGCGGCACAGGAGCCCGATGGCTATCTGCAGACGGCTTATACCTTGCGCGATACCAGCCGCTGGCACCATCGCTGGTCTTCCGAAGGCCGGGGCAACCACGAAGGATACGTCTCCGGTTATTTCATCGAATCGGCTATCAATCATTATACGCTAACGGAAGGGAAAGACAAACGGCTCTATAATGCTGCCAAAAAACTCGCCGACTGCTGGGTGGCCAACATCGGCCCCGGGAAGATAGCCTGGTACGACGGCCACCAGGAAATGGAACAGGCCCTTGTCCGCTTTGGCCGTTTTGTCAACGATATGGAAGGCCACGGACGTGGGGATAGTTATATCCGTCTTGCCAAATTTTTGTTGGACAATCGTAAAAATGGCAGCGAATACGACCAGAGCCATGTCCCCGTGCAACAGCAATACGAGGCCGTAGGACATGCCGTACGCGCCACCTATACCTATTCCGGGATGGCCGATATAGCCGCGGAAATGAATGACGTTGACTACCAAAGCGCCGTGCTTTCACTCTGGGATAATATGGTCAACCGGAAATATTATATCACGGGCGGCATCGGCAGCGGTGAAACATCCGAAGGTTTTGGCCCCGACTATTCGCTGCGCAACAATGCTTATTGCGAATCCTGTTCCAGCTGCGGCCTCATTTTCTTCGAATACAAGATGAACCTGGCTTACCACGATGCGAAATATGCGGATCTGTATGAAGAAACCATGTACAACGCGCTGCTGGGCTCCCTGGCCCTGGATGGAAAGGATTTCCTGTATACCAATGCACTGGCGTCTTCCCAGCCGCGTTACGAATGGCATGTCTGCCCCTGCTGTGTCGGGAACATTCCACGCACCCTGTTGATGATGCCGACCTGGACCTATGTCCGTGGAGACGATGGGCTCTATGTGAACCTCTTTGTCGGCAGTACCATCAAGGTGGAAAAAGTCGCCGGCACTGATGTGGAAATGGTACAAAAGACCGACTATCCCTGGAGTGGAAGGGTAACCATGACCGTCAACCCGACCGTATCCAAAACATTTTCCGTTTATGTCCGGGTACCCAATCGCACTACGAGCGAGCTCTATAAACCCATTCCGGAAGTCAGCGGACTCGTCTCGCTTTCGGTCAACGGAAAAACAGTCACCCCTGTTGTCGAACACGGG
>WNFI01268783.1_pt1 | contig 14350 bp, 14 predicted proteins | sample 5400471 | NCBI WGS metagenome assembly WNFI01 (sample SAMN13153348, study PRJNA577476) | soil metagenome | isolation source: 100 cm saprolite on Douglas fir-dominated hillslope | place: USA:California | collected 2013-09-17
CAGCCACAAAAATTGCTCAACTCGATCGAGCTGATGAACTTATCCGGAATCAGTTGCACTTGATCCAACTGAAGTTAGATGGACTCGAGCAGATGCGTGCAGGACTCCTGGCAAGCATCGAACGTCATCAACGAAGACGCGAGGAATTATTAAATAATAATTAATACATAACACATTTTTTAGAAACTAGATCGGAGACCCATGAAAACAATTTATCACGACGAACAGGAACATTCTGTTCTTGAAGTGGATTACGAAAAGCAGCAGGTAAAAGGCCTGCTGCGAACTTTTTTAGCCCTACGCCATCGTAATTTTCGTCTTTTCTGGTTTGGCCAACTTATCTCATTGATCGGCACCTGGATGCAATCAATCGGGCAAGCATGGCTCGTCCTGGAATTGACCCATAGCGCATGGTTACTTGGCGTTGTGGGCGCACTGCAATTTTTGCCAGTTATGCTCCTATCCCTTTTCGGTGGTGTTCTTGCTGATCGTCTACCCAAACGCAAAGTACTTTTATTCACACAGTCATTTGCGATGCTACAAGCAGTTCTACTCTGGGCACTGGTTGCTAGTGGCCAGGTACAAATCTGGCATGTACTGGTCCTGGCAGCATTACTGGGTCTCACTAACTCGCTTGACATGCCTACACGACAGGCATTTGTTGTTGAAATGGTGGGACGCGAGGACCTCCCGAATGCCATCGCGCTGAACTCATCGCTTTTTAACATGGCACGTATCGTTGGTCCCGGAATCGGCGGTCTCATCATTGCCTGGCTCGGTGTCGCGCCACTTTTCCTGTTGAACGCCATCAGTTTTATTGCTGTCATTATAGGGCTGGCATTGATCGACATGAACCATCTTTATGCCCTGGCCAGGCGTCCAAATGTAAGTCTAGACACAGTGAAACAGAGTACGTTGCAGAGCCTGCGCGAAGGCCTCTCATATGTTATTCATACGCCTTCAGTACTGTTGATCATTGCAGTTGTTGGCATAATTTCCCTGTTCGGAATTAACTTCAATGTTATTCTCCCGCTCTTTGCAACGGATGTGCTGCATGCAGGACCTGAGGGATTCGGGTTCATTTCTGCCGCCTTTGGGCTTGGCTCGCTTTTCTCAGCTCTCTGGCTGGCCTGGGGTAATAACAAACCCAGTATACGCCAGTTGCTTATTGGCGCATTGGCATTCTGTATACTCGAAATCCTTTTTGCTATCTCTCACATGTACGTGCTCTCACTGGTTCTCATAGCAGCAGTAGGATTTTCGCAAATTGCATTTTCAGCAACCGCGAACACCACACTACAAACTGTCTCGCCCGATCATCTACGTGGCAGAGTGATGAGCGTCTATATGCTGGTTTTTGCTGGAACCGTCCCTTTGGGCAATCTTTTCACAGGCGGCATCGCACACCTGTTCAGTGCACCCATTTCCCTATTGCTGGGTGGAGGCCTTAGCTTGATCGCGGCAATCGTTGGTTGGATATTACGCAAACCTGCGGAGAAAAGTCTTGCAGAAGATTCACTTACCGATTAACGAGTGGCAAGTGCTGCCACTCACCATTGCTTCCCAGCAATATCACATCGATCGAAGTGAGCAACTGCTCGCTGCGGTATCACCAGGCGACCCCGCAACGCTCTACTGGTCACAGTCAGAGTCAACAGGCCTCGTATTAGGCTTTGCACAAAAACATGCCATCCTCAATCAGGAGGCGCTAGCAGCTCAACAGCTACCAATTTATCACCGACGGGCTGGTGGAACGGCTGTACTGGTAGGATCAGACTTACTTGGCCTCGATGTCGTGCTACCGGCTGGTCATCCCTTAGTACTGCAGGACATAGTAGAGTCCTACCGCTGGCTTGGAACAGCGTGGGTAGAAACACTACGACTTTTTGGGGTAGAGACACGCATAGTACTTCCCCAAGAAGCCCACCAGCAGCGCGCTCTGCTTAAACAGGAAGAAGCCCGAGAACGAGAATCTATTCTACATCGTGCCTGTTATGGATCCCTGTCATCCTATGAAGTTGTAGCAGGGCAGCGCAAAGTGGTGGGACTCGATATGGTTCGCCGTCGCGCAGGCAGTCTTTTACAAGCAGGCCTACTTCTCCACTGGGAAACGGACCTGCTGGCAGAGTTACTGGGGCACACACCCGAGGAGCAACACATCTTGCGTGCAGGTCTGCTCGAACGCGCAGTGGGACTGGATACCCTGGCTGGTCGATTTGTGCCAGCGGAAGAAGTAATCACCGCGTTTGAAACTATACTCTTTTCAATGTAAGGACTTCTCACTTAAAAAAGGTCTCGAGGTGGCAGTGCTGTGTTGTACTGGACCGGGCGGCGCCCGGTCCAGTACAACACAGCACTGCCACCTCGAGACCAAATATATGCGGCCCGCATGCGGGCAATGCCATTCAAATACGTGCAATAGTCGAGAATAGGCCGTTGTAGAGCTTGGCGAGGGCAAGCCTCGCCACTCCATGTCGCTTGACAGACCTGTCGTGCCTGACATGGAGTGGCGAGGCTTGCCCTCGCCAGGCTTTCCTTCAGGGTCTGTGAATTAGTGCTGAGAGACAGAGACTCCCAAACACGGTAAGATAGACCAAATCCCACTATCTACCGAAAGAGAGTCTCATTCCTATGTATTGTATCGCCTCCCAGAAGGTCATCCCTGCCTTGACTGATGACCAGCGCTACAACTTACTCAAAGAAGCCTCCCTGTGCAGTTTAGCCCAGTTGTTGGAAGCCATGCCTGATCCACGAGGTCGTCATGGCTTGCGCTCTGACCTGCCCTTTTTGCTGTGCTGTCTGATCGCCGCGAGGCTCGTGTAACTGCAATGGAAGCGAGGCCGTGGCGCAGTGGTGCCGCGAGCACCAAAGGCTGTTGCCCCGGTTGTGTGCTGATAGCTTGGAGCGCGTGCTGGCGGCCTGGGTCCAAACCACGCTGGTTGCCCAGCCGGACGAAGCCATTGCCTTGGACGGCAAAACGCTGCGCGGAGCGAGTAGCGGTGAGCAGGAGGCCCCCCAACTGCTGGCCTTTTGCACCCATGACAGCCAGGAGACATTACTGCAAGTCTGGATCGATGAGAAAACCAACGAGATCCCGGTCGCCAAAGCGCTCCTCGCCCGTCTCCCCTTGGCCGGGCGGGTCTGTACGGCTGACGCGCTCCATACCCATGCCGCCTTGATGGAGCTGCTGCATGACGTGCAGGCGTACAGCGTCTTACCCGTGAAGCAGAACGAACCGACCTTATGGGCGGACTTGCAGACCTATTTTGCCGACCCGCTCGCGGAGTCATGTACAGGCCTCGACGACGGAGCGACGACGGGGCCGCATCGAAGTGCGCCAGATCAAGGGAAGTCAGGAGTTGACTGCCTATCTCAGTCTCCGCTGGCCGCATCTGCAGCAGGTAGCTGAGGTGACGCGCACCGTCACCTGCAAGGGCAAGACCACCCACGAAGTCCTCTACCTCATCACCGACTTGACGCCTCAACAGGCGTCTCCCCACCGGCTCCTCCAGATAAACCGTGGCCATTGGCACATCGAGAATGGACTGCATTATGTGCGCGATGTGGACTTCGGGGAAGATCGCTCTCGCCTGCGCTCGGGCAATGCTCCTCAAGTGATGGCAGCGCTACGCAATCTGGTGATCACCCTCATTCATCGCCTGGGCTCTGCTCAGATCGAGGCCCTCAGGCGCTATTTTGCCTATCATCCTGAGCAAGCTCTTGCCTTCTTGTTTCAAAAGGGGGGCCAGCAATAATTCACAGACCCTGCTTTCCTTCAGCTAAGGCACTTGACACCTGAAGCTATTAGTCCTATAACATCCTATACTGATCTTATCAACCAATGAGCAAGTAACATCGAAAGGTTTTGTAAGTTATGGCAGATAGAAATGCCCCTGGCGCACTACAAGTAGTTAAAACACCTGATTACGAAGCCATGGTAATTGGCGCGCACCCCGACGATGACGACTTTGGAGCGGGGGGTACGAGCGCTTTATGGGCAAAACAAGGTAAAAAGATCGTATGGGTAGTGATGACTGATGGAGCTGAAGGCAGCGAGGTTCCAAGCCTGATCGACACCGACTTGATGCTCACACGTGAACATGAACAGCGCATGGCTTGCGAAGTGCTAGGGGTGCAGGCCGTCGAATTTTTGCGCTTCCCTGATGGGCATCTGAGGAATAGCGAAGCGGCACGCAAGGCCATTGTCCGGCTCATTCGCAGGTATCGCCCACGTGTTGTCGTTACCCATGACCCAAGCGAGCACATTTTCGCGCCTGATCCCTACGAGAAACCCGACCAGACCGCGTATCTTAATCATTCCGATCACCGGGCAACCGGCAACATCGTCCTGGATGCCATCTTCCCCCCTGTAGGCAATCCTCGTTCCTATCGTGAGTTGCTTGCGGAAGGATTGCTACCATACCAGGTACACGAGATTTACCTCTTCCACTCAGGGCAAGACAACACGTTCATTGACATCAGTGAAACTATCGAGCTTAAGGTCAAAGGCTTACAATGCCATGTCACACAGTTTGGCCCAAATATAGAGATGCTCGACAGAATCCGCGAATGGGGAATCGAGACGGCGAAAGAAGCAAAAGAGAAAAAAGGCCTGGAGCTGCAGTACGCGGAGGCCTTTCGTAGAATCAAGCTATACATTCCCAAAAAAGAAGAGCAAGAACCAAAGAAAGACGAGGTGGTGGAAGCTTAAGCTTCCCGCCGCCTTTAATTTGGCGTCACGATTGCATAGAAGCCTTCCCACCAATTCAGGAAATGCGCACGTGAAAGTGAGTGCCGGTTCCAGAGGGATGAATCAGCAAGATAAACATAGTTGCTATCCCCACCGGTCACCACGAGCAGGTGACCGCCAGCATACCTGTCTGGTGGGAAGCTAACAATTACAGGTCTCCCGTGATCTGCGATATTGATGATTTGGTCGAGCGATAGGTTATGACCCCAGGTCGTCTTGAAACCAAAATGTGTAACGGTTCGCTGTATCCCTATATCCTCTAATAACCCCAGTTCAGGAGTAATTTCACCTATCCCTGCCTCAACTTTCAAAATATCCGTTATACGGTAATGATGCCCGTAGGAATTAATAACCTCTGTCATGGAGGCAGTAGAACAAGCTGAATATGCCCATGAATGAAATTCTTCTGGAGAGCCATATTGTGCAGGATCAAGCTGACCAATGCGCTCCAGATTCTGCGTTGCGTTATAGTTTGGCTGCTGGCTTGATGCCGGTGCAGAAGTGACATTCTGGGTGAACATAACAAGATTAAAAAGTGCGTGATTGGGAAGTACGAGATTTAAAGTGTAAAGGCCAAGTATGAAAATAGAAACGAGGCCAATGGCGATTACAGACCAGGGAATCGGCTCACCTCTCCGGCGCCCATTGATGCGCGCCCATATTGCCGGCACTGAAATAGACCTTGCAGTCCCCATTTCAATTCCCACAGTAAGACTCTGTGAACGCACAGGTACAGATTCCGCAGTACGCCGCCTGGGAACTGGCATTGGATCATCTATGTACCTTCGTCCAAGCGGTACTTCATCTAGAATGCGCCTACCACGCAATGGTACCGAATCAACAGCCCTCCGCCTGTCAAGGGCTACTATATACTCAGGACATTGATTCCGCAGTTGGGATTTAGCAGTAAGAAAAAAGCCAATCAACGTGACGATGATGGCAAATGTGAGCAACGTGACCAGGAGGAAGGTCATAAATACATGCTCCTAGCTACTAGCGTGTGACAATGAAATAGCCGGGAAGAAATATGGGCACCGGTTAGGACAAAATTTCTAAATCGTCCTTGCTATTGCAAAATATACCACAATATCTCAGCTAAAACAACGTACATAGTATACCTTTTCGTCGACAGCTCGTAAGAAATTGCTCAGTCCCACATTATTTGAGAGTGCCGGAGTGGCTGAGCGTGGCGGTGCCACGCTCAGCCACTCCGGCACTCTCAAAATTTTTGTTGCGACCCTTGGGTCGCCAGTCTTCGCTCAAACAGTTTCAGGGGAAAGGTTCCAACACCGATCAGGGGCTCAGGAGAACTGATCCCCCAGCCGCGTAGGGGCTGGGGATGCTTGCATCGCCCTGGGTGGGGCATTCCTCGCCTTTCACCCCCGCTTGGTGTTGGAACCCGAGGGAAAGCATACAGTGACAGGCAGCCCTTTTGGTAGTATTATAAGGCAGACATCTATCTCGAAACACTAGAGAGCACAAAAAAGTTGCGAGGTTTTTATGTATATTTACTACATTCTACATGGAACACAGGGAGGAACAACTGTCGAATTGGAGGGAGATATCGACGAAGAGAACTTTCCCGGCATCGATCTCAACAATGGTCCTGCTATCATCGATTACCTCGTACAGAAAGTAAATCAAGAAGCAGGTAAAACTGGCACCTGGGAAGCATGCGACCTGACGGACTCGTTCTTCAATCGCGAAGACACCTATCTGTTTTATAACGGGCGCTGGATGAGACGATCGGATACGCCATGGCGCAAGGATAAGGGCCTCTAGATTCTTCTTTTTGAAAACTGGCGACCAAATGTCGCAACAAAAATTTGAGTGCGTCGAACGGGCTGAGCGTGGCGGCGCCACGCTCAGCCCGTTCGACGCACTCAAATAAAAGCTGCCGCCTGCAAGCGGGCCGCAGTGGACGAGGGAAACCAAAAAGAGTCAGGGAGAGAGCATATTTGGTGATCTGCTCGACGAAATCGGGCTTCGCCACTACGTAGTATTACTCAAGTATCCTGGATCAGGAACAAAAGAACCCAACAATATGTTAAAATTAGCTAAGAATTCCTAATAAGTGCAACCATATCTCCTGATGAGGCGTGTAATGAATGTAGGTTGTAAGCTCCAAAAGCAAACTCGAATGAGGGCAACGTACGATATAACACTTTCACGAACATACTTGAGAGGAAGATAAAATGATTTTTGACACAAACATCAGGCGCGCGCGTGGCCTTGCTGCGATGAGTCCAGAGCGCCGTCGAGAGATTGCAAGTAAAGGCGGACGTACCTCGCAAGCCCGTGGAACTGCTCATCAGTGGACAGCAGAAGAAGCCTCGGCGGCAGGTAAAAAAGGCAGCGCACGCTACGCACTAAGAAAGGCGGATGTAAGCAGAGCCGCTCAATGATCTATTCCCTCGATAGCCGCTGCTGCCACTGCATCTCCACGAGCCGCGGCCCACCGCAGAACCTCTCCAGCAAAATGCAGTGAGCCAGTAGCACAGATCAAATCATTGCTCCCTGCCAGGTCAAAGGCCAGGTCCATGGCACCGCGGCTATCATTCGCTGTGTATATTTCTACATGTGGCGCATATCTGGCAAATGCATCTTGCATTTGCTCAATTGTGGCAGCACGAGGACTCGCTATACGGGTAAGCACCACAATATCTGCATGCTCCAATGCTCGCGCTATGCCCAACAGGTCTTTGTCACGAAACAGGCTCAACACAACCATCAGCCGGTGAAAAGAAAATGAGTCATGCAGGGCCTGGATTAACTTTTGCATAGAATCGGCATTGTGCGCGCCATCAACTACAATCGTTGGATTGTGCTCTATAACGTCAATACGCGCAGGCCAGCGTACTTTTCTCAACCCTTCTCGTAACGCCTGCTCGTCCCACAATATACCTTTCTTGTGCAGTGCATCGAGAGCAGCCAGGGCCAGGGTGGCGTTTTCAAGTTGATGTTGACCCGCCAGAGGTATTTCCAAACCAGTATAGGTTCGTTCGGGTGCCCAGATAGTAAAACGCTGGTGTTCCCCGCTGCGTTCTTCCAGGCGATAGCGATAACTTAGGGTGGGTAACCAACCCGCTTCAACCTCTTCCTGTGCAGGATCCCCATCAGCGGCTCCGATACGTATCATTCGGGTATGTTGTCGCTGGCACACAGCAGCAATTGCTAATAAAGCCTCTGGAGACTGCGCTGAGGTAACTACTACGCCATTTGGTTTGATGATGCCAGCCTTCTCGGTAGCAATTTGGGTCAAGGTATCACCCAAAATTTGCATGTGATCGTAACTAATTGAAGCAATCACCGAGACAAGCGGATGCGTGACGTTGGTAGCGTCCAGGCGACCGCCCAGGCCAACCTCCAACACAGCATGTTGCACGTGCTGGCGCTGAAAGTAAAGCAAAGCCAGGGCCGTTGCGACTTCATAGGTTATGAATGGGCCAAACTCTCGTTTCTGCTGTATCTCTTCGGCAGCAGCACGCACAACCGGCACTAATTCTGCAACTTCGTCCTCACTGATGAGTCGCCCTTTGGCACGTATGCGCTCACGAAACGTATGTAGATCAGGTTGTGTATAGAGGCCTGTACGTACTCCGGCTTCCCGCAAGACGCGTTCAATAAACGCTGCAGTAGATCCTTTCCCTTTCGTACCCGCTATCAATGTGTTGCTATAGCTGAATTGAGGATTGCCAAGTACTTCAAGGAGTCGCGCTTCGCGAGGTAAATTTTCTTCGGGATTGCGGCTGAATGGCCCACCGCGTTCAAAATCGCTAAGGCTATAAAGATATGCTAAAGCTTCTTGATAGTTCACTTTATTCTGACCTTATTACTCTATTCCAAATTTGTTTGATGCACCACTACGTACAACAGCGTCGCTCATTTTGACGACACGCATCATTTCTCGTACATCATGTACACGTACAATATCTGCTCCCTGCGCTATTCCCAGGGCTACAGTGGCGGCAGTTCCCTCTAATCGTTCAGATACCGGAAGGCCACCAAGCACCAGGCCTATAGTCGATTTGCGCGAGGTGCCTAACAAGATGGGACGTCCCAATGCCCGCAATTCACCCAGCCGATGTAGCAGCGTCAAATTCTCTTCCGGTGTCGTACCAAAACCTATTCCAGGATCGATGATGATGCGCTCCCAGGCAACCCCAGCCGCCAGAGCAAGATCGATGCTGTGTGCCAGAAAGCGTACAGCATCACTGACAATCTCATGCTTGTGGTAGCCGCGCATGTTCGCCATTAATATGATAGGGACCTCTCGTTCACTTGCTAGCCCACTCATAGCAGGATCACGGTTCAATGCCCAGATATCATTGATCATACAAGCGCCGGCATCCAAAGCCTGCCTTGCAACCTCTGCCTTATAGGTGTCAATTGAGATTATCACTTCTTTGGGTAATACAGCATACAATGCCCCGATAACCGGAAGCACACGAGCCAGTTCTTGTTCTGCGGAAATGGGCGCAAAATTGGGCCGTGTTGACTCACCGCCGACATCTATGATCGTTGCTCCTTCAGCGACAAATTGCTGCGCCTGGGAAACGGCACGGGCAACAATTACATCTGGCGTAAGCGTCTCATCGACTATTCCATCACCCGAGAAAGAGTCTGGCGTGACGTTGATAACGCCCATGACGTATGTCTGCCTTCCCCATTCCAGGCGATGATTGGCCCAAATTGTCACAGGTAATGCTGCAGGCATGAATATACTATATCCTTTCGTGTATAGGTATCAACTTGCCAATCGACTTACTATATACTCGCCTGCTTGCTGCGCAAGTACCATTCCTGGCAACACTCCATGGGCACCTAAACCTTCAATCGCGACTCCTGGCGCCTTGTCACTTACAACGCGCAGTTCCGGGATCATATCCGCCGTTACAGCCAGGTCAACAGCCCAGGTGAAGGTTGGCTCCTTGCCTGCTAACTCTGGGAGCCAGTAACGCGTAGCATCAGCAAGATGCCTGTAATATGTTGCATCTTTCTTTGTCACACCCGCTTTCCCATAGCGTCCTCCACTTACCCCCAGGCGTCCATTCCCCGGTCTGTAGTCAGCATAGGTGTACGGTGAAGCATCCCAAAACAAGGGAAAACTCTCAGGAAAATTCGCTGCAAAAGCCAGCGCGTAAATACGCGCATTAGTCTGAACCGTTGGCCCAACACAATTGATAAGTCCGCGAGCTGAGAAGGTCGTTCCATCAGCTAGAGTGAGTTCCCAGCAATGTCTCTTCACTTTCTCATCTATCACCTGGTAGCGAATTATCTTTGCCTTTCCAACAATACGCACCGATCGCCCATTTCGGGCCTGCTTCGCTAAGTATGCGAGTAAGGACAAAGGTTGAATCCGCCCCTCGTCAGGCAACCATAAAGCTCGCACGACCGATTGCACATTAAGGCGGCCATAAGTGGCTTCAGCCACTTGAGATGGCGTCCATATTTCAGCACGCAAACCCGCGCTAACACGAGTATGCGCTTCACGTTCCAACTTACGTGCCGCGTTCATACTCACAGCAAGGTTGAAAGCTCCTGTCTGTGTAGTAGAGAGGATAGTTCCAGGTGTAGTCGCCTCCTCAATAAGTGTGTGAAAGATAGAGGTTGTTTCAGGATAGAAGGATGCCGCCTGGCTGCCGGGTGGTAGTTCTGCCATACCCATATTAATACCCGGAGTGAGAATCCCGGCATTACGCCCGGTAGCGCCATAACCCAGCATTTCCTCTTTTTCCAATACCACCACTTTTGCCGATGCTGCCCGTTTTTTCACGCTTAACGCGGCACTCAGCCCAGCCACTCCGCCGCCAATGATGGCTACATCAACGAATTGAAGAGATTCTTCCCCAACGGGCGGTAGTTTCAGATTAGCGAGAATGGAAGCATCAAGTCCATCCCACCACGGTATCAACTGTTGAATTGGAGGGCTTTTGAACTGTTTCTGAGCTGGGGTAGTTCGCGAAATCAAAAGGCTCCTTTCTCTAGCTGATGGTTCGGCTCCTGGTTGCCCAGGGAGCTGGTCGGCTTCGGGGCTCCAAGCCCACACCTTGAGGTGTGAAGTCGCTGACAAAGATTAGACTTTTCTCTTCATCATCATATCCTTCTTCGTTGCTTCCTTGCAAATAGCAATGCTATACTATCTTTAGATTATTCGGTATACCTCACACCAATCTTTAAAGTACCTTAATTACAGACTAGCGCATTTTGAAAGTCAGGTTTTATGGCTTTCGAAACACTCTGGCAGGAAATGATACATTCAATGAGAGAGATTAATGAATTAAAATCACGACATAGCAGTACACCCGTGGTTCCTCGCTGTCACGAATGCAGCGAAGAAGCGCTGGGACGCTGTCCCGATTGCCACAAGGGTCTATGTCAGGTTCATTTTCCCAAGCAGCAGCATTCTCCTTGCGCCCAAAAGCAAATGAAACTGGCGCAAACCCAGGTCTGTTATGTCTGTGGCACCCAGGTCTATCCCGATCAGTGGTCATTATCACGATCTTCTCATTTCGTCGATCAATTTCGCTGCAATGGCTGTCGTCGCTATATTTGTGACGAGCTGCACACCCAACGTAAAAGCGACCAAGTCTCGATTGTCCGCGAAGGTTTACGCGGACACCGCTACCAATACACGATTCGCTATTGCGATCTTTGCGCACCCTTTTACCGTATTGTGGGCATCAAGGGATTGGCATATGGCTTTGTCTTCGCTGGAACGGTGGTAGCTGGCATCCTTTTCTATATACATCCTTAACAATTTTTTTAGAAGGGAATGGGCTGAGAAGGTAAATGCATTCACCTTCTCAGGTTATGAGTACTATGACACTAACACCAACCATACAATCCACTCTACAGCGCTATCGAACCGAGATACTTAAAGCGCTTCGTCACGCTAAACAACGGGCCGCCGAAAGCGCGATACAGTCAGAGGCAAGCGACCTTACATCGTTTTACGGTCAAATGCAGTATCATCTTGGCTGGGTAAATACTGACTTCACACCCGCAACAAGCAACCCGGGCAAATTACTGCGCCCCACCTTGCTCCTATTGGCCTACGAAGCTACCAGCACATATAACCCTAACACTGAAACAACAGCTCACAACGCTAATCATCTTCGCCGTGCACTGCCAGCCGCCGCCGCAGTCGAATTGACCCATAATTTCACTTTAATTCACGATGATATTGAAGACAAGGATACAGAGCGTCGCCACCGACCAACACTTTGGAACGTATGGGGTGTTCCTCAAGCAATCAATACGGGCGATGGTATGTTTGCACTTGCACGCCTCACACTCTGGGGCGTGGTAGATGAAGGGGTAGATACCGCTATTGCTGTGCGTCTTGGTGCTGCACTCGATGAGGCCTGCCTCGTGCTTGCCGAAGGTCAATATCTCGACATCAGTTTCGAAACCCGCGATGATATTTCCGTCGCGATGTATGTGGATATGATTAGCCGCAAGACCGCCACACTGATGGGCTGCGCTGCCGAAATGGGAGCGCTTCTTGGAACGCACGATGCAGAAACTATCGCCCGTCTGCGCAGTTTTGGCTATGCCATGGGTCTCGCCTTTCAGGTACGCGATGACCTGCTTGGCGTTTGGGCTAGCACTGCAGAACTGGGTAAGACTCCAGCAGGAGATATCTATCGTCGCAAAAAGAGTTTGCCTGTTCTGCACGCACTCGAATTCGCTGCTGCATCCGACAAGCATTTTCTACGACAGGTCTATGCACAAGCGGAACCTATCACAGCTACCCAGGTCGAAGAAGTATTGGCAATTTTTGCCCGTACAGGCACAAAAGCATATTGTAGCTCGTTTCTGGCCGAACATTGTCGATTAGCGCTTGAGGCCCTGGCAAATGTACCGCGTAACTCCAATTCTATCGCTGCACGCGCACTCAATGACATGGAGACATTGGTTCTATTTGTTGAAGAGACAGCAAGAGGATGACCTTCATCCATAACTGAAGTAGCCAACAAAGGCTTTCAGGACAACCGCCAGATCATCACAGTATTACCCGAGGCTGTTGCCACCTGCTTGCCGTTCGCTGCCCAGGCGAGAGCCAGCACAGGCGCATCGTGGTGGACCTTTAACAGAGGAGTTTGCCGTTGTGCCGGATACCAAATTGCTAGCTCACCATCGTCTCCTCCCGTTGCCAGGAAACGAGCATCGGGAGACCAGGCCAAAGTGCGTACACTGCCTCTATGAGCATGTAAACGCTGTGGCATATCCAAACATTGAGATCCAAAACCAGCCTGTACCTGTTGCTGGCAGACAAGTCCATTCCAGAGACGCACTATACCGTCATCACCTCCAACAGCTAGCTGTCCACCAGAGGCAGCAAAGGACAAAGCACGCATGGGAAGTTGGGCATCCACGAATAAGCCATGCACTTGCTGACCATTTTCGGCATTCCAGACACGCACAACTCCACCATGCGAAGAGGTACCCACGGTTTGCCCATCTGCTGCCCAGGAAGCGGATTCAATCGCAGTGGCATGCTGGGTAAAAATAGTTTGTGGCATATAGGTGGCAGCATTCCAGACAACTGCGCGTTTATCCAAACCACCAGAAATCAGCTGTAAAGGCTGCCGAGGGGACCAGGCAACGGTTGTCACCGCCGCCATATGCGTTGGTACAGGCTGAGCCAGTGCATTACCAGTCAGAGGATTCAAAAACATTACCAGGTTGGCTGCTCCTACGGCGAGTTGTTGGCCATCCGGCGACCATGCTGTTGCACGCACAGCATCCGCTAGCTGCTTCTGCACACGCACATTACCATTCAGATCCCAGATCAGCAGTTGAGCATCGTTTGCGCCGCTTGCCAGCATTTTGCCATCGGTCGACCAGCTTACTGAGCGTACAGTTTGTTGATGTTGCGAGAAGACCAGCATAGATGTTGCTGCCGTAGGTATGATCGGTTGTGTTGTAGGTTGGGCTTTAACCGTTAAATGCGTCATTGCCTGCTTTGTCGTAGTCAAAGCTGTAGAATTTGTGACCAGGGAGCGATAAGCAGCGTAACCAAAACCAAGGCTACCTGCTCCCAATACAGCTCCACCCAGCATTAAAAAGGCCCTGCGCGTCCAGCGGCGTCTTTTCCTTCTCTGCCCGACTGCTGGAAATGACCCAGATGTATCTTTACCTGATGCAGGCAAACTCATCGAATCAGCGATCGTCTGTGCAGAATAGAAGGAGGGTTGAGTATGCGCTTGCCTGTCTTGCATCAAGGTTGCTACTGACCCCTCCATCGTATAGGAATCCAAAGCAAGCCTTGCGCCCGAATCAACACCCGATGCCTTTAAACTCCAGTCATCCGGCAAAACAGGTCCTCCGGAGGGGTAACGCAATAGGTACACGAGTTTATTGCCGAAGAGGTCCGTTTGTGGCAACTTCAATTCTTCAACAATTGCGGGAACAAGCGCTGAAACGGGCGCAGTAGCGGCTACTTCCATAGGGCGCACCGCGCCATAAGCATTCTCCTCTATCAGAATCTGAACCGTTTGCAACTATTTCTCCCCCTTAATCTGAGCTTCCATGTCAAAGTGTACCATTTTAGTTCTTTTTTGTTCAGATTTATGGGGCAAATAGGCTATAGTT
>WNFI01299311.1_pt1 | contig 14348 bp, 16 predicted proteins | sample 5400471 | NCBI WGS metagenome assembly WNFI01 (sample SAMN13153348, study PRJNA577476) | soil metagenome | isolation source: 100 cm saprolite on Douglas fir-dominated hillslope | place: USA:California | collected 2013-09-17
AATACAATACTTACACGAGGGGGCGATCATACAGTCAAGCGTACGTTCCGTATCAAAAGTTCGGCCTGGGGCTCACTGCATCTTTAGTATGGGATATTCGTTCATTCAAGCGGCCTATCGCTGAGCGATCAGGGGTTCCTATGCTATATCCTTCCACAAATGCGATATTCAGCCCCGATAACAAACATATTGTGACAGGGGCAGGGGGATCCGAGAAGGGGGGACACGGCGCCTTACTCTTCCTGAGTCGTCAAAATCTGGAAGTAGAAAAGCAGCTTGACGTTGGTGCGACACCTGTCGTCGTACAGTGGCACCCGAAAATTAATCAAGTGCGTTCCTGGGCTTGCTGCCGTTAACAAGACTTGACAAACAGCACAGATTATCGTGGGTCTCACAAGTGGTGCATTAACCGTATTGTATTCGCCACAGACATCTCTCAATGGGGCCAAATTGTTGCTCAATAAGGGTCCTGCGAAACGACCAACAGTTGAGGACATGTCAGACGCGGTCGCTGCACCCGCTATCATTGTTCCAGGGGTAACGCGGGACGGTGAATTCACATCTGGTCTTCCTAACAAGCGGAAGAGAGATAAAGACAGACAAGACCCACGGAAGAGTCGCAAACCTGAAATGCCCGTGCATGGACCCGGACGAGGGGGACGAGTGGGCGCAAGTGCAACGCAACATGTCGTGCAGAATCTGGTGCGCGATACAACCCGGGATGAAGATGTGCGTATCGTTCTGGTTTCCGTTTTTGTCACTGCCTTTTGTGTCGCATGGGGGAATCCTGGCGTGTTGGTGCATAGGAGATCACCTGGTTTGGTCGGCTGCTTATCTATGTCCCGAATACGGGCAAAGCACACTGGTTCAAAGGTCCCCTTTGTTTACAACTGGGGGGGAGGGGGTACAGAAGTACGGAAGGGGGAGGGGAAAGGCAGTGCACCCGCGCAGCAGGGCATCAGGCCACGTCGCACGTCGCAATTTTTCGAGGGAATCGTCGTGGCGACGCAACCTCGGAACGGCACGCGGCTGCGGAGTAAGGGCGGGGCGTGAACCTTATCATGGCCCTCCCACGCCCTCTTTGTTTGTCTCGGATCTTGTCTTGCCACTGCTCTGACCACCACACCCATGCAGCCTCGGGAGGCCCTTCTCAAGTACGCAAAAGTTGGTGAAGATAATCCACAATGGACCGCAGGTGTGTGGCTTGGTTCGCTTTTTCAGTCAAACTTGAGACAATCTGATGGGGATGGCCGTTTGTTTGTTGATATTGACGTGATGATGGCGTTTCTGAACTCCGCCTGAAACTGTGACAGCTTGGCGAGTCAACCAACCCAAGCCGGTGTTCGCAGAGGAGGTGGAGGAAAAGGATGAGGACGAAGGCGAATAGTAGGGTGTCAGCGTAGTATAGCCATCGTATGGATGTATAGGCGAGGGAAAAGGCGGAGGGAGGGGAAAACGGAGGGAGAGGATAGCCCCTGCGCTTTGAGATCGAACTTTATTTTTCAGCACCTATAAAAGCTGACCCACGACGGACCCCGATTCCCCCCTAGCCGACTCTCCTGACACCCCCATCAACACTGTGTCCGACGTCGCCGTGAAAATCACTTCGGATATTCCCGAAGTGGAGAGCGACGCCCGCCACGAGCCTTACCAGATCAGTCTCGACAAGCAGTTGGACGACGCGTCCATTCCTCCGCAGATTGACACTCCGATCGTTCCCAGTCGGTCCTTTTCCTTGTCGCTTTTCTTTCATCCTTTCATCCTTCTCATCATTTCCTCTTAAGACTCAATTTCCTCCCCTCACGGTACGCCGCCTCCACCTCCCGCTCAGCTTCCCCGAGACGTACCTATGGCAGAAGAAGATCCTCCATCTCAAGACGGGGTTCATCAACACGAGGATGTTGAGATGGGGGATGCAGAGCCGCCCAAGTCGTCTCTCAACGTCCCTTCTGAAGCCGACGAACCACCCCCCACTCAGTCCTCATCGGGCACTCCTGGTTCCGCGGTTGGCGGTTCGTCCATCACTGCTGTAGATTCTGTTCATGTTCGCGACGTGTCTCCAATTGAAGATGATGCACCTCCCGCAAAGCGGGCGAGAAAATTCTCAGATGCCGATCAAGCCTCGGCGCACCAGACCGTGGCTCATGTAAGCTCGCTTTGTCTCGTGCGCCGTCGCTGGCGTGCTAATATAGTTGCTTTTCCCCGTCCGCTCCTGAAAGACCTCCCCTCCACCTGGTCAGGAATCTGCCGCACGTGTAAATGGCGAGTTGCCTTCTTCCACTCTCAGCGTATCGCAGCACAAGTTTGCTCTGTCTACGGTACGAAACCTCAAAAAGATGAAGGATGCTACTCCCTTCCGCTCCCCCGTCGACCCGGAGGCCCTGAAGATACCTCATTATCTTCAGATTGTCAAGCATCCTATGGACTTTTCTACTATCGAGCGCAAATTGCTAGCTTCGAACCCCGCTAAACCCGACCCTAATCCTGCCAATCCTCGTTATACCAGTGCAGACGAATTTGTTACCGATGTTCGATTGATCTTCAGTAATTGTGTGACATTCAATGGGCCGGAGCACGTTGTGACGCAGCAGGGAAAACGCGTGGAGGCAGTGTTTGATAAACAAATTAAACAGTTGCCGCCCCCAGAAGAGGTAAGATGTTGCCGTTTCTCCGTTTTACCGAGTCTAAAAGAGAATCACAGCCTAAACCTGTGGTAGTAAAGAAGCCAGCAACACCGCCTCCGCCGCCTCCCCCTCCTGTGCCCAAAAAGGCACCACGAAGACCATCGACATCTGTTCCTGTCATTCGGCGTAATGAAACCGAAAATGCAGGCAGGCCGAAACGAGAGATTCACCCACCGCCTCCTAAGGACTTGCCTTACGCTGACGTGCCAAAGAAGCAGCGCCGTCGCTCAGTCAAGAAGGACGCATCTAATGAGCAGTTGCGGTTCTGTGCGAAGATTTTGGATCAAATAGGACGCAAGCAACACGCTGCCGTTGTCGGCCCTTTCGCCGAACCAGTTGGTGAGAAGCGATTTAGTCTCTCATCGTTAACCGGTCTTAAATGGAACGTAGACTGGGTCAAGCTCTCTATTCCTGACTACCCGAAGATAGTCAAGAAGCCCATGGATCTGAGCACAATGCGTGGCAAGCTCGATAGCGGTGCCTATGGAGAAGTGGAAAGGGTTGCCGCCGCTCCGGACAGTGTCTGACGATGATGACGATGATGACGACTCAGAATCGGATGAGGAGCGCACTCGTGCTCGTATGTCGGTTTCAATACTGTGTTTCATTGTTCTGATACGTTTCCCAGTCACCATCGCCGCCATGGAGTCTCAAATAGAGACTATGCGTAATAGCATCAGTGCACTGAAAACTCAGAAGGAGAAGAAGACAAAGAAGACAAAGAAAAAGGATACTTCCGGCTCGACTCCGGCGACGGCCTCAAAGGCGGCGAAGAAGGAGGCAAAAGCGGCTCCGAAGAAGAAGTCTGCGCCGAAGAAGACACAGATTCCTGACGACGACGTGCTATCCTTCGAGCAAAAGAAAGATCTCAGCGAGGCTATCCAGACACTTGACGGGCAGAAGCTTGAACGGGTTATCCAGATCATTCATGAGGGCGTGCCCGAGATCCGAGATGTAAGGTCTCTCACCCGAGTCATTCTCCGCCACTGAACCAAGCCCGACAGAGCCAAGAGGAAATTGAGCTGGAGATTGACACACTCCCTGCGGCCGTTCTCACCAAGCTTTACAACTTCGTCATTCGTCCTTTACGTCAGCCCCCCGTGAAGCGTAATCGTACGGGTAAGGGTACTGGCACAGGTGGGCTAAAGCGGAAGAGCATGGACGAAGATCTCGAAGCGGAGAAGATTCGTAAGCTGGAGGACCGCATGAGGCTATTCGAGAAAACTGCGAATGGCGACGCAGTCACACCCGAGCTACATGCCATTCATGCTCATGACAGTGAGCACTCGTCAGAATCGAGCTCAGATGACGACAGCTCGGGCTCAGAGTCGGAGTAATCGCATTGTGTGTACTATTGCTTTTCCTCTGCGGCTGTGCTTATGGTAGTTGTCTTTCTTCGTTCCATACTGTCCGTATCTTATTCGTCAAGCTCTGCATATCCTTCATCCCCGAATCCCCGAACCGCACGCATACAAATTTAAGATATCGAACTTGTAACTAGTTATACTTTACTCGAGCATGATGTCTTTCGGCTTAATGACCTCTGGCAATAAAAGGCCATTTGTCAACGAGACAGGAAGACTATTTGTTACAGACTGATGTACAAAACGCCTGAGGGCGGCGAAAGCCATGCCAGCATAAGAGCAACTGAATTGCGACCAGAACAGTGTCATACGTGAATTAGAGAATCTCACTACGCACGGACTCGTGCATCAGGGTGTAGCGACTAGGATTGCATAGGCAACGAACTACTTTCGACGTCCACCCTTTTGAAAGCTTTGCCATCCTGAGCGCGAGTTCTCCCGCATCTCGGCCTCCCTCTCCTTCTTAGACTTGGACGATTTAGGGGCCTCGGCGCGGGGGTTAGCAATGGACGCCTGTGGATGTGGTGGAACCGGTGGAGGCAAAGGAATTACTGCCGGAACAGTTTCGGATACTGACGGTGTTGAAGGGGCGGTTGGCGGGTCTTCCGGTTGGCGGTACGCGTTTGTCACTGCTGATGCATGCACATCAGGAGGATCCGGGGTTGGTGGTGGCGGTACACGAGTCGTGCTGTCAATCGAGGTCCAACCGCTGGTACGAAATGCTGGCGCCGGCTGATGGTGTTGGCGTTGACCTTCTTTCGTTGGTTCTTGTATGTGTGGATCGCCGGTTTGCGAGGGCATAAGGGACGTAGTCGTCGGAAAGCCGGCGAAAGAGATTGTATCTGACACCGGTGAAGAGGAATAGGATGGGACGGATGGGACTGAAGAGGATCCCACAGCCGCCCAGCCACCTCGTACCGGTGGCGACTCCGTGGTTGACGATGGTTCTGCGGTCGCTGATGAGATGCTCGCCCAACCACCTTTCTTGACGCCTCCGGGCTTGGACATGGCGGAGGGCACAACTGGTGCGAGGGTCGCGGTGGTTGACGGTGTTGCCATTCTCACGCCGGCGGCGGCGGCAATCTTACGTAGCTCCTTCTCTTCGCGCTTCCGCTCTTTTTCCTTGCGTTTATCCTGTTCTTCAGGAGTATTCTGCTTGGCGCGCTGGGTATTCTGCATGTCACGGAAACGAATCTTGTGGTGATGTGCATAGGAGTTTGTGTGTTCGTCATATTGAGCGACGTTTTGGAACTGCTTCTCGCAGACGGTACAGTAAAATGGCCGAAGGACCTCCGATATCTCAGTCTGAAGAGCGGCGCGACGGGCGACATTTCCCTACGATATACAAACGATAAGCTACAAAATCATGTAGGGAGGGACAAAGCACTCACCTCCCTAGCCTTTCGTTGTTCCTCGGTTTCGTTCCGCTGGCGTTCAGAGTCCAATTCACGTCGCTGAGAGACCGTAGTCTCAATCATACGAAAATCTTGACTGGTCTTCCCGAGCCCGGTTGCGTCATTCTTGACGTGGAAAGGGATGGGATCAACCCGAGCTGCGCGGACTTATACAGCCAAGGCCGAGTGATTGAGGGGAGAAAGCACACCATCCTGAGAAAGTCCGAGGGGCTGTCCCTCCACCCAGCCTAAATTCGACAGCATCTTGAAACCTTTATTGGTGTTCTTAATTTTCGTGTCGACTGTGATGACTTCTCTGATGGGGCCGGGAACGTAGTCATCATATTTGTCGATGTCCATTTGATCCTGGGCAGCCGGTGACGGACTTCGTGATACGAGTGAGACGTCATCATCACTGTCGCCTCCATCTATGTTGATGTCCTCGTCATAGTCATCGTCTCGGCGTCGCTGGAAGGGAAACAAAGGGGAACGGGGTAGTACCGGGACAGGAAACTAGGAGGGTGGGAAAAGCACCGGTAGTACCTTCGCAGAAGTAAACTGAGTAGAAAGGCCGTCATTCTCAGGCCTTGTCATTGGAATAGCATTCCATCTAGCGATGGACTCAGCAGACATGGTGATGAGAGATGAAGTTGCGCAAAGACTTTGCCAGGTGGAGGGTGCCCACTGGGCCACGTGACTTGTGGCAGCGCGTCATGTTGATCAAATTCAGCTGAACGCGTCGTGCCAGCTTTAGTCGCGACACAAATGAGCTCACCGAGTCGCTACTGGGATGACGAGGAGCTCAACTCTGCTGTATTGAATGAACTTGCAGCTATTGAGCCCCGCCAGGTCGCATCTACCTCTGAGCCGACCGTTCGAAAGCCCTCGCCCGACCGACCGCCAACCCCTCTCGCCGTTGCGGATTCCGATGATTTATTTGATGTCACGTTCGACCTCGATGTCCAAGAACTGCAGAGGCTGGATGCTGCTATAGAGAAGGATTACGGGCGAAAGGCAGACTCTACATCTAGATCTGGGCCTCTTACAGTCCGCTCACTCTCTGGTCGCCAAGTCACGCTTTTTGGTGATGTTATCTCCCCGAGAACCTCTCCATCTAAGAAACCTCAAACTTCGCGCGGAAGCGTGCAACAAAGGAAGTCTCCCACGCGTCCGGTCAACCGCAAGCCCAAGAAGTGGGACCACACCGCTTTTGCAAAGACGGGTAGGAGACGGAAAGCAGGCCGAGGAAAGGGGAAGGAAAATCAAGATGAAGAAAGAGATGAAGAGGAAGTTGTTGAGTTTGAGCAATTCCCTGAACCTTCTGTTCCAGGTAAGCTAATCGCCCAAGTGTCAAACGTGACTTACATCTTCCCCATGCAGTCAGGTAAGTGAAGTTTTAAATCTCGCTCATTGGCACCTACGGAACATACCGTCCAATTATCTAGACCTGTAAGTTGACTATCAATCATTTGAACAACGGCCTGATACTTTGACTTTCAGCCGCCACTCATGAAACTGCAGCCAGATCTTATAGCAGCTCAACGCTGGATTTTCCCCATGAACAAGCCAAAACGTGACTATCAGTTTAATATATCTCGACATTGTCTTTTCGACAACGCGCTAGTCGCATTACCCACGGGCCTAGGGAAGACATTTATAGCTGGTGTAGTGATGCTAAACTGTAAGCCATCATCGTTGTCCTCTGCTTCTTGTTAATCCTTTGCTTGTAGTCTACAGATGGTTTCCTGAGGGCAAGCTTGTTTTTGTTGCCCCGACGAAGCCACTAGTAGCACAGCAAGTTGATGCATGCCATAAGACATGCGGCATTCCTGGAAGAGACGCTATCGAGCTTACGGGGAATAACCCGAGAGCTTTCAGATCTAAGGCTGTAGGTCCAATCCGCAGCTCCTTCACCTTGAAGTCACTTTAGCTTCCTTTAGTGGGAAGAGAAGCGCATATTCTATATGACGCCGCAAACATTTGAGAACGACCTCAAGACGGATAATTGCGACCCGAGAGATATCGTCCTTCTCGTCGTGGGCACGTCCAATTTTCTGGCAACCTTAGTGTGGTCGATGACTGACAAGTTTGTACTAGACGAAGCGCATAAAGGCGCGGGAGAGTACTCCTATGCCAAAGTGGTCCGCTTCCTCATGGCCAAGAATCCTTACTTTCGAGTCTTGGCACTCACAGCGACACCAGGAGGCACACCAGAAGCAGTCCAAGCAATAGTCGACGCGCTTCACATAAGCCGGATTGAGATCCGACATGAGCAGAGTTTAGATATCCGAGGCTACATTAACGAGAAGGTATTGTGACATCTTGTGTATTTATGCCTCCTCTGAAATCGGACGCTCTCAGAAAGTTGAGCAGCACATAATTGCGATGGATGAAGGGATTGGGAAGCTCCGCGATCTTCTCGCAAAGGTCTTGGGGGTTTGTCGCCACTGCTCGATGATACGGTTGGACATTATCCTAATGAGAATCAGGCATACATCAAAAAGTGTGTCGGATCCGGGATCCTTCGCGGAAATCTGGACCCAGTCCATTTTCATCCATACCGCGCTAATACTGCTATGGAGGAAATTTATAAACGCCCTGATAGCAGGCAGCTACAGTGGGCATACCCATTACTTAGAAAGGTTGGCGCACTGGCACGGGCGATGGGTTATTTGGTGTGTTGAACCCTATTGGTGCAACCTAATTCTGATAGACTACCCAGTTAGAGGCCACCGCGAATATGTGCTTCCGCTCTCTCACCGAAGAAGCAGAGGGCGGCAACTCTGACAAACCTTCGGGGCTCAACAAGGATCCCGCATTCCAAGCGCTTATGGATGAACTCAAGCTGCAGAAGAGCAGGGGTTTTGCTGTTCATCCCAAGTTAGAAAAACTCAAAACGCTTGTAGTAAACCACTTTGGGCAGCGAATGCACAATGATGACGGTTCAAACGCCGGCGAGCGGTCTGATGAGGGGACGCGAGCTATGGTGTTTGTTACGTTTCGTGATGCCGTAGATGAGATTGTGGACTTCCTGAATCAAGAGCCCCCTCTACTTAGGGCGACCAAGTTCATCGGCCAGGGAGTAGACAAGAAGGGCAACAAAGGCTTAGCACAACGGGAACAGCTCGATGTGAGTCGTTATATATAGCTGATCCTCCTATTACGTCCTTCGCCCGCTCTGGATGCACGTTTCCTCATATTCTTCGCGGCCTAGGTCATCAAGCAGTTCAAGGACGGCGTCTTTAACATTCTGGTGGCCACGTCGGTTGGCGAAGAGGGTCTCGATATAGGAGAGGTCGACCTGATTGTGTGCTACGATGCCCAGAAGACCCCTATCCGAATGGTAAGTTTGAGAAATTCATATGTAAAAGTATGTAAAAGTCATGCGTGGTGATCTTCCGTAGTTGCAGCGTGTAGGGCGAACGGGCCGCAAGCGCGAAGGCTACGTACATGTGCTGCTTGCCGAAGGCCGAGAGGAGATGAACTGGAACAAAGCCCGAGAAGCCTACAACGACGTCCAGAGGAGCATAGTGCGTGGCGAACAACTGGAACTCTACGATGATGTCGAACGGTTACTTCCTAATCACATCAAACCTCAATGCCTCGAAATGGTGATGGAGATTGAGGAGTACGATCGGTCCGCAACAGAAAAATCTCGCGAAACTACGGCACGGGAGCCCAGCAAGAAACGCAAGCGGAACAATGATCCAACACGGGACATACCTCCAGGTGCTTGCACCGGTTTTGTCAGTGTTGCGGAGCTTCTTGAAAAGCAGAGTGTAAAAAGGCGGAAAAAAGCAACCAAGTTCAACGAAAACACTGGGATAGACGACAATACGGACGAAGAGATCGAAGCTGGATTATTTGCTCCCAGGCGGGCAGCCTCTACATCTGCTACTACTTCCACTAAGCCTCCCAAAACTAAACTCAAGCGAGCCAAGACGGCAGTGGATCGAGGCAAGAAGCGACAAACCACTATGAAGAAAACAAAGGCTTGTGTTGACGCAGATATCTCCGAGCTAAGTCCCAGCCACTTTTCGCGCAAGGGGGCCGAGGATTCAGATGATATGGCGATCGAGAGGGGTCCATGGAGTGATTCGCATCCACCATCTCCCAAATCCTCTCCCGTCCGAATACGCTCATCATCACCCGACATTCCCCTTGCCCAGAACCAATCAATAATTGATATCTGTACATCAGCTGCACCTTCGAGGTGTCCCTCTCCTCGAAATAAAGGTCGATATTCAACACCACCACGTCCCACTGGGGAAGTGCCAGCTTCACGGTATCCCTCGCCGTCGCTACCCAATTCTCCTTCTGTCGCTCCAGAACCATCTTTCGGCGGCGTGTCCCCGAGCGAAGCCGCCTCGGATCATGAAACTCCTCCTGAGACAAAAGAGTCCGAAGCGGTTATAGAAGATGATAGCCTTGCCTGGCTTTTGGCAGATTCTGATGATGGGGCCATGCCAAGCAGCCCCGTTGCTGGGTCACCCTCTCGGATGTTGAGATCTCCAAGGTCAGATGCTATCGAAATCGAAGACTCTGAGCCGGAGAATGGGTCTCCCATCGTCTTGAACAGTTCGCCTGTACGAGCCAATGGCCCACCAATCCTGTCAAATCGTGACATGCCACCACCTGCTCCACCACTTCGTCTGCGACGCGAGTCTCCCTTACCAGTGGGCCCCTCCCCATCTCTTCCCGTCCGCGCAGCCGGCCAAGCAAAACGGCGCCCGCTCTTCGCGCCAGCCCCGGACTCATCCTCGCCTCTACAACCTCCACCGCACTCCCAGAAACGCCTTTACCGTCGCAACCCCAGCTCCAACCACGGTGATTCCCCTCCGAAAGCAAGCTCGACGTCTCACCACCCTCCCAAAAAGAAACGGAAACTCCCTACCACCGAAAAGAGACAAAGACTTAAAGTGCGGGATACGGCAGAGGCAGCTCGGATGATACCATGGATAGACTTGGAGGCCATGCACTCGGGAGATGAAGTGAGCGGTGGAGGACTGTCGTCATCGCAGGAGGATGAAGAAGGCGAGAGCGTGGGCGGATTCATCACGGATTTGCCAGCTACGCAGCCGTCCGCGTCCTATGACCAGTCGGCTGTCTACAGGCAAAGTCTTTTATCTCAGGCACCTGTGAGGAACAAAAACAAACTCTCTGTGCCCGTGTTCGCCGCTCCCCCTGCTCGGCGCAGTGGCGTGCCACTCCGAGGTCCTCCTGCTGTTGCCGTCGCTGCCGCACATCAACATCATGAGCGCCGCGCAGCACGATCTAGTTTGCCTATTTCCCCGGCGGACGAGGAGGATTGTTATATGTTCGGGAGCTTCGTGGTGGATGACGAAGCTGAGACATCTTTCACCCAGTCCAGCGAACCCTAATTCCTTCTTCCTCCAACAAACGACTACATTGCATCATTCCTCTTCTTTTGAGACACTTTTTTTTCCCCCTATCCCTTTCCCGATGGTTCTCTTTTTCCCCCTTTTATTCCATAATCTCTACGCATAATTACATTTAATGAGATGCGCCTCCAAGTTGAGTAACACATTGTGCTATCATTATCATCATTATCACCGTTGTCATCATAATCTAACGCTTAGCACACTATTAGTACTCCCACTTCTTTCTTATAACCATCGAGAGTCGTTGAATAAACTTTGTGTGGCTTGCATATGTCATCCTCAACGTCATGGTCAACTCAAATGAAACCTCACGAATCGGACAGAGAATGTACGGGGAATGCGCGTCACAGCTACACAGAGCTGTAAGACGGATCCGTTGCTCGTTTTTTTGGGGGGCTCATTGTGATAACGAGCAAAAAAAAAATAAAAGATGGAGGGAGAGAGGTGGACAGTGTAGGATGCAAGGGATACATGCCCGAAGGAAGTCAAAAAGGAAAAACAGGGGGAAAGACAAAGCAAAGAGAGAAGCACAGGTAATGGCACAATGCAGCGAACAAACGCGCACAGGGATATGAAGGGGAAGTTATGGGATAAATGAGTTGCGTTGCACATGACTTCATGGCCCAAGGCTCTTCTATCTTCGTGCTCGGGGGTCTCACTGGCACCCGAGTCAACCGCCAAGTCCTTCACAACATACCCATTCCGTCCTCCTCGTCGCCACCCCAGCCGCTCACCGCAGGCTCGTCATCATGCAGCGAATGTACGCCAGAATGCGACTCGCGGCCATAAGCCTCTTCGCCGAACTCGGACGAGGGTGCGCCGGACGACGTCGTTGTCCCAGCCTTGCTTGGTGTTGCCGCCGTTGCGCCAGCTGTCGTTGCCGTAACTGCAGGTAACGTGCTGTACCAACTGATTTGTTTTTGGCCGACAAGTGGGATGTTAGGTCCTTTGGCGAGACCCTATAAAAGACATTAGGGTCAATGGATCGACGGACTGGGATGACATTTTAGACATACCTGCTCCGCCGCTGCCCGCGTCTTGAATGTCACGACAACGTCCCCATTCTCGAGCGTCTCGAACGCGTCGACCTGGCCACCTGCCTCATACCAATCCCGCACAGTCTGTATGCTATCACCTGCAACGTCCTTGACGAGTAACTTTTTGGGCCGATTGTCAAGCTTCATGCTGGCGCGCACGGAACCACCCCGCCCGCCACCGCGGTAGAAGCCCCTACCACGGCCTCGTCCACGGCCACGATAGGGGTACGCAGGATACGTAGGCGCAGACTCTGCTAAAGGATCGATGCCGAGACTCACAGCCTGTATGGAGAACATGGATGAGTTACGCCGCTGTCAGAGAAATCCTCGACTAAGTACCTCGGCCTTGAGCTTTGCTAGCTTTGCCTGCAGTGCCTCCGTGGTCTCTTCACCATCGACAACCGCGGAATGTAGTTCTAGTTCCTTGTCTAGCCGCTCCCGTTCCCTTGCTTCTCGATCCTCGGGCTGAGTTGAGCTCGGCTTCTTCGACGGACTGACCGTCGCCTGCGATGAGGTAGCCTTGATTTCCTGGCCCAGCTTGCGTAATTGCGCAAAAATATCTTTCTTCTCATCGCCTGACGCGGTATTCAGCTTTTCCATGAGCGTCTTCTGCTCGGCGATCTGCTGGTCGAGTAGTTTTTGCCTCTCCGCGAGGGCCGACGCAGCCGGGTTTGATGGAGTGGAAGGTGTCTTTTTCGCGCTGGGTCCAGGAGTCCCAGAAGATGAAGCGTCGGGAGGCGCTGCGTCCGACGTAGGCCCTGTCTGTGCCTGCCCCCTTGCCACGACACTGGCAACAATCGGCGCCGAGGCCGCGAGAGCACGTTGCCCCGCAAGACCTTGGCCTTCCATAGGGCGATGCCAAAACACCTTGACGAACCTATTGCCGAAAACAGCGTCTTCGCTTTTCCACGCGGTGTGCGCCTCCTCGTAAGTTGAAAAGCTCACAAGGGCTTTCGCACTTGACGCGTCCACGGCGACGTTGGTGACTGTCCCGAAACGCTTGAACCAGCCATTGACCGAATCGAGCGAAAGCTTGTCCTCTGGAATCTTCTCGACGACAAGGGTCTTATCTCGCCGTTCAGGATGAAAGCGCTGCACGTCCCCGCCGAAAACGCCGGGCCGGCCACCACGTCCACGAGCGGGAGAGTTTGGTGTACCACGATGTGGGCGACTGGGATACAATGGTGGTCCGCTCGTGAGGGTATCCATTTCCATCTTGATCGCAGGCGAGGCAGGAGTGCTAATTCCATTCGGTTGCGCCTCGGGAACGGGAGATGGTGCGGGCTTTTCTGCCTGTTGCGCTGATTCGTCGTTATATACTGCAGGAGTAAGGTCTTGGATGACAGGGAGCTCTCCGGGAGCGTTGGGATGTTGTGGCAGACTGTCGCCCTTAGCTCTAGGCATTATCGGTGGGCGCTGCGCACGTCCCATGGGACCTGAAGGAACTCCGGCCCGCATATCGAGGCGAGCTTCATGCGGATCATAGGCTGTGGGAGGAGGACCCATGCCGAATGGCATCCCCGGTGGAAACATGGGCATAAACATATTTCCTGGGATTTGTGGAGGACCCATGGGAAAGACACCCGGCACGAGTGCGTCCTCACCATGGCTGTACTTGCAAAACGCGCCACGTGCACAATATCCATTATCTGGACAAATAAGTACGATGTCGACATTGTAAGAGAAAAATGCTCACTGTAATAATCTCGACAAACCCCTCTTCTTTGGTCTGGTGGATATGGCGTTGGTGGTCCACGCCCATTCATGCGAGGGCCCATTGCACCGTTCACGTCGTCGGGACTGCCACCGAAACTGGCACGACCTGGACCTCCGCCACCCCAATTCCCATTACTCAACCCAGGTCCTCTATGCGGGCCATGTCGCGAGAAGGGACCGTCTTGGCTTACGCGTGGACCCTTTGGTGGCCGGATATCATTATCATACTCTGACTGACGTTTCCGACTACGTTCAGGAGGGCTTGATGATCCGGATGGAATGATTGCGTCAAGTGGGATCGGGATGCCATTATCGGCGTGTAATAATGGGGCAGGGGGTGGAGGAGGGGAATTATAAGGGAGATAAGATTTTGTGCGAAGGGCGGTAAAGAGCGCGTCAAGGAAGGGAGAGCACTCTATGCACGCAAAACAGTTCAGCAAGTAAGAAAAGGGAGTGACAAGTGACGCGCCTTTTTCGAGAAACTCATCCAGCTGCGCGGCGAGCTCTTTACGCATATCGGATTCCGGACCATTGTGTTTTAGCAATGCGAGGATGTAGTCGGCCAGCGCGGATGGGTCAGCATCGCATCTAAAGAAGTGGCAAAATCGACTAAGTGGACGAGGTGCAGTAGAGAAGAAAGAACTGACATTGGCTCGAGAGTCTTTATGAGCCAAGGTTTTAGGTGGTCTGACGTGGAAGGGTCAAAAATCATGGCTGGTTGGCCTGCAGCCGGGAGCAAGAGCGATGGACA
>WNFI01226904.1_pt1 | contig 14347 bp, 13 predicted proteins | sample 5400471 | NCBI WGS metagenome assembly WNFI01 (sample SAMN13153348, study PRJNA577476) | soil metagenome | isolation source: 100 cm saprolite on Douglas fir-dominated hillslope | place: USA:California | collected 2013-09-17
GCAGATAGGTATGCGGGTATGCGGGATTCCCGTGCGCTCCAACCGGCGGCCGGCCCGGATCATTCCGGCGCGAGCCTATTCCAGCACCGTCTGCACGGGCTCGCCCGCCAGGTCATCCTCGGTGACTCGCACCTCCTCCTCGGTGACGACTCCGTCGGCGATACGGAACGACCGGAACTCGACCTCGTCCGCGTCGCGGGTGGATACCAGCACATAGTGTGCCTCAGGCTCGCTCGCGTACGCGATGTCGGTGCGGGACGGGTACGCCTCGGTCGCGGTGTGCGAGTGATAGATCACCAGCGGCTCCTCGTCCCGCTCCTCGATCTCCCGCCACACCCGCAGCTGCTCCATCGAGTCGAACCGGTAGAACGTCGGCGACCGCTCGGCGTTCGTCATCGGGATGAACCGCTCCGGATGATCGCTGCCCGCAGGGCCCGCGATCACCCCGCAGGCCTCATCCGGATGGTCGGCCCTGGCGTGAGCGATGATCGCGGCGCGCAGCGCGCCGGACAAGGTCAACATGCACGCGAGCCTAATGGGGACCGCCCAGCCATGGCAGAACGGTCGCGACGCCGACGTCAGGATAGGGCCCGCACCAGGGTCTCCTGCAGGAACGCCAGCCACTGGTACACCTCTACGTAAGCCGAGCGAGGATCGTCCGGGCCGATGTCCTCCACCCGCTCATCAAAGTCGTCGGTGACCTCGAGGCGCACGCCTAGGGCCAGCCGGACATCGTTCAGGGCCCGCAGCCAGGCCTGAGCCTCCGCCTCGGACAGCCGGATCCGGCCGCCGCCCGGCGGCAGCGTCGCCAGCACGGTCCTCGCCGCGGTCACCTTGCCCGACCGCAGCCCCTGCTCGGTATACCGGCGGAACTCCCCGGAGGCCTCCGGATCTTCGTTGTAGGCGTCAGGCAGCAGCCGGGCCAGGACGGGGTCTTCCGGCAGCTTGGCGTTGTCTGTCAGTCCCATCATCGCCGCGAGATCGTCCGGGCCGACCGGACCGTCATCCGGCCAGCCTTGGTCACCGACCCCAGTCCCGGCTCCGGCAGGGCCGGCCGCCCGCCCTGCAGAAGCGCTGCCGCCCTGCCCGCCGTCGCTGATGAGCTCCGCGATCTGTCCGACCAGGTCGCGGATGATGGTCGCCTGGGCTGCACCGAATCGGGCGGTGGCACCGCCCGACGTAGCACGGAACCCTGCCATCAGCTCCTCCAGGCTGCCGTGGTCAGACTTCGGCTCGCCGGTCACGAGTCATGGCTGATCGTGGCCCACAGCCCGTAGCCGTGCAGGGTCTCCGCGTCGCGCTCCATCGCCTCGCGGGCACCGGAGGAGACCACGGCCTTGCCCTTGTGGTGCACGTCCAGCATCAGCTTCTCTGCCTTCGGCTTCGCGTAGCCGAACACGGTCTGGAACACGTACGTCACGTACGACATGAGGTTGACCGGGTCGTTCCACACGATTGTGACCCACGGCAAATCGGGGACCGCCTTCTCGTCGGTCTCCGGCCGCTCAACCTCAGCAGGCGCCACGCTCACGGCCGTCCACCTCCCCAGTACCTACCTTGCGCGTAAAGCCCCAGTCTGCCAGCAGCGAAGCGTCCCGGCGACGCCAGGACGACTACTCCATTACCGCCACCCCGGGGCCGGACGGCCCGCCCAGCTGGTCGCGGACGGCGGGCGGGGCGGCGGTGATCCGGCCATCGTCGAGCTGAAGGACGTCGTCGGCCAGGTCGACGAGCGCGGCATCGTGGGTAGCGACCAGCGCGGTAATGCCCTCAGACCGAACGACGGTCCGCAGCAGCCGCATGATCTGCCTGCCGGACTCCGAGTCCAGCTGGCTGGTCGGCTCGTCGGCGATCAGCAGCTCCGGGCGGCCGGACAGGGCGCGCGCGATGGCCACCCGCTGCTGCTGGCCGCCGGACAGCTCGCCCGGTCGCTGTCGGGCATGCTCGGCCAGCCCCACGACGGCGAGCATCAGCGCGACTCGCTTTTCCCGCTCCGCCGGCCTGACGCCGACGATGCGCAGCGGGATCCCGACGTTCTCGGCGGCCGACAGCATCGGGATGAGACCGAATGACTGGAAGATGAAGGCGACCGTCCGCTGGCGCAGGACGAGGCGCTCGCGCTCGCTCATCGTGGTCACCTCCCGGCCGGCGACCCAGACACTGCCGCTCGTCGGGGCATCAAGCCCGCCGATGACGTTGAGCAGGCTGGTCTTGCCCGAGCCCGAGCGCCCGCGCAACGCGACGAGCTTGCCGCGGTCGACCGTGAGAGAGACGCCGCGCAAGGCGCGCACCGCAGTTCGCCCGCTGCCGTAGGTCCGCGTCACGTCCCTGAGGTCGATCATGGGCGATGGCATCTCAGCTGTCCTCCGGAGGAGAGACGGGCAGGCGGGCGGTCGCGGGCGGGCTCGCCGCAGCGGGCGGGCTCGCGTCCTCGCTGGCTGCCGACCTCGGCGCGTCCGGCCAGACCCCGATGTGATCCCGCTCCGCCTCGAGCCGGACCCGCTCGCGCATGCCGAGCGGCTCGATCATCTCCCGCGGGAGCTGCCATCGCGACGGTGCGCCGGACCTGCGTGGCGACCGCGGGTCGTGGGTTACCAGCAACACGGTCACGCCGAGTTCGGCGTTGGCGGCCTGCAGCGCCCCGAACACCTCGCGGGCGGTAACGCTGTCCAGCTCGCCGGTGGGCTCGTCGGCCAGCAGCAGCTCGGGCCTGTTCGCCAGTGCGGTGGCGATCGCGGTCCGCTGCTGCTCGCCCCCGGACATCGCCTCCTGCTTGCGGTGGGCGCAGTGCCCGACGCCGAGCAAGTCCAGCAACTCCATGGCGCGTGCCGCCCGCCCGCGCCGGGAGCCCGCGAACCGCATCGGCAGAATCACGTTCTGCAGCGCGGTCAGATAGGGCAGCAGGTTGCGGGAGGTCTGCTGCCAGATGAAACCGACCGTGCCCCGCCGGTAGCTGATCCGCTCCCGTGCACTCATCGCCGCGAGATCCTGTCCGGCCACCCTGACCGCGCCGGCGGTCGGGGTGTCCAGCCCGGCGAGGATGTTCATCAGCGTCGACTTCCCGCTGCCTGACGCCCCCACCAGTGCGGTCAGCTCGCCTTTGCCGACCAGCAGGTCCAGCCCCTGCAGCGCCTGCACCTCAATGCCTTCGGCCGCGTAGATCCGGACCAGCCGGTCGCAGACCACCATCGCTCCCTCGCCGTAGGCGCCGCGGCCCCGCTCGGCCTCCGCGCCGAGCGCGGCGACGCCGCCGGCCGAGGTGGCACCCGGGTCGTCGGCGGTTCCCGCCGTCATCGCCATCGCTCCTCCTGCACTCATTCTCCGGCCCGCAGCGCCCGGGCCGCGCCGCGCCGCCCGGCCATCAGCACCTGTCCGGCCAGCGTCACGATCGCGACGGCCAGCAGCCCGGCGGCCGCAGCCGCCACGGTGACCAGGCCGGCGCCGACCGGAACCGGAACGGCCTGTGCCGCGGCGGTGAACACGGACAGGTCCAGCGACGGGCCGACCAGCGGCACCAGCGCCCAGGCGCACCCGATGCCGCCGATCGCAGCCGCCAGGATCGCGGGCGCCACCTCCGCCGCCGCAAGCCACCGCGCCTGCCCGCCCGACATGCCCATCGTGGCGAGCCGGGCCATGGTCAGCTCGCGGGGTCGTGCTCCGAGTATCAGGCCGATCAGCAGAATGATCACGCAGAACGCGGCCGCCGCCCCGCCCCCCTCCGCGAACGCGATGTACCCGGCGCGGCTGAGCGGCGCCTGGGTCAAGCTGGCCAGGGCTGCCTGGCGCAGGCTGAGGGAGGCACCGGGGAGCACCCGGGCGACCGTGCTGCCTAGCGCGGCCGCATCCAGTCCGGAGCCGGTGACCAGCATCAGCCTGGGTGCGAGATGCAGCCGTGCGGCCGCCTGCTGCGGCAGGATGACCCATGGGCCGCTGATCATCGCTTCCTGCGCGATCGCAATCGTGCCCGCCACCCTGACCCGCACGGCCAGCCCGGTGTCCAGCGTCACCGTCGCCGGACCGCGGCCGAGGACCGAGGCGGCGGCGGGCGAGGCGAGCACCGGAACCGGCAGACGACCCGGTGCTGCCGCCTGCCCCTCCGGGCCGCGGCCGCCGGGCCACGCCCTGAGGCCCGCTGGCACCTGGGGCAGCGGCGTCCCGGCGATCATCCCCGCGTAGCGGGCGATGTTCATGGCGCCGACCGTGACCGGCGTCTGCGCGGGCGTGGACCCCGGCTCGCCGGAGACCAGCAGCGTGTGCCGCACGCCTGGTACGCCGGCGATCGCCCGCTGCGCCGCGGCGGTCAGCGGATCTGCCGGATCTCCCGCGGTGATCACTGCGTCCGCCCCGGTGGCCTCCCAGGCCGCTGCGTTCTCTCCGCGCTGCACGGCACCGAGCACCATGGCGGTGAACGCGGCCACCGTGAGGCCAAGCACCAGGGCGACGGCCGGCAGCAGGGCGATCAGCGAGGACCGGGCGGAGCTGGCCAGGCCGACGAACCCGACGACGCCCGTGCGCCGTGCCATCAGCCTGGTCAGCGCGCGCAGCGCCGCGGGAAGGATGCGCATCACCAGCAGCGCAGCCGGGATCGCGACCAGCACCGGGGCTGCCGCGGGGTACGGATCGAGGCCGACGGTCACCGGCAGCCCCTGCCGGCGCAGCACGACCAGCCCGCCCACGGCCAGGCAGAAAAGGGTGGCCTCGGCCACCAGCCGACGCGTCCGGCCGCGGCGCACCAGGCCGCCCGGCTCCCGCCGGGTACCGGCCGGGTGGCCGGTCAGCGGCCTGGCGGCACGGGCGTGCCGGCGCACGGCCATCGTCGGCGGCCCGGCGAGCGCGGCCAGCACCGCCAGGCCCGCCAGCCACCAGCCAAGCGGCTCGGTCACCCCCGGGGTGACCGCGACGGCCGCGGCGCCCGCGATCACGGCGGCCGGCACCGCAACGGCCGCGCCGCCGCGCAGTGCCTGCCCGGCCAGCTGGGCCAGCCCGGCACCGCGCGCCCGCATGAGAGCCAGCTCATCCTCACGCCGCCTCGCGACCAGCCGCGCGCCGAGCAGCACGACCAGCGCGCCGGTCACGGCCAGCGAGGCGAACACCAGGCCAAGCAGGGTGGTCACGGCATGATCCGAGGCAGCGAGCGCGGCCAGCGGGTCCCCCAGGCCGGTGGACAGGACGATGCCCAGCGGGACGCCGTCGAACTCGGGGACCGTCACCGGCAACTCGTTCACCGCGCCCAGCAAGGCGGGCAACTGGTTCACCGTCAGCCGGCCGAACCGGAGCGGAAAACCCCAGGAGAGATGCATAGCGTTGATGTCCGCGGTGCTCTCGAGCGCGCCGACCTGGCCGGCGCCGATGAACACCGCGCCGAGCCAGTACGGCGTGCTGATCGGCGAGGGGTAGTACAGGCTCGGCGTGGCCGCGTTCGGGTCGACCGACCAGAACGCCGAGCCCGGGCCGGACGGACGGACTATCCCGGTGACCGTCAGCGCGGGCCCGTAGCTGAGCCGCAGCCGCGAGCCGACGTGCAAGCCGAACCGGGCCGCCGTGGCCGGGGGCGGGGCTCGCGGTCAGCCCGGACCAGTCGGCTTGGGGCGGGGCCAGCGGCAGGCCGATCGCGGCCAGCTCGCCGCGGACCGACGAGCGCACGGAGCCGACGATGGCGGGCGTGACCGGCCCGGGGAACGGCATGTCCGAGTAGGACATGTCGCCAGCGACCGCTGTCGTCTGCGGCGACAGCGCGGCGATGGCCTGCTGCACCGCCCGGTCCCGGAGCGCCAGCGATGCCCGGGGCAGCGCGATGCCGAGGAACACGCAGCAGGCGGTGAGCAGCGCGAGCGCGACGCTCGCCGCCGCGCCGGTGCCGGTGAGCGCCAGCCAGCCCGCGGCGAGACGGCGCGCCGCACCGGTCCCGCCGGCCCCGCGCGGCGTGTCGCCGTTCATCCCGCCTCCGCGGCGCGGAGCTCGGCGGCCGGATCAGGCCGCCGAGCTGCCGTGGCCGCCGCCGCGAGCACCGGCACCGCGCTCACCGCGGCCGCCAGCGCCGCCGCCCAGCCCAGCGGGATCTGCACCAGGACCGGGGGGACCGGCGTGGCGGCGGTGGCGGTGACGGTGACGGCCGGGACGAGGAGCCCGGCGAGCCCCGCGCCGAGCAGCACGCCGACCGCCGCCGCGGGTGCACTGAGTATCAGGTGCTCCAGGGATAGCTGGCCCGCTTGCCTGGCGCGGCTGACACCGAGCGCGGCCAGCAGAGCGCTGCGGGTCCGGCGCTCGGCCACGCTGGCGGCAACGCTCACGGCCATGCCGAGCGCCGCAAGCAGCGCGGCCGCGACCGCGATGGCCAGCACGGCCTGCTGCGGGACCGCGGACAGCGGGTTGCCGAGCAGGCCGGCTGCGAGCTGGCCCGCGCTGGTCACGGCGGTCCCGGCGGGCAGGTCCCGCGGAACCGCGCGTACCGAGGCCACGATCTGGACCGGAAATACGACCTGGCTGGCGGTCTCGAACAAGACCGAACCCACGGCGGTGTGGCTGGCTCGCAGGAAGCTGTCGGTGGCGATCGCGGGAAGCGGCGTCAGCGCCGGCCCGGCCGCGGTCAGCGTCAGCGAGCTGGAGACCGGCAGGGGCGGCTGACCGGCCATGGTAAGGAGATGACCGGTGCCGGGGATGAAGACGAGCTGCAGGCCGCCGCCCGCGCCGCGTCGCCAGCTCAGCACGCGCGGCGGGATACCGGCGGCGCGCGGGCTGGCGGGCACCTCCACCGATGACGCGCGCGCGGTCCAGCTGCGCAGCGCGCCGCCGTCGGAGAACGGCGCGGGCAGCGGGCCGCCCGGCGCCGGCGAGGCCGACAGCGCGCTGATCGCCAGCGTCGCCTCCCGCTCGCCTGCCAGGCGCTCGGCGTCGCTGGCGGCACGCTCGGCGGCCGGACTCGGGTTGGGCGGTGCCGGGAACGGCAGCATCTGGTAGCTGAGCGAGATCGCGAGCAGCCGCAGCGGATAGCCCGCAGGTCCCGGCGGCTGACTGCCCGGCGCCGCCTTCAGCTGGGCGGTAAGCCGGTGCGGGCGCCCATCGTCGGGCAGCCCGCCGGCCGGGACCGTATAGGTAATGCCGTGACAGTCCTGGACCGTCACGTTCACGGTCAGCCCGCCGATCCGCGGCCCCCGGCCGGGCATCCCGGCCGCGGCGGTGAGCGCGAGCCGGGCGGGCTGGCCCGGCAGCTCGAGCCCGGGGCCCGGCCGGGCTGGGATGATCTGCCGCCACAGCCGGGCGACCGGCTGCCGTGACAGGTCCGGGCGCAGCAGCGCCACGTCCGCCGCTGCGCGCGCGTCCAGCGCGAGCACGCTCTCCCCGTTCCCGCCGGGAAAGCTCGTCACCGGCATCGCCGCCAGGTCTGATGCTGCGCCAGCGCGACCGTGCCGGTCGCCACGGCCAGGATGACCAGCAGCACGGGGCCGGCCTGGCGGATGGGGCGCCGACTGATCTGCCAGCCGGTCAGGGCGCCGGCCAGCCGCCTGCTGCGGGCGCTCAGCACATCCGCGCCGCGGGCGATCAGCGGAATCAGCCGGACGGGGATCAGCGCCGCGCCGGCCAGGGCCAGGGCGGGCGCGACCGCCAGCACCGGATCGATGCCAAGGCCACCCCCGGTCGTTCTCGGGACGGCCGAGAAGTGGCGAAGCTGCCAGACGGCGACCGCGGCGAGCGCGATGACGGCCGCATCGCCGCCGACCCTGGCGACCCCGGCAAGCCGGGCTTGCCTGCCCCGCGCTGCGCGGGCCGCGCCGGGCGCCGCGGGCCGCAGCGACGGCCAGAGGATGATGACCGCGGCGAGGACGAGGACCCCGCCGACACCCGACCAGGCCGCCACCGGGATGCCGCTGACCCGGCTCGCGGGCACCACGGCATCCAGCCCCATCCCCCGCAGCGGTCCGGTATCGGCCAGCAGCCCGGCCAGGATCAGGCCGATCACGCCGCCGGCTGCGGTCGCCGCCGCGGCGAGCAGGACTCCCTCGGCCGCGGCGAGCCTGGCCTGCTGGGCGCCGGTCAGGCCGCGGGCGCTGAGCAGGGCAGACTCCTCCGCGCGCTGGTCGGCCAGCAGCCCGGCGGCGAGCGCGAGCGCGGCCCCGGCCAGCAGCAGCAGCTCCAGCAGATTGATGATCAACGTCGACCGGGCCACCACCTCGCTGGTGGCGACGCCAGCCAGCAGGGGAGGAATCCCGGTAGTGACAGTCAGCCCGCCGAGGGATGCGTCCTGGCTGAGATCTTGCTCGGCGCCGCTGACCCGGGCAGCGAGCTGGCGCAGGTTGCCGGCCGCGAAGCGGTTCGGGTCCGGCAGGACTACCCAGGACGCCTTGCCAACCGGCAGGCCTCCGCCGCCGATCGCCGCCGGATTCACCAGCAGCGGGCCATAAGTGACGAAATCACCCAGGACGCTGACGCCGGAGCCGCCGATCAGGTTCAGGCCCCAGTATGCTGACGCGGGACCGCGTGGCTTATACAGCCCGGTCACCAGGAACGTGTCGCGGGCTCCGGTGATCCGGTCCACCGTGGCCAGCGTGTCACCGGGAGCCAGCCCAAGTCGGCCCGCGATCGCCGCGGGCAGCGCCGCAGGCACCTGCCGGCCCCGGCGCGGCGCGCCCGGCCAGCTTCCGGCGGTCAGCGTGGCGTGACCGGTCAGGTGGCCGAAACCGGCCGCCACGGTGAGCACGATCGCTGCGCTGCCGCCGTGGCCGCTGGCGCCGGTACCCGGCGGCAGGCCCAGCGGGTTTGACCAGAGGGCGGTTTCCAGCCGGAAAGTGGAGGCGCCGAACGCGCGCTGCATGGATGCCCTGATCGCCGCCGTGTCGGCCGCCGCCTGACCCTCGCCAAACGCGCCGGTGATCATGACGGACAGGTCGGGCGCGGTCACGACCTGGTGCCGGGCCGCCTGCGGCACGGCACGGCTGCCGTAGGCGGCAAGCGCCGTGGTCAGCGCGCCGGCAATCAGGATCGCGGCCAGCACGGCGCCCACCAGCAGGCGGGCGTGCGCCATTCGGGACAGCACGAACGAGGCTCGCAGACCTCGTCTCATGCCATGGTCCTCCGCGACCGCGCCGCGCCCACCGCGCAGCGCCAGACAGTCCGGCCAGCCCGGTCCTACATGTCACGGTATGTCGCGCCGGGCAGCAGCGCAGTTGCGCTGGCCAATGGTTATCCGGCTGCCATCTAATCGTTGTGGAACGCCGACGCCCGGGCCAGCGGCTGCGCAGGCCCACCCAGCGGGTCCGTAGGCTTCCCCTCGTGACTAGTGACCTCGCCGGCGGGGGCCAGCCGTCCGCTGCGGGCCCGCTGACGAGCACCGGCCTGCTGACCGACCAATACGAGCTGACCATGCTGCGCGGGGCGCTGCGCAGCGGCGTGGCACAGCGACGTGCGGTCTTCGAGGTGTTCGCCCGGCACCTGCCACACGGCCGGCGCTACGGGGTGATCGCGGGCACCGGGCGGCTGCTGGACGGGCTGGCGCGGTTCCGGTTCGGCCCGGCCGAGCTCGACTTCCTGCGGGAGGCCGGGGTGGTGGCCGACGACACGACCCTGCGCTACCTGGAGTCTTACGCCTTCAGCGGCCACATCTGGGGATACGCGGAGGGAGACTGTTACTTTCCCGGATCCCCGATCCTGGTCGTCGAGGGGACGTTCGCCGAGGCCGTCGTGCTGGAGACGCTGGCGCTGTCGATCCTCAACCACGACTGCGCGATCGCCTCGGCCGCATCCCGGATGGTGAACGCGGCCGGCGACCGGCCGCTGATCGAAATGGGCTCGCGCCGCACCCACGAGCTGGCCGCAGTGGCCAGCGCCCGCGCGGCGTATGTCGCGGGTTTCTCGTTTACCTCCAACCTGCGAGCCGGTCACGACTACGGCATCCCGACCAGCGGCACGGCTGCGCACGCGTTCACGCTGGTGCATGACAGCGAGGAGAAGGCGTTCGCCACGCAGATCGAGACGCTCGGCCCGGGCACGACCCTGCTGGTCGACACCTACGACGTGGCAGCCGCGGTGCGGAAGGCCGTCGAGGTGGCGGGCCCTGGCCTGGGGGCAGTCCGGATCGATTCCGGCGACCTGCTTGAGGTCGGCCGGCAGGTCCGAGCGTTGCTCGACTCGCTCGGCGCGACCAAGACCAGGATCGTGGTCAGCGGCGACCTCGACGAGTACTCGATCGCCGCGCTGGGGGCCACGCCGGTTGACGGCTACGGAGTGGGCACGTCCCTCGTCACCGGTTCCGGAGTGCCGACCGCGGCGCTGGTGTACAAGCTCGTGGCTCGCGCCGACGAGGCCGGGGACACCGCGCCGTTGCGGCCGGTAGCGAAGCGCTCGGTGGGCAAGCCGGGGCGCGGCGGGCGCAAGTGGGCGGTCCGCAGCCGCGACGACGCCGGAACCGCGGTGGCCGAGCTGGTGGCCACCGTACCGCCCGATCCAGGTCCCGGCGACCGGGTGCTGCTTCGGCAGCTAGTGCGCGATGGTGAGATCATCGGCCGGGAGCCGCTGGAGGCGGCGCGCGCCCGGCACCGCGAGGTGGTGGCGGAGCTTCCCTCGTATGCGCTGCAGCTGTCCCGCGGATACCCGGCCATCCCGACCGTGTTCAGCCCGGACGGCGACTAGCCCGCTCGGGTAGGCGCTCCCCCGGGCCGGCTTGCTCGATAAGCTCGGCATGTGACCCGAACGCTGGTGATCGTGGACGTACAGAACGACTTCTGCGAGGGCGGCTCGCTCGCCGTGGCCGGGGGCGCCGAGGTGGCCCGGGCGATCAGCGAGTACCTGGCCGGCCCGGACGGCGGCGGGTACGACCACGTGGTGGCGACGCAGGACTTCCACATCGATGCCGGCGCGCATTTCTCGGCCGACCCGGACTTCGTCAGGACCTGGCCCCCGCACTGCGTCGCCGGCACGCCCGGCGCGGATTTCCATCCCAGCCTGGACACGAGCGGGATCGAAGCGGTGTTCCGCAAGGGCGCGCATGGGGCCGCTTACAGCGGCTTCGAGGGCGCGGACGCTGACGGCACCCCGCTGGCCGCCTGGCTCCGCGACCGCGGCGTGACCGCGCTCGACGTTACGGGCATCGCCACCGACCACTGCGTGCGGGCCACCGCCACCGACGCGGCGACCGCTGGTTTCGACACCCGGGTGCTGCTCGGCCTCACCGCGGGCGTTATGGAGGACACAACCCGGGACGCCCTCGACGAAATGCGCACCGCGGGCGTCAAGCTCAGCGGGAGCGTCTACTCGTCGCCCTCCGGCAGGGACTCGTAGATCTCCTTGCACTGGGGGCACACAGGAAAGCGCTTGGGATCCCGGCTCGGTACCCAGACCTTGCCGCAGAGGGCGACCACCGGTGTCCCGGTCACGGCGCTGTCGACAATCTTGGTTTTATCGACATAGTGGGCGAATCGCTCGTGGTCGCCCTCGCCGGGGGACAGATCCGGGCGGGTCCGGGTGTCTTCCCTGATGTCGCTGCCTGTGCTCACGGGGACGAGTGTACGCTGCGGCCCGGCGAACCAGAGAGTGCGAGCTCAGTTGAGCATCGGGTCATCCGGGTAGGTGGCCACGATGGCGAACTCGCCGCCCTGCCGCCGAAGTACCTCGGGCCAGAGCCGCTCCGGCTCCGCCAGGAATGCGTCCGTCGGCTCGCCGGGGAGCACATACCAGGCGCCCTCCTCGATCTCGGCCCGCAGCTGGCCCGGCCCCCACCCTGCGTAGCCAGCGAAGACCCGGAGCGAGGTGATGCCCCCGGCGAGCAGCTCGGGCGGAGCCTCCAGGTCGACCAGCCCGATCCTGGACATCAGGCTGGACCCGTCCAGCGAGCGCCAGCCCACGACGCCGAGCGTTCCCTCTTCCGGCTCGTCCTCGACGATGAGGATCACGGTGCGCCGGAAGTTGGGTTCACCGAGCAGCGGCGTGGCCACAAGGAGGCGGCCGCCGAGGGATTCAGCCTCCATCAGAGCCTCCGCAAGTGGACTGCGGCCTTCAGGCGGCGGTGGAATCGCGCCGGCGTGTCGCGCCTTAGTGGGAAACGAACGTTGCAACCAGGGCCGGGCTGGGCTCTGGCCAGGCCGTCAGGGCCCGGGAAGCGAGCGGCTTCAGCCGCTTGAGCAGTCACGCATTAATGATGCGCCAGAACTCTGAGAGTCCGCGCAGGGGCCACCCGGGAGAATCCGAGGCGGCCCTATGATTCACGAGCACGTACGCTTAAAGCGTGTCTGGCGTAAGCGGCGAAGGCGGGCATGCCGACAAGCACGACGGCGAGCACGGCGGGACCCGGGCGGCAACGGCCGTGCTTTCTGGCGCGCCCGCGATCGACGTCACGCGGCTGCGGGTGGCGATCGCCCGGCTGTCCCGGCGGCTGCGCAAGCACGAGCTGGCCGGGCTGACGCCGACCCAGCTATCCGCGCTGGCAACGGTCGAGCAGGCGGGACCGCTGCGCCTGGGCGACCTGGCCGCGGCGGAGCGGATCGCGCCCTCAACGCTCACCCGGCTGGTGAGCGTCCTCGAGGACCGCGGCTACGTGGAGCGGCGCGCGGTGCCGGGTGACGCCCGCGCGTGGACGCTGGTCGTCACCTCGCGCGGTCACGAGGTGCTGGACCGGATAAGGCAGGAAAACACGGCCCTGCTCGCCGACAGCCTGCTGACGCTGTCACTGGACCAGCTCGCCGCGCTGGCCGCGGCCCTGCCCGCGCTCGAGCAGCTCGCGGACGCCGCGCCGCCCGACCCGGCGGGCTGAGCCCCGCCGACCCCGAATACTCAGAACAGCAGGCTGGACAGCATGGCCCTGGCCTTCGTCACGCGCGGGTCCCTGGGCGGGAAGACGTCGAACAGCCGGAGCAGCTGCAGCCGAGCCCGGTTCCGTTCATCGCCCGAGGTCTGCCTGACCGTGTCGAGAAGCCGATCGAACCCGGCCTCTATCCGGCCCATGGCCACGTCGATGTCGGCGACCCGGCCCTGCGCGTCCGGGTCGTCCGGGTTGTCCTCGGCGTCCCGGCGCGCCTTGGCCTGGTCGTAGGAGTTCACCCGCCGGATCAGGTCGACCTGCGCCAGCCCCATCGTGGCCGCCGGGTGCCCCGGTGCGGACGCGAGTACCTTCTCGAACGCCGCCGCCGCGCCGTCCAGGTCGCCGCTCTCCATGGCCTGCTGGGCCTCGCCGAACCCCGGGTCGGAGAAGGCGTCGCCGGGACCAGGGCCGCCCCGGCCCATCCCCGGCCCCGGCCCGGGCACCGCCCGGCCGGCCTGACCGGGTTCGGCCGCGGCGGACCCCTGCGTGCCGGACCCCTGCCCGCCGGGCAGCTGCTCGGCGATCTGCAGGATCTGGCCGATCCACCCCCGCACGTCGGCCTCGGGCAGGGCGCCGAGGAAGCCGTCTACCACCTGCCCGGCGACCACGGCCACCACCATCGGGATGGACTGCACCTGGAGCGCGGCGCTCAGCTGCGGATTGGCGTCGACGTCCACCTTGGCCAGGACCCACGCGCCGTTGGCCTCGGCGGCCAGCTTCTCCAGAACGGGCGACAGCTGCTTGCACGGCCCGCACCACTCGGCCCACAGATCCATGATCACCGGAACGGTGCGCGACCGGTCGACGACGTCGGTGTTGAAGGTCTGGTCGGTGACGTCGATCACGTAACCCGGCGCCCCCGCCTGATCGCCCGAGGCCGTGGCCGCCTGCTGCCTCCGCTGCGAGGCGGCCTGCCGGGCACCCAGGTCAACGGCACCGTGAAGGGAGAAATCCCGCGGCTGCTGCATGTCTCTATCCTGCCCCATCGCAGGACCGCCCCGGCACCACGTGGGTCGCTCAGAACGCCGGAGCCTCGAAGTAGCCGCCCCACTCCTCGCGCAGCGCGCCGCAGATCTCGCCCAGGGTCGCCTCGGCGCGCGCCGCGTCCAGCATGGACCCGATCATGTTCTCCCCGGAGCGGGCCGCGGCCAGCATCGCCGCGAGTGCCGCGTCGACCGCCGCCTGGTCGCGCGCAAGCCGCCGCCGCCGCAGCTCGCGCGACTGCGCTCGCTCGACCTCATCGCTGACCCGCAGGATCTCCACCGGCTGCCCGACCGTGTCGGTGTAGACGTTCACGCCCACGACGCGCTTGTCGCCCTTCTCCAGCTTCTGCTGGTAGGCAAAGGAGGCATCGGCGATCTCGGCCATGAACCAGCCGTCCTCGATGCCGCGCAGGATCCCGCCGGTCATCGTCTGATCCGGGCTCATCGCGCGGATCCTGGCGAAGGCCTGCTCCGCCTCGGCCTCCAGCCGGTCGGTGAGCGCCTCCAGGTACCAGGAGCCGCCGAGCGGGTCGGCCACGTTGACCACGCCGGTCTCTTCCATGATCACCTGCTGGGT
>WNFI01282817.1_pt1 | contig 14347 bp, 15 predicted proteins | sample 5400471 | NCBI WGS metagenome assembly WNFI01 (sample SAMN13153348, study PRJNA577476) | soil metagenome | isolation source: 100 cm saprolite on Douglas fir-dominated hillslope | place: USA:California | collected 2013-09-17
CCTGTTGCACCATGCCGGTGTTGCTGACGTCGAGCCGCGCAGCCGTCGCACCGACCTGCCCGGCCAGATCCGTCGCGCTGTCTATGTCGAGATCGCCAATGACGACATGGGCTCCGGCAGCGGCAAATGTCCGCGCGATCGCGGCTCCAATGCCCTGTGCTCCGCCAGAGATGAATGCACGGCGGCGGTCAAGCCGTCCGAAGGCCAAGGTGCCGGATGCCGGCACTTTTCAGCGTCCCGTAAAAATTGGCTTGCGCCGTTCGATCACGGCGGCGAGGCCTTCACGGGCATCCCCGGTGCCGGCGAGTTCAGATACCGTCCGCGCTTCCTCGGGCAAGCATTGCTCGACGCTGGTTCCAATCCCGCTCCACAACAAACGCTTCGTAGCGGCCAGGGCCTTCGGCGCGCCCCCGGCAAGCTCGCGTGCGAGCGCAAGCGACACATCGGCAAGTTCTGCGTCGGGAACGACGCGATTGATAATCCCAAGTTCTAGGGCCTCGGCGGCAGTGATGACAGGATTTGTCAACAGGATAGCAGTTGCCTTGCGCAAGCCGACCAGACGCGGCAGCGTGACCGAGACACCTGCGTCGGGCGCCATGCCCACACGAGTCGCACCGGCCAGGAATTTAGCCGACGCGCCGGCCACCACCATATCAGATGCGCACACCAGCCCGAAGCCGCCACCGCCAGCGGCAAAGCCATGCACTGCCGCAATCACCGGCGCTTCCAACCGGATCATTGAGGCAACCGCGTTCTGCAAATAGGCGGTGGCCTGCCTGATATAATCAGGGAGTTTTTCGCCTTTCGACGCAAAGGTGTGTACGTCGCCGCCAGCGCAGAAGTTCTTGCCCTCGCCCGTGAGCAGCACCGCACGAACGCTGGGCTCGCCATGGCAGACCATGATTGCGTCGCACAGCGCCTTGAGAAGCTCTACATTCATGCCGTTGGAGACATCGGGCCGATTGAGGGTGACATGGGCAATGCCGTCTGCAATACGCAGCAGAACCGGTCCCTGATCAATCATCGGCAAGCCCATGTTTCCTCCGTTATCCCACCTGCCGAGCTGACCTAAGCCTCAGCGCTCAGCCGAGGGCTGTTAGATCAGGAAAGACAGCGTGAAGAGCGCCTTCTCGTTATTAACCAACGTGACCTTCTTGTACGCCATCCGCAGCTCGCCATCGACGTAGCGCAAACGATACTCGTTCCGTGCGGCCCAGATCGTGTCATCTCGAAGACTGGATTCGAACACCATGCAGTTGCTGGCGACAGCAATATCGCCACCCTCCTGTTCATCCTGCAACTCGATATTCGATACGATCCGGCGCAGGCGCGACTGCGGCGTCTGGGTGTGGCGTTTGCCCGTGAGCAATTGTTTGATGCGCAACGAAATGCGCGAGCGATTGTCGTAAATGATCGACATCTCTTTTTCGGGATCGATATCAGCCCCGTTGGCGGGTACCCAGTAGACACCATCATCGGTCCACAGCGCTTCCCAGGCCTCATATTGATGTTCGTCCTGGAGCCTTGCCTCCTTGTAGATGAAGGCCGTCACGGCACTCATCAGCGTGGCGCTGCTTTCGCGCGACAGCATCACCTTGCCTCCATCAGGCTACGGTAGTGACGCCAGATTCCGCGAGACGGGATTTCATCGGTAACGTGTCCGACCTTGAAGCCATCGACATCAGTAGTTTCGCGGCGCTCGCCGCGAGCAAGGAATATCCACTCTGGATTGCGAGCCAGCACGCCGCGATGGCAGCGTTCGTACATCTCGGAATCATCGGCTAGCAACAATCCCGCCGGACCGACCGATCCCATGGTTTGCTGGCGCAACCGCCTGTTCATGTCCGGTGCGCCCTTGAACTGCAGCGCGGTGACGTGTTGCACGCTGTCGTCGACCGCCAGCGGCTGGATTACGAACATCTGGATTTCGGCGATGAACAGGTTCGGGAAGATCATGACATGCGGCGTGCCGTCGATCATGATCTCGCGCGCCTGCTGATTGCCATAGGCGGCCTTCATCCGCGCCGCATAGTCCGGCAATCGCTCCGCCGTGGTGCCGAACCAGCTCAGCGGCTGATCGCGTTTGCGAAACTCCGGCCGCAGATCTATCTCGGTATGGCCGTTGCCATAGTCACGGGTCACCGCGGTCGATTTGCCGCCATACAGCGTGCCAATTGCGCTGTCAGCTACATTAAAGATCGAGGAATGCACGAAGGCTGGGTGATAGCCGTCGCACTCATTCTCCAGGATGAATTTCCAGTTGGCCTTGACGCGGTGCTTGAGAAAGCCCGCCGTGACCTCGACCTCGCCTTCCGGCGAGGTGCGAACGAGGCGGTCTATGGTTTCTTTGGCGCCGCCAAGATGCTCCTCCAACGTCGGGCCTTCGGCAGCGAACGAGCCAAAGACAAAACCGCGATAGGATTGCACCCGTGTGACGCGGCCAAGCCCGAGTTTTGTCTTGTCGGCCCCTTCGTAACCGTCCGGAAATGCATAACCGACCAGACGGCCGTCATTGGCGAAGGTCCAGGAGTGGAAGGGACAGGTGAAGGACCGCGCGTTGCCCTTGTCATAGGAGCAGAGCTGATTGCCCCGATGCGTGCACCGATTGAGCAGCAGATTGATCTTCCCCTGCTCGTCGCGCGTCATGATGATGGGTTGCGGACCGATCGATTTGGCGACGTAGTCGTTCGGGTTCGGCACTTCGCTCTCGTGGCCGACATAGACCCAGGTGCGGTACCAGATGTTCTGCAGCTCGGCTTCGAAGATCGCGGCATCGCTATATAAGGTGCCGTGAACCCGATCCGGGCGGATCAATTCGCCCCACTCCGACGCCCGCGGCATGACATTCATCGCTGGATCTCCCATGGCTGGGCACGGCCGCCGCCGCTCCTCACGGAGACCCGGCGGCGGACGCTCCAAAAATAATCCGACTGACCGTTCTAATAATAGCACTCCGTTATCTGCCCTTCAAGGGTATTTTCCGGACCCCGAACTTCAAACGGGCGGTTGCCCGGGTTTCCCGGGTGCAAAACGGAGTGTTATTCGCCGCGAAATTGCGGACGGCGCTTGGCGACGAAGGCGGCGATGCCTTCCCTTGCGTCATCGGAACGGCTGGCGGCGACGATTGATTCTTTTTCGGCTTCGAGCTGATCCGAAAGGCTGGTTTCAAAAGACTGACGCAGCATGCGGCGCACGGCGCCATAGGCACGAGTCGGGCCCACGGCGAGATTAGCGGCGAGTGCGGCAGCCTCGGCCTCCACGGCATCGCTTGGAGCCAGGCGCGACACCAGTCCGAACGCGAGTGCCTCCTGCGCGGTCAGGCGGCGGTTGAGCAGGAAAAGTTGTTGCGCTTGCCGCATCCCGACCATGCGCGGCAGGAACCAGGTGTTGCCGCCATCCGCCGTCAGCCCCAGCGCGCCATAGCCAAGCGCAAACGGTAGCTGTCGATCATGCGGCGAAGCCGGTTCGGCAGTTGCTCGCGCGCGGTTTCCGCAAATACGCCGAGATCGCCGCCGACCGTAAAATTCGGCCCGCTGCCGGCGATCAGAACGGCGCGGACATCTGCCCTCTCCGAGATCTGGGTTGCCGCCTCGGCGAGATCGGCGGCCATGTCGGGATCGATCGCATTGCCTTTGTCGGGACGGTTCAGGCGCAACGTCGCCACGCCATCTTTGAAATCGAGCAGGACAGTTCGCAACGGGCCAGCGGCCTCACGCCAGCGTGCCGTGTCGGTATATTGCTCCAGCGCCCGGATGCGTCCCGCTTCGATCGTAATCAGGTGCGCAAAGGCTGCATCGAGGGCAGCACCGCTTTGCCTGCCGCGGCCACGGTAACGGCCTGTCACCAGCAAGCGGCCATCGGCGAGATCGAGAAAGCGGTCCGGTTCGGCGCGCGCTTCGAAATGCCGGGCGATGACCCCCCAACTGTTGCGGCGCATTGCGGCGGGACTGTCGTGAACGCCGCCGATACCGAACGGCATTCCCTCCGCGGTGCGGCCGGTGAATTCCGGATCGAGCAGCGCGTCGAGTTGATCGCGGTCGCCCGCGGCGAGCGCCGCGTAGAAAGCGGCTGCGACATCGGCAGCTTTGCGTTTTTCCATTGCTTGGGTCCCTTTTCCAAAGCGCATTGTTGCAAACCGGCGTCGTCGCGCCAATCGCGCTTGACACGTAATCTAATACTATTTAGTTTCTAATACAAATTAGATTTACGCGGAGTCTACCTATGAATACGCAAATCGCGGAGCCTGATCGGATTCCGCTGGATCCGGCGTTTGCGGTGAAGTGGTACGCCGATGGGTGGATCGACTGCTGGAACAGCAATCGGCCCGAGCGGGTCCGGGAAATCCTGACCGAAGACTTCGTGCTCGACAGTCCCACCACGCGCCACCCCGGCTGGCGGGTCCAGGGGCCCCAGGCGACCATGGACTACATCCGCTACGTGCTGACGGCCTATCCGGATCTCAAATGGGAGGTCACGGCGCCGCCGATGTTCTCCGATCGCATCTCGCGCGCAGCATACAGCTGGTGCGGCACCGGCCACTTCACGGGCCGCATCGATCCGCCGGGCATCGAAGGCACCGGGCGCCCGTTCGAATTTTCAGGACATGAGGTCTTCGACTTTCGCGGCGACCGCGCCTGCCGCCTCTATGCCACTTACGACTTGCTCGGTTTGATGAAGCAGATTGGTCTCTATCGCAGCGCCACCGCGCGATAGGCGATGCCACTCTTTGAAAACGCGGGAGGAAGCCATGTTGGGAAGCTTGCGTGCGTTGCTTGAAGCCGGCGTCGCGAAGGCGCCAGAGAAAGTGGTGATCAGCGCCGACGGCGTCGAACTCACCTGGTCGAGGCTGCACGAGCAGGCATGCCGTGTCGCCGCTGCCCTGGTGCGCGATGGCGTCAAACCCCAGGATCGTGTGATCTATCTCGGCAAGAATGATCCACGATACTTCGAAGTCCTGTTCGGTTGTGCACTAGCAGGCGCCGTTCTGACGCCGCTGAACTGGCGGCTGGCGACGGACGAACTTGCCGCCATCATCGAGGACGCTCAAGCCACGATTGCAATCGTCGACTCCAGCGTCGTGGCGTCGATCAAAAGCGAATTGAAGGCGATCGTCGCGCTCGGACCGCACGAAAGCTGGATATCCTATGCGGAATGGTGCGGTCCGGCCGAAGATCCCGATGTGCGTCAGGAGCCTGGTCACATTGCGTTTCAACTCTACACCAGCGGCACCACCGGGCGGCCGAAGGGCGCGATGTTCGCCAACGGCACCAACCTGCGGGTGCTGCTCGATGACATCTCGGCCGAATGGGGATTTGAGCCCGACGACATCAGTCTGGTCGCGTTGCCGCTGTTTCATATGGGCGGCCTGGCATGGGCGCTGGCCGGTCTCGCGCGCGGCGCGCAATGCGTCGTGGTGCGTGACTTTGAACCCAACGGGGTCTTGAACACGATCCAGGCGGCCAACGTCACGATCGCGTTCTTCGTGCCCGCGATGCTCGCAGCGGTATGCTCGGTCGCCGACGTCGGCGAGCGGAAGCTCAGTCTGCGCCGGCTGTTCTACTCCGGCGATCCGATCAGCCCGGTCGCGCTCACCAAAGCGATGGCCGCACTGCGCTGCGATTTCATCCAGATCTATGGCCTCACCGAAGCGACCGGTGCGTTCGCGCAATTGCCGGCGCACGAGCACGATCCAAACGGGCCGCTGGCGCATCTCTTGCTCTCCGCGGGCCGGCCCTACCCCTGGGTCGAGGTTCGCGTGGTCTCGACAGCCGGAGAATGCGACGTGCCGGCCGGCGAGATCGGCGAGATATGGACGCGCTCGGAACAGAACCTGGTCGGATACTGGAACGACCCGGAGCAAACCGCGCGGGCCCTGACGCCGGACGGCTGGCTGCGGACCGGAGACCTCGGCCGCGTTGACGAGGATGGCCGCATCTTTCTGGTCGACCGTGCCAAAGACCTCGTCATCTCCGGCGGCGAGAACGTCTATCCGGTAGAGGTCGAGAATGTTCTGGCGGCCCATCCTCGCCTGGCCGAGGTCGCCGTGATCGGCGTACCGCACGAGCGCTGGGGCGAGACCGTAAAAGCGATCGTCGTACCGCAGGCCGGGGCCGAGGTAGATCGGGACGAGGTGATCGGCTTTGTGCGGCAGCGATTGGCCGGATTCAAGTGTCCGACCAGTGTCGATATCGTCGCGACGCTCCCGCGGACGGCGACGGGCAAAGTGCTCAAGCACGTGCTGCGCGAACCCTACTGGCGCGGATATGATCGCCGTATTAATTGAGGGGAACGAACTTTCGAACTGTGAGGGCCGCGGTGATACGCCACGATATTCGATCAGTCACTGATTCCGGCCAGGAGTCCAAGGGCGATCGTACCCGCAAGCGGTTGCTTGAAGCCGCCGCGGCCGAAGTCGCGCGCTGCGGTGTAGCAGGTACCAGCATCAACGCGATTGCGGCGGCGGCGGGTCTCAAGACCGGCAGCGTCTATTTCCATTTCGAATCGAAGGACCAATTGGTCGAGGCGATGCTCGAAGAGGGGCTGCTTGCGTCCCTGGCCTTTCTCGATGCAGCTCTGGCTGCCTTTCCAAATAATGCCGATGCCGCCACTCGGCTCGGTGCTGCTATCCGTTCCCACGCCACCGCGGTACACGAGTTGAGTAACTACACGGTCGCCGTACTCGCGTCTTCCTTTCCCAATGAATCATCGGGTCCCGTCGTTCGTAAACTCCGCCGAACATACGTTTCCCGATGGACGCAGCTTGTCACGGATGCTCAAAACGCCGGCGTTCTTCCGCCTGAGCCGGATCCGCGCCTGCTGCGAGACCTCATCTTTGGGGCGCTTAATGCTGTGGGCCTCGCGGGCCAGCCTTCGGACAACGTTGCTGAAGCGCTGCAGGCCCTGCTCGGACTTGCTCAAGGTCAGCGAAGCGATGGTCGAGCCTGCTAAGGGCTGCGGAAGCAACATTGAGATCGCCACTGCATTCCATAACGGCTCATTACGCGAACAGACGAGGCGGAGCCGAAAGACCCCGCCTGCCTCTGGATTTACTTTATGCTCCTTCCTTGAGGACGCCGGGTCCTAATCGGCGAGAGAGGAATTTCCTGATCCGGTCAGCCATCATCTTGCTCGCTGTCGACGGGAATATCTTATCTCTACCTTCTGCTATCTGGTCCCATCTGTCAGCGAATTTGAACTTGTCCATAGTCCGAAGTAGCTGCTCGCGCGGCCTCTCTCCACTCCGGCGCTTGATGCAAGACGTCACACAATGCTTCGATGACAGTTGCACGGACAAAGCCCGCATTACCATCCGCAGTTTGCTTGATGCATTGACAGGATTTCGTAAAAATAGATTATCCAGGTCTAGTAGTTCGATTTTTGTAAAACTAGGATGCGACTCAGAGCAGCCGTGACTCGTATATCTTGAACATCTGCCAGCGGTAGAAAATCCTCAGCCGGCGATATGTGCTTCGAAGCCCGGCCGAGGGATGACGCCCATGATGCCACGGGTAAAGCCGCCGTCGACGACAATCTCGGCGCCCGTAATATAGTCAGCCCGCTCGCTCGCCAAGAACACGACGGCATTGGCGACGTCTTCCGGTTCGCCGATCCGCCGCCGCGTAAGCACCGCTGAAACTCTGAGGCGCACGCGCCGAAATCGATGCGACGTGAATGAGCGAACCTTGCCCGCGTTGCAGCATCTGCGCACCAAACGCCTGCGCGCACCTGAGATAGCCAGTGAGATTCAGTGACAATATCTGCTGCCAATCCGCTATCGGCATATCGACGAGCTGTCCGGCCCGCATCGTTCCGGCGTTGTTGACGAGAATGGTAGCCGGCCCGAATGTCTCGAGCGATTGCGCGGCGGCACTGCCGACGCTTCCGTCGTCTGTCACGTCGCATCGCACGAAGAAACTGCGCCCACCGCGCGATGCGATCTCGTCGAGCGTACTGGATGCGTCCTCGCGATCGAGCAACACCAGCGTCGCACCGACGTCCGCAAGCCCCAGTGCAATTCCGCGTCCGATGCCGGCGCCCGCGCCCGTAACGACCGCCACCTCGCCCGAGAGATCAATCCAGCTCATCGGCTACCTACCTTCGCCTTAACAGACCTAGCGGCACTCACTCAGGAATATCCAACGCCAACGAGGGCAAGTCGATCTTGCGGATCAGGCGATTCTCCTGTGCCGTGATAAGATGTTCGGAGGCCTGCAGATAGGCCGGCCAATCGGGGTCCTTGTCGCGCGCGGCGTGGCGACGCTCGAAATCGCCCATGTCGTTGAAGCCCCAAAGATGGACGACCTGGTTGAGCGGTCCGACAGCACTACTGAATATCCCTAGCGGCCGGCCGAGATATTTCAGCTGGACCGGCATAGCAAGACGATCGAACACATCGATGAACTCCGCCATCTTGCGCAAGCGGATTGTGTAAACACGCAGGTCGACCATCGCTCCTACATATGACATGCATCACCGCCAATTGTCGACGCGCTTTATCAGGTTCGAATCAGGGCGCAACCGCCCTCGCCGATCGGCCGGAACGCTTCCTCCGCCGGAAGGGTCGATACAAGCCGATAGATGTCGCCCGGCGCTTTGCTCTCTTCCGGCTTCTTCACCTCGAACAGGTAGGCCGGGTGGATTTTACGGCCATCGTTCCGGATGCTTCCCTGGCCGAAGCAATCATCGTCCGTCGGCATTTTCTTCATAAGGTCGACGACGTCGCGGCCCGACGCCTTCGACCGCTCGACGCCGAGCTCCTTAACCGCCTTCAGGTAGTGCCTGACACAGGCATAGTCACCGGCCTGGCTCATATTGGGGAAGACACCGTTGCCCAGCTTCGGTTTGATGCGATTCATGAAGCTACGCGTCCTGTCGTTGAGGTCCCAATAGAATGTTTCCGTGAGCGACAGTCCTTTGGCCGTCGGCAAGCCCATGCCGACCACGTCGGTGATGTAGCCCACCAACGCGACCATTCGCCTGTTACCGCGGTCGAGACCGAATTCCTGGGCCTGCTTCAAGCAGCTGATCAATTCACTGCCGGCATTTGCGAAGCCTATGACGTTGGCCCCACTGGATTGTGCCTGCAGCAGGAATGAGGAATAATCCGTGGTTGATCCGTACGGATAGCGTACCGATCCGACCACTGTTCCGCCGGCGGCCTTGACGAATTTTGTGGCGTCGGCCTCTGCAGCGTGGCCAAAGGCGTAGTCAGCCGTGATGAAGAACCATTTGGTACCGCCGGTTCTCACCGTCGACGTGGCCGTCGAATGCGCCAGACACCATGAATCCCAGGACCAGTGAACGAGATTGGCGCTACAGCTCTTGCCAGTCAGATCGGAGCTTCCCGCCGTCGTCACCAGCGCGACCTTGTTCTTGTCCTCGATGAGGTACTTGGCGCCCAGCGCAATCGAACTGTTGCCGACATTCTCGATGACGTCGACGCCATCCTGATCGAACCACTTGCGGATGATGCCGAGGCCGATATCGGCCTTGTTCTGGTGGTCCGCCACTAGCAATTCGACCTTAATATCAGGATTGGCGGCCGTGAACTCATCGACTGCCAGCTGGGCGCAGGCGACCGTCGTCGGTCCAGACACGTCGCGGTAGATGCCCGACATATCGGTGATGACGCCGATCCGAACGGTCTTTGCGGCCTGTGCGCGCGCAAGGCGTGGCGCGGAAATGATTGCGGCAACGCCTCCACCAACAAACGTACGACGGTCGATCTTCATGGTGGTCCCTTTCCTTTGAGTCATGGGCGATCGAAAACGGAGAATCGGCCTTTTTGAAATTCATTCCGCGTTGAGAACGTCGCGACCAGCAAGATGCTGGCCGGTGACGTAGCCGAACGTCATGATGGGACCAAGCGTAATGCCGGCCCCTGGGTAATTGCCGCCCATGATACTCGCGCGATCATTTCCGACCGCATAGAGCCCAGGAATAGGCTTGAATGTCCCATCCAACACGCGGCCAACAATGTCGGTCGTGAGTCCGTCGAACGTGCCGAGATCGCCCATCACCACCTTCAATGCATAATATGGAGCCTTGGTGATCGGCGCGACATTCGGATTGGGCTTTTGTTCAGCATCACCGAGGAAACGGTTGAAAGCCGTGGACCCCCGCCCGAATTCGGGATCCTCGCCAACTCGCGCGCCCAAATTATAACGATTTACGGTTTCCTCAAGCGCCTCTCCGTCAATGCCGGCGGCCTGCGCAAGCTCGCGCAACGTCTTTCCGGTCTGCAGGTAGCCGTTGCGTACATAGATGCTGATCGGCACCGGCGCTGGCTTGGCATAACCAAGACCGTATTTCCGGATGGTCGGATGGTCGCAGATCAGCCACGCCGCAGTCTCCGCATCCCCCTCGCCATCGGCAATCATCGCCGCGCCGGTGTCGTGATAGGAATTGGACTCGTTGGTAAAGCGTTTGCCGCGGCGATTCACCGCGATGATGCCGGGCTTGTAGCGGTCGACTAGATGCGGAAACAGTCCGACCTTGCCGTTGCCCATCGGTACCTTCGACACCGGCATCCAGGCCGCGGCATTCGGAAACCGGATTTCGCATGATGCACCTACATCTTCCGCCATTCTCACCCCGTCGCCGGTGTTACCTTCGGGCGTCGGGGAGAAATGCTCGCCACCCCGCGCGAGATGCGGATAGACGCGTGATATTCGCTCCCGGTCGTGGGGGAATCCGCCGCAGGCCATCACCACGGCCCGTCGCGCGGTGATTGTGAATTCGCCTTTGTCATCCGACACCTGCGCGCCGCGCACCGAGCCATCCTCAACAACGAGCTGACGCGCGGCGGTGCTTGTGAGCAATGGAATGCCCAAATCGAAGCATGTCTTGGCCAATCGTGCCGCCAGCGCGTTACCGCTGGTGATTTGGACCCCCCGGCGATAAAGAGCCAGATCCTTCAAATGGCTGATCAGTCGCTTTGCCACATACGTGGCGGACCTGAGTGATCGCGTCGCGCGGAAAAAGTGCTTAAGGTCTTCATTCGACGAATTGAACATCATCCCGATGAAGGTGATCGTCGCCAGCGGCGGCCGCAATCGCTTCGTCCCTGATCAAGAAAGGCTTCGATCGCCTTTTCGCTAAAGTAATTCCCCGTCTCGTTGCGCAGATAGGTGACGGCGGATTCGCGCGTGTCGTTGATCCCCGCTTTGCGGGCATGAGGACTACCGGGAATCCAAAGCACCCCTCCGGAATAGGCGGTGGTTCCACCGAAAAAAGCCTCCTTCTCGATTATCACGACGTCAAGACCGCCTTTCTTGGCGGTGATCGCGGTCGATAGTCCGCCCGCGCCCGATCCGACGATAAGCACGTCGCAGACCCGGTTGCGTTCTCGATCGTTCATCGGCATCCCTCTGGGCTCAAATCGAAAGTTGGAGTGTGCTGGTCTCGCAATGCATTTTTGATCATTTCACCAGTCGCGCACGATGGTCGCTCATATCGCAGCGGCCCGACGCAACGCTTCGCCGATTTCGGCCACCGCCGATTCTGTCGTTGGGAAGGCAACGCCCATAGTTAGAAATCCATGAATCTGGCCCGGGTAATGGCGATGTTTGACGGTCACGCCGCTGCTCGCAAGCTTATCTGCGTAAGCACGGCCTTCGTCCGCCAATGGATCATACCCGGCCGTCACCACATAAGCCGGAGGCAAGCCGGAGAAATTTTCCGCTAGCAACGGCGATGCCCGCCAATTCCCACGTTGCGCCGGATCGCTCAGATAGTGATCGCGAAACCAGATCATCGTTTCGCCAAGCACCGGCAGCGCATCTTCCTTGAGCTGATGCGACGGAAGACCGAAGTAGAGATCGACGACGGGATAGATCAGGAGCTGAAACCGGATCAGCGGCGCGCCTGCATCGCGCGCGACGTGAGCCACGACAGCCGCGAGATTGGCACCCGCGCTGTCACCGCCGACCGCCACGCGCCGGGGATCGACATTCAGTCTGGTGGCGTTGTCGAACACCCAGTTTGTTGCGGCAATCGCATCATCGAGTGCAGCGGGAAACTTGCTTTCGGGCGCCAGCCGATATTCCACCGACAGCACGGCGTATCCAGCGGCATTCGCCAGGCGCCGGCACAAGATGTCGTGGGATTCCAGGTCGCCTAGCACCCAGCCGCCACCGTGAAAGAAGACCAGCACCGGCAGCGGGGCAACCGATGCGACCGGGCGATAGAGCCGAGCCTTGACGGCGTGACCGTTGATGGGGATTTCGAAGTCTTGCGTTTGAAAGATTTCCGGCGGCTGAACCGCGGCGGCCTTGCGAGAGGCCGCCATCGCAGCCCGGGCCTCTTCCGGTGACAGTGTTTCGTAACGCGGCAATTGTAATTCGCGGAGGCGAGCGATGAGAGCGCCGCTGTCAGGATCGAGCGTCATGATTTCCCTCCCTTGCTGGCGTAGCTTTTCATCACGGCAGATTCCGCGCGCGCCAGCGCCGCTTGATGCATGTCAGGAACATAGGCCAGGAGTTGATCGAAATAGAATCGCGCCCGCACGCGGTCCCGCCACCGGTTTTTCTAACTAGCAAGGATATTTCCGCACTTATGTTGACTTGTCAATACACCGTAGTATGTTGATTTGTCAATACTCCCCTGCGGGCAATCTTGCTATGCCGGGCCCTTGCAGCGTCGCTCGGCCGGAGATTGAAAACGTCTTGCAGCGCTGTCAGTAACCCGCCAATAGTTCAGCTCACATCACAGAATCAACGGGACCGTGAGCATGCCACCCAAGACGTCAAAAGCCCTTACAGAGGTCACGCTTCATCTCGAGCGATACGTACCGGGCTTACTCGCATGGCTCTCCAATAAGTTGGCTGGCGACGCCTCAAAGGTCTACCGAAGCCGCTTCGGCGTCGGCATCGTAGAGTGGCGAATTTTGTCTTACCTGGCCGTCTATGAGTGGGGCACGGGCGCACAAATGAGCCAATTGATGGGGACTGACAAAGCGGCGATCAGCCGCGGGGCGGCTTTCCTGCAAGGTAAGAAGATGATCCGCAGTAAGCAGGGGTTTGGCCGTAATCTCGAGTTCTGCCTGACGCCAAAAGGGCGCGAACTCCACGACCGCATCATCAAGCTGGCTCTCGCGCGAGAGAGCGCTCTCCTAACTGGATTGAGCAAGAAAGACGTCGACGCGTTAATCGGCTATCTTCATATCCTGCTGAAGAACCTTCCGGTGGTCGAAGCCACCAGATCCATGACATAGTCATGCTTCTGGCCGTGCACGTCAGATTGATACGGATGCATTCAAGGCTGTGCAATCGATGCATCACCGGAATCGCCGAAGGCCGTCCAACCGCCATCAACCGACAAGACTGTGCCGGTGATGTAGCTCGCGTCGGATGAACTGAGGAAGCAGATCGCGGCGGCGATTTCGTCCGGCATGGCCAGCCGCGCCATTGGAATGCGCCGCTCCAGCCGCGGGGTATCGACAAACCCGTCAGCTTCCAGTTTCTTGACGAGCGCCGTCGCGACGAAGCCAGGGGCGACCGCGTTGACCCGAATGCCACTCGACGCCCACTCACACGCCATCGACCGCGTCATCGAAGCGATGCCGGCCTTGGCGGCGCCATAGGCATTGCGCCGAGGAAGACCGCATAGCCCTGCGATCGAACTGATGTTGACGATGGCTCCCGATCGGCGCGGCGCCATGAAGGCATAGGCCTCCCGCGAAAAAAGAAACGTTCCCGTGAGGTGAATGCTGAGAATTTGCTCGAAATTTTCGACGCTTTGTTCCGTGGTCGGGACGTGGGGGCTGCCGACCCCGGCATTGTTGACGAGCACGTCCAAACGCCCAAGCCGATCGGCGATCTCCTGGCAGGCTTTGCGTACGTCGGCCTCCTTGGACACGTCACAAGCGATGCCGACGTGCGCTCCGCCAAGGTCCGCCGCGCGGTCGGCGACCTTTCCGGCCTCTATATCGATCAGCGCGACACGATAGCCACGTCTGGAGAAAAGTCGCGCCGCCGCCAAACCGATGCCATCGGCGGCGCCGGTGACCGCCGCTACGGGGCTTTCGTCGTCCATGGTCGGAGCCTCCTCGTTCTCTTCTTCATTAGCCGTTGACGAAGCCTACATCCAACATGTTGTTGTGTCAACATACTCAGCTGGCGCGATCAGTCGTTGACCTTTGCGGGACCTGCTGTATGTTGTTATATCAACATCTGGAGAGCAACAGTGAGAACTCAAGTTGTTATCGCCGGCGCTGGCCCCGCCGGCCTTTTGCTGGGACAGATTCTTTATCACTATGGCGTGGACAACGTCATCCTTGAACGCAGGGATGCCGACTACGTTTTGGCGCGCATTCGCGCCGGTGTTCTGGAGCAGGGCACTGTGGACA
>WNFI01294872.1_pt1 | contig 14345 bp, 11 predicted proteins | sample 5400471 | NCBI WGS metagenome assembly WNFI01 (sample SAMN13153348, study PRJNA577476) | soil metagenome | isolation source: 100 cm saprolite on Douglas fir-dominated hillslope | place: USA:California | collected 2013-09-17
TCGCTTCGCTTCGCCGCATGGTGAACTGAAAGCGCATTCAGTTTTCAGTTCGCAGTTAAGATAAAAACTCTCTCGGTCTTCAAGATCTATTCTCTTCACCCCGCCGCTTCCTGCCCTGATGGTTTGACGAAGCGGTCGTAAATCCACAACAGCAACGCCGTCAGCACGCCCACACCGGAAATGACCCACCAGACGCGCTGGGGCTGGTGCGCGACTTCGCCGAATTGGTGCATCACGCGGCCGCCGAACCATCCGCCAATGAGCGAGCCGATACCGATGGGTAAAAATGCGAAGCCCATGTAAGTGCCTTGCTGGCCGGGAGGCGCGAGCCGCGAAATGTAATCGTAGTACCGCGGCGCCTGAATGATCTCGCCCAGCGCGACAACCACCAGCGTGACATAGACGGCGATCACGCTGGTGTGAATAGCCAGAATCGCAAATGCGGCCATGGAAATGACTGTGCCAAGGATCACGGCGCTGAAGGACGCCATCTTCTTTGTGGCCACACTCATGGCCACCGTGAGCGCAATCACGACGAGCGGCCCCGTCGAAAGCATGCGGTCCGTGTTGGTGGCGGGATTGATGTAATCGTGGACATAGAGCGGCAGAGAAATGAATTCCTGCCAGTAGACGATCCAGTAGCCCGAAAAAATCAGCAAAAATGTCATGAATTTGGGATTGCCGAGCACCTTGACGAAATTGCGCAGCGTCTCGGCGATGCTTGCGGTATTTGTTTCTCCGGAGCGCTGCGGTTCCTTGAAGAACACCAGCACGACGAAAAACATCAGAAAGACGCTCAGAGCCGCCATCCGGAATACGATAGCCGTTGGCAGGTGCTCGTTGATCACTCCCGCGAGCCATGGTCCGATCGCACCGCCGATGTTCACCAATGTGTAGTAGATGGAGTAGCCGATGGAGCGGACATTCTCTTTGGAGGCCCGCGCGGTCGTGCCGACAACGCACGGTTTGACCAGGGCGACCCCCAAAGGAGGCAGCACTAGAAGAATCGTCGCAAGGACCACCAGCGGCAATAGATTGCGCACCGGCGCGAGCCAGCTAGCTCCTATGGAACCGAGAAGAAAATACGAGCCGGCGAGAATCATATAGGCGAGAGAAAGGGCGCGGCGAAAGCCAAGCCGGTCAGCGATCGCTCCCCCGAAAATCGCCAGGAACCATACCAGGCTGCCAAAGAGCCCCGTCAAATTCGTAGCGCGCTCCGTTGGAAAGTTGAGAACTTCGTGAAGGTAGCGCGCTAAAGAGGCAAACACCGCGTAGTAGGAGAGACGCTCGAAGAGCTCCGTGATGTTGGCGACCCAGAAGGGCCGCTCGAAGCCCGTTCGTATCTCCTCGAACCGCGGATTGGAGGTTGCCGTGCGCCTACTTCTTGTTGCTGCACTGCTGGGACTCTTATTTGTTGGTACGACTGCCGGTACTGGCCAAAAGACTACTCCGGAACTGCCGGATATCAGCAGATCGGGCCGCGACTTCCTGGAAGTCTGTTCCAGCGTAGACAGTGAAGGGAACAAAGACGCTCCCCGAATCCAGCGTGATGCTAGCTGCCTGGGCTGGGTACAAGGCTTTGCCGATGGCTTCCTGGTGCACGAGGAGCTGCTCAGTGTCCCGAGAAGGGACAGGATGGCCTGCGTGCCCCATGGAGTGACCACGATCCAAATCGTTCGCGTCATTAAGAAATACCTAGCTGACAATCCTGGGAAAGCGCGTCGTCCAACGCGTTACATAGCGTCGATTGCCTTGGCAGGGGCCTTTCCGTGCAGGGCGGTGAAATAAAATAGAAGAGGGAAAGACTAAGAGCCCCAAAGCCAAGCCAACGTATTGGGGGGGCACCCAGCTACAAACGCGCAAACGCGAGAAGAGCACAGACGAAAGTCTGTGCTGCCGGGGAGTTACCAGAGGAGGGGGAGCAGGCGTGAGCGGGTGCGGAGGCAGTAGTCGGAATAGCCGGGGAGGTCGCGGCAGAGCAATTTTTCTTCGTTGAGGAGGCGAAGCACGATCAGAGGGATGACGAAGAGAAAGCCCGGCAACGCCCGCCAGGAACCCAGCGCCAGCGGAGTGAAGAGCAGCATGAGGACAGCGCCGAAGTACATGGGATGGCGCACGAGGCGATAGGGTCCCGTGGAGATGACGCGCTGCCCTTCTTCGATTTGGACGGTGCGCGAGGCGAAACTGTTTTCTTTCATGACCCAGAGGGTGATGAGATAGCCGGCGAAGACGAGGAGTTGGGAAAGCATCGTCAGCCAAAGCGGGACGCGGGACCAGCCGAAGCGGTAATCCAATCCGGGGATCACTAAGGACGCGAAGGCAACCCACTGGGCCCAGCGAATGATGGTCTTCTGCGCGGTGATCTTTTCCTCTGTGCGCAAGCGGCGCTCGACCAGCTGCGGATCGCGCTTCAGGAAATAAACCGAAGTAATCGGCATGGGGAGGAACAAGATGGCCATGAAGACCCAACCCTGCCAATAGCGGAGAGAACCGGCGGGAATGAAAAGTATCGCCGCGACGAAAATTACGGCGATGACGCTGCGGAGCATGAGGCGTGACTTGAGGCTGCGTGAAGTGGCCATAGCGTTGCCGATACTGAAGACGGCAAGGAAAGAGTAGCAGAAAGTAGCTAATCGAATTCGCGATACGGTCGCAAATGAGCAACGCGGTCGGTAGGCTTTGATAGAATTGCTGCGAAATGGCAGCGGTCGAACAATTACGATTTGGCGTGGAGCGCGGAGGCGAGGTATCGGCGCTGCTCTGCCGCCCGGCGAAGGCGCGGTGGTTGCTGGCGCTGGGGCACGGAGCTGGCGCGGGGATGAGTCACCCATTTATGGAAAAGCTAGCGGAGGAATTGGCTGGCTTGGGTGTGGCGACGCTTCGATACCAGTTTCCCTACATGGAGCAACGGCGGCGAGTTCCCGACGCACCCACGGTGCTGACGGCGACGGTCGTGGCTGCGGTGCAGACGGCCGCGGAGGCGGCTCCTGGCTTACTATTGCTGGCGGGAGGCAAGTCCATGGGGGGACGAATGACTTCGCAAGCAGCGGCACAGCATCCGCTGGATAGCGTGCAAGGAGTGGTGTTCTTTGGCTTTCCGCTGCACCCGCCTAAGCAGCCGGGAACGAAACGAGCGGACCATCTTGCGAAAGTTACCGTGCCAATGCTGTTCCTGCAGGGAACGCGGGATGAGCTTGCTGATCTCAAGTTGCTGCGTCCGGTGTGTGCGAAGTTGGGATCGCGAGCGACGTTGCACGTGATTGAAACGGCAGATCATTCGTTCCATGTGCTTAAGAAGTCGGGCAGGAGCGAAGCGCAGGTGCTGCGGGAATTAGCGGAGACAGCCGTGTCGTGGGCAGAGGGAATCGAAGGGGTAAAATAGTGCACCGCCGTCAGGCTTGCAAGATCGCAAGAAAAGACTCAGGATGAAAAGCACAACACCAGGAGACAAACCATGTTGCGAATAAATGATGAAGCTCCCAATTTCACGGCCGAAACTTCGCAGGGAACGGTCAACTTCCACGAATGGATCGGCAACGGCTGGGCCATCTTGTTCTCGCACCCCAAGGACTTTACGCCGGTGTGCACCACGGAACTGGGTTATATGGCCGGGCTGCAGCCGGAATTCGAGAAGCGCAATTGCAAAATTATCGGACTGAGTGTGGACCCGGTGAGCAGCCACAGTAAGTGGGCCGCGGACATTGAAGAGACGCAAGGTCACAAGGTGAAATATCCGATGATCGGCGATCCGCAACTCAAGGTGGCCAAGCTGTACGACATGCTGCCTGCGGAAACCGGCGAAACGTGCGAAGGACGCACGGCGGTCAATAACGCGACGGTGCGGACCGTATTTGTGATTGGACCTGACAAAAAGATAAAGCTGATGCTCAGCTATCCCATGAGCACGGGGCGTAACTTCGACGAAGTGCTGCGCGTGGTTGACTCCATGCAGCTCACGGCCAAACACAAGGTGGCTACGCCGGTGAACTGGAAACAAGGCGACGACGTGATCATCCTGCCGGCGGTATCGGATGAAGAAGCCAAACAGAAATACCCCGGTGGCTGGAAAGCGCCGAAGCCTTATCTGCGAATCGTTCCCCAGCCGAAATAAGTAGGCCGCAAAGCGCGGGTGACACGACTTGGTCTTCCATCAGTTCTATCTGAATTGTCTGGCACACGCTTCCTACCTTATTGGAGACGAAGAGACGGGCACGGCAGCCGTTGTCGACCCGCAACGTGACATCGAGAGGTATTTGGGATTTGCAGAGGAACACAAGCTGCAAATCAAGCACGTGATCTTGACCCATCTTCATGCAGATTTTGTGGCGGGACATTTGGAGCTGCGGGACCGCGCGGGCGCAACGATTTATCTTGGCGCCAAAGCGCAGGCAGAATACCTGTTTACGCCGCTCAGCGAGGGCAGCGTGGTCGAGTTCGGGCAGGTACGACTGAATGCACTCGAGACGCCGGGGCACACACCGGAATCGATTTCGATTGTTGTCTACGATCTCAATCTGAGCGCGAGCGAGCCACACGCCGTGTTGACGGGCGATACATTGTTCGTTGGTGACGTAGGACGCCCGGATCTTCGCGCGGCGCTGGGCTGGTCCGCTGCGGATCTTGGCGCTCTACTCTTCGATTCCTTGCAAACCAAGCTGCTGCCGTTGCCGGACGCGAGTCTGGTCTATCCGGCCCATGGCGCCGGGTCGCTTTGTGGGAAGGCTATCAGCAAGGAGACGGTATCGACCATCGGTGAGCAACGGCGATTGAATTACGCGCTGCAACCAATGAGCAAGCAAGCGTTCATCCAGCTAGTAACCGCTGACCAACCCGAGGCTCCGCCGTATTTCGTCTACGATGCCGTGCTGAATAGCAAAGAGCGGCCTACGCTTGATGAAACGCTGGAGCGCGAACTGAAACCGTTGGAACTCGATCGCGTATTGGAGCTGCATGCTGGTGGCGCACAAGTTTTGGACACGCGCGAGCCTGAAGAATTTGCCGCGGCGCATCTCCGAGGGAGCATCAACATCGGCCTGAGCGGGCAGTACGCCACGTGGGCCGGGACCGTTCTGAATCGAGAGAAGCCTATCGTGATTGTCGCCAACCCTGGCCGGGAATCTGAATCGGCGGTGCGGCTGGGGCGCATCGGATTCGATAACGTTGTGGGCTACCTCAAGGATGGCATGCGCAGCCTGGAGTCTCGACCGGATCTGACGGCAACGACGGAGCGATTGAGCGCGCCGCTCTCCGCCGAGATGATGTCCTCGAACGAGCCACCACAGTTGATCGATGTCCGTGCGCCGCGCGAGCGCGAACAGAAATTTATTGACGGCAGCCTAAGCATTCCGCTGAATCACCTTTCGGAGCGCGCACAGGAATTGCCACGGGATCGGGCCTTGCTGGTCTACTGTGCGGGGGGCTATCGGTCCTCCATCGCCGCGAGCCTGCTACAACAGAGGGGATTTGATCGGGTCAGCGAGATTGCGGGCGGAATAGCGGCTTGGGAAGCGGCGAAGTTGGCCGTCTGTAGCGCCCAAACGTAGCCACGACGGGAAAGATTGATCCCAACACTTGTTTGCCATCCGCAAAGAATAACGGCTTTGCAATCGGCCGAGGCACGAAGGACCGTTAGTACACGCGGCGGAGCCGGAAGACCGGGATCTCTGGACGCACGTTGAAGCGAACCCGAAGGAGATGGCCGACGCCCCGGCTAATGTACATGCGGCGGTTGCCGGATAAACTAAACTCGCCGGCGGTGTAGCGCTTATTCTTCACGGGCAAGAGTGGTGGCGAAAGGAACGGGGGTTTGCACTGGCCTCCATGGGTGTGGCCGGCAAGGATCCAACCTTGGTATTGGCCCCAGACGGAGAGATCTGCGGCATCCGGATTATGACAGAGCACAACAGTGGAAGGGTCGGAGCCTTTTTGGGCGAGCAGCTCGGCAGGGCCAAAGCGCGGGCTCCAAAGGTCGTCGAGGCCGAGGAATTGCAAACCGGCAAGAATTGAGGCCTGGTTGCGCAAAAGAGTGACGCCAGCGGACCGCGCAATTTCCGCGACTTGATCGGCCACGTCAACCAATCGCCACTTGAAACCATAATCGTGGTTACCAAGAATGCCGACGGTTCCGAGGCGGCCGCGGGGAATGTGCTCAAGAACGCGGCGCAACTGATCGAACTGGCGTGGGCCGCGGTAGGTGATCCAATCGCCGGTGAAGGCTACGAAATCGGGGGCGAACTCCTGAGTCCTGCGGAAGGACTCGATGACGTATTCATCGTCCACTCGCGGACCAACATGCAGATCGCTGATCTGCGCGAGAGTGAGGCCCTCAAGCTCAGGTGGGAGACCGGAGATGGGTAGTACAGGAAAAGTGAATTCGAGCCAGTGGGGCTCGACTCGCCAAGTGTAAAAGCCCGTCGCAAGCGCACCTGCTCCAGCCACTGCCAGGGTCTTCAGCGCTTTGCGTCGCGTCAACATTTCTGCCATTGCCGATCAAACTCTTGCATAGGCACTCCCTCGATTTCGGCGCGGAGAAACTGCCATTCTAACGGCTCCAGAATCTTATTGGGTATATTGTACTTCTGCGGAGGCCGAGACGGATGAGTAGCGGGACCGGTGCGGTTATGAGCGGCATGCGGCGGGTTTTGTCCAAAAGGATTGTTATTGCGGCGGTGATGGTTTGGATTGGAATGTTTGCGAGCGAGTTGAGGGCGCAGAGGCCGCCGCTGCTGCCGGAGAAGGACGTGGCGGCGCTGGCGAATGAGTTGAGCGGGGAAACGGCTAAGAGGAATTTGGAGGGGATTGCGCGGTTCCACCGGCAGCGCGGATCGCGCGGATTCCACGAAGCGGCGGAATTGGTGGCGGAACGCTTGCGCGCCTATGGGTTAAGCGATGTTGCGATACTGGAGTTCCCGGCGGATGGGAAGATTTCTTATGGAACGCAGAGGTCGCGGCCGGCGTGGGATGAGGAAGTGGGGGACCTGATTGAGACCAGCATTGAAGGGTGCGACCAGAGGGTGGGTTCGACCTCCAAAAATGCGATTAACAGCGTGATTTGCATTGGTTTTAGCGAACAAAAGATTGCGAGTTATGAGGCGGAGCCGGTGGTGTTGGCGGAGGACAGCGAGAGCGCGGATGTGACGACCGATCTGGTGGATGTGGGTGAGGGGACAAAAGAGATTGACTACGCCGGGAAAGACGTGAAAGGAAAGATTGTGCTGGTCAGCGCGCAGCCGGGCGCGGTGCAGGATTTGGCGGTGGGAAAGTTTGGGGCGGTGGGGATCGTGAGTTATGCGCGGAACCAGAAGACGGCCTGGTGGGGCGAAGATGAGAATTTGATTCGGTGGGGGCACCTGGAGACGTTTTCGGCCAACAAGACGTTTGCGTTCATGGTGTCGTTCGAGACGGCGCGGGGGATGAAGGAGCGGCTGGCGCGCGGAGAAAAGATTCGGCTGCATGCGGTGGTGAAGGCGGGGCAGCATGCCGGGAATTATGAGGTGGTGACGGCTACGATTCCGGGGGCGGATGCGAAGCTGAAGGAAGAAGAGATTGCGTTTTCGTGCCATCTGGATCATCAGCGGCCGGGAGCGAATGACAATGCGAGCGGGTGCGTGACGATTCTGGAGGTGGCACGGACGCTGCAGAAGTTGATCGGTGAGGGGAAACTGGCGCGACCGGCGCGGACGATCCGGTTTTACTGGCCTCCCGAAATCGAAGGGACGCTGGCCCTGCTTACCTCGCCCCCACGCACTTACAAGTCGGCGCTTTACGTGAAACCAAATTTCGACGGGTCCGTTACTCTGCCTCAGAGGGGCGGCGGAAACTTGACTCCAACGGGTCCAGCCTTGGCCCCGCGAGTCAAGGCCGTCATTCACATGGACATGGTGGGTGGGGGGCCGGAGACGAAGGCGGTGTTCCACGTAACACGCGGGCCGATGAGCTTGCCGAGCTTTGTGCATGACGTGGCGTGGGCCTTTGCGGAGTGGGTGAATGAGGAGTCGTACCAGTTTGCGGCGACGGGGAAAGCGGAGTATCCGATGGTGGCTCCTGAAGGCGGCAAGGAGCCACTGCGGGCGGAGTATTCGGCGTATACGATGGGGAGCGATCACGACGTGTATCAGGATTCGTCGTTTGGGATACCGGCAATTTATTTGAATGACTGGCCGGACCGATACATTCACACGAACTTTGATACCGCAGCGAATATCGATTCGACGAAGCTGAAGAGGGCGGCGTTCATTGGGGCTGCGAGCGGGTATTTCTTGGCAGCGCTTACCGATAGCGGTGGCGTCGATTTGCTCTCGGCCGTCATCCAAGGCCGGAGCGAGAGACTTATCGCCTTGGCTAGCCGCGCCCGACAATTACCTAGCAACGAAACGGAGGCATGGCGGCGAATGCTTGCGCAATATGACGGGAAACTCTCTATGTCCCTGCATCAATTCCGGGCGAAGCCGAACGGATTGCTACAGACTCCCTACGAGGCGCAGCAGAGCGCTTCCAGCCAATCGAGAGCGACGGGCGACGGCCTCCTGATTTATTCGCGCAAAACACAACCGCGGGGCCCGCTCGCGGTGTTTGGTTATGACTATTTTGCGGAGCATGCGAAGGTGGCGGGAGTGGCGACGCCGAAGCTGCTCAGTTACGAGGGACTGTGGGGCAGCGGAGAAGAGTATGCATATGAGGTCTTGAATTTTGCGGATGGGAAGAGGAATGTGCAGGAGATACGGGATGCGGTGGCGGCGGAGTATGGGCCGGTGCTGTTGGAGATGGTGGTGGAGTATTTGAAGGCGGTGGAGAAGATTGGGATCGTGGAACGAGTGAAGTGATGATGTCCATTCAAAATTGAAGAAAGATTTCTCGCTTTGCTCGAAATGACGGATTAGGGGCATCGACGTGCACAGGGCGGAACAGCGTGTGCTAGCATCGGGGTTTGTGCGTTGAGCGAGGGACGAGGTAGATGGCTGGGACGATGAAGGCGTTGCGGAAGATGCAGGCCGCCAAGGGCCTGCAGATGGATACGGTCGCGGTGCCTTTGATCGGGCCGACGGACGTGCTGGTGCTGGTGAAGACGGCTTCGATTTGCGGGACGGATTTGCATATCTACGGATGGGACCGCTGGTCGCAGGGGCGCATCAAGCCGCCGGTGACGCTAGGGCATGAGTTTTGCGGCACGGTCGAGCGCGTGGGCGACGAGGTCCGCGCGGTCAAGCCGGGCGATTTTGTCAGCGCGGAGATGCACGTCAACTGCGGACATTGCCACCAGTGCCGGCTGGGCGAAGCGCACATCTGCCAGAACCTGCGCATTATCGGGATCGATCAGGACGGGGCGTTCGCGGAGTTCGTGAAGATTCCGGCGCCGAATATCTGGAAGCTGGATGCGGCAATTCCCGAACATTACGGAGCGATACTCGATCCGCTGGGGAATGCGGTGCACACAGTGTTGGCGGGGCCGATCGCGGGGCAGACCGTTTTGGTGACGGGCTGCGGGCCGATCGGGTTGATGGCCATCGCGGTGGCCAAAGCTTGCGGAAGCTCGACAGTTTTTGCGACGGAGACAAATGAAAAGCGCCGCGCGATGGCGAAGAAGATGGGTGCGGATGTAGTGCTGAATCCGGCAGCGGAAGATTCCCTAGCAAGGATTCTCGCTGAGACGAACGGCACGGGAGTTGATGCGCTACTGGAAATGTCCGGGAATCCGGCGGCGATTCAGCAAGGGTTTAAATCGTTGCGGGCGGGAGGGCGCGCGTCGCTTTTGGGGATTCCGACGGAAAACGTGCCTCTTGATCTGGTGAACGACGTGATTTTCAAGGGCGCCACAGTGCAAGGCATCTACGGGCGGCGCATGTATGAAACGTGGGTGCAGATGACGGCGCTGCTGAAGGCTGGGCGGCTGAATCTAGAGCCGCTATTTGGAGAGCACGCTTCGCTGGACAAGTTTGAGAGTGCCTTCACGTTGCTGCAGAGCGGCCTGGCAGGAAAGATTTTACTGTACCCCAATGGAATGCCGCGTTGAGCGAATTGCCTTTGTTGCTTTCGAATTGTTTTGCTCGGAGCCGCGAGCTGACGCACAATGGTTGTTCCCCCCGGCCGAGTCCAAGTCAGGAGTGCAGGCATGTCTGATACCGCTACGATCGCAACAAAGCAGAATCCTTTGCAGTCTCTCACCGACGACCTAAAGGAATTGCGTGCCAAGGGCCTGGCGCCGAGGCTGCGCGTGCTGGAAGGCGAGCAGAAGCCGGTGTGTAACTTCGACGGGAAGGAAGTGATCAACCTGGCCTCGAACAATTACCTGGGGCTGACCACTCACAAAGCGCTGCGCAAGGCGGCGCTGGACGCGGTGAAACGATATGGCGCGGGGGCAGGAGCGGTTCGAACCATCGCCGGCACGATGAAACTGCACATGGAGTTGGAGGAGCAAATCGCGGCATTCAAGAACGTGGAAGCCTGCGTGGTATTTCAATCGGGGTTCACAGCCAACGCGGGAACAGTTTCTGCGGTTCTGGGAAAAGACGATCTAATTGTTTCTGACGAGCTGAATCACGCTTCAATTATCGACGGCGCGCGGCTTTCGAAAGCGACGATCAAAGTCTTCAAGCACAGAGACGTGCAGGACTGCGAGCGGATCCTTCAGGAGAACACAAATTTTCCGGGGAAGAAGCTGATCATCACGGACGGCGTTTTTTCGATGGATGGCGACATCGCGCCACTGCCGCAGCTTTGCGACCTCGCGGAGAAATATAACTGCATCATGATGGTGGACGACGCCCATGCTTCGGGCGTGCTCGGACGCGGAGGCCGCGGGACGGTGGACCATCACCAGTGCCACGGGCGCGTGCACATTCAGGTGGGGACTCTCAGCAAAGCGATCGGCGCTATGGGCGGATACGTTTGTGGCTCACGCGACCTGATTGATTTTTTGTATTTGCGGGCGCGGCCATTTCTTTTTTCGACGTCGCACCCACCCGCAACGGTCGGGGCCTGCCAAGCGGCGTTTGCGCTGCTGGATTCACCGGAAGGCGAAAAGCTGGTGAAAAAACTCTGGGCCAACACGAAAATGTTCAAGCGCGAACTCAAGAAGCGCGGGTTTCAATTCAAGGTGAGCGAGACGCCGATTATCCCTATCCATGTTGGCGATGCAGCGCGGGCGTTCGAATTCTCGAAGAAGCTCTTTGAGGCGGGCGTATTTGCTCCCGCGGTCGGCTATCCCACTGTCGCGGAAGGAAAAGCGCGGCTTCGCGCGATGGTCAGCGCAACGCATAAACGGGAGCAGTTGCTGCGCGCGGCTGACATTCTGGCCGAAGTGGCGAAGCCGCTTGGCATCGTCTAGGCTGGCTCCTCGGGTTTGAGGCCGGGAGAACCCGCTCTGTAAATCCTTCGCAGTACTCGTCATTTTTCCGTGGTGTCGGCACCCTTCTCTCTCACTTAACTGCCTGAAAAGAATAGTCTTACTTGTGGCGAAGCCCTTGCCACTATCAAATGGCTCAGACCATACCCTTATGTTTAAGGCCAGAACCCAGCTCATTTCTTAAATCGGAGTTTAGGAGGCTTTACGACCATGAATCGCGCAGGGTTGGCAATTGTTGTGGGAACGTTTTTCTGCATGAGCGCTGTGGCACAGTCGCCGACGGGTCGACAGGCGGGCGCGCAAGCCAGTAGCCAGACATCGGTGCAAGCTGGCCAGACGCAAGCGCAAGCATCGGGCGGCGCGTCGGCATCGACCGCGGCTTCGGCGCAGAATGGCCAGGCAAGTGGTTCAGTGACGAGTGGCATGGCGTTCAACGCCGAGCTGAGTTCGCCGGTGGACTCGAAAAAATGCAAACCGGGTGATGCCGTAAACGCGCACACCACCGAAGCTGTGAAGTCCGAAGGAAAGACGGTGATTCCGAAGGGCTCGAAGCTTGTCGGGCACGTGACGCAAGCTTCGGCGCGCGCCAAAGGCGAATCGGAATCAGCGCTGGGAGTCGTGTTTGACAAAGCGATCCTGAAAAATGGCCAGGAGATTCCGTTGAGCGCAGGAATCCAGGCGATTGCCGCAGCACAAAGCGGCGTGTCGGCTGCGGGACCAGACATGGACGCGATGGGCGGCACGGGCTCTTCGGCGGCTGGATCAGGGATGGCGGGCGGACGCGGCGCCGTTGGTGGAGTGACTTCCGCAGCGGGCGGCGCGGTGGGTACGGTGACCAACACAGCGGCTAATGTCGGCGGAGCGGCTGGCGGAGCGGTGACGACGGCGGCAAACGCAGGCGGAAGCGTCACGGGCGCTTCGAAGGGAGCGGTCGGCGGATTGAACGCCGTGGGGCAGCTCACTTCCAACAGCCAAGGCGTTTTTGGTCTGAATGGTCTGAACCTGAGCGCGGCGGCCTCGAATGCCACACAGGGTTCGGTGATCACGTCGGTGATCACGTCTGCGGGCAAGAACGTCCACCTGGACAGCGGCACCAGGATGCTCCTGGTTTCGCAGGCTCAGACTGGTTCGCAAGGCGAAACGAAGCGACCGGCGGCGAGCAAACCGGAACCGAAGTCCGAGCCGAAACCGGAAGCCAACAAGCCGAACAAACAATAAGAACTGATTGCCGAGTCAAAGGCCGCACAAGGATTCCATCCTTTGCGGCCTTTTTTATTTCAGCGATCGACTCTCAATTGAAATGGCGAGGCGGGAGCGAGCGCCCGCACTCCTCATTTGGCTTTGCTATACTCGCCCGCATGTCTTCCGGTCCGAAAAAACTCTTTCTGGTCGATGCGATGGCGCATGTCTATCGCGCGTTCTTTGCCCCCATGCCTCAGCGACTCACAGGTCCCGGCGGCGTTCCCACAAACGTTCCTTTTCTCTTCGGAAATATCTTGCGAAGGCTGATCAAGGACTATCAGCCGGACTACATCGGAATTGTTTTTGATCCTCCCGGAGCGACTTTCCGCGACAAACTTTTCGAAAAATATAAAGCGCAGCGGCAGCCCATGCCTGACGAAATGCGCGTGCAGCTTCCCTTTGTTCGCAGGTTGTGCGAAGCGATGCGCTTGCCAATTCTCGAGATCAAAGGCTACGAAGCAGACGATGTGATCGGAACGATGGCAGTCAAAGCAGGGAAGCACAATCTGGAAGTGCTGATCGTGTCCAACGACAAGGATATGATGCAGCTCGTCGGGAAAAATGTGAAGGCGCGGCGGAACTGATCAAAAAATACGGGAGTGTCGAGAACGCGCTCGATCATGCCGACGAAGTGTCCAACAAGCGCTACCGCGAGGCATTGCAGCAGCAGCGCGAACAAGTGCTGATGTCCAAACAATTGGCGGAGATTGCCAAGGACGCACCGATCGAAGTCAATCTGCATGAATTGGAACTGCATCCGCCCAACGGGGCTGCGCTCGCAGAACTGTATCGTGAACTGGGATTCAGCTCGCTGTTGAAGGATTTGGGGGCGGAAGCGGTGGCGCCCTCCGCGCCCGAGGAATCCGCACCGGCTGTAAAGGCGGATTATGCGCAGTTCGCCAGCGTCTCCGAGTTCCGTGAGTATCTTGCCAAACTCCCGGCAAAACAGCCATTGGCGGTGTGGCTGAATCTCGAGGTGGGGGAGCGTGAATCAGAAGGATTCGGAACGCGCATCGCTTCCATCGAGGTTTCCTCAAAAGTCGGCGAAGGGCGCTCCGTCCGGTACGACGAAAAAGGGGAGACGCTGAAAACGCTCACGCCACTGCTCGTCGATCCGAAGCGGCCCAAGATTGTTCACGATCCAAAGCTTTTCCAACTGCTGGCAGGCCCGGCGGCGAATATCCGCCACGCGACACAGATCTATTCCTACCTTTTGCGGCCTACGACGGCGAATCACAATTTCGCCGACGTGGTGATGCGGCAGTTCAACGCGTTGCTGGGCGGCGGGCCCGGCGAGCGCGCCGATTATTTGCAGCGGCTTGCGCCTGCGCTTCACGCACAAGTCCAGGAGCAAAAGCTCGAAGATGTTTACGAAAAAATGGATCTGCCGCTTGCCCCGGTGCTCGCGGATATCGAGCGGATGGGCATCCGCGTGGACCCCAAAGAACTCGAGAAGATGTCGCGGTCGATGGAAAAGGAAGTTCGCCGCCTGGAAAAAGAGATTTGGAAGCTGGCAGGGTTGGAATTCAACGTCAACTCGCCGACGCAGCTTGCCGAAATTCTTTTTGACAAACTGCATCTTCAGCCCAACGCGCGACGCGGAAAAGCAAAGGCGCGGTCCACCGCCGCGGACATTCTCGAAGAATTATCCGCGCAGCATCCGCTCCCGGCGAAGATCATCGAGTACCGCGAAATTGCGAAGCTCAAATCAACGTATGTGGACGCTCTTCCGAAACTGATCCATCCCGAAACCGGGCGCTTG